>Ga0194132_10001939_pt1 | contig 40487 bp, 40 predicted proteins | sample TA2KigOf80mmetaG_FD_148612 | JGI IMG/M metagenome (GOLD analysis project Ga0194132, IMG submission 148612) | Freshwater microbial communities from Lake Tanganyika, Tanzania - TA2015054 Kigoma Offshore 80m | ecosystem: Environmental > Aquatic > Freshwater > Lake | place: Tanzania: Lake...
CTGGAGCAGCAGCAACGCCTCCGCCTGCAGCGCCTCCGGCGGCTGGTCCGGCTCCCGACCCACCGCCGGCTCCCTCGCCGTCGGACCGCTCAACGTATCCACCGCGTTCGCTCTCAGTTGCAGCGGCACAGGTGGCACCGCGACGGCCACGGCGACGGCCACCGTCTCGGCGAATTCGGGCGGTGGCGGCACGACGCCGACGTACACGATCCTCCAGAATCCGGACGATCTCGCCAACGGCACCGTATTGAATGGAGCGACGGTTTCCGGCAGCGCCAGGGTTTTCGTCATGCCGGAAACCGGCGTGAACAGCGTCAGTTTCTATGTTGACGGCGTGCTGGCCCGAACGGAAAACCAGGCGCCCTTCGACCTGACTCAAGGCGGCAGCCTCTACAGTTTTGACAGCCTCACTGCCGGCGCGCACACGGTGCGGGCAGTGATCGCGCTGTCTGCCGGCGGTACGACCGTGGGCGAAGCAACCTTCACCGTGCTGGATGGCGACGGCGGTGGTGGTGACGGCGGCGGTGGCGGAGACGGCGGCGGTGGCGGAGACGGCGGCGGAAATCCCGTGGACGAAGGACCGGTGCAGCCGGTGATCAATCTGGCGAACGGCAGTGTGCTCGGGCTCGACCTCAGCACGATCGATGCCCCCTACCGTGATCCGGAGGGCAACGCACTCGCGATCGCGGAGTGGCAGCTGGCGAGCGACGAAGCCTTGGAAAACCTGCTGCTCGTGCGCGAACTGGAGGCCGAGACGGAGTTGCATATCGCAGCCGGCGTCCTGGATCCGGGCAGCGAGTTCTTCGCCCGAACCCGTCACATCGACGTGGAGGGGGGCATCTCCGAGTGGTCGGAAATCGTCAGTTTCACGGCAGCCAGTGCACTTGAGGGTGACGGCGACCGCGACGGAATCGCGGACGACTCCAAGGTCGTCGGCAGTCACGACACGAACGGCAATGGCGTCGACGACGCGGCCGAGGGTATCTGTCACCTGCTCGATGCCGAGGGTGGCGAAGTCGTCGGTATACAGACCGATGAGGGCGAGCTGAGTTGTTATCGCTCCTTGTCCGCCGAGGGCATCAAGGTGCCTGAGGCCAGTTTCCCGTACGGACTGTTCAGCTTCCGCGTCGCAGGTCTGCGTGTGGATCCGGAGAATCCGGCGCGCGCTACGATAAGCGTCTATGTGCCGAAGCGACCGCGCGGGAAGGCGACCTGGTACAAGCTCGATCCGGCCACGGGCCGCGTGTTCGAGCTGACCGGAGCGGTGACCTGGAACGGTCATACGGCGTTGATCGAGCTGGTCGACGGTGGCCCCGGCGACTTCGACGGCGTCGTCAACGGCGTCATCGTGGATCCGAGCGGTCCGGTCGTCGTGACCGAGAGCGGGAGCAGCATCGGCCTGTTGCTGCCGGGCTTGATGGTTCTGGTCGGGCTGCGTCGGCGTCGCCGCAGCTGATCGCGCGTCCACGCGGCATTCTGTGAATCAACGGCCGCATCGCGCGATGCGGCCGTTGACTTTCCGGGTGCCATGCACGATATCTCCCGCATGATTCATGCGAATCCGCGGCGCTGGTGGCGCCGGGCGGCAGTGATTCTGGCGGCCATGGCTGCCATCGCGGCCACGGTGGTCTATCCGGTGGCCGTGGATGACCGGGGCACCGAGGTCACGCGCTACCGCAACGCATTTCTCGCTGAGCGAGCGACGGCGGCGGACTGGGAATGGCCCGGTGATCGCCCGCCTGCATCCTTCCACGTTTCCGCGGAGCAGGTCCCGCCGCCGCTGCTCGCCTGGCTCGCGGCCAACACGCCGCAGGACGCGCCGTCCGACTGGGCGCTGGCCCGCGCGCTCGCCTCACGCCTGCACGGCTATACGCGCGATGGCGGCGCGATAGCGGACGATGTCGTCACGTCGCTGCGGCTGATGCAGGCGAAGCAGACCGGCTACTGCGCCGACTACGTGCGCGTATTCGAGGCCCTGGCGCAGGGCGCCGGGCTGACGACAAGGCAGTGGGCGTTTGCCTTCGACGGCTACGGTGGCTGGGGCCACACCGTCAACGAGGTCTGGGATCGGCGCGAGCGGCGCTGGACCATGGTGGACGTCTTCGGTGGCTTCGTCCCGACGAACCGGGCAGGGCAGCCGCTGTCCGCACTCGAGTTCCGACGACTGCTGCTCGAATCCCCTGGCAGCATCGTCTTCGACCGGCTGCACCCGGTGCGTTTCGGGTTCAGGGATGACGCCGCGGCGCTCGACTATTACCTGCGCGGCCGCCACGAGTGGTACCTGTGGAACGGCAACCACGCCCTGCAGTACGACAACGATACCTGGGTGCAGGCCGCCGGCAGGTTCGGTCGGGCGCCCGAGCAGGTCGTCGCCATGCTGCGCGGGACCATTGCCGAGCTGCAGATCCTGCCTGACCCGGAAAGCGAGGCTGCGTTCGCTGCGCTGGAACGCACGCGTTGGCGGCTGGTCGCCGCGTTCGCGGCTGAAGTGGTCCTCGGCATCGGCCTGCTGTGGTGCCTGATCGCCGGTCGCCGGTGCCGGGTCGCAGCTTCGCAGCTTTGAAAAAGCTGCGAAGCTGCGACCCGGCACCTTAGAACATTGAGCTGCCGGAGGGCGTGCTGCCGTCGGTGGGCTTGCTGCGGCTCGGGATGAAGTCGCCCGTGATCATCTGGTCGTAGGCCATGCCCGGGCCGATCATCGGGTAGACGCCGGCGTCGGGGTCGATGATGACCTCGAGGAAGGCGGGACCCTTGAACCCGATGAATTCGCGCACGACGCGCGGCACGTCGGATTTCTTCTCGAGACGCTCGGCGTAGCGGAAGCCGTCTGCCTGCGCGGCTTTCACGAAATCCTTCCGGCGCAGCGACTTGTCGCTCGCCGACAAGCGGCCCTTGTAGAACAGCTTCTGCCACTGCTTGACCATGCCGTCGCCGAAGTTGTTCAGCACCAGCACCTTGATCGGCAGGTCGTAGGTCGTGACGGTCTCGAGTTCGCCCAGGTTCATCCGCAGGCTCGCATCGCCGTCGACGTCGATCACCAGCCGGTCCGGGTTCGCGAACTGCGCGCCGATCGCTGCCGGCAGGCCAAAGCCCATCGTGCCCATGCTGCCTGACGTGAGCCACAGCCGCGGTTCGCGGAAATCGCAGTACTGCGCCGCCCACATCTGGTGCTGGCCCACGCCGGTTGCGATGATCGCCCTGCCGCCGGTGTGGCGGTTCATTTCCTCGATGACGTAGTTCGGCTGGATCAGCTCGCTCGCGCGGTCGTAGTTGTTCGCGTAGGTTTTCTTCAATTGCGCCAGCTCGGCGTGCCACTCCTGGAAATCGGGCACCCTGGCGTGGCGCTCACCCCAGGCGAGCAGCGCATCGAAGTCGCGGATCATCACGCCCACGTGGTGCCAGTCAGCCTTCTTTACCTTGCCGATCTCTGCAGGGTCCACGTCGAAGTGCGCGACACGCTTCGCACGCGGGGCGAACTTGTCCGGAATCGCAGCGACGCGGTCGTCGAAGCGGGCGCCGACAGCGATCAGGAAATCGCAGTCCTCCACCGCGTAGTTCGCGAAGGCCGCGCCGTGCATGCCGAGCATGCGCAGCGACAGCGGCTGCGTCGTGTCCGCCGCGCCGATGCCCATCAGGGTTGTCGTCACGGGGATGCCGTAGCGGTCGGCGAACCGGCGCAGGACAGCGGAGGCATTGGCGTTCACCACGCCGCCACCGGCATAGATCAGGGGTCGCTTCGACTCGCCGAGCAGCGCGAAGAACGCCTTGCAGCGCGCAGCGGTCAGCAGATTCTGCTGCACGGCCTCGTTGCGCTGGCGGTACCCCGGCACAGGCAGCAGGCCGGTGCCCTGGAATTCACCGATCCAGTTCTGGATGTCCTTCGGCAGGTCCACGACCACCGGGCCCGGTCGGCCCGTGCGGGCGATCTCAAAGGCGGTGCGGATCGTCGACTCGAGCTTGTAAGGATCCGTCACCAGGAAGACGTGCTTGGCGACCGAACCCATGATGGCGGAGACCGGCGCCTCCTGGAACGCGTCGGTGCCGATCATGTTTGTCGCCACCTGGCCGCAAAGCACGACGATCGGCGTCGAATCGGCCATGCAGTCGCGAACCGGGGTGACGGTGTTGGTCGCACCGGGGCCCGACGTCACCAGCACCACGCCCACACGGCCGCTCGCGCGCGCGTAGCCGGCTGCCATGAAGCCCGCGCCCTGCTCGTTGGCAGGCACGATGATCGGCAGTGGCTCGCGGCCCGCGGCGTCGCGGTGCTCGTCGTTGTAGCGGAAGACCGCGTCGTAGGTCGGCAGGATGGCCCCGCCGCTGTAGCCGAAGATCGTGTCCACGCCCTCGTCCGCGAGAACCTGCACGATCATCTCCGCGCCGCTCATGCGTTTTCCGGCGAGGGGATGGGGTGTGGCGGCGGCGGTCTGGGGCGCGGTTGTCATAAGCTCCGGGCAGGGCGGGAGAGCCGAAAAATCCCCGCCGGGACAGTCCTTTGGCCCGAGTGTCTGTGAATTGCCTTTGCATTGCAATAGCGGACGAAGTCGGCCAACATCCCCGGTTCGATGCGCCACATCATCTCAGTGCTGCTGCAGAACGAAGCCGGTGCCCTGACCCGGGTTGCTTCGCTGTTCTCCACGCGCGGCTACAACATCGACTCCCTCAGCGTCGCCCCGACCGAGGACCCGGCGTTCTCGCGGCTGACGCTCGTGACGATCGGCTCCGACGCGGTGATCGACCAGATCAACAAGCAGCTGCTGAAGCTCATCGACGTGGTGAGCATGGCCGACATGACGCAGGGCGATCACATCGAGCGGGAACTCCTGCTCCTGAAGCTCAAGGTGCCCGAGGCTGCCTGGGATCGGGTGAATGACACCGTGCGCCGGGAAGGCGCGCGCGTGCTTGACGACAGTCGCGCCGCCTACACGGTCGAGCTCACCAGCACCGGCGGACGCATCGACGCGTTCGTCGAGAAGATGAGCAATCTCGCGGCTATCACGAGCGTCGTGCGCAGCGGCCCGATGGCGCTCGCCCGCGGCGCGCCGGCCGCGGCGCCCGTTCCGGCCTGACGCGGCAGAAGCCCATGGCCAGCCGCGCTCGCCGCAGACCGGAGCGCTCCATTCTCAGGGACGCTGCCCGGGTCATCGTCAAGGTCGGTTCGTCGCTGCTCGTGCAGCAGGACTCCGGCCGCCTGAACCGCAAGTGGCTCTCTGCACTGGTTGCCGAGGTCGCGCGCATGCGCGGCCGCGGCCAGCAGGTCGTCCTCGTGTCATCCGGCGCCATCGCGCTCGGCCGCCGTTATCTCGGCCTGCGCCCGGACCAGCGCCGCCTCGAGGAGAAGCAGGCGGCTGCCGCCGCCGGCCAGGTCATCCTGGCGCACGCCTACCAGGAACTGCTCAACAAGCACGATATCAAGGTCGCGCAGGTGCTGCTCACGCTGGAGGACACCGAGAGCCGCCAGCGCTACCTGAACGCGCGCAACACGCTCGAGACCCTGCTCGCCCTCGGCGCGGTGCCGGTCATCAACGAGAACGACACTGTTGCGACTGCCGAAATCCGTTATGGCGACAACGACCGCCTCGGTGCGCGGGTCGCCGAGATGGTGAGCGCCGACTGCCTCGTGCTGCTCTCAGACGTCGACGGCCTCTACGACGCCGATCCGCGCACGCACCCCGATGCGAAGCTCCTCCCGGAGGTCGACGAGATCACGCCGGAGGTCGAGGCGCTGGCGGGTTCACCCGGGAGCGAATTCGGTTCCGGCGGCATGGTGACCAAGCTGATCGCGGCACGCATCGCGCTGTCCGCCGGCTGCGCGACCGTGATCGCCGATGGCCGGCGCATGAAGCCGCTCTCTGCGGTCGAGTCCGGCAAGCCCTGCAGCTGGTTCCGGCCGCGGCGCACGCCGCTTGCTGCCCGCAAGCAGTGGATCGCCGGCACATTGAAGCCGCGCGGCACGATCACCATCGACGCCGGGGCGGAGAAAGCCCTGGCGGCCGGCCGCAGCCTGCTGCCGGTCGGCGTGGTCGCGGTCAGCGGCAACTTCAGACGCGGTGACGCCGTGAGCGTCGTCAACGGCGATGGGCGCGACCTCGCCCGCGGGCTGGCGGTCTACGGCATCGACGAGGCGCGGCGGATCCTGGGGCTGAAGAGCGACCAGATCGAGTCCGTACTCGGCTATCGTGAAGGCGACGAACTGATCCACCGCGACAATCTCGTGGTGCTGGGCGGGTGACGGCATGAGCGCAACGGCGAAAGCAGCAGCGGACGAACTGGCAACCACCATGCGCGGCCTCGGCCAGCGCGCGAAGGCGGCGGCAAGGCAGCTCGCGCGCGCGACACCGGCGCAAAAAGACGCTGCATTGCGCGCGGCGGCCGCGGCGATCCGCGCCGGCGCCGACCCGATCATCGCGGCCAATGCCCGCGACATGGAGGCTGCGCGCGCCAAGGGACTGGCGAAGTCGATGCTCGACCGCCTGCTGCTCGACGCCGGTCGCGTGGAAGGCATGGCGCGCAGCATCGACGAGGTGATCGCGCTTCCCGAACCGGTGGGCCGCGTGCTCGCCGAGTGGCCGCGGCCGAACGGCATGACGATCCAGCGGGTCAGCGTGCCGCTCGGCGTGATCGGCATCATCTACGAGAGTCGCCCGAACGTGACGGCGGATGCGGGCGCGCTGTGCCTGAAGTCCGGCAATGCGGTGATCCTGCGCGGCGGCTCCGAGAGCTTCCATTCGAGCCGCGCGATCCATGCCTGCCTGCAACAGGGGCTGAGATCCGCCGGCCTGCCGGAAGATGCCGTGCAGATGGTGCCGACGACGGATCGCGCCGCCGTCGGCTACCTGCTCGCGAACATGCAGGAGTTCGTCGACGTGGTCGTGCCGCGCGGCGGGCGGAGCCTGATCGAACGCGTCCTGCAGGATGCGCGTGTACCGGTGATAGGTCACCTCGAGGGCATCTGCCACACCTACGTGCACCGCTCGGCCGACCGCGCCATGGCGACTGCCGTGACGCTGAACGCGAAGATGCGCCGCACCGGCATCTGCGGTGCAACGGAAACGCTCCTCATCGACCGTGACTGCGTTGCGAGCCATTACCAGCCGATCGCCGATGCGCTGGTCGCGGCCGGCTGCGAGCTGCGCGGCGACGCCGAGATCTGCGCCCGCGATGCGCGCGCGAAGCCGGCCACGGAGCAGGATTGGCGCACGGAGTACCTCGACTCGATCATCTCGATCCGCGTCGTCGCCGGCGTGGACGAAGCGATGGCGCACATCGAGCGCTACGGCTCGGGCCACACCGAGTGCATCGTCGCGGCCGACCAGGAAGTCGCCGACCGCTTCCTGCGCGAACTCGACAGCGCAATCCTGCTGCACAACGCCTCGACGCAATTCGCCGACGGCGGCGAGTTCGGCATGGGCGCCGAGATCGGCATCGCCACCGGCCGCATCCACGCCCGCGGCCCCGTCGGCGCCGAGCAGCTCACCAGCTTCAAGTACGTCGTGCGCGGGAGCGGGCAGACGCGGAAGTAGCCGATCGCTCGGCGCGCCAACCGGTCGATCAGCAGAACGCCTCTCGCAGAACGGCCGGCCAGCTGAGCGGTGGTCAGGCGCTCCAGAGCGTCAGCACGACGTCGAGGGTTTCCTCCACCAGCACGAGTTCGAGCGCCGTGCCGCCGGCGGGGCTGAGGCCCGCCGCGGTGGCGAGTGCGGCGGCGGTGTCCTTCTCGCCCGCGCGGTTCACCATCACGAAACGGCCGCCGGGGCGCAGGTTTCTGCGCACGCCGGCGAAGAATGCTGCGGGCCGCCAGGCCGAAAGCGGCAGGCGCCAGGCGAGCAGCGGGCCCGGTGTCACGAACGGGAACCAGGCCGTGATGACGTCGGAGGGCAATTCGAGTGCGGTGCAGTCGGCGACGAGGTACTCGGCACCCGGCACTTCCGCGACGTAGCCCGCTGCATAGTCGATGCGGCTGTGGCCATCGCGGTAGCGGCGGTAGCCATCGAGCTCGACGCCGACGAGCCGCGACGGCTTGAAAAACGCCTGCAGCGCCTGTGCGTACCAGAAATTGGCGGAGCCCAGGTCGACGACCACCGCTCCGGCGGGGAAATCGCAGGCCCAGCGGCGCGCCGCTTCATCCAGGGCGCCAAGGTAGGCATAGCTGTTGCGGGCGGTGACGGATGCGAGCGTGGCAGCGAAGTCCACGCCCCATGCGGCGCGCAGGCGGCCGATGCGCCGCGCTTCCGCGTCGTCGAGGCCCTGCAGCTGGCCGGCCGGCGCCTCCCGGCGCACGCCGTGCGATGGTCGCAACGCCTGCGACAGTGCGAGAGACAGCGCATGACGCAGGGCATGGAACCGATCGACGAGGCCGACGTCCTTCATCGCCCCGAGTATAAGTACCGGCGTGGGTTGCCGGGGGCCGCGCCGGGTGCGATCCTTGCGGGCATGAGCGAGTCCGCCGGCTACGACTACATCGAGGGCGGCGACGAGAGCACCGGCGGGTCCGGCGTGCGCGTCGCCTGAGCTTCGACCTCATCATCGTCGGCGGCGGCATCAACGGTGCCGGCGTCGCCCGTGACGCGGCGCTGCGCGGTTTCAGGGTCTGCCTCCTCGAGCAGGCTGATTTCTGCCACTCGACCTCGCGCTGGTGCAGCCGCCTGATCCACGGCGGCCTGCGCTACCTGGAGCATGCGGAGTTCGGCCTGGTGCGCGAGTCGCTGGCGGAACGCGAGACGCTGCTCGCCACCGCACCGCACCTGGTGCGGCCGCTCCCGCTGCTGGTGCCGGTCTACGAGAAAGCCCGCCGTGGCGCGCTGACGATCCGTGCCGGCATGTGGCTCTATGATCTCCTGTCGGCCGACAAGTCGCTGCCGACGCACCGCATGCTCGATGCCGCCGGCGCGCGCGAGGCCTGCCCAGGCATTGCAGCGGAAGGGCTTGCGGCGGCGGCACTGTATTACGACGGGCAGTTGACCTTCCCCGAGCGCCTGGTGATCGAGAACCTGCTCGATGCCCGCAATGCAGGCGCGGAACTGCACGCCTATACCCGGGCGGAGCGCGTGCTGGTTGAAGCAGGGCGCGTGATCGGCGTGATCGCGCGTGACCTGAGGACCGACGAGACCGCTACGCTGCGCGCGCCGCTGGTGGTGAACGCGACCGGTCCCTGGGTGGACCAGCTGCTCGGCACGCTGGCGGGACGACGCCCGCGCCGGTTAATCGGCGGTTCGCGCGGCGCGCATCTCGTCGTGGACGCGTTGCCGGGGCTCGCCGACACAGCCTGCTACTCCGAGGCCGCGAGCGACGGCCGCCCATTTTTCATCCTGCCCTGGAACGGCATGACGCTGATCGGCACTACGGACATCGCGAGCACGGGTGACCCCGACGAGTCCATCGCGACCGAAGCCGAAATCGATTATCTGATCGCCGAAGCGCGGCGCCTGTTTCCGGATTCGGGCATCAGCCGGGAGCACGTGCGCTACGTCTACTCGGGCGTGCGGCCGCTGCCGTTCGTGACCGCGCGCGAGCAGGCCTCCATCACGCGACGCCACCTGATCCGCCACCACCGCACCGTGGCGCGCGGCCTGTACTCGGTCATCGGCGGCAAGCTCACGACCTACCGCAGCCTCGCCGAGGAAGTCGTCAACCGGCTCGCGCGCAAGCTCCGCCGCGACACGCAGGACTGCGAGACGGCGACGCGGCCGCTGCCCGGTGCGTCAAAGGATTCAGGCTTCGGGACGAAGAGCCTCCTCGGTGCCGGCACGGTCTCGTCGCAAACCGCGGCCCGGCTGGCTGCGCTCTACGGCACCCGTGCAGGGATCGTCGTTGCGCTTGCGAAGGACAACCGCGATCTCGCCACGGTGGTGTGCGAGCACAGCGGCGCGATCGCCGCGGAATTCATCCACGCCTTCGAGTCCGACCTCGCCACGAGTTTCGCCGACGCCCTGATGCGCCGCACGATGCTCGGCCTCAACGCTGACCTCGGTGCCGCCGCGCTGGAACCCGCGCTGGCGATCACGGCCCGGCATCGCGGCTGGGACGCCGCACGGGTGGCGGAAGAGCGGCGGGTGGTAGAGAGGGAGAGGGCGGCGCTCAGGGTGCCTTCTCACGCTCACTGATCCGCAGCAGCCTCTGATCCATCCCCCGACAGCGCCGGCTCGTCGGCAAAGGTGATGCCCTGGCGTCGCAGTTGTTCGACGACCACGGTGGCGTTGGCGTTGCCGCTGCGGGCGATGGCGTTCAAGCCGCCGGAGAGCTTTTGCAGGGCTTCGCGGACCTTTTCGGATTGCTCGATCTGCGGCTGCTGGCTTTCCATGCTCTCGGAGAGGAACCGCCGCTCGCCGATGAGCTGCCAGGTCTGGAATGCCGACCAGCCGGCCACCGCGAGCGCGATCAGCAGGGCGGGCAGGAAGATGCTGTGCTTCGCGGGCTCCTTCATGGCCCGGGCCACACCCGTTGGTGTTTCGTCTGTCATTGCAGTCCTCCCTGGCCGGCGGCATCGAAGTTGATGCTGATGCCCTGCGCTGACAGGAGGTCACGCAGCTCCCCGTCCTGCGTCCGCACGGCCCGATTGGCCAGTTCCTGCGCGAGCTGCTTGTAGAGCTGCTCCAGCTGGATGCTCTGCTGGATGAACTGGCTGCGGTTCTGCGCTTCCTGCCGCGCGCGGGTGTTGTCGTTCACCAGCAGCGCGTTCGCCACTGCCAGCAGCAGCGCGATCATGCCGATGATCGACAGGGTCCAGAACTCTTCGGTCTTCAACATGAGGTCTGCTCCTTACATGTTCGCAATCATGCGATCGGCGAATTCGGAACACTTCACTTCGCGTGCGCCTGCCATCAGGCGGGCGAAATCGTAGGTCACCGTCTTCTGGCCGATCGTCTTGTCCATGGCGCTGATGATGCTGTCGGCGGCTTCCGTCCAGCCGAGGTAGCGCAGCATCATTTCGCCCGACAGGATCACCGAGCCCGGGTTCACCTTGTCCAGGTTCGCGTACTTGGGCGCGGTGCCGTGCGTCGCCTCGAAGACCGCGTGGCCGGTCACGTAGTTGATGTTCGCGCCCGGAGCGATGCCGATGCCGCCAACCTGTGCAGCCAGCGCGTCGGAGAGGTAGTCGCCGTTCAGGTTCATCGTGGCGACCACGTCGAACTCCTTCGGCCGGGTCAGCACCTGCTGCAGGGTGATGTCGGCGATCGCGTCCTTGATGATCACCCTGCCGGCGGCGATCGCGGCGTCCTGCTCGGCGTTCGCGGCTTTCTCGCCCTTGTCAGCCTTCGTCTTCTCCCACTGCTCCCAGGTGTACACCTTGCCGCGAAACTCGCGCTCGGCGAGCGCGTAGCTCCAGTTCCGGAAGGCGCCCTCCGTGAACTTCATGATGTTGCCCTTGTGCACGATCGTCACGCTCTTGCGCCTGTTGGCGAGGGCGTACTCGATCGCGGCGCGGAACAGTCGTTCGGTGCCTTCCCTCGAGATCGGCTTGATGCCGATGCCGGATGAGCCGGGGAAGCGGATCTTGCCGAATTCCTTCGGGAAGCTCGTCTTGAACAGGTCGAGGAACTTGCGGTTGCCTTCCGAGCCCGCTTCGAACTCGATGCCGGCGTAGATGTCCTCGGTGTTCTCGCGGAAGATCACCATGTCGACACTGGCCGGGTCGCGCACCGGGGAGGGTACGCCCTTGAACCAGCGCACGGGGCGCAGGCACACGTAGAGGTCCAGCAGCTGGCGCAGCGCCACGTTCAGCGAGCGGATACCGCCGCCGATCGGCGTCGTGAGCGGACCCTTGATGGACACCAGGTACTCGCGGCAGGCCTCGACGCTGGCATCCGGCAGCCAGGTGTTGAACTGGTCGAACGACTTCTGCCCCGCGTAGACCTCGACCCAGTGGATCTTCTTCTTCCCGCCATAGGCCTTGGCCACCGCGGCGTCCAGAACCCGGACCGATGCACGCCAGATGTCAGGTCCCGTGCCGTCGCCCTCGATGAAGGGAATGATCGGCTGGTCAGGTACCTTGAGCTTGCCATTCTGGATGCTGATTTTCGCGCCACCGGGCGGCGGCGTGATCTTCGGTTCGGCCACGGACGGGGACTCCCTGAAAACGGCCGCCAATTATCGGGATTTTGCCCGACCGCCACAACCCGCGCGCCGGTTGAATCAGAAGCTGCGCCAGCCCAGTTCCAGATAGAGCTCCCGCTCGCGCCCCGGAAAATAGCGCCAGGCGCCGGGGGCGGGGAAGCTGACGAAGTCGGCGCGCTCGGCGTAGCGCTTGTCGGCGAGGTTGTTGAGGCGCACTGACAGCGACCAGTTTTCGTCGATCTCCCAGCCCGAGCGCAGGTTGAGCAGATTGTGTCCGCTGTACTCGTGCTCGTTGGCTGCGTCTATCCAGTGATCGCCGACGTGCACCCACTCAAGTTCCGCGCCGAACGGTTCGTTGTCGAAACCCAGGCGCGCGCCCGCCAGTGTGCGCGGCGCGGTATCGACGTCGTTGCCGTCCACGATCAGCTCGCCGCCCGGACTGGTGGCGTCGAAGGCGTAGGTCTGCTTCGACCAGCTGGCGGCAAGCGCGCCGTACCAGCCCGATTCGAGCGCGAAGCCGGCTTCCAGTTCGACGCCGCGATGGCGCGTGCTGCCGTTGCTGACATTGTTGCGCCCGGAGTCCTGCAGGATCACGTCGCGTTTCTTCATCGCGTAGGCTGCGAGGCTCGCGCGGAACGTGGTGCCGGCCCATTTGAGTCCGGCCTCTGCGCTGTCCAGCGTCTCGCTGTCGAGGTCTGCCACCGACTGCTGCGCCTGCAGGCGATAGAGTTCGGTCGCCTGCGGCGGACGGAAGCCGTGCACGAGCTGCAGGTAGGAAGACAGCCCGGGCGTCCAGGCATAGCGCAGCCCGAGATTCGGCGCGACGTTCAGGAACTCGTCGTCGCGGTCGGCGGGCCGGCTGTAGCGGCACGGCGCCGGCGTGCAGGGCGTGCCGTCGGCCTGCGTGTTGCCGTCGATCATGCGGTTGTCGTATTCGTAGCGCATGATTTCGCCGCGCAGCCCCGCCTGCAGCGTGAGGCGGTCGCCGAAGGGCCACTCGATCTGGGCGAAGGGAGCAATGAGGGCCGAGCGCACGTCGTAGTCGTAGTGGGCGCCCTGCGGCAGGCTGCCGTTCGGACCGGGGTTGTCCTGGAATTCTTCGAGATAACCGCTCGCCAGTTCCACATCGAGGCCCGAGGTCAGCGTGCCCGACCCGAGCGAGCTGCGCCGTGCGAGCATCAGCCCGCCGCTGACCTGGCCGTTTTCCTCGCGCGGCTGGCCGGGGAGGAAGTGCTGCAGGAAATCCATCGCCGAGCGGCGCAGGTAGAAGCGGAAGTCGGTGCCGGCCCAGGGATGATCGGCGGCCGGCGTGAACTGCGCGGTGAAACGCTGGCTGTCGGCGTCGCGATAGGCTTCCGGATTGAGGTTGTCTGCTCGCAGGTCCTCGTCCTCGTAGGCACGGTATCCCGTGATGAAGCCGGCGGTCTCCTGGTCGAGCCAGCTCGCCGCAACGCTGAATTGCCAGGTGCCGTTGTCGGCGGCGTGGTCGATCTTCGCGAAGCCCTTGCCTTGCTCGTAGCCGGCATCGGCACGGAAGTCCGCGTCGTGATCCAGCGTGATGCCCGCGACCGCCGGCTTGCCGCCGACCATGCCCCGTCGCATGACGTTCAGCCGCCAGTACGAGTTCAGTCCGGCCTCGAGGCTGGTCGCTGATCCTGCGGGACCTGCGGTCCCCGGCAGCAGAACGTTCAGCGTGCCGTGCAGGCCATTCGCGCCGTACAGCGCGTTCGCCGGCCCGCGGATGACCTCTATGCTGTCGGCGAGCGAGGTGACGCTCTCGAACAGCCCGTTCACGTTGCAGAATCCCGCGGGCCTGAGCGGCACGCCGTCCTCGAGCATCAGGAAAGCGCCGCAGGATCCAGGGCCGGTCAGCACCGGCGAGCGGATCGATGGCAGGCTTTCCTGCTCGGTGCCGCGCGCGATCCAGGCGCCGGGCACGGCGACGCCGATCTCGGCCGGATGAGTGTGGCCTTGGCGGGCGAGTTCGTCGGCGTCGAGGCGGGTCGTGTTGCCGATCAGCTGGTCTTCCGGCTGGGCGCTGCGCGCGGCGGTGACGACGATTTCCGGCGTCGCCGCGGTGGCGGCAGACAACCAGGGCAGCAGCAGGCAGCCGAGTCGCAGGCAGTGGCGCATCAGGCAGGTCGCCGCGATAAGCGTTCGATCGGTTCGAGCCGGACCGTGGGCGTATCGCTGTCGCGCGAGTAGCGGTGCCGTGCGCCCATGTCGGCCATCGCGCGATCGCGTTCCTCGCGGGTTTCGAACCAGTGCTGGGTCTGCCAGTCGCTGCCCACGAGCAGCGAGAAGAACTCACCGGCCGGTGCCGTGACGCGGATGCCGAAACGCGGCTCGCTCGAGCGCGTGCGCGTCGCGTTGTTTGGCTGGGACATTTCCATGGCTCGGGTGACTCCTCAGGGCGCAGCGATGACCGTGGCCGCCCGGCGCAGCCAGCGTGCCAGCGGGCGCATTGTTACACGCCAGAGGCGCGAGGCAGCACTCGGGCGCTCGAGCAGCGCGCGTTCGCGCGCCGTCAGGCGGCCCGGCAGGTAGTAGCGCTTGTGCTTCAGCAGGTGGCGCAGGTCCTCGCGCGCCATCAGGCGAAAGAGGCGGCCGCGGCGCCTGTCCAGCCACGCCAGTTCGAAGTCGATGATGGCCGCGCCGCCATCGGTTCTCACGAGCCAGTTAGGCTCCCGCGCCAGATCGTTGTGCGCGACGCCGCGCCGGTGCATGCGGCCGAGAGCGCGCCGCGCCGAGCGGAACCAGGCGATGTCGGTCGCCGGCGCGTCCTGCAGCGCCGCGCCGGGAATGGCACTGCGCTGCAGGCGGCGGCCGTCCCAGCTGACGAACGCCGGAAAAGCGGGGTCGCCCGCGAGATGCTCGAGGATGCGCGCCTCGCGCCGCGCGAGGTAGCGGGCGAGCGGGCGGAGCCACCAGGCCGCAGCCTGCGTGTCGCGCAGCATGAGGCCGGCGTCCGCCGGGCTCGTGACGACCGGTCCCAGTAGCTTGCCGCGGGCGTTTCGCCGCTGCCTGGCCATGTCAGTAACCCATTGAAATAAAAAGCCAAAAGACCGGCTGCAGCAGCACATGATAGGCGCTCCGCCGGATTCGGGCGAGAATCTCCCGGGACTACGGCCTGCGGGGACGGCGGTGAACAGGGCGGGACTGCGCATAGTCGGCGGACCACCGGACGCCCGGCGCCCGGTGTACGTCGCGCGCGAGGCCGACGCAGCCCTGGCCGCGGCAATCGCCGCGGGCCACCACTGTCATGTGCTGGCGCCCAGCGGTACCGGCAAGACGCAGCTTGCCCGCCAGGCCGTGGAACGGTTGCGGGAATCGGGCACCCAGATCGCCTGGGTCGACCTCGACGCGCTAGGCAGCCGCAACGTCGCGGGCGACCCGGGCCGTTGGTACTACAGCTTTGCCTGGCGGGTGGTGCGCGAGCTGCGACTGCGCCAGGACATGAATGCCTGGTGGCAGGACCGCGCGAACCTCACTCTGCGGCAGAGGCTGCGCGATTTCTTCCTCGAGCTGGTACTGGCAGGCACGCGGCAGGAGGTGGTCGTCGTCATCGATCACCTCGAGGCAGTCCAGTCCCAGCGCGCGGCCTGGGAGATCTTCGACGCCATCCGTGCCTGCCACGACGCGCGCGTGAACGAACCGGACTGCCAGCGGCTCAGCTTCCTGCTGCTGGGCGAGCCCGGCGCCGACCGGCTGGTCGCGCGTCGGGGAACCTCGCCGTTCGAGGTGAGCACCGCGATCGCGCTGCCGGATTTCGACCACGCCCAGACCGCGCAGCTGGCGCGGGCACTGCTGCCGCTGCCGGTGGCGGCGGCCGTCACGGACCGTGTCTGGCACTGGACCACGGGCCATCCCTACCTCACGCACCGGCTGCTCGCGTCGCTGGCGCCACGCATCGCTGCGGTGGACGGCAACGGCTGGGAACAAGCGGTGGACGACAGCGTCGGCCAGCTCTTCATCAGCCGCGCGGCGACGCGCGACGAGCCACATCTCGCCGGTCTGGCCGCGCGCGTGCAGCGGGCCGGGCCGCTGCGCGCGGAGCGCCTCACGCTGTGCGGGAAGCTGGCCAAGGGCGTGCGCGTCGCGACGGACACGCAGCGCTTCGCGCAGCGTGACCTCGTCGAGTGGGGGGTCGCCATCGACGATGAAGGCGAGCTGGTTCACCGCAATGCCGTCTACCGCGGCGCCTTCACGGCGTTGTGGGCCAACCGCCTGTTGCCGCTGACGGCGCGCAGCGTCGCTGCGGTCGTCGCCGCACTGCTCGTGATCATCCTTGCCGTGCCGATCGTCTACAGCCAGTACCTGCCGCGGCCGTGGGTGCACACGCTGGCGTCGGCCGACAGCGACTATGAGTCGGCGCGCCTGGCGTGGCAGCGACTGGGGCTACTGCCGGGATTCGGCACGATGGCGGACCGGCTCTACGGGCAGTACCTCGTGGAGCGCAGCGGTCGGGCGACGCGCCTGGCCGAGGTCGAACGGCTTGCCGCGGAGCTCGAGCGCCTGCCCCACGGCGGTGCCGGCACGGAGAAACTGCGCGCGGCGTTCTGGGACCGCCGCGCGAACGCGATGGCGGCGCGCGGCGATCGCGATGCCGCCGTCGTCTATGCGCTCGAGGCGCTGGAGCAGTCGTCTCCCGCCCGTCGTGCGCGGTTGCGGGAGCTGCTCTTCCCCGGCTTCCGCCGCCTGGCCGGGACGATCCGGCCGGCCGCCGCGCTGGTCGATCTCGAGGCCGATCCCGTCGCAGGGCTCGTGACGCTGCTCGACGCGAACCACGAGCTGTCGGTCTGGCGCGTCGGGCCCGGGGAACCCCAGCGCCAGCAGCGCCTGCAGCTGGCGGCACCGGGTGAGGCCGACCATCGCGCCTTGCTCGGTCCGGCCGGCCGCCTCGCGCTGTCCTGGCGCGCGGGCGCTGCTCCTGACGCGCGCATCGCGGTGCATGAAGTCGCCACGGATCGCATCGTCGCCACCATCCGCCAGCCGCCGGGCTTGAGAACGCTGCGCTTCGTGCTCGGCGGCACGGCGCTGCTGCTTGCCACCGACGCCGACCTGCGCCTTCACGAAACGACCAGCGGACGACTCCTCTGGCGGCGTGACGACATCCTGGGCGACATCGTCGGCATCGAGATGGCTGACAACGGCCGCTACGCGCTGCTGCGACCGGCGACCGTTGCCGCGACGGGCTGGCTGGTCGACTTGCAGCGGCAGGAGCTGCGGCCGCTGCGGTTGCCGGTCGGCGGCGCACTGGCGCTCGATCCGCTCGGCCGGCGCATTGCGCTGGCGGCCGGTACCGATGCGGTCGAGGTGCAGGACGTCGCGGGGGGCGTGTCGATCCGCTGTCAGCTGAGCGCGCCGGTCACCTCGCTGCGTTTCGATCCGACCGGCCGCTGGCTGCTGGCAATAACAGCCGATGCGCGCCTCGTGGCCCTGGCGGTCGACGCAGGATGTCGCCGGATCATCGAGCGGGAAGGGGTGCGCCGCTGGCTCACCGCGTTCGCGCTCGACGGCTCCATGCTTGCAGCGGGCAACCTCAGCCGCGGACTCGAGCTGATCGAGCTGCCGTCCGGACGCCGCCTCGGCTCGTCGCTGCAGCCGGGCATGGCCGGCGCGGGCGCGGCGCCGGGTTCGCGGGCCGCAATGCCGCGCGTCATTCCGTCGATGGGTCTCGCGCTGACCTACGACGGGCGCAAGGCGGTAAAGCTCTGGTCGCTCCGCCAGGCCGGCGGCGTGGAGACGCCGCACGAACCAGGTGCGGCCCAGTTTTTGGTTGCACCGGACGGGCGGACCGCAGCGCTCGGCGGCTCGGATGGAAACGTGGCGCTCCTGCCGCTGACGCCCGGGCCTGCCCGGGCTGCCGCGGCGGCGCAGCTGCCAGGTGCACACGTCGCAGCGGTAACGCGGCTCGCTTTCGACGCGGCAGGCAGTCTCGTGGCCAGCGGCGCGCTCGATGGCAGCGTGATCGTTCGCGATGTCGCGAGCGGCGCCGCGCGCGGGCGTATCGCCGCGCACGACGACGGCGCCATCACCGCGCTGCGGTTCCTGCCGGGTTCGCGCCTGCTCGTCACGGCCTCGGCGCGGTCGGTGCGCATCGTTGACCTCCCGGGCACCATCCGCGCGCGACTGCCGGTCACGGGTCAGCCGCCCTCACTCGCGGTGGACGCCGATGGTCGCCTGGTCTACGTCGGCGGCGACGGCGATGGCGTGACCCGCTGGGACTGGCGCAGCGGGCAGTCCGAGTCGGTCGTGCCGGCGTCCTTTCGCGTGCGCACGCTGGGACTGAGCGACGACGGCCGCCTGCTCGCGACGGCCGGTGCCGATCGCGTCGTGCGCATCTGGCCGGCCGGTGCCGCGTCTGCGTTGCGCCAGTCGTGGACGGTTCCCGCCATGGTGGAGTCCCTGTGGTTCGATGCGCCTGGCCGGCGGCTGTGGTTGAAGGCCGGTGCCTGGGTCACGCGGCTGGAGGTCGGCCCCGACGGTCTTTCGTCGCCAGACACGCGGCCGCTGCCCGATCCCGATACGCGGATCACCCGGCTCGCCGATGGCAGCGGCATCCTGCTCGTCGCCCGCGCAGCGAGCGCCGATCCGTTACTGTTCAGCCTGCCGGCGGGCGGCTCCTGGGCGCCGCCGGCCGGCGATGCGGCGGCGATTCCCGCGACCGCGATCCGTTCGCGGCTCGCTCTGGAGATCGGCTCGGACGGGGAACTGCGCGCGATCGAGCGATGATTTCCAGCCTGGACCTGCGGAGACCTGACCATGTCTGAACATTCGGCAATCGTCGAGTGGCAGAACGACAGCGGCACGATGGAGTACCCCAGCTACTCGCGCCGCCACGCCTGGCGCTTCGACGCCGGCATCTCGGTGCCTGCGTCGGCCGGTGTCGACTTCAACGGCAATGCGGACTGCGTCGACCCGGAGGAGGCCCTGGTCGCCGCGGCAGCGGGCTGCCACATGCTCACCTTCCTCGCGATCGCGTCGCGCAGGAAACTCATCGTCGCGAGTTACCGGGATCACGCCATCGGGCATCTCGAGAAAAACGAGGCCGGCCAGATGGCCGTCACCCGCATCGACCTGCATCCGCAGGTGGCGTTCGGGGCGGGCGCGAAGCTTTCGGCTGCGCAGCTCGCGTCCCTCCACGATGCCGCCCATCGCAATTGCTTCATCGCCAATTCAATCCGCACAAAGGTTTCGGTGCACCCGTGAAGTTTTCCGTGCTGGTCATGGTCGCTCTGGCGCAGGGTTTCGATCCTGCCAAGGTGGATTGGGAAAAGCTCGCCAAGATCCCCATGCAGGACACTTTCATCCGCCAGTACAAGGAGCAATGCGGCGCCTGTCACGGCGAGGATCTCCGCGGCACGCCGCTCGGCAAGCCGCTGGTCGGTGTCGATCTGGTGCATGGCGCCGGCGTGAAGGAGATCGCTGCGAGCATCGCCCGCGGCTTCCCGGACAAGGGCATGCCGGCCTGGTCCGGGACGCTGAGCGAGAGCCAGATCTGGAATCTCGCGCTCTATGTCGCCGAGCAGCGCCAGGGCACGACGATACTCGACAAGCGCAACAAGCTCGCAATCGAACTGCCGGCCGGGCGCGTGCGCACGGAACGCGCGAATTTCCGCGTCGAAACGGTCGCCGCGGGCCTCGATCCGATGCCGTTCGCGATCGCGCCGCTGGCCGACGGCCGCATTCTGCTCAGCGAGCGCATGCGTGGCCTCTCCGTCATCGGCCGCGACGGCAGCCGTACGCTCATCCGCGGCACGCCGGCGGTCTATGCCGATTCGACCGAGTTCCTCGGCCAGGTGATGGGGCTCGGCTGGCTGCTGGATGTCGCGCCGCATCCCGACTACGCCTCGAACGGCTGGATCTACCTCATGCACACCGATCGCTGCTCGGCGTGCAATGCCGCCAGCCGCAAGTCGAATCGGCCGGTTTCGATGAACCGCCTCGTCCGCGGCCGAATCCGCGACGGGGAGTGGATCGATGAGCAGGTGCTGTGGAAGGCCGACATCGAAACCTACACCGACACCTCGGATCTCGCGGCGGGAGGGCGCATCGCCTTCGACGGGCGTGGCCATGTCTTCTTCAGCGTCGGCGTGAAGGCCGCGCTCGACGTGATGGGCGTGCAGGATCCGGACCTGCCGTACGGCAAGATCCACCGGATAGCCGACGATGGCAGCATTCCCGCCGACAATCCGTTCGTGAATACCGCGGGGGTGCTGCCGTCGATCTGGACGCTGGGCCACCGCAGCGTCCAGGGACTCGAGTGGAACCGCCGCACACGCGAGGCCTGGTCGACGGAAATGGGCCCGCGCGGCGGCGACGAGCTGAACCGCCTCAGGCCCGGCGGCAACTACGGCTGGCCGGTGTTCACCAACGGCGTCAACTACGACGGCCGCCCGATCAACGTCGCGAAGTCGCTGGGCCTGAAGCTCGAGGCCGAGGACGCCATATTCCCCGTGCTCGACTTCACTCCGGCGCAGGCGATGTCGAGCTTCATCTTCTACGAGGGGCGCATGTTCCCGCAGTGGCAGGGCGACATCCTCCTAGGCACGCTGCGGGCCACCGATCTGCTGCGGCTCAAGATCCGCAACGGCGCCGTCGTGCACCAGGAGGTCCTGTTCCGCGATCTCGCACGGTTTCGCGATATCGAAGTCGGTCCGCGTGGCGAGGTGCTGATCCTGCTCGAGAACGCAGCCGGCTCGAAGATCATCCGGCTGCGGCGCTGACCTCGTCCGGCGCGCGGCCCACGCGATGCTGGCGGCCGCTGAGCAGCGGTTCTTCTGCCGCGTCGTCGCGCCGGCGCAGCAGCGTGAGGCCCGTACCTAAGGGCAGGTCGAGGAGCTGCAGTGCCGGGTCGCGCTTCAGCTCCTCGCGGCGCGAGCCGATCACGACGGCGCGCGCAGGCCGCAGCAGCCGGGCGAACCCGTAGTAGATCCAGCCAAGGCCGAGGTTCAGATCCTCGGCCGACTGGTTGTGTCCCATCCTGAGCAGATCGGGGTGCCTGTAGAGGCGGGCGATCCAGGCGGTCAGATCGTCGGGCGCTGCGGCGGCGTCCGGCACGGCGCTGCAGGATAGCAGGGAATGACCTCAGACGGAGCGGATGGACAGCACCGGACAGATCGCATGCCGCAACACGCTTTCCGTCGTGCTGCCGAGTAACAGGTGCCTGACGCCGCTGTAGCCGTGTGTCGCCATGACGATCAGTTCGGCGGCGTTCTCGCGAGCGTGCGCGACGATTTCATCCGCGGCACGCCCGACCAGAACGACAGCTTTGGGGGCCTTGCCGAAGTTCTTGAGGTTGGACTTGATGAAGCCGTCGAGCCGTGTCTCCGCGCTGCGCACGAGCTCGGTCAACGAGGGAATCGCGACCGGGCCGACGTCCAGCGTGCTGTAGATGTGCGGCTCCTCCACGACATACAGGCAACTGACGTCGGCATCGAGCGACTGCGCCAGGGTGCGCACCCAGTGCAGCGCCACGAGCGAGCACTCCGAGAAATCCGTGGGATAGACGATGAGCTTTTTCGTGGTCATGGCATGTTCTCCCTTCAACCGGCAGCCTCGCGTACCGACTTTCGTGCCGACCGGCTGCCGAGCATCGGAACCGGCTCCAGCACCCAGTTGCCGCTCGAACGGCGCCGCGGCGAGGGGATTGCGAAGGCCGCGTCCTTGCCGTTGCGACGCGTGAACTCGTCCCAGTCGATGCGCCAGCCACGCTCGTCGAATTTCGCGAGCCAGTCGCGGTAGGCGACGACGGCCTTGTCGGCCGGCATCAGCACTTCCTTGGTATTGCTGATCGGCGTGCGCGGCGGATAGACATCGGTCAGGATCTCGATGTCCTGCTGCGCGATGATCTTGTTGCGCGCATGGATCGGCCCGTCGTGCTGAGGCTCCAGCATGAAGTTGCGCATGTTCACGAAGAAGATCTTCGTCTTCGACTGGTCGACCGGCTGCTCGAAGAAGTACTGGCGGAATTTCTGGTTGTTGCCGATGTTGATCTCCGTGATCATCGTGTTCGGCCCGTGCGTGCCGCTGCCGGCGTAGAGATCGCCGGCCTGTGTGCGCGCCTGCTGCCAGGTCTTGTCGGTGAGGCCAGGCGCGTTGAAGCGGTGCAGGAACCACATGCCCCAGCCCTGCGGATAGTCCTCGACGTCGTACTCGCGGACGCTGTAGGTCTCGCGGTTGATCGCGCTGAAGCCGTGCGTCGGGTGCACGAATTCGTTGTGCGCCGGGTCCAGGCCGTTCTCGATGGAGCGCTCGTAGTAGTAGTCGACCTCCAGCACGAGGACCTGGTTGGCGCGCCAGCCGGCACTCGAGTACTCCTCGATCTCGAGCAGTGGCGGGCGCTCGCTCTCCTGCAGATCGCCGAGGAAGGCGAAGACGATGCCGTACTTCTCGGCAGTCGGGTACGCGTCCACCTTCGCTCGCGCGGGCGGCTTCTTGCCGTAGCCGATCGACGGGATGTTCGTGCACTCGCCGTCGCCCTTGAATTCCCAGCCGTGGTAGGGGCAGACCACGCAGTCGCCCTGGATGCGCGGCCGCTGGCCGAGCTCCCAGGGCCCGCCCAGCGATCCGCCGCGGTGGACGCAGGTGTCGCTCAGCACGTGGGCCTGGCCCTTGCTGTCGCGGAAGATCACGAAATTGAGTCCGAGGACTTTCGCGCGCTCGGGTTTGTCGGGACCGAGGTCCTCGCTGCGGACCATCGGGTACCAGAAATTGATGTACATGGTGCTTGCCTCCTGGACGGTAGCGGGATTGTCCCCGCGCCTGACCCGACCGGCAGTCCGCGGAACTACCTATATCTCCGCCGTGGCATGGCCTGCAGGATGCGCGCTGCCAGCTGTTTGGAGAGGGCAGTGGTCCAGGCCTGCGAGATCTACAACGACCGCGTCGTGCGCCAGTTCGCATTGATGACGGTCGTCTGGGGGGTCGTCGGCATGGCCGTCGGCACGTTGATCGCCGCGCAGATGCTCTGGCCGGCGCTGAACCTGGACCTGCCATGGACCAGCTTCGGTCGCCTGCGGCCATTGCACACCAACGCCGTGATCTTCGCCTTCGGGGGATCGGCGCTGTTCGCCAGCTCCTATTACTGTGTACAGCGCACCTGCCACGTCCGGTTGTACTCGGACCGGCTCGCCGCTTTCACCTTCTGGGGCTGGCAGCTCGTCATCCTGCTCGCAGCCATCACGCTGCCGCTCGGCATCACCAGCAGCAAGGAGTACGCGGAACTCGAGTGGCCGATCGATATCCTGATCGCCGTCGTCTGGGTTGCCTACGCGATCGTGTTCTTCGGCACGCTGGTGCGACGGCGCGTGCAGCATATCTACGTCGCGAACTGGTTCTTCGCCGCTTTCATCATCACGATCGCGGTCCTGCACATCGTCAACAGCCTGGCGGTGCCGGTGTCGCTCGTGAAGTCGTATTCCGTCTACGCGGGCACGGTGGATGCCATGGTGCAGTGGTGGTACGGCCACAACGCCGTCGGCTTCTTCCTGACGGCAGGCTTCCTCGGGATGATGTACTACTTCGTGCCGAAGCAGGCCGGCCGGCCCGTGTACTCCTACCGGTTGTCCATCGTGCACTTCTGGGCGCTGATCTCCATCTACATGTGGGCCGGCCCCCACCATCTCCACTACACGACGCTGCCCGACTGGGCGCAATCGCTCGGCATGGTGTTCTCCGTGATGCTCATTGCCCCGTCCTGGGGCGGGATGATCAACGGCATCATGACGCTGTCCGGTGCCTGGGGAAAACTGCGCACGGATCCGATCCTGAAGTTCCTCATCGTGTCGCTGTCGTTCTACGGCATGTCGACCTTCGAGGGCCCGATGATGTCGATCAGGACGGTCAATGCGCTGTCGCACTACACCGACTGGACCATCGGCCACGTGCACTCCGGCGCGCTCGGCTGGGTGGCCATGGTGTCGATCGCCTGCATGTACATCCTGATACCGCGCCTCTACGGGCGGCGCGAGATGCACAGTATCAGGGCCATCGACCTGCACTTCTGGGTGATGACGATCGGCATCGTGCTCTACGTCGTGTCGATGTGGATCGCCGGGGTCATGCAGGGCCTGATGTGGCGTGCCACCAATCCGGACGGCACCCTGACATACAGCTTCATCGAGTCGCTGATCGCCACCTATCCGTTCTACGCGATCCGGCTCGCCGGCGGCCTGCTGATCATGGCCGGCATGTTCATCATGGTCTGGAACGTGTGGCGAACGGTCGGTGAGCCGGGTGGGCAGACCGACGTCGTGATACCGGCGCCGGCGCCCCAGGCCGCCTGATCGGAAGCGCATGAAACACGAAGCCATCGAGCGCCACCTGGGTCTCTTGGGCGTGCTGGTCGCGATCGTGATCAGCATCGCGGGTCTCGTCGAGATCATTCCGTTGTACTTCGCGACCGAGACCACGGAGCCGGCGCCTGGCATCCTGCCGTATGCCGCGCTGGAGCTCGAGGGCCGCGATGTCTATGTCCGCGAGGGCTGCTACACCTGCCACTCGCAGATGGTGCGTCCGCTGCGCTCCGAGACCGAGCGCTACGGGCACTACTCGCTCGCGGGCGAGTCGGTATACGACCATCCCTTCCAGTTCGGCTCCAAGCGCACAGGCCCGGACCTCGCCCGCGTGGGCGGCCGCTACTCCGACGACTGGCACCGGTTGCACATGGTCGATCCGCGCGCCGTAGTGCCCGAATCGAACATGCCCGGCTTCCCCTGGCTCGCGGACGCGCCCATCGACGCGGATGCGACGCCACGCAAGCTCGCGGCGTTGCAGGCCGTCGGTGTTCCCTACAGCGACGCCGAAGTCCGCGCCGCGCGTGACGCCGTGGCCGGCCGCACCGAACTCGACGCGCTGGTGGCTTATCTGCAGGTGCTCGGGCGGGCATCGCGCAACTGGGAGACGCCGTAGTGGACATCGGAGTCCTGCGTGGCATCGCCACGGCACTCGCCCTGGCGGCGTTCGTCGCCGTCGCGGCCTGGGCCTGGAGCCAGCGCCGTCGCGCTGCCTTTGACGAGGCGGCGCGCCTGCCGCTCGAGGAAGATCCGCAGAGCGGAGAGCCGCGATGACTTCAGGATGGGGTTGGTTCGTCGTCGTGCTGGTGCTGGCGAACGTCGCCGGCGCGATGTGGCTGCTCTTCGCCCACAGTCACGCTCCTGCCGGTGAAGCGGGCGGCGAGACCACAGGCCACGTGTGGGACGGTGACCTGCGCGACGCGAACCGGCCGCTGCCGCGGTGGTGGTTCTGGCTGTTCGTGCTGAGCACGGCCTGGGGCCTGTTCTACCTCATCCTGTATCCCGGACTCGGCGGGTTTCCCGGCGTGCTGCGCTGGAGCCAGGAAGCCCAGCATGCCGCGGAAGTCCGTGACGCGACCGAGCGCCAGGCACCGCGCTACGCACGGTTCGCCGGGATGACGCTCGTCGATCTCTCCCGCGAAGCCGATGCGATGGGTGAGGCACGCAGTCTCTATGCCAACAATTGCGCCGGATGCCACGGCTCGGATGCGCGTGGCGCCGTCGGCTTCCCCGATCTCACCGACGCCGAGTGGCTGTACGGGCAGGAGCCCGACACGCTGGTGGCGACGATCAGCGAGGGGCGCATGGGCGTGATGCCCGGCTGGGAGGCAGCGCTCGGCGCCGACGGCGTCGCGCAACTGGTTGCATTCCTGCAGTCGCTGGAAGGTGCGGACGTGGATGCAGCAACAGCGACCGCCGGTCGCGACCATTACGCGCTCTTCTGCGTCGCCTGCCACGGCGTCGACGCGCGTGGCAACGCTGCGCTCGGCGGACCCGACCTCACGAACGGCATCTGGCTGCACGGCGGGGACGCGGCGAGCCTGCGCGTTTCGATTGCCGCGGGCCGCCAGAACCAGATGCCGCCTCACGGGGACCTGCTCGGTCCCGATCGCGTACGCCTGCTCGCGGCCTACGTCCTCGGCCTTGGCGCCGGAGCCGGCGATGGACGAGCTGCCCGCGGCAACTGAGCCGGAGGCGCGGCGGACCTGGCCGCCGCGCCTGCGGGCTGCGGCCGCGATCGGCTGGTCCTCGTTCCTCGCGGCCTGCGTCGGCACGATGCTCATCTTCGCCGCCGTCGACCCGCAGGTGCTGATCGACGGGTACGACAGCCTGCCGTCGTCCGACACCGCTGCGTTCTGGCTGAGTCACACGGGCATCTACACGATCGGGTTCTTCCTGCTGTGGGGAGTCGCCGCCCTCGCAGCCCTTATCGCCGTGACGCTGGCCGGAGACCAAGGGCAGTGAGCGCAGACACGGGGATTGCCGCCGAGGTCGCCCTCTACGAAACGCGGCAGAAGGTGTACCCGCGCGAGGTCGACGGCCGGTACACGCGCCTGCGCCGGCTGGCCGCATTCACGCTGCTGACCGTCTTCTATGGCCTGCCCTGGCTCCACTGGGATGGCCACCAGGCCGTGCTGTTCGACCTGCCGGCGCGCAAGTTCCACGTCTTCTCGCTCACGCTGTGGCCGCAGGACTTCCTCTGGCTCTGCTGGCTGCTCATCATGGCGGCGCTCACGCTGTTCTTCGTGACGGCGATCGCCGGCCGGATCTGGTGCGGCTATGCCTGTCCGCAGACGGTGTGGACCGAGGCATTCCTCGGCATCGAGCGGCTCGTCGAGGGCAAGCGGCCGCAACGCATGAAGTTCGATGCGCGAGCGTGGACGGGTGAGTGGGTCGCGCGCAAGGCGGCGAAGCAGCTGCTCTGGATCCTGCTGGCGATCTTCACCGGCTTCAGTTTCGTCGCCTACTTCACGCCTGCGCGCGAGCTGGCGGCGCGACTCGCTGCCCTCGATCTCGGCGGCTGGGAGTCGTTCTGGGTCCTGTTCTATGGCTTCGCGACCTACGGCAACGCCGGGTTCCTGCGCGAACAGGTGTGCCGCTACATGTGCCCTTACGCGCGCTTCCAGAGCGCGATGTTCGATCACGACACGCTGATCGTCTCCTACGATCAGCGCCGCGGCGAGCCACGCGGCGCCGGCCGGCGCGGCGCGGACCGGCGCGCGGCAGGGCCTGGTGATTGCGTGGACTGCACGATCTGCGTCCAGGCCTGCCCCACGGGCATCGACATCCGCCAGGGCCTGCAGTACGAGTGCATTGCCTGTGCCGCCTGTGTCGACGCCTGCGATGCGGTGATGGACAAGGTCGGGCTGCCGCGCGGCCTCATCCGCTATGCAACGGAGAACCAGCTCGCCGGCCGCCGGACGCACCACCTGCGTCCTCGCGTGATCGCCTATGGCGCGCTGCTTGCCGCACTCGCGGCCGGCTTCGTGACGACGCTGGCCCTGCGCGCTCCGGCGGCAGTCGACGTGATCCGCGACCGCAACGCCCTGTGGCGCACGCTCCCGGACGGTCGCATCGAGAACGTCTACAGCCTGCGCATCCTCAACAAGGACAGCAGCGCCCATCGCTGGGTGGTCGAGACAGAGCCGCGCGGCGCGGAAGTGATCGCGGAGCCTGTGGTCGTGCCGGCGGGCGGCGTCGGCATCGTGCCTGTGCGCCTGCGTTCGGCTCCTCCCGTCTTCGACTTCGTCGTGACCGCAAGCGATGCCGAGGGAATTTCGGCGCGGCGCGAATCGCGTTTCATCTCACCGGAGTCAGTCCCATGAAGGACAGAGCTGATACCACCCGCTGGTACTCGCCACCAGTCATGTGGCTCGCCGTCGCGCTGCCGCTGATCTCGCTCATCGGCGGCCTGCTGATGGTGGCGCTCACGGTCGCCGAGCCGGATACGGAAGTCCATGGCGAGCGTCTCACCGGCAAGGAGCCGGTGCAGGGCCCCACGGGATGAGGCCCGCGACGGCGGTCGAACTGCAGATCGGCGGCATGGGCTGCGCGGCCTGTGCGACCCAGATCGAGCAGGCGTTGCGCCCGCTGCCGGGGCTTGCCGCCGTGCGTGTCGACGCCAGCACGGGCCGGGCTCGTGTCGAACTGGCAGACGGAGCCGGCGAGGGGCCCCTGCAGGAGGCGGTGCTGCGCGCGATCCGCCGCCTCGGTTACTCGGCGAATCCTGCCGGCAGCGCAGCGGCCGCAGGCGAGCGGCTGCGCAGTCGGCGCGCGGCGCTGAAACGCCTGGTCGTGGCCGGCTTCGGCATGATGCAGGTGATGATGATCGCCTTCGCGTTGTACGCGGCGGACGAGTTCCGCATCGATCCGGCGATCCTGGATTTCCTGCGTTACACAAGCCTGCTCATCACGCTGCCCGTCGTACTGTACTCGGCCCGCCCCATGTTCCAGGCTGCGCTCGCCCAGCTCGCCGCCCGGCGGCCCGCCATGGACACGCCCGTCGCGCTCGGCATCCTGGCGGCGCTGGTCGCCAGCATCTGGAACACCTTTGCCGGAGCAGGCGAGGTGTACTACGACGCGGTCACCATGTTCATCTTCTTCCTGGCCACGGCCCGGTACATCGAGATGACGACGCGCCATGAGGTCGGCTCGGTCACCGAGGCGCTGGCCTGGCTGCTGCCGCCGACCGTACTGCGCGAGGAGGCGACGCGCATCGTCGCGGTGTCGCCCGCGTCGCTCGGCGCCGGCGACGTGATCGTCGTCAACCAGGGCGATCTCGTGGCGGCCGACGGCGTGATACTGAGCGGGAGCTCGAGCTTCAACGAGGCCTGCCTGAGCGGCGAGTCGGCGCCCGTGGCGCGCGGCGCCGGCGACCCGGTCGCCAGCGGCAGCGTGAATCTCGGCGTGCCGGTCCGCGTGCGCGTGACCGCGGCGGGCGAGAGCACCGAACTGGCTGCCGTCCTGCGCCTGCTCGAGCGCTCCCGCGGCGCCCGACCCGCACTGCTCGGCGTCACGGATCGCGTCGCGCAGTGGTTTTCGCTGGCTGTCCTGGCCATCGCCGCCGCGGTTAGCGTCATCTGGCTCATCGTCGATCCGGCGATGGCGCTGCCGAGCACCGTAGCCGTGCTGGTGGTGGCCTGCCCCTGCGCGCTCGCGCTGGCAGCGCCGTCAGTGGCGGCCGTAGCGAACTCCGCGCTGGCGCGCAGCGGGCTGCTGGCGGTGAGTGCGACGGCGCTCGAGCGGCTGGCGAAGGTCGATTACGCCTTGCTCGACAAAACCGGGACGCTTACCGTCGGTCGTCCGCAGGTCGAGGCCGAAGCGGTGCGGCCCGGCGTGCCTGTCCGACAGGCCCTCGCCATCGCTGCCGCGCTGGAGCGCGGATCGAGCCATCCCCTCGCGGCGGCGTTCCGCGCGCACGAGTCCCCGGATCTCCTTGCCGTCGACATCGTCGAAACGCCGGGGGAGGGAATGACCGGTCGCGTCGACGGTTGCGATTACCGGCTCGGCCGGCCGGACGCCGCTGGCGACGCTGATGGAATCGTACTGGCTGACGGTAACGGCATCGTCGCGCACTTCGACGTGCGCGATGCGATCCGGCCCGACGTCGCGGCGGTGATCGGCCAGCTGCATGGCTCGGGCATCGGCACCGGCATCGCGAGCGGCGACGGACGTCGCGCCGTCGATCAGGTGGCCGCGGCGCTCGGCATCCGCGACCGGCGCGCCCGCCTGACGCCCGCGGGCAAGATCGCGCGGCTCGACGAGCTGCGCGCGGCCGGCCACCGCGTCCTTGTGGTCGGCGACGGCGTCAACGACGCGCCCGTACTGGCCGCAGCGGACGTGTCCATCGTGCTGCGCTCGGGCAGCGCGTTGGCGCAGACGGCAGGCGACCTGCTGCTGCTCGACGAAGCCTGGCAGGGCATACCGGCGGCGATTGCGATTGCCAGGCGCGCCGGACACATCCTGCGGCAGAACCTGGCGTGGGCCGCCGCCTACAACCTGACGGCCATTCCCGCGGCGGCGCTCGGCCTGCTGCCGCCCTGGCTGGCGGCGCTCGGCATGTCGCTCAGCTCGCTGCTGGTCGTTGCCAACGCGCGCCGGGTGGCGGCATGACGATCCTCTACCTGCTGGTTCCGCTCGGGCTGGCGCTGTGCGCGCTCGCGGTCTGGGCATTCTTCTGGGCCGTGAATGCCGGGCAATTCGACGAGCTGGATGCTGCTGCGGTCAGCCCGCTGGAAGACGATCCGGTCCGCCCATCGCCATCGCCATCTTCACCAGATGAGCCACCGAGCGCGTGGCCATCTTCTCCATGACGCGCGAGCGATGGATCTCGACCGTCCGCTCCGAGAGCTTGAGGTCCATGGCAATGACCTTGTTGGCACTGCCGTCGACGATCATCGACATGACTTCCCGCTCGCGCGGCGTGAGCGTGCCGTAGCGCCGGCGGATTTCCTCCGTGCGGCCGAGGGTGGCGCGCGCCTCGGCATCGCTCGCAATGGCGCGGCCGACGCGCTCGAGCAGGTCCTGCTGGGCAAACGGCTTCTGCAGGAAGTCGAAGGCACCGTCCTTCATGGCCTCGACGGCGAGCGGGACGTCACCATGGCCGGTGATGAAGATCACGGGCAGGAATGCGCCGCGCTGGCCGAGCGCGTGCAGGAGTTCCATGCCCGACATCCCCGGCATCCGCATGTCAAGCAGCAGGCAGCCCGAACGGCCGGAGTCGTACTGCGCCAGGAATTCCGTGGCGCTCGCGAAGGACTTTGTCCTGTATCCGGCCGTGTCGAGCAGGATAGCGAGGGAATGGCGCACGCCCTCGTCGTCATCGACGACAAAGACCGTTGCGTCGCCGACAACTGGAGCTGGCCTGGATTCCGTCATGGTCTGGCCTCTTCGTCAGGGTTCGAAGCGCGGCAACTCGACGTGGAACAGCGGGTTGCCGCGCCAGCGTCCGGCGAGCGACACGCCGGTGGCGCTATCGTCAGTGCAGATCGTCAGGCGCTCGCGACCGGATGGCAAGCGGCCGACGGCGTCGAGTGCGCCGACGAGCAGCAGTACGAGTACCGCGTGCAGGCGGGCCGCGTCGCCCCGCACGGGCACAACGGGGGTGCGCAGCTCGACGATCAGGTCCACGGCGCGACGCGACGCGAGCGAGCGCAGCAGCGGCAGCGCTGCCGCGACGACGGCATTGGTGTCGACCGGTGGCCCGTCCGGCGGCAGTGGCCGGGTGATGCCGCGCAGTTCCTCGATGACCACGCCGGCGCGCAGCGCCTGGCCGGCGATCGCCTGGATGATGCCGAGGGTCTGGCGGGCGTTTTCGGGGTCGCGCCGGATCAGGGTGGCCGCGCTGGCCGCGTAGGCCGCAATGGCCGCCAGCGGCTGGTTCAGCTGGTGGGCGAATCCGCTGGCGAATTCGCTGAGGACCAGTGGATCGGTAACCCGCGGCAGGGCGTTGTCTGCGGATCCTTGCGCAGTTGCCGGCCCCTGCGGATCATTCCCCGTATGCATGGCTGTCGAGATGCTAGTAGCCGGCTGCCGGGCCGGCACTAAGGAGTTACCCCTACGGTGAAACCCGTCGCGCAGGATGCCGGGCTGCATGGGCAGATCGTCGAGCAGGCGCCCGACGCGTTGCTGCTCGTCGATGCGGCAGGAACGGTGGTGTTCGCGAACGCGGCCGTAAGCACGCTTTTCGGTTACGAGTCAGCCGACCTCGTGGGGCAGGGCATCGAGGTGCTGGTGCCGGAGCGGTCGCGCGGCGTGCACGCACGCCTGCGGACCGGATTCGGTGCGGCGCCGGCCACCCGCGAGATGGGCTCGAGGCTGGTGACGCTCAGCGGCCGGCGGCGTGACGGCAGCGAGTTTCCGGCGGAGATCCGTCTCGCACCGCTGCGCCATGGAGCTGACCAGCTCGTGCTCGCGGCGGTTCGCGACGTGACCGACCGGCGTCGCATCAGCGAGGCGCTGGCCGCCGCGCGCGCCGCGGCCGACAGCGCAAACAGCGCCAAGAGCCGCTTCCTCGCCACTGCGAGCCATGACCTGCGCCAGCCGTTGCAGACCCTGCAACTGCTCGGCGCCGCTCTCGAACGCCGCGTCACCGACACCGGCCTGCTGGACCTGCTGGCCCGCCAGCAGGCGGCGATCGCTGCGATGGGCGAGCTGCTGAATTCGCTGCTGGACATCACGCGTCTGGAGTCCGGTGCCCTGCAGCCCGCGATCACGATCATCCCGCTGGCCGATCTGCTGGGCGACCTGCAGCGCCAGTTCGAGGCGATCGCTGCTTCGCGCCGGTTGACGCTCGCGGTCGGCGCGACCCAGGTATGCCTGCGCACTGACAGGGTCCTGCTGCGCCAGGTGCTGCAGAACCTGCTCAACAACGCCTTCAAGTTCACCCGCGAGGGCGGCGTCACCGTGGCTGTCGCGGCCACCGCAGATGGCATCGATATCGCCGTTGCCGATACCGGCATTGGCATCTCGGCGGCCGACCTCGAGCGTGTCTTCGACGAGTACTACCGCGTCGATGCGCCGGGGATAGAGGCGCGTGGCTTCGGGCTGGGGCTGACGATCGTCCGGCAGATCGCCAGGCTGCTGGGCTACGCCGTCACCGCGGCTTCGCAGCCGGGTGTCGGGACGACCTTCACCCTGCGCATCCCGGCTGCCGCGATCGCAGATGGCGTCGGCATCGCATCGCCGGCGGCGTTCGCGGCTCCGCAGGGCAGCGCGGCGGCCAAGCCTGCGCTGCTCGTCGTCGAGGACGATGAACCAGTGCGTGAGGCCCTGGCACTGCTGCTGGGAGCCGAGGGCTATCCCGTGCGCAGCGCGGCATCGGCCGCGGACGCGGAGGCGCTGTTCGCGGAGCAGGGCGGGGCCATCGACCTCGTGGTGAGCGACTTCCACCTCGAGGCAGGCCGCACCGGAGCCGAGCTCGTCGCGACGTTGCGCGCCGCAGCCGATCGGGACCTGCCCGCCGTCATCCTCAGCGGCGACACGACCTCAGCCATGGAAAAGGTGCGCTCGCTGCCGCGCTCGACCCTCCTGCGCAAGCCCGTCGACGGTGCCCGCCTGGTCGAGGTGATCGAAGCGCTGTTCGGCGCCTCATCCTGACGACGCAAAAAAAAGCGGCCCGAGCTTGAAGCGACGGGCCGCAATGCGGAGGAATACTCAGCGACGGGTCAGAAGGGGCCCTCGGCGGGCATCGCGCTGCCCGACCCGTCGTCAATGCCGTAGGTGCGCGCGCTTTCCGGCGCGGGCATGGTCATATCGCTGGGCGCAGCAGCGGCAGCGCGCGTCGCGCCGACACCGCTGAGCGGCGGCACCATGGCTGCCAGCGTGTCGATGAAGCGCCGCCCGGAGACCGGGGCGGGAATGCTGGTGTCGGTCAGAATGCGGGACGGGCTGGTCTCGCCCTGGTAATACGCGCCGTTGGAGCCGCGGTCCATGGCGAGCACGCCGCCCTGCACGGACAAGCCGGCGAAGAAGCCGCGGCTGCGCGCGTAGGAGTAGATCTCGCTCTGCATCCCGAGGTCGGTCGACGCAGTCGCCTGGCGACCGACCGGGCCCGCGGCCACTGAGGCATCACCACCGAGCGTGATCTTGCCGCGGGCGAGTCCGTCGAGCGCGCGACGGGTCTTGAACACGAGGATCAGGTCGGTCGACTGGGCGCCGGCCTGGAAGCCGATGCTGCCCTGGGTGAGGCGCACGAAGGACGGATTGCTCCAGCTGCCATCGTCGCGCCGCGCCACGATCAGGCCCCGACCGTAGGTGCCGCCGACGATGAAGCCGGCCTTCATGACACTGGGGATCACGGCGACGGCGTAGGCCCGCGACAGCAGGGCGGGCGGAACGGCGTTCTCGGGGAGATTGCGCAGGTCCTGCAGGATCTGCGTCGCGGTGTCGACGCGGTAATCGAGTTCGGTGGCGGCCGCTGCGGCTGAGCTGAAGATTGCCAAAGCAATCGTGGTCAATGCGCTGAAAATTCTCGTCATGTCCGTCCCTCCTGAGTGTGGGAGCTCGCGGACCTTCTTGACGAGACCTTCCGAGCGATGGGTGTGAATCTACATCAAATCATGGGATTAGCAAGTAGTTCTCGAGTTGGGAGTCGGGAAAAATCAGATTAAATCTTTATAGTCAGTGGGTTATCGAACAGAGGAATGGAGCGCCTGAATCCGCTACAGGTCGTTTCGCGAACTACCCGCAGTCCCCAGTCATTGCGCGAGTCACGCGACCATGTCCGTGCGTTCCCATGATTTATCCCTCGGCACACGTCAGGCGGGTCCGGAAGCGGCAGGCAAACCAGCCGGTGCAGTTCTTGCTTTAAAGCTGTACCGGTCCGAGGCGGGATATCACGCCATCACGGCGTGGTACGAGGACACGCTGGCGAGCATCGAGATACCGGTCGAGTCCGCCTTTGTCGGCACCCGCTTCGGCCGTACGCACTTTCTCGCCTGCGGTGACCGCAGCGCGCCGGCGCTGCTGCTCGTGCCCGGTGTGGCGGGCTGCGCGCCCTTGTGGCGGCGGCAGCTGCCGGCCCTGTCGCGGCACTTCCGCGTGATCGCGCTCGACATCCCGGGCCAGCCCGGGCGCAGCGATCCGGAGACACCATCCTTTCTGAATGACGAGTTCTCCGACTGGCTGCGGGACGTGCTCGACGGGCTCGGCATCGCTCGGGCCCACGTCGCTGGCGTCAGCGTCGGGGCCTGGATCGCGATGCGCTTCGCCATCGCCGCGCCGCAACGCGTTGTCGCCGTCGTCATGCTGGGCCCGACCGGCCTCGCCAGCGCCCGGCTGCCCTGGCGCATCTGGCTCACCCGGGTCATGAAGAAGAGCAAGGACGCCGACGCGCTGCAGGACGACCTCACCGCCCGCTCGGTGTCGTCGAAGAGCCCCGGCGGCTCGTTCGGCACCTTCGACCGCACGCTCGCGCGGGCGATGGCGCTGTGCACCCGCCACTATCGCGTCGACTGGTCGCTCGGCATCTACGACGAGACCACCCGCCGCGTCGATATCTGGAAGGGCCTCAAGGTTCTCCGCAAGTTCTTCTTTTCCGAGTCCCGCAAGCTGCTGCGCCAGTTCGCGGTGCCGGGGCTCCTGGTGTTCGGCGAGCACGAGGTGCTGTACGACCCGCACCGCGTGGCCGCGAAGGCTCGACGGCTGATGCCCGGTCTCGAGACGGTGGTCGTAGCGGGCGCCGGTCATGCAGCGGTCTATGACCGGCCGGACGAGGTGAACGAGTTGATGATCCGTTTCTGCCGGCAGGCGGAGGGCGCGTCGCGATGATCCTGGCTTTGTTGATCGCGCTTCTGCTTCCCGGCTTCGCGTTCGCCCATGAAGCCAACAGCCTGCCGTACGGCTCCTTTCTCGCCGGAGTGACGCATCCGGTAGTGGGTCCCGATCACTTCCTCGCAATGGTGAGTGTCGGCCTGGTGAGCGCACAGATCGGCGGACGCGCGATCTGGACGGTGCCCGCCACTTTCGTCAGCGTGATGACCATCGGCGGGCTGCTGGGCGCGGCGGACGCTGGTCTCGCCGCCATCGAAGCGGGGATCGCCGTTTCCGTCCTCGTCCTCGGCCTCGCTATCGCTGCCGACAGGCGACTGCCGGTCCTGCTTGCCATGGCTGCGGTGGGACTGTTCGCCATATTCCACGGCTACGCCCACGGCGCCGAGATGCCCGTGATAGCGGAACCGCTGCGCTATGCGGCGGGCTTCCTCATCGGCACGGCAGCCCTGCACTGCCTTGGCTTGCTGATCGGCGACATCACCCGGCACTACGAGCGCGGTCGCGTCGGTCTGCGCGTCGCCGGCGCGGTCATCGCCGCCTGTGGTCTATGGTTTCTGACAGCCTCCGTCTGACGCCGGCGCAGCCGGCGGTGAAGAGCGCCAGCCGGAAACTGCTCCTCTGGGAGATCGGCTGCATCTTCTGGGTGGCGTTCGCCGGCTCGCTGCTGCATTTCGCTTTCGAACTGACCGACTACTGGCGGCCGATCGCGCTTTTTGCCGCCGTCAACGAGAGCGCCTGGGAACACACCAAGATGTACTTCTGGCCCGGGCTCGCCTGGGCGCTGGCCCAGTACACCTACACGCGGCACCTCGCTCAAAACTACTGGCTTGGCAAGCTTTCCGCCCTGGTCCTCACGCCACTCGCGATCTTCACGAGTTACTTCTCCTACATGGGCCTGGTCACTGCCATCGGTGCCAGGCCCAGCCTGCCCATCATGCTCGGCATCATGTTCCTCGGTATCGCCATCGGGCAGCTGACGTCGTGGCGCATCCTGTCGGCCGCGCCGCTCGGTGAGTCGCAGCGGAAAATTGCCGTGGGCTACGCTGCGATCCTGGTTGCTTTCGGCTCCTTCACTTACTTCCCGCCGCGCGTCTTCCCGTTCGAGAACTTCTACTGTTACCGCTACACGGGCGAGTTCGGCATCCTCTCCGACTACGGTCCCTACCGCGTGTTCTACCGCGGCGAGCGCCCCGGGGGCGGGGTGAACTACTGCGCGACGCCTGCACAGCGCGCGACCGGCGGCTGATCGCGGCGCCGGACTTGTGCCGGGCGCGATGCCGGCCACAATGGGCGCACACCATCCCTGGGAGTGCCGCCATGCAGCCAGTCCGCCGTTTCCGAACCGCCAGCCTGCTCGCGGCGCTGGCGCTCACGGTGCTCGCAGGCTGCGCGACCAATCCGGTGACCGGCAAGCGCGAGGTGAGCCTGATGTCGCCGGAACAGGAGGCGCGACTGGGCGCGCAGGCGGCGGAGCAGGTCGAGAAGGAGATCGGGCTCCTCACGGATCCAGCGCTCAGCGGCTATGTGCAGACGCTGGGACAGCGACTCGCCCTGCATTCGAAGCGGCCCGAAGTGCGTTTCAGCTTCGCGGTGGCCGACATGCCCGAGCCGAACGCCTTCGCGCTGCCGGGCGGTTACATCTATGTATCGCGCGGCCTTCTCGCACTCGCGAACTCGGAAGCGGAACTGGTGAACGTGATCGGGCACGAGATCGGCCACGTGGACGCCCGCCACGCGGCCCAGCGTCAGACCCGCGCCACGGGCATCGGCCTCGCGACGGTGCTCGGCACGATCCTCGCCGGCGTCGCAGGCGGCAGCGACGCTGCGCGCGCGGCCTCCGAGATCGGGCAGGTCGCGGGCGCCGGGCTTATCGCGTCCTACGGTCGCGACCAGGAACGCCAGTCCGACGACATCGGCCAGCGCGTGTCCGCCGCCGCCGGCTGGGACCCGGCCGCGATGTCGGCATTTCTGGCCTCGCTCGAGCGTGACAGCACGCGCCGCGCCGGCGGTGCACGCCGGCCGAGCTACCTCGATTCGCATCCGGCACTTGGCGAACGCGTGCGGGTGACGGCGGAGCGTGCGGCGGGCCTGACCATCGTGCCGGCTGCGCCGGTCGCAGCGACGCGCGCGGACTACCTGAAGCGCGTCGAGGGGCTGCTGGTCGGCGACGATCCGGCGAACGGCGCCTGTACCGCCAACGCCTTCTCGCACGCGGACCTCGATTTCCACCTGCGCTTCCCAACCGGCTGGCAATGCCAGAACCAGCCGAGTGCCGTGCTCGCCGCCCCGCAGACGCGCGATGCGCTAATTCGGCTGGAACTCCAGGGCAAAGGCACGGACCCGCGCGCCGCCGCGCAGGAGTTCGCGCAGAAGAACCAGATCCGCTACGAGAGCGCGCGCGAGGACCGGATCGCCGGCTTGCCGGCGTACCGCGCGCTCGCCCGCGCCCAGACTCAGCAGGGCGAGCTGGGCCTCGATATGACCTGGATCGTTCACCCCGCCGGCATCTTCCGCATCACCGGCATGGCGCCCGTCGCGAAGTTCAACGCCGCCCTGGCGCAGTTCCGCGAAACCAGCGCGTCCTTCCGCAGGCTCACCGCCGAGGAAAAGAAGAACACCACCGTCGCGCGCCTGCGCACGGTCAAGGCCAGGGCCGGTGAAACGCTCGACTCCCTCGGCAAGCGCAGCGGCAATGTCTGGACGGTTGCAGAGACTGCCGTCGCCAATGCCATTGATCCGGCAATGACGCTGCAGGCAGGGCAGCTGGTGAAGATCGCGAAGGCGGAGGCTTACAGGAAGCAGCCGTGAGGCGTGCTGCATCTCTTCATTTAAAGTCATTCGACCTGAACTGTTCCATGCTCCCGCATTCCGAAGCCTGCGAGCGCAACAAGGGGCCGATCCTCGAGGTGTTGCGCGACGCCTTTGCGCCCGCCCGCCGCGTGCTGGAAATCGGCAGCGGCACGGGGCAGCACGCGGTGTGGTTCTCGCGGCACCTGGCTCATGTCGACTGGCAGCCGTCGGAGCGGGCGGAGGAACTGGCGGGGTTGCGGGCGCGGATTGCCGCGGAGGGGACGGCGAATCTCCTGGAACCGCTGGAGCTGGATGTCTGCCGGCGGCCATGGGCCGTCGGGTCGGTTGACGCGGTATTCAGCGCCAACACGCTGCACATCATGGATTGGGGTGCGGTCGGGGAGTTCTTCCTGGGGGCGGGCGCGGTGCTGGCGGCGCAGGGCGCGACGCTCGCAGTGTATGGGCCGTTCCGCTACGGCAACGACTACACCTCGCCGAGCAATGGCGTGTTCGACAAGTGGTTGCGCGACCGCGATCCGCGCAGCGGGATCCGCGACTTCGAGGCGGTGGATGCGCTGGCGCGCGGCGTGGGCCTGACGCTGGTGGCCGACCACGCCATGCCGGCCAACAACCAGTTGCTGGTGTGGCGGCGCTGAGCGGCGCTAGATCGTCCCGCTCACGATCGGGTTGAAGGCCGTCAGCGCGTCGCGCGGGTGAAGATATTCCGCTTCCCCGATCGCGACGTCCCGGCCGTCACCACGACCAAGCCGATCGACTTCTTCCCGGCCTAGGTCGCCGTCCTCAGCGGCGCCGATACCAGGTCGCCAGGCGCGCCGGCCCGATCCCGAGGCCGTAAGCCAGCGCGAGCGCGCGATTCGCCAGCGTCCGCCGCAGCCAGCCATCGCGCTCCCAACGCCGCGGCGAGACACCGATCGATGCGTCCAGGCGCACGAACCGGCCGCGGCGCCGCAGGCCTCGCACCAGCGACACTTCCTCGAACAGCGGCTGGTCCGGGAAACCGCCCGCTGCCGCATAGGCCGACGCGGAGGCGAACAGTCCCTGGTCGCCGTAGGGAATTCCGCCGAGTTGCGAGCGCAGGTTGATCAGCCAGGCGAGGCAGCGGCGCGCAGGGTTCTGGCGACCGCGGAAGCGGAAGCGGAAGCAGCCGCCGGCAGCGCCGTTGCCGAGAGTCGCCGCTAGCTGGGCGAGCGCATCGGGCGCGATCTGTGCATCGGCGTGGAGGAACCACAGCGCATCGCCACGCGCAGCAGCGGCGCCCGCCGCGAGTTGATGCCCCCGGCCGGCACGGGTCGTGAGGTAGCGGACGGATGCCTGCTGCGCGACCGGTTCTGCGCTGCGTCCGGCCGAGCCGTCGACGACGAGGACCTCCAGCGGACGATGAGCCGCGCCCGCAAGTTCGCCGAGCAGGCGCCCGAGTTCCACGCTGTCGTCGACCACCGGGATGACGACCGACACGCGCGCGATCATGCCGGCGCGATTCCCTCTGCAGTGAGCCAGGCGAGCAGCGCGCGCCGCGCCGGCCGCGTGTCGCCGCCGAGATCGGCGACCAGCCGGGGCAATGCCTCGAGCGTATCGCAGTCGTAGCCACCGTCGAGCCGCCCGACGCTCAGGCCGTGCGCGCGGCAATGCCGGTCGAGGCTGTCGCCCAGCCGGGTGGTGCTCCACGGCAGGTCGGCAAGCGGCGGCCAGGGCAAACGGCTGCCCATCAGCGTGACGCCACCATCTTCCGCTGCCGCGAGTACCACATCGGCCATCTCCAGCGCCCGCCGCGCCCGGGCATGGAACGCAAAGTCAAGCAGCGGTGCATCTGATCCGATGTAGAGGATGGCCGTGTGGCCGGCCGATCGCAGCGTCCGGTCGACACCTTCCAGCCGCTCGCCGAGGTTGCCGCCGGGCTGGGCAATGGCGGTCGCGCGCTCCGGCGCCTGCTCTCGGGCCCACGGCAGGTCGGCCGGCTCGGCAGGTGCGATCACGATCGGGCCCGGCCAGGCCGACAGGTCTTCCAGCGCAGTCGCGAGCAGGCGCTCGCCCAACCCCGCGGCGAAAGCCTGGGTGCTGGCCGCCGCGATGCGTTGCTTGCCGATGCCCGGAGCGGGTCGGCGGCAGAACAGGACGAGCGTGGTTTGTGCTGTGGCGTGCGCAGGCATGGCGACAGCATAGCGAAGCGCATCGCCCGCCCGGTCGCGAGCAAATTCGCAAGTGGCTGACCGGCAAAGGAAAGGGCGCGCCGTTTGCGCGCCAGTTCGGGCCTGGCGCCCTCCGGGCGGCGAACGAAAACCGGCAAGCTTGTCAATACATCAATAAAAACAATGAGTTGGCAGATAACTCTTTGACATAACCGCGGCCGGCAACAGGCGTGTTGATTGCATGGGGCGCACAGGATTCACTTGTATATACTTGCCGCCCCTGAACGATCCGCGCCCGGCGCCGGGCCAATAACAGCTACCGGCCCGTTGCCCAGGTTCAGGGCTCCAAGCGATATCCGATAGCCGGTTCATGTCCGGCGTCCCGGGAAGCAGTTCCCGCCAGAGGTCTCCTGTCGGGGATCCA
>Ga0194132_10001942_pt1 | contig 40437 bp, 38 predicted proteins | sample TA2KigOf80mmetaG_FD_148612 | JGI IMG/M metagenome (GOLD analysis project Ga0194132, IMG submission 148612) | Freshwater microbial communities from Lake Tanganyika, Tanzania - TA2015054 Kigoma Offshore 80m | ecosystem: Environmental > Aquatic > Freshwater > Lake | place: Tanzania: Lake...
GGAGTATCCCCTCAGGCACCGCCGCTGGACGCGCAGCGTCACTCGTCGCGGGCCCGCGGAGGTGCTCATAGTAGCGCGCCTCGTATTCAGCGGGCGGCACATAGCCAATCGGTTCGAGCAGACGGCGGTGCAATTCGTCATTCCCGATCGTGGCATCCTCAGCGCGAACCCGATCGGTGGCCGCCCTTTCGACCATCGAAATAAGCGTCAGAGACATCAGCGCGACGACCGCGCTTAGAGTGTCGCGAAGCGGCGTGAAGCCCCCGTACTCATCGACTCCGCCGATCCCGTATGGCATCCATGACAGCATGCCTTGTGCGGCAAAGAATGCGGCAGCGATCCAGCCAATGACGAGCAAGCCGTAGTAGATACCGAATCGGGCGCCCTGCAGCGTGCGGAGAAATGCAATGAATCGCCGAGGCGACAACGACGCGAACACGAGGTAGTGGACGATCACTGCGGAGCAGGCAACCGCTCCGATAGCCAGTACGAGCCGCAATGCTGTTGTCATCTCCGCTCAGTCACCGAGACATCAAGGCACACCGCGCGCGGGCCGCCTCAAAGTCGGCCTACCTTTGCCGTTGGGGCGCGTGGAGGAGAGATTAGTGCCACGTGCCGAACAAGATCAATGGACGCCAGAACAAGTGACGCCAGAAAAACGTGACGCCTCTGGCTGGATCGCGTTGATCGTCGCAGCCCGTCCCTACCCCTTGGACAATTCAACCGACAACATCGACATCCGATCGCCTGAAACCAGAATCGCGATTGTGCTGCAACGTTTCTCTTGACGACGACGTATATACACGTATAGTACACTCGTGGATCAGCCGAAAAAGATCATGTATTCGATCCGACTCGCTCCCGAGCACGCGCGACTACTCAAGGCCGTGAAGGCGCGCGACGGGATCCCGGAGTCGGAGCAGATCCGACGTGCATTGCTCGTCTGGTTCGAGCAGAAAGGAGTGTTGAAGGGAACGCGGAAGCGGAAAACGTAAGCATCAGAGAAGCGGGACGCCCGCGTGTGTCACCACGCGAACGCCCCTAACCGGCAACCAAACGTACCTTGGCTGACGGCTCCTGCCATTATCGCAGGCCGTTGGCCCTCCCTCAGGAGGGACACATGGCACCTGACCACGTTGTTTCCGATCTGACCGTCAAGGTCATTCCCAACGATCGCAACAACCCGCCCGGCAAGCTGGCGGATGCCGAATTGCATTTCACGGCTGGCCCGCTGGCCGGCCTTAAGCTGATCGGGTTTGGCATCTGGGAACGGCGCATGTCTGCCGGCCGCAACGTCACATTTCCGGCGCGTCAGTACTCGGTCAATGGCGAACGGCGATCGTTCGCCTTGCTGCGGCCGATCGTCGATGCCACGGCCCAGGACCGGATCCGGGATCTGGTCCTGGAAGCATTCGCGGCGTACGAAGCGCAGGCAGATCAGGCGGTGCAGTCATGACGCCTGGCACCAGCTCGGCGCCCTCGTTTGCCGATCTGCTCCGGTCTACTGTGACGGAGCCCGGCATCTTGTCGGCCGCCTATTCCGCGTTCCACAACTACAGCATCGGGAATCAGTTGTTGGCGTGGTCGCAGTGTCTGGCCCGTGGCATCCAGCCCGGACCGATGGCCACGTTTCCGAAATGGAAGCAAATCGGCAGGTACGTGCGCAAGGGCGAGCGGGCGATCACGTTGTGCCAGCCCGTCACGGTCAAACGGCCGGCGGACGCCGACGACGACGACGGCGAGTCGGGAGTGTATACCCGGTTCGTTTACCGCCCTCACTGGTTCGTGATCGCGCAGACGGACGGGCAACCCGTTGCCGATCCGCCGATGCCCGCATGGGACACAGCCCGGGCGTTGGCTGCCCTGAACGTGGCCGAGATTCCGCTCGACGAGCTCGACGGGAACTGCCTAGGCTACGCCCGCCAGCGATCAATCGCCATCAGCCCGATTAATCCGATGCCCCACAAGACGCGGTTTCACGAGGTGGCGCATGTACTGCTGGGCCATACCGGCGAGGGTCTGCAGGCCGATAGCGAGCTGACGCCGCGGACCTTGCGCGAATGCGAAGCGGAGGCCGTCGCGTTGCTCTGCTGCGCCGCGTTGGATCTGCCGGGCGTCGAGCAGTGCCGCGGCTACATTCAAAACTGGTGGGGTGCGGGGAATCCGATCCCAGAACGTTCAGCACAGCGGGTGCTCAAGGCGGCCGATCAGATCGTCCGCGCTGGCCGTGAGTCGGTACCGGATCGGGAAGGGGAGTGAGCCATGGCCAGGACTACGGCTCGACTCCGTGACCAGATCGCGGCCCTTGCTGCGCTCCAGTACGAGCACGCGCAGATCCTCGACGGCCGGGTGATGAACCCGGCCGCCGCGGCCGTCATCATGCAGGCGGTACAGGCACACGTGCGCGCGTTGGCCGCCTGCCTGCCACGTACAACGCCCGCGCGCGTGCAGCCGGCCGATGTCGATCCGGTCGCCATGACCGACGCGGAGCTGTACGCGTACTACAAACGCACAGCGCCGGCTGAAGATCTCCGCTTCTTTCTTCGTGGCCGCCTGTCGGACGCCTTACGACGCCGCGCCGAAGCCATTACGAAGCCGACCGCGCGTGACCTGATCAGTCTGCGCGAAGCGTGGCGAATTGAACGGCAGGCCCACGACCGAGCCGCCGGTATTCCCGCGATCGGGACGGCGGAATGGCATCGCCAGTGCGCCAGTCAAGCATCAGCAGACGCCGATGTGCTGGCCGTTGACGCGGACGCCGAGCACCGGCCGACGGCCGATGCACAGGCCGAGACGTGTGGGGTGTCGTCATGAGCCGCACCGTACCCCCTCGTGAGATCCGCGCCGTGCTGGACGACGTAGCGAACGCGTTACAGGGGGCGATCGGTTTGGCCACCCATGTTCGCCGGAACGCGCAGACGGTCGCAGACGATGCCGTCGCGCTGGAAGCCGCTATCGGCCGGGCCGTGTCGGCGCTTAAGCGTCTGCGACCCCGCTCCGGACCGGGAAGGGCCGCGCGATGAGGGCCGCGATCTACGCGCGCGTCTCGACGGTCGATCAGGAGCCGGAGAACCAACTACAGGAGCTACGGCGGTACGTCCAGGCACGGGACTGGACGGCCGCCGAGTACGTCGATCGTGGCGTCAGCGGCGCCAAGGATCGCCGGCCGGCGCTCGATGACCTAATCCGCGACGCCCGGCGGCGCCGGTTCGACGTGCTGGCCTGCTGGCGGCTGGATCGGCTTGGCCGCAACCTCCGGCACCTGATCACCCTGCTCGACGAGCTGCAGGCCCTCGGCGTGGCGTTCGTGAGCCTCGCCGAGGGGATCGACGCCACCACGCCCGCCGGCAAGCTCCAGATGCACATTCTCGGAGCAATCGCCGAATTCGAGCCGGAACGGATCCGGGAACGGGTGCTGGCCGGCCTACAGCGGGCCAGAGCGCAGGGCCGGCGGCTCGGTCGTCCGCAGGCCCGCCCGCCGATCGACGGGCTCCGGCGTGTTGCTGGACTGCCCGTACCTGTCGCGGCCGAGCGGCTCGGTGTGTCCCGGTCCACGGTCAAACGCTGGCGCCGGCAGGTTCAACAACCCCCCTCGGAATAGCCCGCACTTTCGCCCCGGATCCATGGGCTCGGCCGGCCCCGGATCCGGGGCTCATGAATCAGATGATTTCTGGACTGGCCAATGCGCCGTGCGGCTCAGGCCAAGGAGCGCACGGGTGAAAGCTGGTCCGCGCATGCGCCCCGAATCGGTTTGTTAGACGGTTGTTAGATAAAACCGAAAAGGGGCCACGACGAAACGCCGTAACCCCTTGAAAAATTTGGTTGCGGGGGCGGGATTTGAACCCGCGACCTTTGGGTTATGAGCCCAACGAGCTACCGGACTGCTCCACCCCGCGACAAGGTTCTTAGAGTAGCACGAAACTCGAATCAGCCATCCGACCTTCACTCGCGGGCGATGCGCCGCTCGTCGCGTTGAGCTGCGCGCTGCCTCATCAACGCGCCCAACCGCCTCCAAACGCAGCGGCGGAGTGGTCAGACGGCAACGAGGGCGGCGCCCCGTCCGGGCGTGTTTGCCGTGTGGCGAGCTTGATCGTCTAGTGGTCCGATTCGTTCCTCGTGGGCGGAAGATCGTACGACTCGAGGTGGCGCGCGAACACGGTCGTCATGACATCGGCGAGCCGGCTGACGTCGCCCGTAAAGGGTGTGGGTTCCCAGGGGCCGGTGTGGCGATGAAAGCTCAAGCCGTACTGATGGCGTGCGAGGGGATCGAGGCGGATGATCGGCTCCCCGTCGACCGCTACGTAGAGCACCCTCCGGTCCGCCCTGACGGTGACGTGGTCGTGGCAGCCATCGGCACGGATGGCCGTGGTCCACGTCTGCGCGTCAGCGGCAAGCCAGTGTGCGCTCCGAGGCGCGGCGCGCAACTCGGCCACGGAATGGAAGTCGCCGTGTCGCAGGCACTGCCGATGCACGAAACTGAGGACGAGCTCGATCTGGGTGACCTATTCCCGAAACTGGGGATCCGGGCTGTGCAGCCATCCGCGCACCAGATGCGGCCGTACGGCGCCCTGCGCGATGATTCGTTGCACGGTGGTCGTCGCGATCGTCGGGACGATGCCCCGGGCGATGGCTTCTTGGCGCACGTGCTCCAGGGTGCGCGTGATCGGGATGTACTTCGGCTTCGCGCGGCGGTCCGTCCCGGTGCTCTTCTGCCCGACTGGCCCACAGGCCAGCGCGATGATCTCGCAGCGGGTCACCGCGCTGAATTCTGGAGCATGGACGGCGCCGAAGGTCTCCCAGCCCCTGGAGACGCTTCCGCAAGAAGCGGCCTCGCCAGCGCTCAACCTATCGGACGGGAATCCTCAGGCGTGCCGCAATGGCTCGCGCGCTGCCACCTTCAGCACACGCCAAGATGATGCCCGCGCGCCGCATCCCGTTGGTTGCTGGTGGGCGCTCGCACCCGGACACTCAGTTCGGTGGCTTCCTCGGGTGTGAGCTCGAGCACCACCGGCGGTCGTCCACGTCGCGCCGAGGCTCCCTCCTCGACGGCCTACCGTACCGGAGTCGCGCCGAAATGTACAGCGCTCTTTCCGTCGCTATGAGCGGATCGGACCACTAGGTGGTGGTCTGCGCGATGACCTGCGCGCGGAAGAGAGGCGCGCTGAGCAGGGCGAGGCGTTCGTGCTTCGTGGTCCGCTCGATGGTGTCGGTGCCGAGCGCGACCCGTCGGTCCCAGCCGTGCAACGTCGCCGCGGCCCCAGGGCCCATCCTGGCGACGAGCAGGTTCCGAGCGGCAGGCGCGAGCCTGCCCCGTGCGACGGGGCCGTGGACTTCGGTCTCGCCTTCCGAACGGCGCCTCCAGGCCCAGTGTCGCCGTTCGCGTCACGACCCTCAGCCCATACGAGACACACCCTGTCGCGACGCGACCGAGACCCGGCGTCGCGGTGAACTCTGGTGATAGCATGGAACGCGCTCGCTAACAGAGCGCTCGTCTGGTGACTGACGCGTTCCCACCGCGCTCCCTGCCCACCGCAGACGATGTCCGTCGCGCCGGGCGTCACATCGCCGGCATCGCGCATCGGACGCCGGTGGTCACGTCGCGCACGATCGACGCTCGAGTTGGCGCGCGCGTGTTCTTCAAGTGCGAAAACCTGCAGCGCGGGGGCGCCTTCAAGTTTCGCGGCGCGTATCACGCGCTGGCGCAGCTCTCAGCCGACCAGAAGCGCCGCGGTGTGGTCACCTATTCGTCCGGCAACCACGCACAGGCGATCGCGCTCGCGGGTCAGCTGCTCGGCATCCCGCGCACGATTGTCATGCCGTCCGATGCGCCCATCATGAAGAAAGCCGCCACGCTCACGTACGGCGCGACCGTGGTCGAGTACGACCGAGCGAATGAGTCGCGAGAGGGAATTGGCCGAGCGCTCGCTGAGCAACACGGCCTCACGCTGATTCCCCCTTTCGATCACGCGGACGTGATCGCCGGACAGGGCACGGCGGCGCTCGAGCTCTTCGAGGACGTCGGCACGCTAGACGCGCTCCTAGTTCCCTGCGGAGGCGGCGGACTGCTATCAGGCACGGCACTCATGGCACGCGAACTGGCGGAACCGTGCCGCGTCATCGGCGTCGAGCCGACCGCTGGTGATGATGCGACACGCTCGTTCAAAACGCGCATGCTGCAGACGGTGCCGGATCCGGAGACCGTCGCCGACGGCGCTCGCACGCCATCACTCGGCACGCTCACCTTCCCACTGGTCCTGACCCACGTGGCGGACATGGTCACCGTCGACGATCCAGCATTGTTGCGCGCGATGTTCTACCTGTGGGAGCGGCTGAAGCTCCTGGTCGAACCCACGGGCGCGCTCGGTGCAGCAGCCTTGTTCGAAGGCGAACTGACACGCAGCCTGGCGACGACCGGAGCACGTGTCGGCATCATCCTCAGCGGTGGCAACGTCGACCTCGGCCGCGTCGCGGCATGGCAGTCTCGCCTCGCGGCGCGTTCGGCAATTCGTAAATCCCCTCCTTGCTAACTGTCGCACAATGGTGAGGCAGTGGTACCAGTAGCCGCGGCACGTGCGTCCCGTCTTGTCATCGCGCTGTTGATCGCGATCGCCGCCTCGAGACACGCGTCCGGCCAAGAGGCGCCGCCCGAAACCCGATCGGAAGAGCTCCGAAGACAGCGTGAGCAGAAAGCCCGCGCGCTCAAGCCGCCAAGGCAGGGCCGCTTCGAGCGGACGCTGCTGGCACTTGAGAGCGGCCGCCTCTTCGAGCGCTTCCTGAATCCCCCAGAAGGCCTCTACCCGAAGATTGGCACCATCACGCCCGGTGGGGGATTTTCCGTCGGACCGGCGTATCGGCGTCCGGGACTCTTCGGCGGTCACGCGGACTTCAGCACGGTCGCCCTCGGATCGCTCAAGCGATACTGGATGGTCGACGCGAGGCTGACGCTGCCGCGTCTCGCGGACGGACGAGTCGTCGTGCACGCGTACGGCCGGCGCACCGACTACACGCAAGAGCCTTTCTTCGGTCTCGGCCCAGCCTCCGATCGCGCGCGCGCGAGCCTCTATGGCCTGGGCAACACCGACATCAGTACCTCGGTGGACATCGCACCGCGACCATGGCTCACCGTCGGAAGCGGTCTCAGCTACCTGAGGCCCCGCGCCCGAACCGTCGATGGCGCACGCTCGATCGACCGCATCTTCGCCCTCGAGGAAGCGCCCGGATTGGGGCACACACCGACTTCCTCAGGTCTCGGGTCTTCATCGATCTGAACTACCGCGAGCCGCGCGGCAATCCTCGAGCCGGTGGCCGCTATGTGCTGTCGGCGGAACACTACGACGGTCGCGGCGACGGCCGGTCCGCCTTCAACCGGTACGAGGCAGGCCTGCAGCAGCACATCTCACTGCTGCGCAACCGGCGCGTCATCGCCCTGCGCGGGCTCATCTCCATCACCGACACCGGCGCGAATACCGAAGTTCCCTTCTGCCTCCAACGCACGCTGGGCGGACCCGATGATCTTCGTGGCTTCAGGCGCTTTCGCTTCCGCGATCGACACCTGCTGCTTCTCCAGGCCGAATACCGTTGGGAGATTTTCACCGCCGTGGACGGGGCTCTCTTTTATGACGCGGGGAAGGTCGCGTCCCGCCGGGAGGACCTGGACTTCTAGAAGCTGGAATCCAACTGCGGCATCGGCTTCCGTTTCGAGACCATCAACGGAGTCTTCCTCCGCGTCGAAGGCGCGTTCGGCAGCCGAGACGGCAAACACTTCGTGTTGAGGATCGGACATGTGTTTTGAAAGCCGTCGATGGACTCGTGCCGTAGTAGGCTTCGGCCTGTCAACCGGCCTGCTGCTGTCAACCGTGAGCCGCAGCGCCTCACCGCGGTTCTATCCCGACGATCCGCTGCAGATCGACGATGACAGGGTATTGGATGCAGGTGGGGTTCGTCCGATCGAAGGGAGCAATGCCTTCGACTTCGCCGAGCACACCTTCATCAAGTCCGGCGATCACAGGGCCATCGCAGCCACCAACGTCAACATGATAGGCGAGGTCCCAGATTCGTCGTGGTTCACCAATCGGATCGGCGCTCGCGAGATGTCCGTCGATGACGTCGCGCGCGGCCCCAACGCACAGGACAGCTTGAACATCGACGACTGGTCGATCGTGCAAGAGAAGAGCTCCGGGATCACTCCCGGCTACCGCGTGGTCGATCCGAGCGGCCGCCTCTACCAAGTCAAGTTCGATCCACCCGGGCATCCGGAAATGGGCAGCGGCGCTGAAGTCATCGGTGCGGCCATCTACCACGCCATCGGCTATAACGTCGTCCAGGGCTACATCGTCGAGATCGATCCGGCCAAGATCGTAGTCGGGCCGAAGGCGACGACGGTGGATCTGTCAGGCCGGAGACGGTCGATGCGGCGAGCCGACGTCGACCGCATCCTCACACGCGCGGCGCGACTGCCGAACGGCAAGTACCGGGCGCTCGCGAGCCGGTTTGCCGAAGGACGACCGGTCGGCTACTTCAAGTACTACGGGACACGCCCGGACGACCCGAACGACACGCATCCACACGAGCATCGGCGAGAGCTCCGCGCCAATCGCGTGTTCGCGGCCTGGGTCAACCATGACGATTCACGCGGCATCAATACGCTAGACATGCTCGAGGGCGGAAAGGGACGCCAGTTCATCCGCCACTACATGTTCGACTTCGGCTCGACGCTCGGAAGTGGGAGCACGGTGGCCCAGGTCCCGCGCGCCGGCAACGAGTACATCCTCGAGTGGGGTCCTGCGCTCAAGACGCTCTTCAGTTTCGGGTTCTACGTACGGCCGTGGATTCTGACCGACTACTGGGAGGACGCGAAAGCGGCCGGGCGTTTCGAGTCACGCGACTTCGACCCGGTCGCCTGGCGACCCGAGTATCCGAATCCCGCGTTCGACAACCTGCGCCCCGATGACGCGTTCTGGGCTGCTCGTCTCGTGGCACGCTTCTCGGACGGCATGGTGCGGGCCATCGTGGCCAAAGCGCGTTACTCGGAACCGAGTGCTGCGGATCACGTCATCCGGACGCTCATCGCCAGACGAGACAAAGTGCTCCGCGCGTGGCTGACGGGCGTCAATCCCGTCGATAACATCCAGCTCAGCGCCGACGGCACGCTGCGATTCACCAATCTGACCAGACGAGCGCAAACCCGCCTTCGTGGCCGAGCGGATCTTCGTTCGTGCGCTGCGCCTCCGGATCTGCACGCGCGGTCTCCTGACGGTTTGCGAGCCAGGTCACCGCAAGCGCCACGATCAGCACCAACGCGGCCAGCAGCATCAGCGTAAACGGCGTGAAGTCGAGCCTGCGCACCAGCGGCGCGACGCTCGAGGCCCCCACCCAGGCGCCTAGCGACGCACCCACGCCGACGAGCGGGAACAGTCGACGGCCTTGGCCCTCCGTGTACAGGTCGTTCGCGAATGACCAGAACTGTGCGACGACGAACACGTTGAAGACGCCGAACCAGATGTAGAACATCGCAGCCAGTCGCGCACCCGAGCGCCCGGCGAAGTAGAACAACACGAGGTTGGACACGAGAAACACGGTCGTGAGAGTCAGCAGGCGCAGTCGCGGCACCTTCGACGCCAACCAGCCAAAGGCCGGAACCACCAACAACAGGGCTAGCGCCATCCCGGCTGCGGAATACGCCGCCAGCTGCGCGCCCGTCCATCCAAACGGTGCTCCCTCTGTGAGAATGAGCGCTTGTCGCGCCGACCGCAGGAGGTAGTACAGCGCGAGCAGCAGAAACACGTTCAGCGTGAGCAACAGCACGCCGATCCCTTCGCCCGCGCGCACGTCGGCAAACGGGGACAACGCACGCTCGAGGAGCCCCTTCTTCGCCTCGTCCAGGGCGCGAAACACCGGGAACGAGCGGTGGGACACGAGCTCCGGATGTGTCACGAGGGTGCGCGGCTCGGACGCGGAACGACCCGCATTCGATGCGCTTCCCGAGGGCGAGTGTGATGCGCTCGACATAGAAGCTCGCCTCGACGTACTCGAGGCGCTTCGATTGTACAATCGAGGTCCGGCCTGCGCGGGGCGAGTTCCCGTTCCAGTCGGTCTTCGAGCCACGTTGAACATGGGCCGCTACAACTGCCCTTACGCCGTCGGTGCGCCTCGCGTCCTTGCAGTTGTCGTCTGCCTCTGGATCCTGCCCCTCCGTTCGGGTGCCCAGTCAGTCGACGAAACGCACCCGCGTCGCGGCGCACCGGTCACCCTGCTCCAACTCAACGACGTCTACTCCACGGTCCCGGTCGATGGTCGCGGCGGCCTGGCGCGCGTCGCCACGCTCGATCGCCAGATCGCGGCGACCGGCCGTACCCCGCTGATGCTCCTGGCGGGTGATTTCCTCTCCTCGTCGGTGGCATCCACCGTGTTCAAGGGTGCCCAGATGATCGAGGCGCTCAACGCCATCGGCCTGGACGTGGCGACGCTGGGCAATCACGAGTTCGATTTCGGCCTCGACGTCTTGCGCCAGCGGATGCGCGAGGCCAAGTTCGACTGGGTGGTCTCCAACGTGATCGATCGGGAGACGGGGAATCCGATTGGGGGCGCCGCGCCATACCTGATTCGGACCATCGACTCGGTGCGGATCGGCATCATCGGACTGTGCTTGACCCACGAAGGGATGCCGACCGACCGTCTGGCACGCGTGGAACTGGTCGATCCGCTGGCAGCCGCCGGCACCTACATCCCGGAGCTTCGCAAGCAACGCGTCGACGTCATCGTCGCGTTGACCCACCTGACCTACGCAGAGGACCGGGCGCTGGCCGAACGGTTTCCCGAGATTGACGTCATCATCGGCGGACACGAGCACTCGCCGATCACGTCCGCAGTGGGCACGACGCTCATCAGCAAAGCGGGGTCGGAAGCCAGGTTCGTCGCACGTATCGATTTGAATCGGCGGGACGCCGATGCGGTCGAGAAATTCTACGAGCTCATCCCGATCACGGACGCGCTACCAGACGACCCCGCGGCCGGTGAGGTCATCAACGCGTGGGAGGCGCGCCTCGGCAAGGAACTCGAGCTCAGCGTGGGGCGCACCAGCGTGCCGCTCGACGGCCGCAACACGCGCGTCAGGTCGATGGAGACGAACCTGGGCAACCTCATCGCGGATGCGATCCGCGCGGATGTCGACGCCGAGATCGCGATCGTCAATGGTGGAGGCATCCGCAGCGACAAGGTGTACCAACCAGGTTCGTTGTCGAGGCGCAATCTGGTCGAAATGCACCCCTTTGGCAACGTCGTGTGCAAGATCGCCCTGAGGGGACGCGTCGTGCTGGAGGCCTTGAACGCAGGCGTGTCGGGGCTTCCAACCGCCAGCGGCCGATTCCCGCAAGTGTCGGGCCTCACCTACCGTGTTGAGCTCTCAGCACCGACCGGGGACCGTGTCCGCGACGTCAGTGTCGGCAGCAAGCCGCTCGAGCTGGACCGCGAATACACGGTCGCGTTGCCCGACTACATTCTCGAAGGCGGAGACGGCTACACGATGTTCGCCGGCGCGAGGCGGCTGGTGTCGCCTGAGGCCGGACATTTGATCATCACCGCGCTCGAACAGTACCTCGCCGCGCGCGGCGAGGTTGCGCCCACTGTTCAGGGGCGCATCACGATCGGCCAATAGCCGAGCCCCGCTCGCAACGTCGTGAGTCTACTGCCGCTGGGGCGCCGTCGATCGGATGGGCGTCGGACGTGGTGCTCGGACCTTGATGCGGGACCAGGCGAGCCGCGCCACCAGCAGCACGCCGATGATGACGGCGTATCGATAGGGGCTGGTCACGTCTGACTTCACGAGCCACCAATAGTGGATGACGGCGGTGACACCAGCCACGTACGCCAGCCGATGCAGCGCCTGCCAGCGCTTCCCGCCAAGCCGGCGAATCATGCCGGCAGTGGACGTGAGCGCCAGCGGCAACAGCATCATCAGCGTCGCGAAACCGATCGTAATGAACGGCCGCTTGTAGATGTCCTCCGCCACTGAGGCCGTGAGATTCGTCACCGTGCTCCACGCGACGATCCCGTCCGGGAAGTCGAGGGCCGCGAACCGATCGGCGATGACGTAGATGAGGAAATGGAGCGAGCCGTAGAAGAAGGCGTACAATCCCATCATCCGCCGAAACTTGATGAGGGGCTGCCAGCCGGTCAGCCGCCGCGCCGGCGTAATCGCGAGCGAGATGGCGAGGAAGCGCAGCGCCCAGACCCCTGTCTCGTTCGTGATGTCACTGAGCGGGTTCGCGCTGAGATTCCCCGTCAGCCCCGCCCAGATGATCCACGTCAGCGGACCCAGGCCGGCCAAGAACACAGCCGGCTTGAGCACCCACTTGACGATGTTAGGAGACATCACTTCGCCGCGCGAGCCTCAGTAGTTCTTCTTCAGGTCCAAGCCGGAGTACAGGCTCGCCACTTGGTCCCCGTAGCCGTTGAACATCAGGGTCTTACGCCGGAAGAACTCCCCGATTCGCCGCTCGGTAGCCTGCGTCCAGCGAGGATGGTCCACGCTCGGATTCACATTCGAGTAGAACCCGTACTCGCTCGGCTGCATCTCCTGCCATGTGTTGAGCGGCTGCCGCTCGGTGAAGCGGATCTTCACGATGGATTTGATGTTCTTGAAGCCGTACTTCCACGGCACGACCAGACGAAGCGGCGCCCCGTCCTGCTTGGGGATTACTTCGCCGTACAGCCCGACCGCGATGATGGCGAGCGGATGCATCGCCTCGTCCATGCGTAAGCCCTCGGTGTACGGCCACCGCAGGCCGGCGGTCCTCAGCCCCACCATCGTCGACGCGTCGACGGCGGTCTCGAACTGCACGAACTTCGCTTTGCCGGTAGGTTCGGCCTTCTTCAACACCTCCGACAGTGGAAAGCCAACCCACGGGATGACCATGGACCACGCCTCGACGCAACGCAGTCGATAGATCCGTTCTTCCAGGGTGATGCCCTTGAGCAGATCTTCGAGCTGGTACGACGCAGGCTTGGCGCACTCCCCCTCGACCACGACTTTCCACGGCTCGGTCTTGAGCTTGCCCGCGTAGAGCGATGGGGCTTCCTTGTCGGTCCCAAACTCGTAGAAGTTGTTGTACGTCGTAATCTGCTCCCAGCTATTCAGCTTCTCGTCGCTGACGCTGAAAGCGCTCTTCTGGACGTTCTCGAGCTTGCGCCCGCGGGGGGCGGGCTGCGCCCCCTGCACGACGGCGCCCGCGCCGAGCACGCCTGCGGCGGTTGCGGCGCCAGCAGCGGCGCCGGTCGCCGTGCGAAGGAAGTCACGGCGATTGACGTACAGCTTCTTGTCGGTGATCTCCGAGCTGCGAACGTCGGGCGCAGGTTTGATCAGCATAGCTCCTGTCCGATTTGACGCCGGCAGGCCGGCGGCGGTTACTCTCCGACGAGCCGCGCCACCCCGGCCACGGCTCGAACCGGGACAGCGCCCATTATAGAAGACTTCATGGAGTGGTCACGCTCGCGATTCGCTTGACCTTCGCAAGCCAAGACTGCACGGGGATTCGGCCTCCGGGCCCTGGCTCCCGTCACGCTCTTGCTACGCTCCGGGCGGGTATGGCGAATCCAGTGTCAGCGAATCAGCCCACGGACTACACGCGCATAGTCACCCTCGCGGTCCACGAGATGCGTACGCCCGCGTCAGTGGTTGGCGGTTACCTTCGTATGCTCTTGACCGACGCGACGATCCCGCTTGAGAGCCGTCAGCGGCGTATGGTCGAGGAGGCGGACAAGGCCTGCCAACGGCTGGTGGCGCTGATGGCCGAACTGAGCGACCTCGCGAAGCTCGACGCAGGTACGGTCAAGCTGAACATCGACCGGTTTGACGCATTCGAGCTCGTACGGGAGGTGACCGGGCAGGTGCGCGAGGGCGAGGACCGGGGGCTCGTGCTCGATGTCCAGGGCCCCTCGACCGGGGCCCCTCTCGCTGGTGATCGCACCCGCCTGCGAGGGGCCCTCGAGGTCGCTGTGCGGGCGGTCATGCGCGAACAGCCCTCATCCACCGTGATCGTAGTACGCGTCGACCGGACCCTCGACGCCGGGCGGCAGCACGCCCGCGTGGTGATCGCGCCAGCCCCTGACGCCGATCGAGCCGCTGCGTCGACCGGCGGTCCCTTCGAAGAGTATCGCAGGGGGTTGGGCTTGGGCCTCCCACTCGCACGGCGCGTGATTGCGAACGTGGGTGGCCGGATCTGGTCGGCCCTCCCAGCAGAGGGGACCGAGCTCCCTTTAGGCTCGCGCGGCGCCATTGTGATCGTGCTGCCGATTCTGGATTGACCGGTCAGCTAGCGGACGTCTCGCCAAGCGCGACCGCGGTTTACTTGTCGGGCGAAGCAGCCACGTGCGTTGGCGTAGGCCTGTGCCAGTGCCCCGGCCGAGAGCGGCTGCAGGAGCTCGATATCGGTCGGGCATGGGTGGCGCAACTCAGCGTCCTCGGCATCTAGATCAGCGTAGTGGAGCGCGGCGCCGTCACGCACCCACTGCGGACGCTGGCTGAGGTAGGGATCGACTAATGCGTGCGCGACCTCGCGTCGGATCACGCGCTCGAGAACCCCGCGTTGCCGCAATTGATCGGTGGGCATCAAGTGAATCGTCCCGCCCACCACCGTCCCGAGCGTGAACCAATGACGACCAGTCGCGCGCTCGTAGCTCTGATCGCTACCATGCACGAGCACGGACAACGTCGAGGACGCCTGAAGGCCCAACCGCGTTGTCAGCTGCGCTCGCGCCGAGGCGACGAGCGCGTCAAGGTCGCGCCGCTCCGCGTTCAGACGATCGAGATCGCTGACCTCGCCCACAGCGGCCGAGGGTCCCGAGGCGCTGGTGCCTATCCCGGGCGTGCCAGCCGAGGCGGTCGTCGACAGGCCGGCCGCTCCTGCGCCCGACGTAGTTGCTGCACTCCCACGACGGCCGTTCGCCGTCGCGCCATTGGCCGACCCGGACCCCGCGCCGGCACCCGTCGGCGCGCCCGCTGACGGAGGCGATGCGGGAACTCCGCGCACCGAAGCGTCCGCCGCCAGTGGGCTGACGCCGCTCGTCTCGATCATCCCGATGATGGTGCCCGGATAGTAACGCAGCAGCAGCGCCTCCGCCGACTCGCCCCTCGCCGCGAGGCGCGTGGCGCCGATGACACACATGCCGACACCATGTCCGTACCCGCGACCGACGAACACATATCGCTCACCCTGGTCGTGCACATCAAACAGGGTGCTTTTGATCTGCGTGGGACCGAGCGACATGCGCAGGTCCGGACCCGCAATGAACGAGGGTTGCATGCCGTCCAATCCGAGGCGGCTGACGCGGCCCGATTTGTCGCGGGCCAGCACCCGAATCCGCCGGAGCGAGCCCGTGAACCCCGCGTCCCGCAGCGTTCGCTCGATGTCGGCGGCGCGGACATCTGCGTTCCACACCGGATCACCGCCGCAACCGACCTCAGGTCGCGACGGCAGATAGGGCAGATCCTCGGCGCCAGTCCACACGGCTGACGGCACCTGTGTGTGCCCCCCGCACGAGGCGCTGTAGTACACCGTGGCGAGCGCGCCACGGAACGTCAGGACGCGCCCGGCGGTTCGGTCCGCGGCGGCGGTCGTCGCCGGTGCGGGTCGGCGCAAGACCTGGCAGTGCGTTTCGTCACACACGTCAAACCCCTCGGCATCGTGCCGACGGAGGTTCTGCAGCGCGTAGGTGCGCGCCGCAATCGCGAGCGCCTGTAAGACGGCAGGATCGCTGTCTCGCGCCGCCTCACCGGTCAGCACGCCGGCGACGTACTCCTCGAGGGGTATGACGCGCACGGCATATCCGGCAGGCCCCGCCAGACCCACTCGAACGACCGACGGCACGCGGACGACAGGTCTGTCCGGGTCGGCAGGACGTCTGCGGACGTCGGTCGGCGCGGGCGGCGCGCTGCGCTGGCGCCCAGGCATCGGCGTGACGGCTCCGAGCCCTCGCCCCACGGCCGTCCCGAGCGTGCCACACACGAAGAGGAAGATGAGCGCCCGTCGCATCATCGGCGCCTCCCCACCATCGCTCGGACGCCTTCCCAGATAAGCGGCAAGCTCTCTGCCAAAGAGTGGTCGTCGTCGAGCGCCGTGAGCCGAACATGGGGTCGCTGCCTGGCGAATTGCTCCACCGTCCGATAGTCGACCGACGCGTCCCGTAGGCCTTGATAAATCCACGTCGGCTGCGCCACCACCGCGTCCATGGGCTCGTACTGCAGCGAGTCCTCGTAGAACGCGACGTCGAGGAAACGTTCCACTCCAAATCCGTAGTGGAAGAACGCCATGCGCCCCTCGCGTTTCCAGGCCTCCATGCGCTCCGGCGGCAGCAGATGGTGTCCTGGCTTCGCGAACATGACGGCCGGCGCCAGCAGCACGAGATTGGACACGCGTGGGAGGCGATCGGCGGCCAGGACAGCCAACGTCCCGCCCAGGCTCGAGCCTACGAGTGTGACGGGCCCTGGCGGGAGCCCAGACACTTCAGCCTCCAGCTGAGCGAGCATCCGCGTCATCGTCAGCGTGGAAAAATCGGGGGCATTGAAGTCGGGACGCCGCAAGGCCACGCCGCACGCGAGGAGTCGTTCGGCCAGGTAGCCCGCCTTGGACGACTGCGGCGACGAGGCAAAGCCGTGCAGGTAGACAACCTGCGGTGCCTCGTTCACAACAGCGTCTTGCAGCCCTGACAACAGCGGCACTCGATCAATCCCTCCCCGTCCGTATGGTAGTTGTATGTCAGCTCCTCGCCCCTGCGGATTTTCCTCGCCGCGCGAATCCAGATCACACCGTCGACAATGTGGACGTAGCAGTTCGGCGAACAGGAGTGGTTGATGAAGCGCGCCACGTTGCCGCCGACGCCCGCGTCGATCGCCGTCCGGTTCGTGAGCTTGAAGCACCAGATGTGGCCTCTCCGGATATACCGCCGCTCCCTCTTCAGGCTTTCGGCGTTGGTGATCCTTTCGCCGGCGTAGTCCACGATGCGTGTGTTCTTGTTGATGGCTTGAGTGGCAAAGACCCCCCAACCCGCAATCTTCGAGTGCCGCTTTACAATCATCGATATTTGCTGATCCCTGTGTGTCGTGCGAGGAACCGTGTCCGGCTCATCAAGTGCGAAAGAGCCAAGGGTCCTCTACGCCAGCCGATCGCCCCCGCGCGGGCCGTGACGCAGGCAGCGCGCGCCCCTCGCGCAACTAAGATACACGCGTTGCCCGGTCGGTGTTCTGTCTCCGGGCGCTCATGTCTCGGAAGGCCGACTCATCTGTGGATCATCAGCCTGCTATGATTCGAACGTATGGAAAGGATCATCGCTGCTTGGGGTCGCATCCTTCGGGGCTACGCCCCCTCAATGTCCATCGAAATCACGCGCGAGTGTCCGCTACGATGCCAGGGCTGCTATGCCTTCGGCGATGACCATCTGGGTGGCACGGTCACGCTGCGGCAAGTCCGCGACTTCAAGGGGTATGAGCTCATCGACGGTGTGCTGACGCTCGTCGACAAGCACAAGCCGCTGCATCTTTCGATCGTCGGCGGTGAGCCCCTGGTGCGCTACCGCGAGCTCGACACGCTGCTCCCGCTGCTCTCCGAGCGAGGGATCCACGTCCAGCTCGTCACCAGCGGCGTCCGCGAGATTCCCAAGGGCTGGCACGGGCTGCGTCGGTTCACGATCGTCTTGTCGGTCGACGGTCTCCAGCCGGAGCACGACGCGCGGCGAACCCCCGCCACGTATGAGCGGATTCAGAACCACATTCTCGGCCATCGCGTCACTATACATTGCACAGTGACGCGGCAACAGATTCGCCGGCCTGGGTATCTCGAAGAGTTCATCGCGTTCTGGTCGGCCAAGGCAGAGGTTCGGAGGATTTGGATGAGCCTCTACACGCCGCAGATTGGGGACATCTCCCAGGAACGGCTAACGCCTGCCGATCGGCAACGCGTCGTCGCGGAATTGATGGCGCTCCGCCTCCGCTATCCCAAGCTTGAGGCACCGAAGGGGATGTTGGATGCGTACCTGAATCCGCCGAAATCGCCGGAGGAATGCGTGTTCGCGCGCACGACGACGCCGATCTCTGCGGATCTGAAGACACGGATCACGCCGTGCCAGTTCGGCGGTAAGCCCGACTGTGAGAACTGCGGGTGCGTCGCCTCAGCAGCCCTCGCCGCCGTCGCGCGCCATCATTTGTGCGGCTTCATCCCAGTCGGTACCATTTTCACCGGCTCGGTGCGGGTCGGTGAGCAGCTCAAGCGGCTCCTGCCGGCGGAGAGCTGAGGGTTCCTGAGTCCGGACCCTCCTTCTCACCTCGCCGCGAGCCGGATTCGCACGCCGGCGGTGACCAGACGCGGCGCCCCCACCGTGGAGGGGTTCGTCTGCACGAAGAACACCTTGTTCGTCAGGTTCTGAGCGCCGACGAACGCCAGGAACCTTGAACCGAAGTCGCGGGACACCATGAGATCAAGGACCGTGTAGCCGGGAAGCCCGAGCCCGACGTTCGTGTCGTACCCCGCGGCGGCGAGCGTCGTGACCGGGATGAACTGGGTGTTCTGGTCGTCGTTGTATTGGAGCCCCACGAACTGAAATCCCAGCGAGACGTTCGCAAGGCGCGCGTTCGAGTACGCAATCTGCAGTGACCCGCGGTTCTTGGGCACCTGGGCAAGATACTTGCCGACCAAGGTGGTATTGACCAGGCCACCGTCGGTGACCTTGGCGTCGTTGTAAATGTAGCCGCCATTGATGCGCCAGTCCCGGCCAATCAGGTACTCGACATCCGTCTGGACGCCGGTGATCTTCGTGCGACCGAGGTTCCGCTTCTGGACGCAGTTGCCCGGGGCGAGACCCACGCAGACGGTGGCGAAGTCGGGCGATGTCGCCAGGACGGTGACGTTGCTAATCGGATCCCTCACGCGATTGTCGAACCACGTGAGGCGTGCCGTCAGGTTCTTAGCGGGCGCGACGTTCAGTCCGAGGTCACCTCCAACGAGGCGCTCCGGTCCGAGCTGCGCGTTTGGTCGGGTGGTGATCGCCCCAACGGAGAACTGCCGGTACAGCTCAGTGAGCGTGGGTGCACGGAACCCGGAGTTCATCGCGCCCCACACCGTCACGCGGTCGGTGACGTGGTACAACGACGCGACGCGCGGGCTGACCACCGTGTCCCTACGGTCCGCGATCGACGGTCTGTTGTTCGCCGTCGGCAGCCCGGTAGCCACCGTCGTCTCCAGATTGTGGCCGTTGTCGTTGCGCCAGTTATCGAGGCGCGCGTTCAACGTGATGACCAGCTTCTCGAATGGTGTGATCACATCCTGCACGAAGGCGCCAACGCTGCGCTGTGAGCCGCCCGAGAATCGCGTCACCGACAGCGTGGCGCGTTGCGTCACGCCGTCGAACGCCACGGGCACTGTCGGCACGTACGCCTCCTCCTGACTCTCGCCGTCCACCCAACGATAGTCGGTGCCAACTGTGACCAGCTGTTTCGTGCCGAGTGGCTTCTGCCACTGCGCCATGCCACCGATCCCATCGACGGGAACACGTTGGTCCGTCGCTAGGCGGACGAAATTCCGCAAGGTGGCCGGGTTGGTCACCGAGAGGAAGTTGTAGTGGGCGCGCTGGATGTCGCCGAACACTCGCGCTTGAAGGTTGCTGTAGTCGGGCAGCACCGCGCGCACACCACCGCTCAGGCTCGTCCAACGCGTGTCGTTCAGTTCGCCAACCTTGCCGTTGTCGCGGTCTTCGCGGAAGTAGCCGACCCGGCCCGAGATCGTGATCCGCTCGTTCGGGAGATACTCGACCTTGCCGGTGACGTTGCGGTAGTCGACCTTTGCGTTGTTGTCGATGGGCCCCGCTTCGGTGGTGACCGTCTTGAAGCCGTCGGTATTGAAGCCGCTGGCTTCCAGCGCAAAACCCACCTTCCTCCAGATGTCGCTCGCGAACACATCGATCTTCGGCGTGTTGCCCTCTGGCGAGCCGCCGTTCGCGCCAGAGAACGAGCCGAACTGGGGCCGCAGATCGAGCGTATGGCGTGTCGGCCGGCTGGTCACGATGTTGATGACGCCGCCCATCGCGTAGTTGCCGTAGAGTCCGGACGCCGCGTCCTCGGTGACCTCGATGCGCTCGACGCTGACCATGGGCACACGGGTCCAGTACACCCAGCCGCCGAACGGGTCGTTGAATGGCACCCCGTCGAGAAGCACGAGCGTGCGGCTCTGACCGCTCGGGCCGATGCCGCGCAGCGAGACACCCTGCGTGGTCGGCTGCGCCACGACGCTGCTGGCCCGTCGAAACAAGCTGAAGCTCGGCACGCTCCGCAGCACATCGTCGATGGCAACCGCCGGCGAGGCTTCAATCTGCTCGGCCGTGACAACGTTGACGCTGGCCGGTGTATCGCCCAGGCGCTGCTCAGTGCGACCCGGCGTCACGATGACGGTCTCGAGGATCGATGGTGGCTGCAGCGTCACCTCGATACTCGTGCTGTCGCCGAGCGTCTGGCGATGCTCGGCGAAGCCGCCGGCCAGGACGATGAGGATGGCGCCGGCCGGCGGAGCGTCGAGGGTGAACCGGCCATCCGGTCCGCTCACCACGGTCTGGTGGTCACCGCCAGGCGCCCGGACGACAATCGAGGCGCCAGACACTACTCCACCGCTCGTGTCCTTGACGATGCCGGTGACCGAGGTCTGCATGATCGAGAGAGAGATGAGCAACGCGAATAGCATCCCGAACTCCGCAAGAAGAGACGAGCGAATTATAACGGGTTCGAGGGTTCGAGTGTTCACGGGCTCATGGGCTCGCTGAGGCGAACCTTCGTGAGGTGATTACCGAAGTTGGGTCCGCGGACCCCGAACCTTCGCCCCCCCCGAACCCATGAACCCGTGAACACTCGAACCCTCGAACCGACAGAGTTCAGTAGAAGTCATGCGAGTCGAAATCGACTAAGAGGCCGCCGAGTCCTTGGACGGCGTCCGCGCGGATCGAAATGACCCCTTCCTGATGCTGCAGCACGCCGTCGATGATCAAGAACGGTTCTTCGATAATCGTCATCCGGTCGCGAGCGAAGAGGTCCGGGCGAACGATGACATTGACGATGCCGGTTTCGTCTTCGAGCGTGAGGAAGACGAACCCTTTGGCGGTCCCCGGACGCTGACGCGTGATGACCATCCCCGCGACCCGAATCCGGCGGCCCGGCCGCACGGTGGTCATGTCGGCCGCCCGCATCACGCCGCGCATCGCGAGCTCGTCTCGCCGAAACGCCATCGGGTGTCGGCCCACGGTCAACCCCATCCCCGCGTAGTCCGCCACGAGCCGTTCGGCCTCGGTCATCGGCTTGAGGGGACAATGCTCAGGCTCCGCTTGGCGATGAGACTCGGAAAGAAGTTCGTCCCGGCTCTGCAGCGCCTGCGGCCACGCCGGGGTCCCCGACGCGGCTGCTTCGTCGAACAGTTCCCCACTTGGACGGACGGCGCGTTCGGCTTGCCACAACGCGGACCGGCGGTCGTAGCCGAACGCATTCAGCGCGCCGAGGTTGGCGAGCGTCACCACCTCGTCACGGCGCACACCCGTCCGCTCGATGAGATCGTCCAGCGACGTGAAGCGCGCTGCCACCGGGCCGGCAGGCGTTCGCGTGCCGATCGTCCAGTCGTACGAGCAGTTGTTGCAGAACCATCGCTGCTTCTCCGCCGTCTCCAGCATCGACTCATCGTCACAGCCGCACTTCGGACAGCGAAAATCATCGTCGTCGTGTCGTGCTGCCGAGAGGCGGCTCGCACCACCCGATGAGGACCGACGGGGATCGTGTCGCGCGGTGGCGATACGCTGGCCGATCTCCTGTCGCAAGCCAGACACGTATCGCAAGCCGAGTCGGATGGCACCGTCCGCCTCGACCGTGCAGTTCCAATCCGAGCACTGGACGTCAATCGGTTGAAAACGGACGCCGCGCCGCTGCGCATCTTTCACCAGCGTGGACGGGTGATAAAACCCCATCGGTTGGTTGTTCAGAAGTGCGGTGTAGAACGCTGCGGGATAGTGGGCTTTGAGATACGCGCTCGCGTACGCGAGCAGCGCGAAGCTGGCGGCGTGCGACTCGGGGAACCCATACAGTGCAAACGAGGTGATCGACAGGACGATCGCTTCGGCGGCTTGACCCGTGATGCCGTTGCGCGCCATCCCCTCGCGGAGCTGAACTTCGATCTGCTTCATGCGTTTCTCGGAGCGCTTGAACCCCATCGCACGCCGCAGCTCTTCCGCTTGCCCTCCCGTAAACCCGGCCGCGATCATCGCGATGCGCAGCAACTGCTCCTGGAACAGCGGCACACCCAGCGTGCGCGCCAGCACCGGCTCGAGCGCGGGATGGGGATACGTCACCGGCTCCTTGCCGGCCCGACGATTCAGGTAGGGGTGCACCATCTGTCCCACGATGGGCCCCGGCCGGATGATGGCGACCTCCACGACGAGGTCGTAGAAGCTGGCGGGCTTCAAGCGCGGCAGCGTCGCCATCTGCGCGCGGGATTCCACCTGGAACACGCCGATCGTGTCCGCGGCCTGCAGCATCTCGTAGACGACGGGATCGTTTTGTGGGAGATGGGCAAGGTCGACCCGTCTTCGCTCGCCGAGCTGCGTCCCCTCGTCGCTCGTCGAGCCTCGGGGGGCACGTTGGTCGCCGTTGACCAACGCGATCGCGTCTTGAAGCACGGCCATCATCCCGAGGCCCAGCAGATCGACTTTGACGATCCCCATGTCGGCGCAGTCATCCTTGTCCCACTGGACGATGACGCGTCCCGGCATGCTGGCATTCTCGAGGGGGACCACGCTATCGAGTCGACCTTGGCAGATCACCATGCCACCCGAGTGCTGGCCGAGATGCCGCGGCAGATCCTGCATCTCCTGCCACAGCTGCGCGAAGAGCTGCACGCGACGGCGGTTGAGATCGAGCCCAACGCGTGCGAGCTGTCGTGGCACGGCATCGCTCGGATCGCTGAACTCGAACTGGTTCATCATCTTCGCCAGCCGATCCACCTGCGTCGCGTCGAACCCGAGCACCTTCCCCACCTCGCGCGCGGCGCTGCGTCCTCGATACGTGATGACATTGGCGGTCATGGCTGCGCCGTGTGCGCCGTGCTGCTCGTAGACGTGCTGAATGACGCGCTCACGCCGGTCTCCGCTCGGCAGATCCAGATCGATGTCCGGCCACTCGCCCCGCTCTTCCGAGAGGAAACGCTCGAACAACAAATCCATTCCCACCGGATCGACCGCGGTGATCCCCAAGCTGTAGCAGACAGCGCTATTCGCCGCCGACCCACGGCCCTGCACAAGGATGTCGTGCTGCCGGCAAAAATTCACGATGTCCCAAACGATGAGGAAGTAGCCGGAAAGATTGAGCTTCTCGATGAGATCTAGCTCGCGCGCGATCTGGGCGCGCGCACGTTCGTGATACGGGCGATAGCGATCCCGCGCGCCCACCTCGGTGATCTTGCGAAGGAACGACGGCTGCGTCTCACCAGGCGGCACCGGGTAATCCGGAAAGCGATAGCCGAGATTGGCCATCGTGTACTGCAGGCGGTCGGCCAGCTCGCGCGTCCGGGCCACGGCATCGGGCATGTCGGCGAACAGCGCCGCCATCTCCTTCGGCGGCTTGAGATATCGCTCCACATTCGGAGCAAGCCGTCGCCCAGCGTGCGCCAGATCGGTGTGATGGTGAATACAGGTGAGCACGTCGAACAACGGACGGGCCGAGGGGTCCACGAATCGCACGCCGTTGGTGGCGAGCGTCGGCACGCGAAAGGCAGAGGCCATCTGGACCAGCGTCTGGATGTCGGCATCCTCGTCGCGCCGATGATGACGCTGGAGATCCACGTACACGCGATCGCGCCCAAACAGCCCAACGAGGCGATCGAGCAACCCTGCGACGCCAAAACGCCGAGCGTCGAGCGCCGCCCGTCCGACGAGCGCGACCAGACCGCTGGTCCGCCCCTCGAAGTCCTGCAACGTCAGCGCACCTTCGCCCTTAGGCGACTGCAGCTTCATGGTGGTGATGAGCCGGCACAGATTGCGGTAGCCGTCTTGCGATTCGCAGAGGACGGCTACCTGGGTCGGGGAGGAGACCGGGTGGGGTTGCTCGTCAGCCCTACCGGCCTCCTCACCAGCCCCACCCGGCCTCCCCGGTTTACCCGGCCTCACCAGCCGATCGTCGGTGACCGAGAGTTCGGCACCGACGATCGGCTTGATTCCGACGGCGAGGGCCGCTTTGTGAAAGCGCGGCAAACCGTACACGCCGTCGGCATCGAGCAACGCGATCGCGGGATAGTCGAGCGCAGCTGCGTGCTCCACGAGCGTCTCTGGCAGCGAGGCGCCTCGCAAGAAACTGAAGGCCGATGCGGTGTGGAGCTCTACGTACACGGCAGGTAGGCGAGTCAGCAGGGAGGGCCTGATTAATCGAAGATCCCCTCAATGAACCACGCGTCGGAGGCTCGGTCGCGGAACACCCGATACCGGGCTCGATCCGACAGCGCCACATCCCACTCATCGCGATCCCAGGGTCCCGAGGCGGCGGGCACCGTTGACGAGCGTTCCTCCCACCAGTGCCCCGAGGTACGCCACGGGCCGGCGGCTGCGACGACCGATCCCCCTGAGAATCCGCGCCGCTCGCTCGTCACACGCACAGGACGTCCGGCTTCCACGACCACTCGTGCTGGCACCGGCTGTCGACATCGACGAAACGCCACAATGGGATCGACCTGCCCGTCCACGCATGCCGACGACGTGGGCATCGTGAAGACCGGTCGATCGATGGCAAACGGCGCCATGGCAAACGTGCCAGGACGGTTGCTATCGAGCCCCATCGGACCCACCGGCGCACCGACACGGTCGGCCCCGAGCACCGCGGCGAGGCGCGCGAGCAAGGTGGACAAACGCTCTGGCGTCGGCAGCGCACGCGTGAACAAGGTGTGCTGGACAATCCGGCCAGGCGTCGGATCGATCACGATCGTCACACGATCGATCGCGCGCTCTGGCGGGTGCGCCTCGATGTCGAGCAGGATCAATGTTCGGAGCGTGCGGACATCGCGCAACGGGGAAGGCCACTGCAGATGCCGCGCATGCACGTCGCGTGAGACCAGATCGAGGATCACGTGCACCACGGCTGCCCCGCGATCACGCCGCTCGAGCTGCGTGGTCAACGGTTCGAGCAAACGGGTCAACACGAACGACAGCGGCTCCAAGCCCTCAATGGGCCACTCGAGCTCGAGCGATTGTTCGAATCGTTCCTCCGGCTCGGTTGGCACCAGCGGACGTACGTCCTCACCGCGCGCAATCGCCTGCCAGAGCACCGCCGGTCGCCCAAGCCGCGTCATCAGGTCTGCAGTGGGCAGCGCCGCCACCTCGCCCAGCGTGCGCAAGGCCCACTGCTTGAAGACGCTCACGCCCTCACGTGCGGCGGCGGCATCGTTATTCCCCCGCCGCATGCGTCCGTGCTCGGCGTCGTCTCCCCGCGGGCCACGCTCGTAGCCCGCGTTTCGTCTGGGCCTATCGGTGGACGGGCTTCGGCGGGACGGCAGGACCACGTCAGCAACGTGGGCCAGCACATCGAGCGGCACCGAGGCAAGCGCCGCAGCTTCGCGTCCCGGCGGCACCACCGTGAGCCCGGGACGCGCGCGTGCGAGCACCAACGCCGCGACACGGGTTCCGGCTATGGCAACATGCACACGCAACTGTTTTTTTCCAGCCGCACGCATGAGCTCCTGGCCAATCGTACGCCATGCCTCAGCGTCCTCAGGGCCGTCGCCGTGGGCGATCCGCGCCTCTGCCGCTCCCACGAGGGGGGATCGAACCGCGCGAGGGCGCATCAACCGCTCGAGACCGGACACATCCACCACGACCGTGTGGAACCGGGGCTCGCGATCGGCCCCGGAACCATCGCACTCGCAGGGAGCATGTTCATACCGAGGGGAAAACGCCTGCGCGATCTCGAGGAGCACGGTGGCAGTCGGCGTGCGGAAGGCTGCGGGGGCCGGTGCATACAAACAGGCAAATGCCGGACGCGGGGGAGCCACGCGATCAGACATGCGCGTGGACTCGCGTGATGAAGGTGGCATGGGTGGTAGCCGGCACGCGCGCACGCGCCCGAATCACCCGGCTTTCCACGGGGACCCTCGTACAGGGTTCGACCCCTCCCACAAGCCTCCCGGGCTCCGCCATACCGAGCGGCTCGACCTTTACGGTGAGCCCTGCTGGACTTCGAGCCATCGGGACATTGCCCACGAGCAATGCGATGGTCTGACTTCCTTCCACCATGCGTTGCAGACGCAGCCAAGTGGTGAACGGCAGCCGCCGGATGACATCCACCGGCGCCTCCGCGACGTCAAGCGCCACCAAGCCGAAGTTGCCTGCTCGCAGCACGAGGGCCATCGCCCGAATCGCCTGCTCCATCGCCCGGTGATGCAGCTCACGCCCGAGTCCGGGATTCGTCACCACATGCCCGCGCATCCACAGCAGGCGGTCGAGCTCGACGCCAGCCGCCTCGAGCGATGCCACGTCGAGCATGTCGAGCGCATCGACCACGGCGACCAGCTCGCCGCGACGGGTGGCGGAGGCCAAGAGGTGTAAGAGCAGGCTCATCCGCCCCGACGTCCGTGGGCCGACGATCTCGGAGAGCTGCCCTCGAGGGAACCCGCCCTCCAAGCAGCGATCGAGGGCGTCAACGCCGGTAGCACCAGAGGCGTATTCATCCGCAGGATCGGGATTCGGATGCGCGGTCGTCAGCGTCCGATCCAGTCGGCGCGTACGGAGGAGCGATTCCAAATCAGCGCGTGCCAGAGCCATGTAGTTTCGCTTTATTTTCGCTACGTCGAAACTATAGCGGATCCCGTAGATTGGCTCAAGCCTCTCCTGGCCCGGCATCGGCGGGCGGTCAGCGTGCCGGAGAGGCGACTGGTGGCGAAATGACCGGTCCAGGTATGCGACCGGCTGGCAAGACACTGATAAGATACGACGCAGTTTCTTCTTATGCGGCTAACTTCCCGCGTGTGTTTTGCTTAGCTGACGTCTCCCGCGGTTGAGTGCGCCTTGGCCGACTCCGTTTCCGCCGACGTCGTTCCGGCCCCAGTTCCGCCGCCACGACCGGCCGACTCAACCATTCTCGGATCGCGCGCGCTGGGCCGCATGTTCGCGGCTTTCACGTACCGAGACTTCCGCGTGCAATGGATGGGCGCCTGCACGTCCAGCATCGGCACGTGGACGCAGTCCACCGCGCAGAACTGGATGATCAAGGACCTGACCAACTCCCCGTTCTATTTGGGGTTGGACGCCTTCCTCCAGCAGCTGCCGATCATGCTCTTCACGCTCATCGGCGGCGTGCTCGCTGATCGCCGCGATCGCCGTCGAACGCTGCTCACGTCGCAATACATCCAGATGTCTACGGCCATGGCGCTCGCGCTGTTGGTCTTTCTCGACGTCGTCCAGGTCTGGCAGGTGCTGGCGCTCTCGTTCTGCACGGGGGTGGCCCAGGCGTTCGGTGGGCCGGCCTATCAGTCGCTCATCCCCTCGCTCGTCGACAAGAAGGATCTTCCTAACGCGATCGCCCTCAACTCGATTCAGTTCAACATCGCGCGCGTCATCGGTCCGACCGTCTTTGCGGTGACGATTACCCTCGGCGCCCTCTGGGGCTTCGGTGACCCGCAGAGTATGGCGCTCTGTTTCGTGCTGAACGCGCTGTCGTTCCTAGTCGTGATCTACGCGCTGATCTCGCTGCGTGTGAAGCACATTCCGTCCACGGCGTCGACGCGCATGCTGGACGAGCTCAAGAGCGGGATCGCCTACGTCCGCGGACACGGCAACTTGGTGGGCCTCATCGTCCTTGCTGCGACGACGACGTTTCTGGGGTTTTCGGTGTTGACGTTCCTGCCGATCCTCGCGGATCGGGTGTTCTATGGCAGTGCGTCCACCTACAGCCTGTTGATGATTTGCTCCGGCGCCGGGTCGGTGTGTGGCGCACTTGTGGTCGCCTGGCTCGGCAAATTCCCTCGGATGGGCCTCACGTCGCTCGTGACGCAGGCGCTCTACGGCATCCTCATCATCGCATTCGCGTTGTCGAGCTGGATGTGGTTGTCCTGTGTGCTGCTTTTCCTCATCGGGGCATCACTCATGGTGGTGTTCTCGAGCGTCACGTCGCTCATCCAGCTCATCGCCCCCAACGAGATGCGCGGTCGGGTGATGAGCATCTACATGGTCGCGTTCCGCGGCGGCATGCCGCTTGGCAGCCTCGCCAGCGGGTATCTCGCCACGTTCATCAGCCCGTCACTCGTCATCGGCATCAACGGGACCTTGCTCGTCCTCGTAGCGGCGTACTTTCTCGTACGGAGTCATGGCGTGCGGGAGGCGTAGCACGGAAGACGAGGTTCGGGGGGGGCAGGGGTTCGGGGGATTCAGTGAGCGAGCCGGATCCCCAGCCACGCAGCCGCCACGCCGAGAACGACCTGTCCCAGAAGATAGACGAGCGCAAGCCCAGACTGACCGTCACGCAGCAACGTCAGCCCGTCGATCGCGAACGTCGAGAACGTCGTGAACCCGCCGAGCACGCCGACGAGCAAGAACGCGCGCGCGTCGTTGGATAGCGGCACGCGGTGCTGCGCGAGACCCACGATCACACCGAACGCGAACGACCCGAGCACGTTGACGAGGAACGTCCCGTACGGAAAGAACGGGGTCGTCGCCCGAAGCACGAGGACCGAGACGAGATAGCGCCCCACGGACCCGATGGCGCCGCCGATCGCGATGAGGAAGACGGTCACTACGCGTACAATGACGAAACGCGCCATTATGCCAGGACTCGATCTCCTCGCCGGTTCGGGGCTGGGCTCGCTGCTCGGCATGCGGCATGCCCTGGAACCCGATCACCTGGCCGCAGTCACCACGATGGTGAGCCGCGAGCGCAGCAGCCTTCGCGCCGCCTGGTTGGGGCTCTGCTGGGGCATCGGACACACGGCTTCGCTGGTCGCCGTCGGAGCGGTGCTCATCCTGCTGCGGGCCGAGATGCCAACGTCGCTCACGAACGTGTTCGAGATCGCCGTCTCGGTCATGTTGGTCGGTCTCGGCGTGCGCGCCATTCGATTGGCGGCGCAGCAGGGACCTGCCGGTCCCCTCACGGTGCATCGGCACGGTCGAAGGGTCCATCAACGTCCGACAGGTACGGCGCACGTCCACATCGGCGACTGGACCCTCGCGCACCGGCCTCTCCTCATCGGCATGGTGCATGGACTCGCAGGGAGTGGGGCGTTAACAGCGCTCGTGCTGGCAACGCTGCCGACGACGACCGCGCGGGTGGCCTACCTGCTGCTGTTCGGTCTCGGGTCGACGATCAGCATGGCCGCGATGTCGGGCCTGCTCGGATGGCCGCTCGCACGGCTCGGGTCCCATCAGGTCGTGGCGCGTGCCGTGTCGTTCATCGTGGGCGTCGCCACCACGCTGCTCGGAGTCGCCTGGGGTTATGCGCCGCTCGCGACCCTCATCGGTTCGTCGGTTCAGGCCGAGTTCGCAGGTTCATAGAATCTACCTGCCTACCCGCTTACCGACCTTTCGTCGTCTCGTAGATCGTGCTCGCGCCGCCGCCGATCGCCGCGCCAATGAGCGCGCCCTTCTTGCCGCCGACGATGCCACCGATGCCGGCGCTGGCGGCCGTGGTGCCGCCGATGACCATGGCCGTTCTCTTCCAATCGCGGCGAGGCCGCTCCACCACGCGAGTCACACGCCGCGGCGCGCGGACCGGTTCGTCGATCTCAACGGTCCGGATGGTCCGGGTCGGCGCCACAACAGAGGTGTCATGGCTGACGTCGTAACGGGGCTCCCGACCGAGCGGAGCTGTGGCTGCCCAGGACTCGCGCGCCGGCACGGTTGCAACTGAGGCTGGCGCGACAGTAAGGACGTACGTGCCTCCAGGCATCTGGGCGTTCACGGGCGGCAGACGCCCCCACCCGTCCATGCCGGACACGGTCATCGGCGTGACGCCCTGCGTCTGCGTCGACGGCGTGGATGGAAAGGCCAGGGAGTAGGCAATCGCCATCACGCCCACGGCGATCACGGTCAATACGCCAGCCAGGTACTTGTTCATCGCGCTCATCACGCCCTCCGTCCGGTCTGAACTCAAGGACGATGCCAGCGAGCGGCAGGCCCATTGGCGGGGCTTCGAGGCTCTATGTCACCCGAGCAGCACAGGGCTATCCTCATGTGGGTCCGCTCGGCGCCCGTGGGACCGGCTTGTGGCATCGGGTGAGTTGACGTCAGAATAGGATGCGGTTTTGACCAATCCCGCGTGCAAATTAGACAGCCGAAGACGGCCTGTTCGATCGGTGACGGCGCTCACCTGCATGGCATCATCGGGCGCATGACGCGCATTCTCGTCGTCGAAGACGATCCGGACATCGCGGCGTTGGTGCGACGCTATCTGGAGAAGGCGGGGTATTCCGTCAACACGTTGGCGTCCGGCCGTGACGCACTTTCAGCGATCACCGCCTGCCGACCCGATTTGATCGTGCTGGACCTGATGCTGCCGCATGTCGACGGTCTCGAGATCTGCCGCCGGCTCCGCGCGGAGTCCGCGACGGCCGCCACGCCCGTCATCATGCTGACCGCGCGTGCCGAGGAAGCCGAACGGATCGTGGGCCTCGAGTTGGGGGCGGACGACTACATCGCGAAGCCGTTCAGCCCCAACGAGCTCGTCGCGCGTGTTCGAGCGCTCTTGCGTCGGGCGACGCGCGAGCCCGCGACCAGCGGAACGCCGACCCAGGTCGCGTACGGATCCATCGTCGTCGACGCCGAGCGGCACACCGTGCTCCTTGATGGTTCGCTGACGACATTGACCGCGAAGGAGTTCCTGCTGCTGACGTATCTGCTCTCCCATCGGGGCCGCGTGCTCTCGCGCGACACGCTGCTCACAGACGTCTGGGGCTATCGTTACACTGGCGGAACACGAACCGTGGATGTCCATGTGCGCCGCCTGCGCGAAAAGCTTCCGCCGCTTGGCCAGGCACTGGTCACCGTCAAGCAGTTCGGCTACAAGCTGCTCGAGCATCCCCCGGCGTCTTCTCCCTGAGCCCGCACCGCAACTCCCTGCGCCACGCCATGACCCTGCAACCGGGCTTCCAAGGCAAGCTCTTCCTCACCGCGTTTGCTGCGTCGGCTCTGGCGCTGGCCGTCGCCGGATTCCTCGTCACGCGCTCGATGCGACGTCAAGCCGAACTGCGGATCGAGCAGACGCTGACCGCCGAAGCCCGTCTTGCGGCGGATCTCCTTGGTCAAACCGCGGCGGTACCAGATCCAGCCCGCTCGCTCGACGCCGAAGCGGACCGTATCGGAGCCCTCATCGGCACCCGCGTCACGCTGATCGCACCGGATGGACGCGTGCTGGGGGACTCGGCCGAACCGGCCGAGGCGCTGAGTGCCCTCGAGAATCACGCCTCACGGCCGGAGGTGCTGGATGCCGCGCGTGGCGGACCTGGCATGGCGCGTCGGTACAGTGCCACCGTCGGCGCCGACCTGCTGTACAGCGCCGTCCGCGTCTCGCATCCGCAGATCGCGTACGTCCGTCTCGCGCTCCCGCTGACCGACATCGACGAGCAGTTGCGCGCGGTCGTGCGGGCCACGACGACGGCGCTCGGCGTGGCGCTCCTGGGTGGCGGGCTGATCGCGTACGTGCTCAGCGCCCGTCTCGGTCGACGGGTGCGCGCCATCGCAGCCCGTGCCGAACGCTACGGGCAGGGCGAGCTCCCGTCGTCCCGCCCCAACTTTAGCGATGATGAGCTCGGGATCGTGGCGCGGGCGCTCGAGCAGTCGGTCCGCGAGCTGGGGACACGCCTCGAGGAGCAGGCACGCGATCGGGCGCAGTCCGAGGCCATCCTGTCCGGCATGATCGAGGGGGTCCTCGCGGTCGATTCGGCGGGACGCGTGCAGCTCGCCAATGCCGCCGCGCGCCGCATGTTGCACCTCGAGGCGCTCGCGCCGGGCAGGCATTATCTCGAGATCATCCGCCACCCCGCCATCGCCGATCTCGTCGGTGCGACGCTCGGCGGGCAGGCGCCGGAGTCGGTGCAGCTCTCGCCGCCCCACGACGAGCGCCGAACGTGGGTGGCGCGCGCGGCCGGGACGACCGCACAGCGCGGGCCGGGCGCGGTGCTGGTCCTGCACGACATCACGGATCTGAAGCGTGCGGATCAGATCCGACGGGATTTCGTCGCGAACGTGTCTCACGAGTTGCGCACGCCGCTGACAGCGATTCGCGGATATGTCGAAGCGCTGTCGGAACCGGATATCGACCCTGCCGACTCGAGACGCTTTCTCGAGATCATCACGCGGCACACGCACCGGATGGAGCGCTTGGTCGAGGATCTGCTGCGACTGGCGCGCCTCGATGCCCGGCAAGAGACGCTCGACGTGGTCTCGTGTGATTCCCACGCGCTCATACAGGCCGTCATCGCCGATCTGACGCCCGGACTGCAGGCACGACGTCAGCGGGTCTCGGTCGACATCGCTCCCGACGCGACCCCTCTCTTGGCGGATCCGGCGAAGTTACACGACGTGCTGCGGAACCTGATTGCCAACGCCAGCACCTACGCGCCAGAGGCGACTGACATCCGTGTGATGGGCCGGCGTGAAGAGACCCAGGTCGTCCTGGCGGTCGAGGACGAAGGACCCGGCATCCCCGACACGGACCTGACGCGCGTGTTCGAGCGCTTCTATCGCGCGGACAAGTCTCGCGCGCGAGACCCTGGGGGCACCGGGCTCGGCTTGGCGATCGTCAAGCACTTGGTGGAACTGCACGGCGGCACGGTAGATGCCGAGAATCGGCCCGAGGGCGGCGCGCGTTTCACGGTGAGACTCCCGGGTTCACCGCAGAGGGCCGCGTAAGACCGGCCGGTCGACTGCCGACTCGACTACTGCGCGCCGAACAACCTGAGGACGAGATACACCGCAGCGCCGATCAGGAACGCCGCCGGAATAGTCAGAATCCAGGCCCAGACGATCTGTCCTGCCACCCCCCAACGGACCGCCGAGAGCCGTCGGGTCGCGCCGACGCCCACAATCGACCCGGTAATGGCGTGCGTGGTGCTGACCGGCACGCCGATCATCGTGGCCGTCAACAGGGCGGCCGCCGCACCCGTTTCGGCCGCAAAGCCGCCGACTGGCTGCAGCTTGGTGATCTTGGAGCCCATCGTGTGGATGATGCGCCAGCCGCCGGCCAAGGTTCCGAGTCCGATGGCCGCGTGGGCCGTCAGCACGACCCAGAACGGAATTTCGAACACCTGGATATAGCCGGCCGCGAACAGCACGCCTGCGATGATCCCCATTGTTTTCTGGGCGTCGTTCGCACCATGGTTCAAGCTGAAGAAGGCCGCTGAGACGAGCTGCAGCTGCCGGAACCAGCGATCCACGCGAGAAGGCGGCGTCCACCGAAACAGCCACAGGATGGCCGTCATCATGGTGAGGCCCACGAAGAGGCCGAGGAGCGGTGACACCACGATGAAGATGAGGGTGAGCGTCCACCCACTCGGGATGATGGCCGCAAACCCAGCCTTCGCCACGGCCGCACCGGCGTAGCCGCCGATGAGCGCGTGGGACGAGCTCGTCGGCAACCCGAAGTACCACGTGATCAAGTCCCAGACGATCGCGCCCGTCAATCCGCCGAACACCACCGCAAAGGTCACGATCTTGAGGTCGATCATCCCGCTGCCGACCGTCTTCGCAACGGCGGTGCCAAACACGAACGCGGCGACGAAGTTGAAGAATGCCGCCCAAATCACTGCCTTGCCGGGCGACAGCACGCGCGTCGACACGACGGTCGCGATCGAGTTGGCCGCGTCGTGAAAGCCGTTGATGTAGTCGAAGATCAACGCGACCGCAACGAGCCCAACGACAATCCAGAACATCTCCGGCTACCCGTGCTTGACCATCACGCCCTCGAGCACGTTCGCGACGTCCTCACAGCGGTCGGTAGCGGCCTCGAGGAAATCGAGCGTCTCCTTCCACTTGATGACCCTGATCGGATCGTGTTCGTCCTCGAAGAGACGACTGACGGCCTGTTGATGAATTCGGTCGGCCTCGTTTTCGAGGCGATTGATTTCGACGGCGTGCGTAATGAGGCCCTTGTGTTGCTCGAGCGCGTCGAGCGCGGGTCGAATCTGGGCGGTTGAGGCGGTGATGATCTGCGCCAGCTCACGCGCTCCGAACCGCACACTCTCCAGGCGATACAGCCGAATCACCGCCGCGGCCGCGTCGATCGCGTCCATGACGTCGTCGAGCGTGCGCGCAAGCGCGTGAATATCTTCGCGATCGAGTGGCGTCACGAAGGTGCGATTCAGTCGCTGGATGACTTCGTGCGTGATCGAGTCGCACTTGTGCTCGACACGCTTGATGGCGTCGGCTTGGTCCCAGACCGGATGCTCAGGTGCCAGCATCGCCTCGAGCAGCCTAGCTCCCTCTTGCAGCTGGGTCGCGAGCGCCTGGAAGTCCGAATAGAACTTTTCTTCGCGAGGGATCAGTCGGAAGGCCACGAGCTCCTCTGAGCGGGGGGGATGTCGGGCAAGGTGGTCGGATTCTACCAGATCACGTTACATCGTTGTTCTATCGGGCCCTGTACTGCGCGTGTCTCGTGATGGGCACGTGGTGTGGCCACCAGACCTAGCGAGTTTCCCTGGAGTTAGCGCCTTCGTCACAGACGAGACCGAACGCGATGACTGCGTTGCGGGTGCGTCTTCGTGACACGCGGCACCAGCTCGTGCGTCTGTCCCGGCCCCGGGCTGGTCGTGCGGTACACTGACGCGCATGCGCGACGTGCTCGCCGTGGTCCTGGGCGGTAGCCAGGCAAACGGCTGTTCCCCCTCACGCACCTTCGCTCGAAACCGGCCGTGCCGCTCGGGGGCAAGTACCGGCTGATTGACATCCCGATCAGCAACTGCCTGCACGCCGACCTCCGCCGCATCTTCGTGCTCACGCAGTTCAACTCGGCGTCGCTCAACCGCCACGTCGGGCAGGCGTACCGGCTTGACCTGTTCAGCCGGGGCTTCGTCGAGATGCTCGCGGCTGAACAGACCCCGGACAACGCGAACTGGTTCCAGGGAACGGCCGATGCCGTCCGTCAGGCCGCGCGTCACCTGGTCCGGATTGACGCGCAATACTACCTGATTCTCGCTGGCGACCATCTGTATCGAATGGACTACACGGCCCTCATCGACGAGCACATCGACAGCAACGCCGATATCACGCTCGTGGCGCGGCCCGTGAGCGTCGACGATGCGGGCGCGGTGGGGATCCTTCGATTCGATCGATCGGGACAAATCAGCGACTTCGAGGAGAAACCGAGCCGCCAGCGGCTGGCTTCGATTGGCCGCAGCATCCCCCACGGAGCCAATGTGGCCGGTCATACTGCGGAGAAACCGTTCGTCGCCTCGATGGGTGTGTACGTGTTCTCACGCGACGCGCTGCTCGAGGTCCTGGAGCGGGACCAGAGCAGGGACTTCGGGCGCGCAGTCATTCCAGCAGCGCTCGGGCGCTACAACGTGCAGGCGTACCTCTTTCGTGGGTACTGGGCCGACGTCGGCACCGTGAAGTCGTTCTACGAAGCCAACATGCTGCTCACGAAACCCGACGCGCCGTTTCACCTCTACGATGCGGATCGGCCCATATACCCACCCGCGGTTCCTGCCGGGCGCCCAGATCGTCAACTGTGCGATCCGCGACACGATCATCGCGGAGGGCTGCTGGATCGAGCGTGGGACGATCGAGGACTCGATCGTGGGCATCCGCACGAGGATTCAGGCGGGCTGCACGATCAGCCGGTCGGTTCTCCTGGGCGCCGACTACTACGCCGCCGACGACGCCGCACCCCGGTCGGTGGGCCCGCCGCTCGGCATCGGTCGGAATGTCGTCCTGGACGGCGTCATCGTCGACAAGAACGCGTGTATCGGCGACAACGTGCGCCTCACGAATGAGCAGAAGATCGATCATCTCGACGGCGATGGCTTCTACATCCGTGACGGCATCGTCGTCGTCCCCAAGGACGGCACGGTGAAGGCGGGAACGACGGTCTGACAGGTCGGACCCACGGTCTTCATCGTCGATCTTCAGTACTTCGTCCTCTGAAACCGATCGCGGACCACGATCGCCACCGCGTTCATCGTGAGCAGGAGCAGGAGAAGGATGAGAATCCCGGCGGCGGCATTCTCGGCGAATGCGGCTTGCGGACGGGACACCCAGCTGAAGATCTGGATGGGCAACACGGTGAACGGCGACCAGATTCCGTCTGGCAGAAACGGCACGTAGGTCAGCGCGCCAATGGTGATGAGGGGAGCAGTTTCGCCGATGGCACGCGAGAGCGCCAGGATGAGACCAGTGAGGATGCCGGGGATCGCGGCGGGTAGCACTTGATGCTGAATCGTCTGCCACTGCGTCGCCCCGAGCGCGTACGAGCCCTCACGCAACGATTTGGGCACCGCACGAAGTGCCTCGCGCGTGGAGATGATGACCGTTGGGAGCACGAGGAGCGCGAGCGTGCTCGCCCCTGCCACGACGCTTCGGCCCATCCCGAGTGATCGCACGAACAATCCGAGCCCGAGCAGGCCATAGATTATCGACGGCACGCCGGCGAGATTCGCGATGTTGATCTCGACGATGCGCGCCCAACTGCCCCTGGCCCCGTACTCCTCCAAGTAAATCGCGGCACCCACGCCCAGCGGCACCGCAATGAGGGCCGTGATGCCGATGATGTAGATGCTCCCCACGAGCGCTGGCAAGATGCCGGCCTCGGACGCCCGTCGCGACGGGTAGCTGGTCACGAACTGCCAAGACAGTCGACCAAGACCGTCTCGCGCGATGTCGTACAAGAGCGCCATGAGCGCCACGAGCACGAGGAGCATCACGAGCAACCCGAACAAGCCGAGCAAGCGATCGCCTGAATAGCGCAGGAACGGCGTCCGGCCCAACGGGGGGTTCGCGGTCGCCGCCGCTGTCGTGGTCACGCGTACTCCTCTCGGAATCGGTTGCGCAGCCAGGTCGAGGCAAGATTGAGACCGAACGTGCCAATGAAGAGCAGCATGCCGACCGCAAAGATGGTCCGATACTCGAGTGTCCCTGCTGGGGTGTCGCCCAAACTCACCTGCACGATGTAGGCGGTCATCGTCTCCACCGGCACCCGCGGATCGAGCGTCAACCGCGGCTGCTGCCCAGCGGCGATGGCGACGATCATCGTCTCACCGATCGCGCGCGACACGGCGAGGATGGTGGCGGCCGAAATACCTGACAACGCCGCTGGCACGACGACCCGCAAGGCGGTCTGCATCTTCGTGGAACCGAGGGCGTATGCCCCTTCGCGCAGGCCATTCGGCACGTTGTGCAGCGCGTCTTCGGAAAGCGACGACACAAGGGGCAGGATCATCAAGCCCATGACGATGCCCGGGCTGAGCGCGTTGAATCCGGCCAAGCTAGGCGACAGGCCCTGGAGGAGCGGTGTGACGAACTGCAGCGCGAAGTAGCCATAGACGACCGTCGGGATCCCGGCCAGGATCTCGAGGACCGGCCGCACCACCCGTCGGAGGCCGGTGCCCGCGTACTCGCTGAGATAGATGGCAGTCAGCAAACCCGCGGGCAGCGAGACCATCATCGCGATGAGCGACGTGAGAAGCGTCCCGCTCACGAGCGGCAAAACACCGAACCGCTTCTCAGAGAAGAGCGGTGTCCACTCGGTGTCGAACAGGAAGTCGACAATCGAGACCTCGCGGAAGAACTCGACCGTCTCGAACACCAGGACGCCGATGATCCCGAGCGTGATGAGAATCGATCCGGCGGCGCAGGCCAACAGCGATCGTTCGATGAGGAACTCGATCGCCGTTCGACGCCCCCGTTTCGTCATCAGCGCAGTCCGTCCCGGTTCGTGTGCTATCGCATCAGCCGCTGTTCGAGCGACATCGAACTGTGGCTATCGGTGCCCTGATACATGGATCCGGCCGTCTTGGCGCTGAAGCGCCCCTGCACCAGCCCGTATTCCTTGTCGCCGAGCGGGATGTAGCCCACCTCTCGGACGAGGGGCGCGCCCTTCGCGAGGTAGAACTCGACGAAGCTCTTGACCTCCGGTTTTTCGAGCGACTTCACCTTCACGTAGATGAAAACTGGACGCGAGAGTGGAAAGTAGCTGCCATCCTTCACCGTCTCTGGGGATGGCAAGATCGGCCCCTTCCCGTTCGCGTCGTTCCCATCATCCACGGCGACGAGCTTCAGCTTCCCCTGGTTCTCCTCATAGTACGCGAACCCGAAGTATCCGAGCGCGAACTCGTCGCCACTCACACCCTGGACCACGACGTTGTCGTCCTCGCTGGACGTGTAGTCACCGCGGCTCTGATCGGTCTTCCCGATGATGGCCTCAGTGAAGTAATCGAACGTGCCTGAGTCGACGCCTGGACCAAAGAGGTGGATCTCACGGTCGGGCCAGCCGTCGCGAACTTGGCTCCATTTCGCGAGCTTGCCTTGCGCTGCCGGCTCCCACAGCTTCTTCAGCTCTCCCACCGTCATCGACGTCGCCCAGGTATTCCTGGGGTGCACCACGATGGCCAACCCATCGTAGGCCACGGGCAGTTCGATGAACTGCACCCCGGTCTTCTCGCAGGCATCTTGCTCCGTGGATGAGATCGGACGAGAAGCGTCGGCGATGTCGATCTCATCGCGACAGAACTTCTGAAACCCTCCACCCGTGCCAGAAATCCCGACGGTGACTCGGGTGCCTCGATTGGCCTTCTGGAATTCCTCGGCTACAGCCTCGGTGACCGGAAACACCGTGCTCGACCCGTCGATGCGGATGATGGTGTCGCCGGATGTGGTTGGCGAGTTGGAGCCCCCGTCGCCAGCGGAAGTCCCGCCGCAGGACGCGAGGGTGATGGTCAACAGAACCGCCTCCGCAACGGAGCGCCTAGTGGTCGACAGCATATGTTCCACGTTAGCGTGGCGGCGTGTCACGCATGAGTCACGCGTGTTACGTCCTTGTAAACTGTGCCCGGCCAGTGAGCGTCGCGACATCGACGAACAGTGTGTGCACGCGCCGTGCCCCTCGGGCGTATCGGGATCCGATCCATTAGTCGAACCAACGGATGCAACACTTCGAAGAGATGACGCGTCACGAGACGACCTCTCGGCCGTCGGCGACGCCGATTCGCAGCCGATTCCAAGAGGAGCCGGGCGTCGGGTCCGCCGACCGGTCGAGCCATCGCTCGATGAGCTCGACCACGCCGTCGGTCTCACCCGTGGTCACCAGGTCCGCCCGCGCCCGCAGGGCGCTTCGAAGGACGCATCGGCGTTCTCCGCCTCGCCGATACCCACGACGTTGTGAGGAGAGAGGGCAAGCTCGTCGAGGGCGGCGGCCAGGCCGGTCGCCTTGTTCACGCCCGACGCCAGCACCATCACGTTGCCCTGGTTGAAGATGACCTGCGCTTCGAGACCGAGCGTGCGAATCGCCTCGAGGGCGACGCGCTCATGTGGCTCGGCTGTGGCGACGTTCGTGCGCCCGACGGCCAGGGGCGACGCACTCGCGGCGCGCATGGCCTCGACCAAACGCGCGTCGCTCGCAGGTCCGAGCACGCGTTCCCGACCAGCGTGGGGGTCGTTCGATGCCTCCAGATCGCGTCGGCCACCGTCGTGGGCCAGAGTGCCATCCTAATCAGACGCAAGGACGAGGTCGCGCATTCCCAGACAGGCTATCATCGCGATGAACAGCGGCACGGGAGCGCCGCACGCCGAGAACGCCGTGAGATGGCGCCCGGGGAAACGCCACCGCGAACGCTTACTGGGACGGCTTGTCGAGTGGCTCGAGCACGATGTACCAGCTCTCGCAGTCCGTTCGCGCGCCGCCGCCGAGCGTGACGGTGAAGGCCAGCTTCAGGCTGGGGATCTCCCACCGATGCCGCGCCCGCATCCCCTGCATCGGCACGCGGTACGGCTTGAGCAAGTTCGCCGGGGACGCGTGCTCCCGGTGCTCGTCCTGGACTCCCTCGAAGATCGCGAACTCACGCTTCGGTCCAAGGTGCACTTCGAACTGTGGAACCCCGTTCACCACATGATCCCACACGCGCTCGGTGTAATGGCTGCCAGCCTCCTGGCAGGACTGCCAGTTCCCTTCGAGGATGTTCTTGGGGTTGGTCGACATGCGAACGAATTGAGCGGCCGCCTGTTCGGCACCTGCCGACAGAACGACCACGGTCAGCAGACCAGTCAGCGCCGTCGTTGCCCCTACCCGTACGGTCGGCCGTCCTCGCAGCACCTCAGCAGGATAGCAGAACCCCACATGGGGCTGACCTGCCTGCCGATTTTCGGACCAGCTGAAGCTTGAGAGAATGGCGCCCTCAGCCTAGTGAGGGAGCCATGAAGAAGACGCGGTTCACCGAAGAGCAGATGGTCACGATCCTCCGGGAGGCCGAC
>Ga0194132_10001943_pt1 | contig 40425 bp, 41 predicted proteins | sample TA2KigOf80mmetaG_FD_148612 | JGI IMG/M metagenome (GOLD analysis project Ga0194132, IMG submission 148612) | Freshwater microbial communities from Lake Tanganyika, Tanzania - TA2015054 Kigoma Offshore 80m | ecosystem: Environmental > Aquatic > Freshwater > Lake | place: Tanzania: Lake...
CGCGGCTCTGCCGCGGGGGGCGAGGGGGCGCGTGCCCCCTCGGGCGACACCCCCCCCCGCGGCTCTGCCGCGGGGGGCGAGGGGGCGCGTGCCCCCTCGTGGAACTAGATCGTGCCGCCGCGAGTGAGCCGCAGCGGATCCAGAACGCGCGCGAGCTCGTCCGGCGACAGCACGCCCTCCTCCTCCGCGACCGCGCGGATCGAGCGCCCCGTCGCTGCGGCCTTCTTCACGATGACACCGGCGCGGTCGTAGCCGATCACCGTGTTGAGCGCGGCGCCGATCTGCAGATTCAGCTCGGCGGCGCGCGCCAGCCTTGCGACGTCCGGCTCGATGCCGTCCACGCAGCGCTCCGCGAGCAGCCGGCTCGCCCGTGACAGCAGCTCGATCGACTCCAGCAGGTTGCGCGCGATCAGCGGCACCATGACGTTCAGCTCGAAGTCGCCCAACGCGCCGCCGACCGAGACCGCGACGTCGTTGCCCATCACCTGGGCCGCGACCTGGCGGACCATCTCGGGGATGACCGGGTTCACCTTCCCGGGCATGATCGACGAGCCTGGCTGCAGCGACGGCAGCCGGATCTCGGCGAGCCCCGCGCGAGGACCCGACGCCAGCCAGCGGAGGTCGTTCGCGATCTTCATCAGGCTCACCGCGACCGTGCGCAAGGCACCGCTCGCGTGCACGCAGGCGTCGCGTGCGCCCTGCGCTTCGAAGTGGTCCGCCGCCTCGCGCAGCTCGAGGCCGACGCGCGACGCGATGCGTCCGATGACCGCGGCGGCGTGGCCGGGCGGCGCGTTGAGGCCGGTCCCGACCGCGGTGCCGCCGAGCGGCAGCTCGGCCAACCCGGGCATGGCCGCGCGCACGCGCCCGAGCCCGTGCGCGACCTGTGCCGCGTACCCGCCGAGCTCCTGCCCGAGCGTGACCGGAGCCGCGTCCATCAGGTGCGTGCGGCCCGTCTTGGCGAGGGACGCGAACGCGACCGCCTGGCGCGCGAGGCTCGCGTGCAGCACGTCGAGCGCCGGCAGCAGGTCGTCGCGCAGCGCGAGCAGCGCCGCCACGTGCAGCGCGGTCGGGATCACGTCGTTGGACGACTGCGACGCGTTCACGTGGTCGTTCGGGTGGACCGGGTCCTTGCTGCCGACGACGCCACCGAGCAGCTCGATCGCGCGGTTCGCGATCACCTCGTTCGCGTTCATGTTGGTCGAGGTACCGGATCCGGTCTGGAAGACGTCGACCACGAAGTCGCGGTCGAAGCGTCCGTCGACGACCTCCTCGGCGGCCCGTACGATCGCATCGGCGATCTCGCTCGGCAGATCGCCGCGGGCCGCGTTCTCGAGCGCCGCGGCCCACTTCACCAGGCCGAGCGCCTCGATGAAGCGCCGCGGGAAGCCGCGCCCCGAGACCGGGAAGTTCTCGACCGCGCGGCGCGTCTGCGCGCCGTAGTACGCGTCCGACGGGACCGCGATCGTTCCCAGGCTGTCACTCTCGGTCCGGGTGGCCATGCGGCCACCCTACCGGGCGGCGGCGGTCACGGCGACCAGGCGGAAAACGCGCAATCTCGCGCCGTGACCGCGCCGCACGCGCGGCGGCCGTCACCGCTACGCGGGGTCGCCGAAGTGCAGCGCGAGGGCGCGGCGGTACGGGACGCACGCTCGACGTTGCTTGACGTGTGCCCAGGCCTCCGCGTCGGCGAGTCCGCGATGCGCACGCAGGAACGCGATCGCGACCGTCGGCGCACGGTTGAACCCCGCGTTGCAGTGGACGTAGACGCGGCCGCTGGCCGCGACTGCCGACGCGATCTCCGCGAGGATCCCGGGCAGGCGGGCGGCGAGCAGCGCCGCGTCGCCGTCGGCGACCGGGTGATGGTGGAAGGCGACCCCGGCCACGGCATACGCGGTCTGGAGCTCCGACAGAACGAGACCCTTTGCGGCGAGGTCGAACTCGTCCTGCAGGCAGACCACCGCCGTGACGCCGTGCTCGTCGCGCAGCCACGTCGCGTCGTCGGGCGTCGGGTACTCGCCGATCAGCAGCTCGTCGTCGAGCACCTCCGACACACCGGGGCGGCCGGCGGGTCGCAGGAACGGCGAGCCGCCGCGGTATCCGGATGGTCCGAGCACGCAGCACGGCTATCCGGCCGCGGACTGCGACGCAATGCGGCGCGGGGCGAGCGCGATCCTGCGCCCTCCCCTTGCAACAAGTGTGAGAAAGTGGGCGCGAGCGCTCGCCACTTTTCTACGCTCGTGCTCTAAGGGCGCGCCCGCAACGGCGGACAACAGCGGATGCATCGTTGAACCAAGGGGAGGTGACGATGACGCACTCGAAGCGGATCTCGTTCTTGTTGGCGGTCCTCGCCATGCTCGGTACAGCCGGACGTGCGGGAGCGATCCCGCTCAACGAGGAAGGGACCATCAACCTGAACGTTCGCGCGTACGTGAACGCACGTATCGGCACGGTGGCGAAGCAATCGACGCGCCCCGGCAACCAGCCGCCGGCGTGCGTGGCCCAGCCCAACGCAGACAACTGCAACTTCGGCGGGACGTTTCCCTATTCCGGCGCGGGCAACCTGATCCAGAACCGCTATTTCCTCGAGCTCCGGTGGAACCACGACCTGCTCGACTGGTGGAGCGACGTGCTGCCGAAGAACGTCACCGCCTTCAAGTACAACCTCTCGTACCGCGGCGAGTACGAGGGCATCTACGACTTCGGCCCGAGCGCCTACAAGAACAACCTCGAGTCACGGCAGGAGATCGAGCAGGCGCTACGTCAGGGGGGCTACTCGCTCGAGTCGACGACGTTCCGGCTGCAGCGGACGCGCAATCGCCTGCGCAACGTCGCCAGCTACCGGAACCGGCTGTTCCAGGCGTTCATCGACTGGGAGCAGGGACCGGTTTTCGTCCGCTTCGGGCGCCAGAACCTGGTCTGGGGCGAGACCGATGTCTTCCGCCTGCTCGACAACATCAATCCGACGGACTCGAGCTTCGGCGGCTTCTTCATCGATCTCGACGAGCGCCGCGTGCCGCTCAACATGCTGCGCGTGAGCTACAACATCGGCTCGCTGGGCCCGGTGGACCAAGCGTTCATCGAGGCCTACGCCGCGATGGACAATACCGTTGCCGGCATCCCGGGCGCGCCGACCGGCTCGCCGTGGGCGATCCCCCTGGGCCCGCCCACGGGATCGACCCTGTCGATCCTCGAGGCACCGGCGGTCTCCGTGCACAACACGCGCGGCGGCGGGCGCTTCGTGTTCAACGCGGCCGACATGACCTTCACGCTGGCCAGCTACCAGACGATGTTCGACATCCCGGCCGTGCGCTTCCAGCGCGCCGACCCGTCGGACAACGGCTTCGTGCAGGGCATCAGCGCGATCACCGCCGTGCAGACCTACCCGCTGGTGTGGGTGAACGGCGCCTCGATGACGACGGCGCTGCCGTCGCTACAGAGCGTGCTGCGTACCGAGGTCGCGTACTTCAAGGACGAGGCGCTCTACGTCGGTCCGGTCGCGGCCCTGTTCCCGGGCAAGGGCGTGACGACGCAGTTCGCGACGGACTTCCTCGGACCCGTGTCCGCGGGGCAGCTGAGCACCGTCCGCCGCCAGGACACCTTCAACATGGCGATCGGCTGGGACTCGAACCAGTTCATCCGGTTCCTGAACCCCAACCAGTCGTTCTTCTTCTCGACGCAGTTCTTCTACCGGCACATCTTCGACTACAAGTTCTCGTGCACTCCGGGCGACTGCGTGGGCCAGGCGCTGCCGGTCCCGGAGCCGAACAACTCGACGCGGACCATCCCGCTCGTCCAGGACACGTTCCTGCACACGCTGGCGATCAACACGACCTACAACGTGAAGGCGCCGTTCACGGACAACAACGTGCAGGTCACGCCGGGCTTCAACATGTTCTACGACTGGCAGGGCATGCTCGTCTTCCAGCCGGGCATCCGCTTCGTGCGCGACCCTTGGCGCTTCATCGTCGACTACACGGCGATCAACAGCGGCGTGTACCGCTACCAGATCGGTCTCGTGCGCGACAAAGCCAACGTTCGCATGCAGCTCGAGTTCGTGCTCTAGCCCCGGCCGCTTTCCCGGCCCCGTCCGTTCCGCGGACGGACAGCGAGCCGCGCCGGACCACCCGGCGCGGCTCGCTGCGTTTCGGCGGCGGCCGCGATGCGCCAAGTGGCCGGACAATCGAGGATTTTCCGGGGCTTTTCCGAGTTGCCGGGCGCGCCGCGGCGTGTCACTTTCCCTGCCTGAGTTCTTCCCCGCCTTCCGTGGATCGGGAGCCGGCAAGCATCTCCGCGGAGATCCAACATGCGTCCACGCCCCGCTCGCAAGCGCGTCGCGCTCGTCGCCCTGATCGCGCTCGCCGGCTGTGGTGGTGGTGGTGGCGGCGACGGCGGCGTGCCGCCGGTTCCGCCGGCGTCGGTCGAGTGGATCGTGCACTGGAACCACGTCGCGATCGACGCCAGCGGACTCGATCACACGCCCGTCCGGCCCGGCGACTCCCGCGTCTTCGGCGAGCAGTTCGGCCCGACGCGCGCGAGCCGGGCGATGGCGATCGTGCAGATCGCGGTGTTCGAGGCCGTCAACGCGATCACAGGCCGCTACGAGAGCTACACCGGCCTGCCGCCGGCCTTGGCCGACACCTCGCTCAAGGCCGCGATCGCGCAGGCGGCGCACGACACGCTCGTGGCGCTCTACCCTTCCCAGGCCGCTTCCTTCGCCCTGCAGCTCGAGGAGGATCTGGCGGGCGTCGAGGACCGACCGGCACAGAAGGAGGCCGGCATCGACCTGGGGCGCCGCGCGGCGCAGTCGATCCTCGAGCTTCGTGCCGGCGACGGCTCCGACCACCCCGAGCCGCTGGTCGGCGTCGACTACTTCCCCGAAGACGCGCCGGGGGTCTGGAAGGTCGATCCGGTCAGCCAGATCCCGTTCGCGCTCGGCGCGCGCTGGGCCGAGGTCGCGCCGTTCGTGATGACCTCGGCAGCGCAGTTCCGCCTCCCGCCGCCGCCGGCGCTCGACAGCGCGGAGTACGCCGCGGCCTATGCGGAGGTCGCCGCCGCCGGCGGTGACGGCGTGACGACGCCGACCATCCGTACCGAGGAGCAGACCCTCGCGGGCATCTACTGGGCCTACGACGGTACGCCGAGCCTTTGTGCCCCACCGCGACTCTACAACCAGATCGCGGTGCAGCTCGCGCAGGCGCGGGGCCTCGACCTCGTCGACACCTCGCGCCTGATCGCTCTGGTCAACGTCGCGATGGCGGACGCCGGCATCGCCTCCTGGGAGACGAAGTACTTCTACAAGCTCGAGCGGCCGGTCACGGCGATCCGCGCCGGCGACCTCGACGGTAACGACGCGACCGTGGCCGACACCACCTGGACTCCGATCGGTGCCCCCGCGAGCAACACCACCCGTCCGAACTTCACCCCGCCGTTCCCGGCGTACCCGTCGGGCCACGCCACCTTCGGCGGCGCGCTGTTCCAGACCCTGCGCAACATCTTCGGCACCGACGACGTCGCGTTCACGTTCACCTCGGACGAGCTCAACGGCGAGACCGTCGACGCCGAAGGCAACGTCCGCGAGCTGCGGCCGCGCAGCTTCTCGAGCCTGTCGGAGGCCGAGGAGGAGAACGGCCAGAGCCGCATCTACCTGGGCATCCACTGGTCCTTCGACAAGACCGGCGGCATCGCGCAGGGCCGCCAGGTCGCGGACCACGTGTTCCGGAACCTGTATCCGCCGAGGTCCTGACCGCGACGCACGGCGCGCGCCGGCCTTGCCCCGCCCCCGCGTGCCGTCCTAAGTCGGCCCCATGGTGCACGATCTCGTCATCCGCGGGGGAACGATCGTCGACGGCACCGGCGCTCCGGGCCGCAGCGGCGACGTCGCGATCGACGGCGACAGTCTGACCCAGGTGGGCGGCAAGGCGTCCGGCGGCCGGCGCGAGATCGACGCGACCGGGCTCGCGGTGAGCCCCGGGTTCATCGACCCGCACACGCACTACGACGCGCAGGTCTGCTGGGACCGCGCGCTCACGCCGTCGTGCTGGAACGGCATCACCAGCGTCGTCATGGGCAACTGCGGCTTCACGCTGGCACCGTGCGCGCCTTCGCGACGCGAGCGCATCATGCGCATGCTCGAGCGCGTCGAGGGCATGAGCCTCGCGGCGCTCGAGCAGGGCATCACCTGGGACTGGACGACGTTCCCCGAGTACCTCGACGCCGTCGGGCGCATGCGCCCCGCGCTGAACGTCGGGGCACTCGTCGGCCACTCGGCGGTGCGCTACTTCGTGCTCGACGACGACGCCACCGAGCGCGAGGCGTCGACGGACGAGATCGCGCGCATGCGTGCCGTCGTCGCCGAAGCGATGCGCGCCGGCGCGCTCGGCTTCTCGACGTCGCAGGCGCCAACGCACTTCGGCGGCGACGGCAAGCCCGTCCCGAGCCGCAGCGCGAGCGACGACGAGGTGCTCGCGCTCGCGAGCGCGCTCGCCGATTTCGGGCGCGGCGTGGTCGAGATCACGACCAGGCACCTGATCGACGTGAGCGTCAGCATCGCCGCCGCGCGCGCGAGCGCACGTCCGGTCACGTTCCTCGGTGCCATCCGTCCCGACGGCATGGCGGCGATCGAGGCGGCGCGCGCAGACGGGCTGCGCCTCGTACCGCAGACCAGCTGCCGTCCGGCGCTCACCGACTTCAAGCTCGTCGGCATGGGGATCTTCGACCAGCTTCCGTCCTGGCGCCGCGTGATGGGCACAGCACCGGCGGAGCTGCCCACGGTCTTCCGCGACCCTGCGTTCCGCGCGGCTTTCCGCCAGGACGTGACCGGTCCGTACGAAGGCTTCCGCATGTTCAAGGGCGACTGGGACGGCGTGAAGGTCCTGCTGGTACGGAAGCCCGAGCTGCAGGGCCGCATCGGACGGACGGTCGCCGAGCTCGCGGCCGAGCGCGGCGCGGATCCGTTCGACGCCTTCTTCGACGTCGCCCTCGAGGACGACCTGCGCACCGAGTTCAGCTACTGCCTCGCGAGCGACGAGTTCCGCGGCCCGTCGCTGCTCGACGACGGGCAGCTGGTCGGGCTGTCCGACGCGGGCGCGCACCTGACGCTCCTCGCCGACCACGCGTACGCGACGTACTTCCTCGGGACCTGGGTGCGCGAGCGCGGGCTCATGCCGCTCGAGAACGCGGTGCGGAAGCTGACGCAGGTTCCCGCGGAGCTGTTCGGCATCGCGCGCCGCGGCGTGCTCGCGGACGGCAACTTCGCCGACGTCGTGCTGTTCGACCCGACGCGCATCGCGCCGCGCGAGACGAAGCTGGTCCAGGACCTGCCGGGCGGCGGCCCGCGCCTCGTCACCGAGGCGGACGGCATCGAGGCGGTGCTGGTCAACGGCGCGGTGACCGTCGAGCGCGGCGCGCTGACCGGCGCGCAGGCGGGTCAGGTGCTGCGCGGCGCGTGACCGCGGGTCACGGTACCACCTTCATTCGCGCGGCCTGCGCGAGAGCGCGTTGCCGGCGGTCGAACGACAGGAACGTGGTCGCGCCGAGGACGACCGCGGCGGCGACGTGCAGGACGTCGAGCGTTCGGGTACCGAGCCGCGCACCGTGCGCGTCCACCAGGAGGGTCGCCTTCCCGTAGAGGTCGGGACGCGGCGCCTCGACCGGCGCGTACACGCCCGACGCCACGTCCTCCTCGACCTGCACCCAGCACTGCGCGCGCTGTTCCTCGCGGAGGACGCCGCGGAACACCGCGAGGCGCAGCCCGTTGCGCAGCTCCAGCCGGGTGAGGGAGGTGAGCGGCAGCGGCGCTCGCAGGCGGCGCACCGCGGTCGAAGCGGCCGCCGTCGTCGTCTCGGGCAGGTAGAGCGAGAGCAGGAATCCCGTGTCTGCGTAGACCATCAACGCTCGCCGCGCAGGGCGTCGCGCAGGTCGGCCGACTGCCGCGCCGTGAGCCTGCGGCCGCCGAACGTGGCGCGGACGCGTGCGGCGAAGTCCGGCATCGACACCGCTGACTCGCCGTCCCGCACGGGGGGCACGAGCGTCGCGACCACCCTGCGCCGCTTGGTGATCTGCACCGTCTCGCCGTCGGCGATCCAGCGCTCCACGCGCGGAAAGCTCGTCCGCAGCTCGCGTACCGTCGCCGTCTTCATGTGAATCATCTTTGATTCACGAACGGCCGGTGTCAAGGGCACGCGGTACATGTTCGGCCGCCCGTCCGCCGGACCTCAGCCGAGCTTCGCGAGCGTCTCCTCGCCGAACTTCGTCATGCCCTCGATCGGGTCGCCGCCCATCGCGAGCGCGGGCAGCGGCACCAGCAGGCGCGACACGCCGAGCTCCGCATAGCGCTCGACGACGTCGGGCCCTTCCATCGCCGGGACCCACATCGCGCTGATCTCGATGGTCTTCCGGTCGCGGCCGACGGTGCGGCAGGCCGCATCGAGCTTCGGCAGCAGTGCTGCGAGCTGGTCGATCGTCGCGGTCGGCGCGTACCAGCCGTCGGCGAAGCGCGCGACGCGCTCGAACGCCTTGCCCTTCGAGCCGCCGATCACGATCGGCAGCGGGTTCTGCACCGGCACCGGGAAGCTCTTGAAGCCGTGCCACGACAGGAACTCGCTGTCGTGCTCGACCACCTCGCCCGACCAGACCTTGCGCATCGCCGCGAGGTAGTCGTCGGCGCGCGCGCCGCGGCGCTCGAACGGCACGCCGAGTGCCGCGAACTCCTCCTGCAGCCAGCCGACTCCGAGCCCCAGCATGAGGCGCCCGTTGGAGACGAAGTCGAGGCTTGCCGCCTGCTTCGCCAGATACAGCGGGTTGGTCTGCGGCAGGATGTTCACGCCGGTGCCGAGACGCACGCGCTTCGTGCTGGCGGCGACCGCGGTGAGCGCGATCAGCGGGTCGACGAAGTTGGTCTCGGGCGTGGCACCCATCTTGCCGTCGGCGCTGTAGGGGTACTTCGACGCGTAGTCGACGGGCACCATCACGTGCTCGAAGGTCCACACCGACTCGAAGCCGACCTTCTCCGCGTGCACCGCGAGCCCGACCATCCTGTCGACGCTCTTCACGCCGATGTTCACCGGAATCAGACCGACCTTCATCGCGAAGCCTCCTGCATTGCACGCACGACCCGCCGCCGCACCGGTCCGCCGCCGCACCGGTCCGCCGCCGCACCGGTCCGCCGCCGCACCGGTATCGACACACGCCGTGGCGGAACGTCCCAGCCGGCGCGAGGTGACCATGATCGAGCACGCGCGAGAAGGCAACGTCCGCCGCGTCACGCCGGGCGCCGACGCGAACCTCGTCGACCCGGCGTTCGTCGCCCCCCGAACGAGGTCCCCGACGCCGTGGACGCGGCCAGCGACGACCGGTCGGCGCCGGCCCTGACCGCGCGCGGCGGGCTCTTCGGCAACGGCCCCGACGTCGCACAGCCGGTGGAGCCGCCGCCGGACGCGATCGCCGCCGGCCGGGCCGACGCCCACGCGCCCGAGGACGGGCTGGTCGCCGCCGCGCTCGACATCGTCCGCCCGTTGGCGGAGAACGACCGCGGCATCTACCGCTCGCCGAAGCGCACGCTCCGGGGCGACCTCGGACGCGCCTTCGGCCTCGACCTTCGAGATTCGAGGGACAAGGACATCCGCGCATGAACCGCCTCCGCCTCATCGTCGTTCTCCTGGGCGTCTTCTTCACCGTGCAGGGCATCGGCTTCCTGGTTGCACCGCAGCGCGCGGTCGAGTCGCTCGGCATGCCGCTCCTCGACGGGGTCGCGCGCAGCACGCAGCTCGGCGACTTCGCCGCGTTCTTCCTGGTCGCCGGCCTCGGCATCCTGCTCGGCAGCCGTCCGGGACACGCGGGCGCCCTGCTCTTCCCGGCCGCGCTGATCGGCGGCGCGGCCGTCACGCGCACGCTCGCCTGGCTGCTGCACGACGCGGACTTCGCCGCCATGTTCATCGTCGTCGAGGTGATCACGGGCGCGATCCTCTACCGCGCGGCGACCACGCTCGACTCGCGGCTCTGAGAGCCGGACGCTAGCCCGCGCGCGCTCCGGTGCGTCGCGCGCGGTACAGGACGTGCCGGCGGAGCGGATGGCCTTCCGGCAGCTCCGGGTGGTCGAAGTCGTCCGCCGGGTCGTGCGTCATGCCGAGGCGCTCCATGACGGCGCGCGAGCGCACGTTCGCCGGCACCGTGAACGACACGATCGCCGCCTGCCCCGCGTGCGCGAAGCCGAAGTCGAGCGCCGCGCGCGCGCCTTCGGTCGCGTAGCCGCGTCCCCAGCAGGCGGGTGCGAGCCGCCACAGGACCTCGACGCACGGCGTGAACGGCGCCGCGAACCCGGGAACGGCGAGCCCGACGAAGCCCGCGAACGGGATCTCGCCGGGCACCTCGACGGCCCACGGGCCGAAGCCGTGCGTTGCGAAGTGCGCCTCGATGCGCTCCGCCAGTGCGTCGCTCGCCGCGCGGGACAGCGGCCCCGGAAGGAACTCGGTGACGCGCGGGTCGGCGTTCAGCGCGGCGAACGGCGCGCGGTCGCCGGAACGCCAGCGCCGCAGCCGCAGCCGATCGGTGCGCAGCTCCGCCGGCGGCTCGCCACCCACGATGCCGTCCCCCACGACGTGCGCCGCTCAGCGAATCGCGAAGGTGATCGGCAGCCGCGTCGGCCCGGTGATGCCGAGCGGCGGCGTCCACGCCGCGTCGGGCCCGACCTTCGGCACGGTCAGCCGCGACGCCAGCGCGGCGAGCCCCTCCTGCAGCTCCGCGCGGGCGAGCGCCGCGCCGATGCAGAAGTGCGCGCCGTGCCCGAACGCGAAGTGCGGCTCGCCGCGCCGGCGTCCCGTGTCGAGCACGTCGGGATCGGGGAATGCCGCGGGATCGTGGTTGGCGCTCCACCGCGAGCAGATCACCGTGGTGCCCTCGGCGATGGTCTCGCCGCCGAGCTCGATGGTGGTCGAAGCCTGCCGACCGACCGACGTCGCCGTCGAGCGGTGTCGCAGTACCTCCTCCACCACGTCGGCCGCTGCGAGCGCACCCGACGCCACCGCGTCCCACACCGCAGGCTGCTCGGACAGCACCGCAACGGTCCAGCCGAGCTGGTTCTTCGTGGTCTCGTGGCCGGCGAAGACGAAGCCCGCGATCGCACCGCTCACCTCGGGCGGCATCCAGCCGGCGTCGCGTCCGGCCTGCGCGATGCGCGTGACGAGGTCGTCCTGCGGCTCCGCGAGGCGGCGCGCCGCGAGCTCGGTGGTGTACGCGAGCAGCTCGGTCAGCGCCGCGTCGACCTCGCCGATGCGCCCGACGAGCAGCAGCGGGCTGAAGCCGAGACCGATCGTGTTCGCCCAGGCACGGAAGCGGTCGCGGTCCTCCTGCGGGACGCCGATCAGCTCCGAGAGCCCGAGCGACGGGTAGGCGTCGGCGAACTCCGCAACGAAGTCGCAGCTGCCGCGCGTCGCGAACCCGTCGATCAGCTCGTGCGCCGCGGTCTTCAGGAACGGGCGCAGGCGCTCCACGCTGCGCGGCGTGAAGGTCTTCGACATCAACGTGCGCCAGCGCACGTGCTCCGCGCCGTCGCGGTTCAGCGGCGAGATCGCCATCCAGTCGTAGAACGTCCCCGAGGTGATGCCGAGGCGGCGCAGGAACTCGGGGAAGTTCGCGCGCAGGCGCTCGTCGCCGAGCAGCTCGCGCACGCGCTCGTGCGTGAGCGCGACGACGGTGCCCTCCTCCGCGTCGGCGAGCCAGCCCTGCCCGCGGGCACGGCCGAGGGCCGCGAGCGGGTCGGAGACGATCTCGGGAATGGTCAGCTGCGGTCGTGTCATGGCCTCTTCTCCCGGCCCGCTTCGGGCCCGCTCGCGGGACGTCGATCCTCGGCCGCCGACGACGGCGCCGGCGGCCAGAGCGGCAGCAGCTGCACGCCGACCTGCGCGGCCTCGCGCTCGACGTCCGGAAGGAAGCCGCGGTCGGGCGCCACGTTGAGCAGCGCCGCGAGTCCCCAAACCACCTCGGTGCCGTCGCGGCGCGTGTCCACCTCGACCTCGCGTCCGGAGCGGTCGCGCACCGAGAGCCGCCAGCCGAGGGTTTCCGACCACCAGAGCGGCACGAACGCGGACAGCACCAGGAAGCCGGGGTTGGAGGGCGGCGTGTCCTCGTCGTGACCGGGCTGCGGATGGACCTGCACGAGGACGTCGGCGTCGGGCAGCGACGCACCGACCTGCGAGAAGAGGCCCGTGTCGCGCAGCAGCTCGGTCGCGCGGCGCGTTGCCACCACGCAGGGCTCGCTGCCCGCCGGCGGCACCGGTACGCAGCCGACGATCACCGCACGCTTCGGCACGCGTGCCGCGGCGGCGAGAAGCCCCGCCTCGTCCCCGGTCACGCGCGGCGCGAGCGGTACCGACGCGCAGCCCAGCGCCGCGAGGCACACCACCGCGAGCAGCGTGCGGGTCACCGGCCGCGCTACCTCACCGCGACGCGGTCACGCTCGCGTCGAGCGTGCACGAGAGGTCACCGAACTCACAGGTCGCACTCGCGGTGATGGTGCCGTCGAGCTTCAGCTCGTTGCCCTCGAGCGTGCCGCCGAAGGTCTGCGACGCACCGACCTGCGAGCAGCCGCGGAGGGCGAGATCGCGCGGCGTGCCGGTCGCGGTGAGGCGCTTGCCGCTCACGGTCCCGGTCGCGAACGTGCTTCCGTTCGACGTGGCCTCGAACGCGCAGCCGCTCTGCACGATGGAGAAGGTCGACGCGTCGGTGCCGGCGATCGGGATGCTCACGCCCGGCGGCCCGGCGCAGGTGCCGTCGACGGTGCTGGTGCCGGAGTAGTCGCCCGACGCGTCGACGCACTCGAGCCCGCCGCCCGGACACTGGCCGCCGGCTTCGAAGAGGCAGACGCCGGCGCAGTCGACGCCGTTCCCGGGGCCGCAGCCGTCGCGCGGATCGTCGACGCAGCAGCGCTGCCCCGGGCAGCGCGCCCCGGCGGTGCCGCCGCAGAGCTTCACGGCGAGATCGTCACCGGCACCGACCGCGAAGCACGCGCAGCCGCCGTCCCCGGCGGCGAACGGCAGGCACAGGCCGCGCGCCGTGATCCCGCTCGTGCCGACCGGGAAGGAGCAGGCGTCACCGCAGCTTCCAGTCGCGCCGTCGCCGCAGCGGATGCACGACGCGGGCACCTCGTCCAGACGGCAGCCGCAGACGTCCCCGGCCGCGACCACCACGCCGGCGACGGCGCCACAGCCGCCCACGCGGACCGTACACCCCGCCCCGACCGGGCACGCTCCGGCAACGCCGGCCACGTCTGCCCGCGCCGCGGACGCGGCGTCGCCGGTGAGCACGAAGTCGCTGGAGATGATCGATGGCGGATCCGACGTCCGCCCGATCACGATCACCTCCGGATCGGACTGCGGGCTGGCTGGCAGGCCACCCGGCGGGAGGAGGAAGCTCGGCGGCAGCGCCACGTCGTCGCCGATCGGCGTCCACGCGCTCTCGGCACAGCCGATCGCCGTGCCGTCGCAGGCGCTCGTGCCATCGCACGAGAGGCGGTACGTGCTGCCGAGGTCGGCGAGCGTCCCGGTCGAGTCGGGGCGGACGACGCAGTGGATGAAGCTCGGGGGACTGCCGTCGGGCTTGAAGACGTTGCCCGTCAAGCTCACGATCTCGTTGCGCAGCGTGCCGTCCTCGTTCCCGACGGGAGCGAGGTTGAGCGAGATCGACCAGCGCTCACCGCCGAGGTCCTTGTTCACGAGGTAGTTGTAGCCATCGTAGGTGAGCGTGGCCCCGCGCGACGTGACGCCCGCCCACGCGTTGCGCGGCGCGAGGCTCGCGATCTCGAGGGGGTCTGCGAACCAGCGCGCGACGCGCGCCCACAGCGCGCTGGCGCGGGCGAGCGCGCTGGCACCGAACCCGTGCGGTCCTTCGGCACCAGCAGACGACGCGGCTCCGTTGCCGTCCGGCGGCAGGAAGAAGCTCGCCGGGATCGGCACGTCGGCGGAGATCACGCGCCAGCCGGTCCGCGCGCACTCGGTCGCCGTGGTCGGGCAGGCGTCCGCGCCGCCGCAGGTGAAGCGGAACACGCTCGACGGGTCGGACAGATCGCCGTCGGAGTCGTCGCGGACCTGGCAGAGAACGAACGACGGCGGGCTGCCGTCCGGCTTGAAGACGTTGCCGGTTGCGTTGAGGAGCTTCTGCGGCGCGACGCTCGACAGGTTCAGGCTGATCGTCCAGCGCTCGCCCGCGAGGTCCTTGTTGACCATGTAGCTGAGTTGGTCAGGGCTGAGCGTGGCACCGCTCTCGGCATGCGCCGGGGCTGCGGTCGCCAGCAGCGCGAGGCCCGCGAGGACCACAGGGATTCGGGGGAACAGAAGCATCGGGCACGCCTCCTGGTGCCCGGAACGTAGTCCGCTCGATCCAACACGGCAATCCGGTCTCGTGCGCGAGCTCGCGTCCTCCGCTCAGGCGTCCGTCGCTCAGGCGTCCGTGCCGAGCAGCAGGGTGACGGGACCGCGGTTCACGAGATGGACGTCCATGTCCGCTCCGAAGCGACCCTCGGCGACCTCGATGCCGAGGGCGCGCAGGTGCTCGACGAACGTCCGGTAGAGCGGCTCCGCCTGCGCGCCGGGGGCCGCGCGACTCCACGAGGGGCGGCGGCCGGCGTCGGTGTCGCCCCACAGCGTGAACTGCGAAACCACCAGCATCGCCCCACCGACCTCGGCGAGCGCGAGATTCATGCGGCCCCGCTCGTCGTCGAAGATGCGCAGCTGCGCGATACGCGTCGCAAGCTGCTTCGCGGCGGCCTCGTCGTCGTCGCGGCCGACGCCGAGCAGGACCAGCATGCCGTGGCCGATCCGACCGACGACCTCACCCGCGACCTCGACCCGCGCCTCGCCCACCCGTTGCACGACCGCACGCACGCCCGCCGGCCCCCGCCGTCAGACCGTGTCGATGCAGGTGCGCATGAAGCCGCAGCAGCGGCACAGCCACTTGCAGTGCCCGAGCGACTGCATGCCTTCGCCGCAGGCGTCGCAGCGCGTGTACTCGGGCGCGCGCCGCGGCGCCGTCCCGGCGGGCATCCTGCCGCCACCCGAGAGACGCGTCACCGCGCACGCCACGAGACGTTCGTCGCCAATCCCCATCCTCGCCTCCTCCCCGACACGCGGACCGCGAGAGGCTGCCAGCTTCCGCCAGCGACGGCAACCGGCCGCAACACCGGCTGCACACCGGCGGCAACGGCTCGCCTTGCGTCACCGCGCGGCGACTGCGAAATTTCGAGCTTCCAGGCCGGCCCGACCGGGCGGCCGCCCCAACCGCCCATCGGAGGTCGAGAGAACAATGCCCATGCGCGAAGCAGCGATCGTCGCCACGGCCCGGACCGGCCTCGCCAAGTCGTTCCGCGGATCGTTCAACCAGACGCGGCCGGACGACATGGCCGCCGCGTGCATCCGGAAGGTCCTCGAGAAGACGCCCCAGCTCGATCCCGCGGAGATCGAGGAGGTGGTGATGGGGACCGGCTTCCCCGAGGGGCCGCAGGGCTTCAACGTCGGCCGCAACGTCGCGGTGATGGCGGGCCTGCCGGTGACGGTCCCGGGCACGACGGTCAGCCGCTTCTGCTCGTCGGGTCTCAACGCCGTCGCGGTCGCCGCGCACCAGGTGCAGGTCGAGGGCGCGGAGGCGGTCATCGGTGGTGGTCTCGAGTCGATCACCATGATGCAGAACGACTTCAACAAGAAGAACCTGTTCAACCCGTGGCTGCTCGACCACAAGCAGCAGATCTACATGCCGATGGGTCTCACGGCGGAGATCGTCGCCGAGCGCTACCAGGTCAGCCGCGAGAAGCAGGACGAGCTCGCGTTCAACTCGCAGCAGCGCACGGCCGCCGCGCAGCAGTCGGGCAGGTTCAAGGACGAGATCTTCCCGATGACCGTCAAGATGGAGGTCATCGACAAGGCGACCGGCGAGAAGTCGGAGAAGGAAGTCACCGTCGACAAGGACGAGTGCAACCGTCCGCAGACCACCCGCGAAGGCCTGGCGCAGCTGCCCGGCGCGTTCAACCCGCAGGGCAGCGTCACCGCCGGCAACTCGTCGCAGTTCTCCGACGGCGCGTCCGCGAACCTGATCATGAGCTGGGATCGCGCGAAGAAGCTCGGCATCGAGCCGCTCGGCTTCTTCCGCGGCTGCGTCTTTGCAGGATGCGAGCCGGACGAGATGGGCATCGGCCCCGTATTCGCGATTCCGAAGCTGCTCAAGCTGCACGGCCTCAAGATCGACGACATCGACATCGTCGAGATCAACGAGGCGTTCGCCTCGCAGGCCGTCTACTGCCGCGACAAGCTCGGCATCGACCCCGCGAAGCTCAACCCGAACGGCGGTGCGATCTCGATCGGCCACCCGTACGGCATGACCGGGTCGCGCATGGTCGGTACGCTGCTCCTCGAGCTGAAGCGCCAGAAGAAGCGCTGGGGCATCGTCTCGATGTGCATCGGCGGCGGCATGGGTGCGGCGGGGCTGTTCGAGGCGGCGATTTGAGGTAGTCCCAGCGCGTTCGGCGTTCGAACGGGCCGGTGGCGTCGCGTGCGCCACCGGCCCGTCTGCGTTTCGGGCTCGGGCGTTGGCGCGCCGGCGCGGCTGCCGGTAGACGTGTCCGCGCGGAGGCGACCGATGGCGAAATCCTACTGGCTCGTGAAGCAGGAGCCGACCAAGTACCCGTTCGAACGGCTGATCGCGGACAAGCGGACGACCTGGGACGGCGTGCGCAACTACCAGGCGCGCAACAATCTCCAGGCGATGAAGAAGGGCGACCGCGTCCTCTACTACCACTCGAACGTGGGGCAGGAAGTGGTCGGCGTCTGCGAGGTGTCGAAGCCGGCGTTTCCCGACCCGACCACGGACGACGCGCGCTGGGTCGCGGTCGAGCTGACGGCCGTCAGGCCGCTGAAGAAGCCGGTCACGCTCGAGCTCATCAAGAACGATCCGCAGCTGCGCGACATCCCGCTCGTCAAGCAGTCCCGGCTGAGCGTCATGCCGCTCGACGCGAAGGCGTTTGCACGGATCGAGAAGCTCGGCGGGTGAGACGGGCGATGACGCCCCCCCGCTCGGCGCTGACGCTCGACGTCGCGCGCCCCGACGAGGCGCCCGTGCTCGCGAACCTGCTCGAGCTCTACAGCCACGAGCTGAGCGACGTCTTCGGCCTCGAGATCGGCGCCGACGGCCGCTTCGGCTACCCGCGCCTGCCGCTCTACTGGAGCGATCCCGGACGTTTCCCGTTCCTGATCCGGCTCGACGGACGGCTGGCGGGGTTCGCGCTCGCGACCGTCGGCTCGCCCGCCAGCGACGACCCCGAGGTGATGGACGTGGCCGAGTTCTTCGTCCTGCGCCGGCACCGGAAGACCGGCGTCGGCGGGCGCACGGCGGTCCGGCTGTGGAACGGCTTCCCTGGCCGCACGTGGACGGTACGCGTCTCCACCCGCAACACGCCGGCGCTCTCGTTCTGGACCGGCGCGGTCGGCGCCTACGCGCGCGACGGCTTCCGCGAGGGCGCCGTCACAGGGCAGCCACACCCGTGGCGCGTGCTCACCTTCCGCAGCCGGACGTCGCCCTGACGGGGTGCGGCGCGTCCGCTCACGCCGAGCGGCGGCGCCGTCCGTTCGGCGGCGGCGCCTCGCGCTTCACCTCGACGATCGGCACCGCGGCACGCTCGCGCTCGCGCTGCCGGTCGAGCCCCATCAGGTGGTTGAACTCCTCGAACGGGAACATGCGCGACATCAGGCTCGCCGTACCGCCCTCGTGGCGCAGCGCGGAGTACACGTCCTCGATCGCACGGGCCTGCGCGAGGATCGCCGCGACCGGATAGACGATCAGGTCGAAGCCCCGCTGGTGCAGCTCCTTCGGGCTCAGCAGCGGCGTGCGTCCCCACTCGACCATGTTCGCGATCTTCGGCCCGGGCACGCCGAGAGCGATCGCGTCGAGCTCGGCGACGCTCTGCGGCGCCTCGACGAACACCGCGTCGACGCCGAGGTCGCGCGCCGCGCGGCCGCGCACGATCGCCTCCTTCAGACCCTTCGGGCCGCGCGCGTCGGTGCGCGCGACGACGAACATATCGAGCGCGGGTCGGAGCTTGACCACCGCGTTCAGCTTGGTCAGCCAGTCGCGGCGCTCGACCACCTCCTTGCCCGCCATGTGGCCGCAGCGCTTCGGCCACACCTGGTCCTCGAGGAAGAGTCCCGCGGCACCCGCCTGCGCGTACAGCTCCGCGGTGCGCACGACGTTCGGCACGTTGCCGTAGCCGGTGTCGGCGTCGACCAGCACCGGCGCCGAGATGAGACGGCACAGCCGGCGGGCGGCGTCGGCCATCTCGGCCTGCGTGAGGAGCCCGATGTCCGGCTCGCCGAGCATCGACGCGGCGACCGCGTACCCGCCCATGAACGCGAGCGGGAAGCCCGCGCGCTCGACGAGGCGCGCGGAGACGCCGTCATAGAAGCCGCCCATGACGAGCGGCTCGTCGCGGGCGAGGAGCTTCCGCACGCGGTCCGCGGCGGAGGGCCTGGCAACGGGAGGTTTGGCAGCCATCGCCCTTCGTCGTAGCGCACCCGTGCCGGCCTCCGAAAGGGCACGCAGCGCTCCAATCACTGGCCTTGGCCGGGTGCGGCGGCGCATGGTACCGCGCACCCGATGCAGGACCTCGCCGGCAAGTACGCGTTCATCACCGGCGCCTCGCGCGGCATCGGCCGCGCCGCGGCGCTCGCCCTCGCCGCCCGCGGCGCGTCCGTGGCGATCGGCTACCGGAAGGAGGCCGACACCGCGCAGGCGCTGGTCGCGGAGCTCGATAAGGCCGGTGGCGGCGGCCTGCCCGTCCGCCTCGACGTCGCCGACCCCGAGCAGCGCGAGGCCGCGTTCGATCGCGTCGCGGAGCGCTTCGGCGCGCTCGACGTCTTCGTCGCGAACGCCGCCGCGACGGCCTTCAAGCCGCTCCTCGAGGTGAAGCCGCACCACGTCCAGAAGACCTTCGCGATCACCGTCGACGGCTTCCTCTTCGGCGTGCAGCGCGCAGCACGACTCATGGAGGGACGCGCCGGAGCGTCGATCGTCGCGGTGTCCGGCTACGACTGCGTCCGCACCGTGCCGCGCCACGGCGTGCTCGGCGCGGCGAAGGCCGCGATGGAGATGCTTGCGCGCCAGTACGCCTTCGAGCTCGGACCGCGCGGCATCCGCGTCAACTGCGTGAACTTCGTCTACGCCGATACGGATTCCACGCGCTTCTTCGCCGGCCAGGGCCACGACGCGCTGCAGGACGACATGCGCGCGCTGACGCCGCTGCGCGGCCTCGCCAGCGCCGACGACGTCGCGGCGGCGATCTCGTACCTCTGCTCCGACGGCGCGCGCTTCGTGAACGGGCAGACGATCATGGTGGACGGCGGCGTGCTCCTCACGTCACCGGCGCCGGCACACCTGCCGCCGATCGACTGATGGGCGCGCGCGACGTGACGTCCCGATGATTCTCGAGGTCGCAGTGCTCGACGTCCGCCCCGGCGAGAGCGCAGCGTTCGAGGCCGCGTTCCGCGAGGCGCAGGCGATCATCGCCTCGATGCCCGGCTACCGCTCGCACCAGCTGCAGCGCTGCGTGGAGAACGCGGATCGCTACCTGCTGCTCGTCGAGTGGGACACGCTCGAGGCGCACACCGTGGGGTTCCGCGGCTCGGCGGAGTACCAGCGCTGGAAGGCGCTGCTGCACCGGTTCTACGATCCGTTCCCGACGGTGGAGCACTACGTGCGGGTGGTGTGACGGACGCACGGGGGAGAATGCAGGCCTGACAGAAGCTCGATCGTTCTGCGGCCGTTGGCGCGTGGAGCGCGCGTCAGACCTCGCGCCTGCGAACCGACCAGACGAACCCGTCGCACCAGAAGTGCATCAGCGAGATCACGGCGGCGAGCGCGCCGGTCGAGCGGAGCACGTGGTGGTCACCCCAGCCGCGATAGCCGAGGCCGACGACCGCGAGCACGGCGGCGAAGGCGAGGAACGTCGGCAGCGCGCTCGCGCCGAGCTTCGGCATCGGCAGCACGCGCGCGATGTTCTTCTTCTCGATCCACCACACGATCGCGAAGTACTGCAACCCGTGGAAGAAGTTGGAGACGAAGAACGCCTTCCATGGCGTCATGAATCCCCACGCAAGGATCGACACGACCGCTACCGAGAGCAGCAGCGCGAGGTTCTGCGTCGAGAAGCGGTAGCCCTCGCGGATGCGGCGAGCGTACCACCAGGCGTAGAAGACCACGAACGCGACACCACCCACGATGACGATCCAGCGAACCGTGGGCTGCCAGGCGATGGCCACGCCGATCCAGTGCGCCGGCGCCTTCCAGCCGACCTCCTTGAACGACTGCAGCGTGGCGAGCGTCGGTCCCAGGCTCGCTCCGGCGAGGATCGGACCGATGTAGATCAGGTGGTTCAGCCAGACGTCGAGGAGGCGCCCGGTCTGGGCTGGGTTGCCGAGCCGGCCGTCGTAGATCCGGCACAGACCGAAGTTCTGCATGCTGGTGTGGTAGACGTCCCAGAACACGATCAGGACCACGCCGGTCACCATCGCCCAGTCCGAGAAAACCATCGCCACGAAGACGACGATCGGCACCACCACGAACCGGGTGCGGTGCTGGACGAAGATGTCGCGGTTGGCGTGGCTCCGGAAGACCACCGCGAACAGGTGGCCGAAGGTCCACACGGACAGGAAGAGCGCCAGCGGTCGGTCGTTGACGCCGAAGAGAGAAGTCGGTTGCATGGCCCACGTGGAGCGTGACGCGAGCTCGACCAGCAACACCGCGACCAGCGGGGCGAGGATGAAGCAGACCCCATCGTAGACGCGCCCCACGATGAATCCACCGTCTCCCCGCGCGACGCTGCGCTCGCGCGGAACGCTCGCGGAGACGGCCAATGTCGACCCTGCCATCTTCTCTCCCGGATCTCTGGTGCTGCGGCCTCGGAACGCTCTACCAGGACCGTCACTGCCGGAGAAGCCGGTTCGTGGCGATCGTTCTTGGCGCCGGCCGGACGGGCGTATGCGCCTCGAGCTGCGCCGGCCGCGGCGCGACGGCTCGCGCGCGCTACCGTTCGACCCGCTCGACTTCCTCGGGCCGCTGCGGCTCTGGCGGCACGCCCAGCGCCCGCCCGATCTCGCGCAGACCGTCTCCGCGCCGTCGGCCCTCTGCCATCGTCTTCGGTCACGGACCGGGACGGAGACTCGTGAGGTCACTGCGGTTGCGTCAACCGTACGGATTGAGCTCGCCGCGGCTTCGGTCATACAAGCGGGCCGGGGACGCGTCCGCGTGGGCTGGTGGTCGAAGAGTACGGGGCTATTGCGCTTCGCGCGTGGCGTGCGCGGACTGCTGCGGCAGGGGATCGACGACGCGACCGCCGCCGAGACGATCGCGCGCGGCGCGGCCGAGCGTGAGCAGCGCTTCCTCGACCTGCTCGACGCGAAGGTCTGGCCGGTCGCGTCGAGCCCGTACCGGATCCTCCTCGTCGAGGCGGGTTGCGCACGCGGCGACGTTCAGAAGCTCGTGCGCCGCGACGGGCTCGATGGCGCCCTGCGCGCGCTCGCCGCGGCAGGAGTCGGCGTGTCCTTCGACGAGCTCAAGGGGCGCGCGCCCGCCGTGCGCGGCAGCCGCACGTTCGAATTCCGTGCCGAGGACTTCGACGACCCTCTGGTGCGGCCCGATCTCGCCCTGACGAGCAGCGGCTCGCGCGGTCCGCGCCAGCGCGTGCAGATCGACGCGGAGCACATCGCAGAGCTCGCGCCGTCGTGGGCGATGTTCCTCGCCGAGCACCAGGAGGGAGCGTCGCCGCTCGTGTTCTGGACGCCGGGCCACGCCGGAGTCGCGGCGCGCCATCTCGCCTGCGCTGTTGCCGGTCGCCGGTACGAGCACTGGTTCGTCTCCGAGGCGATGCGCGCCCCCGTGGACCGTGCGTACGCGGCCTGCGTCCATGGGCTGTCGCGGCTCGCGGGGAACTTCCCGACGCCGGAGCGCGTACCGTTCGCGTCGCCCGGGCCGGTGCTCGATACGCTGCTTGCGATGCTCGCGCGCGGGCAGAGGCCCTGCGTCAACACGGCGCCGAGCGCGGCCACATCGCTCGCGCTGCTCGCCCGCGAACGCGGCGTCGCGCTCCGCGGTGTCGTGTTCCTGCTCGGTGCGGAGCCGCTGACCGAGGCACGCCGCGCGACGATCGCCGCGTCGGCGGCGCGCACTGCCGTCCTCTACGGATCGTCGGAGGCGCCGTGGATCGGCGCGCAGTGCCGGACGCCGGCGAGCGCGGACGCCGTACACCTGCTGCGCGACGGCTACGCGGCGCTCGCGGGCGCGACGGGAGCCCTGCTCCTGACGTCGCTGCGCCGGGCGGTACCGAGGGTGCTCATCAACGCCGACATCGGCGACCGCGCGACGCTGCGCGACGACGTGCGCTGCGGCTGCGTCTACGACGGCCTCGGCTGCACGCAGCAGCTCGCGGCCGTGCGCAGCACCGACAAGATCACCGAGCTCGGCGTGACGTTCGCGGTGTCCGACGTCCAGTTCGTGCTCGAGGACGTGCTGCCGCGCCGCCTCGGTGGCGCGGCCGGGGACTACCAGCTCGTCGAGGAGCATGAACCGTCCGGGCTGCCGCGCTACACGGTGCGCGTCCACCCGCGCCTCGAGGTGAGCGAGGCCGGTATCGCCGAGACGTTCCTTGCCGAGCTCGCGCGGGTCGAGCGCGCGTACGGCTTCATGGCGGAGACCTGGCGAAGAGCCGGCGTCGTCCGCGTGCGCCGTGCGCCCGCGCTGATCGCGCCGTCGGGAAAGATCCCCAGCTTCCACCGCGTGCCGGAGAGCACCCGTCCACGGACGCCCGCCGGATGAACCTCGTCTACGTCGGCGACTGCGGGCCCAAGCCGAGCGGCGCGCCGATCTCCAGCGACCAGCTGATCCGCACGCTCGCGAAGCGCGGACACCGCGTCCGCACCCTCGCGCCCGAGCTCGAAGGCGGCGATCCGGACGTCGCGCCGTTCGACGCGGCTCGCCCGGAGGTCGAGGCGCATCACTACCCGGTGCCGCTCTACTTCGTGGACCCGTTCGAGCGTCCGCCGGTTCGCTGGGACGAGATGACGCGTGCCGGCGTGCGCGACGGGCTGGAGCGCCTGATCGCCGCGTCGCGGCCGGACGCGCTGCTGCTGCGCGAGCTGTGGCTGCCGTACGCGACGGAGACCGCACGCCGCTGCGGAATCCCGACGGTCGCGCTCGTACGCGGCAACCCTACCAGCGCGATCCTCGCCGGGGTCTTCCCGGACGACCTGCGCGGGCCGTTTCTCGAGCAGCTCGCGAGCGCGGACCGGATCGTCTGCGTCGCGCGGCACCCGCTCGAGGGACTCGAGGGGCTGGGCCTCGAACGGGCCAGCTGCATCGAGAACGCGATCGACGTCGAGCGCTTCGCGCCGCGGCCGCGCGACCGCGCGCTCGCGGCACGCCTGGCCGTGGCGGAGACCGACGTCGTGGCGCTGCACGCGGCGCAGATCAAGCCGATCAAGCGGCCGCTCGACATCGTGCGCTCGGCGGCGATCGCGCTACGGCACGCTCCGGAGATGCTCTGGATCGTCATCGGCGAGGGCAAGTCGCTCGACGAGACCAGGGCGCTCGCGACGGAGCTCGGCGTCGCGCACCGCTTCCGCTTCTTGCCGTTCGTCGACAACGACGCGATGCCGGCGTACCTGAGCTGCGCGGACCTCGTGCTGATGCCGTCGGAGCGCGAGGGAATGTCGCGCGTGTACCTGGAGGCGTTGGCATGCGCGAAGACGCTGGTCGCGAGCGACATCGCGGGCGCGCGCGAGGTGGTCGTGCACGAGGAGACCGGCCTCCTGCACCGCGGGGGCGACGTCGAGCACATCGCGGAGCTTACGGTCCGTGCGGCGCGCGACCCGGGGCTGCGCGAGGCGCTCGGACGGCGTGGCCGCGCGCGCGTCGTTGCGCGGCACGACATCCGGCAGGCAGTGGACCGCTACGAGGCGGTGCTCGCGACGCTCGTTCTCCCCGAGGGCACCGGCACCGCCGGCCATCCGAGATCCGACTAGCGAGCTCTCCCGAGGCGCGGACGGAGGGCGAAGTGCGTGCGCTCGCCGCGCATCGGCCCGGCGGGCTCGACGGCTTCGAGATCAGAGTCACGCCGCCGCCCGGTCTCGACCTCGACACCGCACGCCGCTACGCGGATCTCGGCGTGCACCGCCTGATCCCGTTCCGACTCGGCGGCGACGCGCAGGACGAGATCGACTTCGCCAAGCAGACCGCGGCCACGCTGATCGGCCGCGTCTGACCGACTCGAGACGCGCCTGCACACCGCGTGCGAGCCCCTCGAGCTCGTCGATGACCGCTTCCTCCGTCCTCGAGGTGGCGCACCGTCGAGACGTCTACCGCTGAGAGTCGGACGGATCATCACCCCGCCGCGGCACGACCCGCCGGTGCTCGCGAAGGAGCTGGATGGAGCGCCGTTCAAGCCGTGACGGCCCGCGCGTCAGCCGCGCAGCTCGTCGTCGACGTCGTACAGCGACGGATCGTCCGGCTCCGGCGCGTTCGCGAACCGGAGAATCGCCTCGACCGCACCCGCCGCGTCCGGCACGACGGTCATCAGCGTGCGGTTCTTCTCCTTCACCAGCGACGCATCGGCCATGCGATCGACGAGCGCCAGCAGCGGATCCCAGAAGCCCTGGTGATTGACGAGCACGAGCGGCTTCCGGTGCAGCACGAGCTGCCGCTCGACGAGGATCTCCGACAGCTCCTCGAGCGTCCCGTAGCCGCCGGGCAGGACGACGTAGGCATCCCCGCGGTGCGCGAGCCCGGCCTTGCGTGAGCGCATGTCGCCGACCGTCACGAGGTCGTGGATCGCGGCGTGCGCCACGCGCGCGAAGGTGTCGAGGATCACTCCCTCGACGCGGCCCCCGGCATCGAGGGCTGCATCGGCGAGGGCGCCCATGAGCCCGATGTTGGCACCGCCGTAGACCACGGCCCAGCCCTGCCGCGCGATGCCGTCACCCAGGGCACGCGCGAGCTGCAGGTGCTCCCCGGTCGCACTCGTCGAGGACCCTGCGTAGACGGTGACCGCGCGGACGTTCGGCATCGCGCTCTCTTCGCCCCGCGCGCGCGGCGGCGCAAGCCCGACCATCGCGACGGACGTCGACTCGTGCCCGCGACGGCATCGCGACGAACGCCGACCCGGGCACGTGACGGCATCGCGGCGGACGCCGACCCGGACCAGCGATGCCATCGCGGCGGACGCCGAGGAGCGCGCCTTGCCATCCCCCGCAGGCCGCGGTAGCCGACGCTCCGGCCATGGACCGCGCACGCTTCGTCTTCCTCGACCGCGACGGCACCCTCGTCCACGACGGCGGCTACGTGCACAAGGTCGAGGACTACCGGCTTCTCCCGGGCGTGGTCGAGGCGCTGCGGTCGCTGCGCGACGCGGGCTTCCGCTTCGCGATCGTCACCAACCAGAGCGGCATCGGCCGCGGGCTCTACACCGAAGCCGACTTCGAGCGCTTCCAGCGCCGCCTGCTCGACGACCTGGAAGCCGGCAGCATCGCGATCGAGGCGACGTACATGTGCCCGCACCTGCCCGACGCGCGCTGCACGTGCCGCAAGCCCGAGCCGCAGTCGCTGCTCGACGCGCGCGACCGCTTCGCGATCGACCTCGCCGCGTCGTGGGTGATCGGCGACCACGCGGTCGACGTCCGGCTCGCCGCCAACGCCGGCTGCGGCGGCATCCTGCTGCTCACCGGGCACGGCGCGGAGGAGCGCCACAAGCTCGGCGACACGCCGGTCGACGCGATCGTCGCCGATCTTCCCGCGGCGGCGCATCACATTCTGACGCACGAGCGCAGCGTCCGCTCCTGAGCGGACGCCGCGCCAAGCGAGACCATCGAGCGAACGTCAGACCACGAGGCCCGTGCGCGCCCCCGTGTACTTGCCGTCCTCCCACACGACGGCGCCGTTCACGACCACCTTGTCGATGCCGGTCGCGTGCCGTACGTAGCGGTTCGCGTCGCCCGGGACGTCGCGCACGAAGTCCTCGGTGCCGCGGTCGATGGTGTTCGGGTCCAGGATCACCAGGTCCGCCGCCTGCCCCGCCGCGATGCGGCCGCGGCCCTGGATGCCGAACGCGTCGGCGAGCTCGCTGGTGAGGCGCTGCACCGCGCGCTCGAGCGTGAACGCCTTCAGGTCGCGGACCCAGCGCCCGAGCAGGTAGCTGGTGTCGCCCGCGCCGCAGAACTGGGAGATGTGCGCGCCCGCGTCGCTCGCTCCGATGTGGATGTTCGGGTCGCTGAGGATCGCGGTCACGCCCTGCGGATCGACGTGCAGGAAGTTGGTCAGCGAGAACTCCGTCTCGAGGTCCTCCGACACCGCGAGGTCGAGCATCACGTCGACGACGTCGCTGCCGCGCTCGGCCGCGATCTCGGCGAGCCTGCGACCCTCGAGTGCCTTGTTCTCCGCGCGCGCGACGCGGCCGACGGCGAACACCTCGTCGAGCGTCGGAATGCCGAAGCGCAGCATGATGAACTGGTTTCTGAGCTCGGCCCGGCGCGCCGGATCGGCAAAGCCGGCGCGCCGCTCCTCGAGCGGCATGCGCATGACCTCGTTCCACGCCGGCATGCCCATCAGCAGGAACGACGTCTCGGAGAGCCGGATGTTGATGTCGAAGGTGCGCGGCATCGACTGGCCGTAGACGCGCGCGCCGCGCGCGTTCTCCTCGGCGAGCAGCTTCAGCGAGTCCGACCACAGGGTATTGCTCGCCGAGTGCACGATCGGCGCGACCGAGCACATCACACCCGCCTGACGCGAGATCTCCGCCATCTCCTTGATGTTCTCGAGCTGCTGCGGTGGATTGAAGAACACCGGCACGGTCTGGATGATGCCGCGGCCGACGGCCTTCATGGCCTTGCCCAGTGCTACGATCTCGTCGCGCGTCGCGAAGCGGCTCGGCACCGGCTTCATGTTCTCGTCCATGTCGACGTACGACGTGGAGAGACCCGCGGCACCCGCGCGAACCGCGTCCTGCAGGACGCCGCACATGCGCTCGATCTCCTCGGGCGTCGCGGCGCGCTCCTGCGCGGCGGCCCCCATCACGTAGCTGCGCAGCGCCGAGTGTCCGACGAGACCCGCGACGTTGATGCCGAGGTCCTTGCGGATGAAGTCGAGGTACTCGGGGTAGGTCTCCCACGTCCAGGGCACGCCCGCCGCAAAGGTCGCGAGCGGGATGTCCTCGATCTGCTTGAACATGCCGGCGAGCGCGCGCTGGTCTTCCCTCTTCACGGGGGCGAGCGACAGCGAGCAGTTGCCCATCAGGATCGTCGTCACGCCGTGCTCGATGCACGGCGTCGCGAGACGGTCCCAGCAGATCTGCGGGTCGAAGTGCGTGTGCACGTCGATGAAGCCGGGGGCGACCACCTGCCCCTTCGCGTCGATCTCGCGCGCGCCAGCGGGCAGCGTGCCCGGGGGCACGTCACCGACCGCGACGATCTTGCCGTCGCGCACCGCGATCGATCCGTCGCGGGCCGGCGCTCCCGTGCCGTCGACGATCCTCGCGTTGCGGATCAGGAGGGACGTGCTCGTGCCGTTCGCTGCCATGCCTGCGCTCCTTGCTAGAAAAAAAGTTCTAGGACGAGACCGAGTGAACCCGGAAACGGGCCGCGAGGCAAGCCCGGCCGGCGCGGCGCGGCGTCCGTCAGCGACCGTTCGCGTCGCGGAACGGCCGGTTGCCGTAGCGGTCGAGGTGCACGACCTCGCCCACCGGGCGCCGCGTGGTCGGCCCGTAGCGGCCCCTGGGCCAGCCGATCGGCACGACGGCACAGGGCGTCACGCTCCACGGCAGGCCGAGCGCCCGCCGCGCGAGGAAAGTGCTCCACAGCGGCAGCGTGATGAGCGCCGCGCCGAGCCCGGCGGAGCGCGCGGCCAGCAGCAGGTTCTGCACCGACGGGTAGATCGACCCGTAGTAGCTGCTCGACATGACCGGCGGGAACGGCAGGCGGGGCCCGCGCAGGCAGGCGACGATCACGACCGGGACCTCCGCGAAGTGGTCGGCCTGCCACTGCACCGCGTCCATCAGGCGGAGCATCTTCGGCTCGTTGCGGTTGAGCCAGCGCCCGATGCCGCCGTACAGATTCCACGCCTGCCGGTTGAGCGCGCCGAGGCGCTCCTTCACCGCGCGATCGCGGACGACGAGGAACTCCCAGTTCTGCGCGTTGCTGCCGGTCGGCGCGCGCAGCGCGAGCTCGATCAGCTGCAACACGATCGCGTCGTCGACCGGGTCGTCCTTGAGGCGACGGATCGCACGCTGGGTGCGCATCGCCTCGTCGAGAGGCATCGAGAAGAGGCCTTCGATCTGCTGCTCCGCGGTTGCCGACATGATTCCGACCTCCAGCCGCTTGACCTGAGGCAGGGATCCAAGCACGGAGGATCGGACCATGCCACTGCGCAAGCGAAGCGAGGGGTCGCCGACACCGGGCCTCGGCAACCTGCGGCGGATGATGCCGTACCTCATGCCGACGCGGAACGAGGCGTTCGTCCTGTTCTCGCAGGAGATCGACGCCGCGCCGACGCGAGCGCTCGCCGACCGGCTCAACGCCGAGCGCTCGCCGGACCGCCCGGTGACGCCGTTCCACATGCTGCTGCGCGGCCTGACGCGTGTCTTCGCCGAGTTCCCGCGCCTGAACCGCTTCGTCGTGGGCGGACGCCACCACGACCGCAACGGCATCTGGCTCGCGTTCAGTGCGAAGATGCGCATGGACCTCGACGCGCCGGTGTTCGCGCGCAAGATGCGCTTCTCGACCGACGAGTCGCTGGTCGAGATGGTCGATCGCATCTACGAGATCCTCGATGAGGGGCGCTCGGGGCGCGAATCGCCGAGCGATCGCGAGGTTCACGCGATCCTCCGGCTGTGGGGCCCGCTGCGCCATCTCGTCGTCCGGACAGGACGCTGGCTCGACGCGCTCGGGTTGCTGCCACAGGCGATGATCGACAACGACCCGCTGTACGCATCGGCGTTCGTCGCCAACCTCGGCAGTGTCGGACTCGACGCGGCCTATCACCACCTCTTCGAGCACGGCACGACGCCGGTGTTCGTGACCATGGGCCGCGTCCACCGCGCGCCGTACGTGCGCGACGACGGCTCGGTCGCGTCGCGCGAGGTCTTCGCGCTCAAGTACACCTTCGACGAGCGCACCGAGGACGGCTTCTACGCGGCCCGCGCGCTGGCGCGGCTCAAGGTCCTCCTCGAGGATCCGGCGCTGCTGTAGCCCGGGTGCCGTCAGCGAGAACCAGCGGCGCCGCTCCACGAGGTCGCGCGGCGTGCAGCCCGTCGCCGCACCGGGTCACCGACATCGGCGCCAGCTGCCCGATCGTTCAGGCCCGAAGCCTGCCCGAAACGGACCTGGATCGCGTCCGGAACCCGCTCTGCGAGGCCGCGGCCGGGCACGCCCCAGCCGCGCCCCGGGTCACGATCGTGCTGCGGCCTGACGCGGCCCCCGCTGGCGACCGCTGTCGCCCGAGGTCTCACAGGAGCGGGGCGAGCAGTCGCGCGAGGCGGTCGCCGGTCTTGTGACGCAGCGGACGCGCGCGCCACGCGTCCTTCGTGACCCGACAGGACCCGACGAGGTCGTTCTCGAACGTGGCGCGCATGCTGGCCGCGACGCCGTCCGACAAGACCACCACGTTGCACTCCGCGTTCCAGTGGAACGAGCGGTAGTCCATGTTGGTCGAGCCGACGACGGACACGTAGTCGTCGACCACGACGCTCTTCGCGTGCAGGATCGACGCGTCGTACTCGAAGATCGCGACGCCCGCGCGCAGCAGGCCCGCGAAGAATCCGTGCCCCGCGTGCCGCACGATCGGCACGTCGCTCCGCGCCGGGAGCAGGAGACGCACGTCCACCCCGCGCACCGCCGCGTCGCCGAGGAGGCGCGTGAGCGAGGACTTCGGCGCGAAGTACGAGTTGGTGATCCACACCGACTCGCGGGCGGCGCCGATGATCGCGCCGAGAACCGCCGCCGACTCCTCGTGGCCGCGCCCCGGGCGCGAGTCGAGCACCAGCACCGGTGCGGCCCGGGCGCGAGTCGAGCACCAGCACCGGTGCGGCCCGGGCGCGAGTCGAGCACCAGCACCGGTGCGCCCCGGGCGCGAGTCGAGCACCAGCACCGGTGCGGCCCGGGCGCGAGTCGAGCACCAGCACCGGTGCGCCCCGGGCGCGAGTCGAGCACCAGCACCGGTGCGGCCCGATGCTCGCCGGGCGCGAGCGGCAGGATCTCGAATGGTGTTCCGCCGGCGCGGGCCCAGCCTTCCGCGAACACCACCGCCATCTCCCACGCAGGCGCGCCGGTGACGCGCACGTGCGAGTCGCGCCACGCGTCGAACGCGGCGCGCGGCGGTGCGCCGTACTCGTTGCCGATGTTCATCCCGCCGGTGAACGCGACGTTGCGGTCCGTGACCAGGATCTTGCGGTGGTCGCGGTAGCCCTGGTTCCAGAGCCGCGGGAACAGCGGGTGGAAGAGCCGGACGTCGACGCCGCGGTCGCGCAGCGTTCGCCAGAACGCACGCCGCGTCGAAAACGAGCCGAAGGCGTCGGCGAGGACGCGCACCGCGACACCGCGCGACGCGGCTGCCGCCAGGTCGGCCGCGAGCTCGCGCCCGACCTCGTCGTCCTTGAAGATGTACGACTCGAGCAGGACCTCGTCGCGCGCGGCGAGAATCGCGTCGCGCATCGCCGAGAAGGCGTCGTGGCCGCGGAAGTACGGCTGGACGTCCGTCGCGGGCAGCAGCGGGGCGCCGTCGATGCGGCGCAGCAGGTTCTCGAAGCCCGGATCGCGCACGCCCCGCGGCAGTGTCGACGCGATCGTCGCGACGTGCGGCGCGCGCAGCTCCGGCGGCAAGACGTGTCCGACGATCGGGCGCGGGATGGCACGGAATCGCCGAACGGCACGAGAGCGGCAGGCGCGCGACATCGCGGCAACCCGTCAGCACGCGCCGGAGCCGTGCGTTGAGTGCGGGCCGCGACCGTCGTACAGGGAAGCGCGGAGGACCCATCGCGTGAGCACGGTTCGCATCGAAGACCACGACGCCGGCGTCCGGCTGCTGACGCTCGACCGACCACCCGCCAACGCGATCGACGAGGAGCTGCTCGCCGACCTCGCCGCGGCCTGCACCGCCGCGAAGCACGACGACGCGGTCCGTGCGGTGGTCCTCACCGGCGCCGGACGCTTCCTGAGCGCCGGCTTCGACCTGCGCGTGGAGCGCCGCGAAGACGCTGACGCGGACCGGCTCGCGGAGCTCTACCGCGACGCACACCTCGCACTCCTCGAGCTGCCCAAGCCGACGCTCGCCATGGTGCACGGTCACGCGATCGCCGGCGGGCTCGTGCTGGCACTCGCCTGCGACTACCGTCTCGGCCTCGACGGCGACTACAAGGTGGGGCTCAACGAGGTCTCGATCGGCGCGTCGTTCCCGCGCGTCGCGATGGAGATCGTTCGCCTGCGCCTGACGCACGCGCGCGCCGCCGAGCTGCTGCTCGGCGCGGCACTCTACCCCGCGAGCCAGGCGCTGCGGCTCGGCATCGTCGACGAGCTGCTGCCCGCCGACAAGCTCGAGTCGACGGTCCTGCGCCGCGCGGCGCGCATGGGTGCCTTCCCGCGCGAGTCGTACGCACACACCAAGGCCGCGCTGATCGCGGACGCGGTGCGGCACGTCCGCGCGGAGACGCCGGAGGAAGCCCGCGCCGCGACCGCCGTGTGGACCACGGAGGAGAGCCGCGCGGCCCGTGCGGTGCAGCGGAAGAAGCTCGAGGGCTGAGAGCTCGTGAATCCATCCCCGGACCGAGCTGGGAGGGTGTCGATTCACGGACTCCGAGGGTGGTGCGCCAAAAAAAAATAGCGTTGACCGCTGGGCAACCGACTCCGTAGACCATGTCGTCGATGACCTGTGCCCGGATCGCGCTGCTGCTCGCCCTGGCTCTAGCCACCCTCCCACCCTGCGCGCCGGTCGCGCGAGGCGACGATCGCTGCGCCGGCGTGCTGCAGGACGATGTCTGCGCCGAGGCGACCGGCTCCTGCCCCGCCGTTCCGCCGCCGCTCGGTCCGACCGCGAGTGCGTGGCCGATGTTCCAGCACGACGTCCAGCACACCGGACGCAGCCCGCACGATGGCCCGACGTGTCCGAACGTCGCCTGGACGCGCAAGCTCGCTGGCAAGATCCTCTCCGCACCGGCGCTCGGCGGATCCGCGGAGGGCGACGCGCTGCTCGTCGCGGCGGCGAAGTACCCGCTGTGCGCGCTCGACACGGCGACCGGCGACGTCCGCTGGTGCGACGCCGGGCAGCAGGGCAAGCTGCCCGACGTCTCGTCGCCCGCGCTCGGCAACGGCGGCCTCGCCTACGTCGGCACGCGCGACAACGACTTCTGGGCGATCACCGTGCCGCCGCCAGCCGCGAGCCAGGCGAGCGTCGCGTGGCGGCAGAAAATCTGCACCGACGGCGACGTCAGCACGTCGCCGATCCTCGACGACGACGGCGTGGTCTTCATGGGCTCGAACTCGCTCGCCGGCGGCACGCTGATGGCGATGTGCCCCGGAACGGAACGCCGCGTGAAGTGGTGCGTCAATCCGCTCGGCGGCACGCTGCGCAACGTCTCGCCCGCGCTGAGCCCGGCGCACGACCGGCTCTACGTCACCTACCTCGGCGCCGTGCTGGTGGCGCTCGACCCGGCGAGCGGCGCCGTCCTCTGGCGACTTCCGCTGCAGACGCAGCGCAACAACCTGCGCTCGCCGAACTACACGCCGGTCGTGCACCCGGTGACCGGAACGATCTATGTCGGCCTCGACGGCGGCCTGTTCGCGGTCGACCCGGGGCCGCTCGCCGGGCCGCCGCTACCGGCAACGACGCTGCTCGCGACGCGCGACACCACGCGCGAGCGCATCCAGTCGCCGCCCGCGCTCGACGTCGGCCGTGCGCGGCTCTACGTCGGCGCCTCGCGCGGCAACCGCAGCACCTTCTACGCAGTCGGCCTCGATGGCACGCCCGTGTGGAGCCGCACCGACCTCGGGCACGGGCGCTTGCGCAACACGCCACCCGTGATCGACGCGAGCGGCCGCGTCTACGTCGCGCTCGACCGCTCGGTGTTCGCGCTCGACCCGGACGACGGCCACACGCTGTGGCGGCTCGACCTCGCGTCGCGGATCGCGTCGTCGCCGATCGTCGCGCCCGGGCGCATCTACCTCGGCACGACGAACAGCACCGTCGTCGCCATTGGCGATTGTCCCTGAGCGAGACGTCCGCGCCTACGCTGCGTGCGGCACGCGGGCGGTGCGGGGCTCGACGCGCGTGGTGGATCTCGCAGCCGACGGAGCGAGGCGTCCCCGCCGCGGCAGCCAGAACGCGTAGCAGGCGAGGAAGGGGAACGACCCGTGCACGCCGAGCAGCGTCGCGATGCCGAGCTGCATCGCGAACAGTGTGCCAATGACGGCACCGGCGACCCAGCCGCCGAGCAGCGCGAGCGGTGCGCCAGCCTCGGCGACGATCGTCGTCACCGCGAGCATCGCGCACGCGAGCGGGCTCTCCGCGACGCGCAGGCCCAGAGCAGGCAGCGCGCGGTCGTTCGCGTAGTGCGGCGCGAGCAGGATGGCGCGCATGTTGTCGGCCGACATCCAGCCGAGGCCGCCTTGCCGCAGCTTCGCGATGCCGGCCGCGAAGAACACCAGCACGAGCAGGAGGCGTGCCGCCTCGATCGGCCAGCGGTACTCGCCACTCGGCGGTGGCGGGGCGACGCCGCGACGGCGGCGCAGCCATGCGTCCATCGACCACGCGTCGCCCGCGCGGGCGAGCGCGAGCACGCCCATCGTCAGCACCAGCAGTCCGCTCCAGTGGTCGATCTTTCCGAAGCACTGCGGCAGCCCGAGAACGTAGATGCCGAGCACGAACGCCGTGCCGCATGCAGTCCGCGTGCAGAGCCCGACGCACGCGAGCAGCACCGCCACGGCGAAGGTCGCGTCGAGAAGGGTTAGAACGGCAGCCGGTGCCACGCCGATGCGCAACAGTGCGAACAGATCGGTCGGCATCCAGAACACGTCCGGCACGTCGGCCCACGGCGCGCTCCGCGCCTGCGGCACCACGCGCAGCAGCATGCAGCCGAAGAACAGGACGCGACACAAGCCGAGCGGCTGCGGGCGTGCCGGAGCGAACCAGCGCGCGTCGAGCGCGCGTGCGAGCCGCGTCGGCAGCGATGCGGTCGCGGCGCTCATCGCGACACTCATCGCGACACCTCGGCGATCAGGCGGCGCGTATCCGGTGCGTCGCGGTTCGCCGCACCGCTCGCGAGCGGCCACACCAGCTCGTAGAAGCGCAGCCCGTCGAGCTCCGGCCCGTCGTGCGCGGACGCCGCACGCAGCGCATCGTAGCGGGCGAGGCTGGCGGCGAGCGCCGCACGCCGCCACCGTGGCGCGTCGTCGCGCCGCCCGAGCCGACGGAAGGCCGTCATCAGCCGCGCCTCGTGGAACGGCGCCAGGTGGACGGGCACGACAAGGTCGACCTCCCGTCCGTCGCGCACCCCGACGACGCGCTTCAGGCGCACCTCGGGCGCGCGCAGCTCCGCGAACATCGAGTAGCTCGAGAACGGCCAGTGGTCGCCGTCACGGATCACGTCCACCGCCGACGCGAGCGTCACCAGCGCGGCGAGGACGATCACCAGCGCGCGGCGGGCGCGGCCGATCGGCGCCGTCGTCTGCACGGGCGACGGTCGACGATCCGCATCGGGCGTACTCGGTTCGGCGGGCATCGGGACTTCCAGGGTGTGAAACCGCGCCGGGATGGCGCGTGACGCCGGTGCCGTGCCGGCGCGCGTACACGCTACGCCCGGCGTCGCTCGCCGATCAAGTGCAAACTCTTGATCTGCAAACTCTTGGTCGTGCAACTTCCCGATCGGGGCCGGTGGGCGGCCCGGTGCCCCCCTGCGTTCGCGGGGCCCACCGCCCTCGGGCTGGCAGGCGCCGCGGTCGCTCGGGCTCAGCCCGGCCGACGGCCCCGGACAGCCGGCCCTGCGCCGGTACGGCACCGTGGCGGCAGCGTGGCGAAGGTGCCGGATTGGGCTAGAAGGAACGGCGATGGAACAGCCCGCACCACCTTGCCCGGCCTCGCCACCCGACGCGACACCGCCCGCCGACCTGGCGTTCGGCGCGTTCAGCGACCGCGGCCCGTGGGTGGTCGACCTCGCCCACCTGCCGTGGCGCGCCGACACGGCTGCGCTGCGCGCGGCCGCTCGCGCCGAGGTCCCGGTGCTGACGAAGAAGCGCCGCCTGCCGCCGCTGCGGCGCTTCGTCGAGGCCGGCGGGCTGGTCGGCGCCGCGCTCGCCGGCTGGCGGCTGCGCGAGTACCGGAAAGAAGGCGGCCCCGAGTCGCGCGCCGGGCTGTCGCGCCGGTTGCGCCGTGCGTTCGAGCGCCTCGGTCCCGCCTACATCAAGCTCGGCCAGATCGTGTCGTCGGGCCAGGGGATCTTCCCCGACGAGCTGGTCGACGAGTTCAAGCTGTGCCGCGACCAGGTGCCGCCGGAGACCTTCGAGACCGTCCGCCGCGTCGTCGAGGAGGACCTCGGCCGCCCGCTCGAGGACGTCTTCGCGAGCTTCGACCGCCAGTGCCTCGCCGCCGCGTCGATCGCGCAGGTGCACGCGGCGACGCTGAAGACCGGCGAGGAAGTCGTCGTGAAGGTGCAGCGGCCGCAGGTTGCCCGCCTGGTCCGCCTCGACATCGAGGCGATGGCGTGGATCGCACCACACCTCGTCGGCAAGATCCCGGTCGCCGCACTCGCCAACCCGCCCGCGCTGGTCGAGCTCTTCGCCGAGACCATCGTCGAGGAGCTCGACTTCCGCCTCGAGGCCGAGAACATGCTCGACATCGCGCAGGTGCTGCGCGACGCGCAGCAGACGGTCATCGTCGTGCCGCGCCCGCACCCGACGCTGGTCACGCGGCGCGTGCTCGTCATGGAGCGCCTGCGCGGCTTCAAGTACGAGGACGTGGACGCGATGCGCGCCGCCGGCATCGATACGGAAGCCGTGCTGCGCTCGATGCTGATCTGCTTCCTCGAAGGCGCGATGATCTACGGCGTCTTCCACGGCGACCTGCACGGCGGCAACCTGTTCGTCATGGAGGACGGCCGCGTCGCGCTCTTCGACTACGGCATGACCGGCCGCATGAACGACAAGGAGCGCACGGCGTTCCTGCGCATGATGATGACCGGCGCGGCCAACGACGTGAAGGGACAGCTCGCCGCGTTCCGCGACCTCGGCGCGCTGCCGGAGGACGTCGACATCCGCGGCCTCATCCGCGACCTCAAGATCGACCAGCCGGTGCGCGACCCGACGAAGATGTCGGGCGAGGAGCTGATCGGCGAGATCCGCGAGATCCTGAAGGCCCTGCTGTCGCGCGGCGCGAAGCTGCCGAAGCACCTGATGCTCTACGTCAAGAACATGATCTTCATCGACGGGGCGATCGTGCGGCTGGCGCCCGACATCGACCTCTTCGCCGAGGTCGGCAAGGTCTACGGCTACTTCGCGATGCGCCACGGCGCGCGCATCATGAGCGAGATCGGCTTCGACGCGATCTCGAACGCGTTCGACCCGACGGTGCTGCGCGCGCAGCTGGGGCTCGAGGACGGCGTCGCGACGCTGTCGCACCGCGAGCTGCGCGAGCGCCGCAACGTCATCCAGAAGCGCGTCGAGGATGCCGGCGGCCTGCCCGTCGTCGACGAGAAATGATCGAGGAGTGAGGGCTTCGCCCGAGCGACGAGGCCCATCGGAGGAGCGCAGCACGGTGCAAGCCGCGCGAGCACCGCACGGGGGCGAACGTCAATGAGCAACGGTAGCGCGACACACGCGCAGGAGCACGGAGGCTACGTCTTCCAGGGACGAACGGTGACGATGCCCGTCGAGGTGCGCGACGCGGCCTCCGGTGCGGTGACCTACCTCGTGAACGCGAGCGTCGCGCGCTCGCTGCTGCCGGGCCCCGAGCTCGACGTGGTCGAGGTCCTGCCGGGCCAGGCGCTGTTCTCGATCGCCATGATCGACTACCGCGACAACGACCTCGGCGACTACAACGAGGTGTCGCTCGCCTTCTTCGTGCGGAAGAAGGGCGAGAGGCCGGCGCTCGGCGTGCCCTTCCTCGGCAGCGTCGTGGACTTCTTCCGCAACTCTCTCGCGACCTGGATCTGGAAGCTGCCCGTGGACCAGAGCTTCACCTGCGAGGCCGGCTGCGGCATCTGGGGCTTCCCGAAGACCGTCGAGCAGATCGACTTCGAGGACGCGGGCGGACGCCGCACCTGCCGCCTCGTCATGGACGGCCGGCACGTGCTCACGCTGAGCGTGCCGCGCGGCGGCACGCGCACGCTGCCCGAGGCGCCGATGACGACGTACTCGTACCTCGACGGCCGCCTGCACCGCACGGCCTTCACGCCGAAGGCCAGCGGCGTCGGCTTCGGCCTCGGCGGCGCCGACCTGATCCTCGGCACGCACCCGCTCGCCGATACGCTGCGCGCGCTCGGGCTGCCGCGCACGGCGCTGATGCACGTGTGGATGGAGCACCAGAGCGCGACGTTCGAGGTGCCGGCGCGGGCGTAGCCTGCGCGCTCGTCGCACGAGCCGATCGCCGCGATGCCGCCGTCGAGCAGCATGAGCGCCCGCCGCCACGCCCCCGCCGCCGAGCGCAACCGCGAGCCGATCCTCGGCGTGCTGCGGCGCGTGCTGCCCGCGCGCGGCACGGTCCTCGAGATCGCGAGCGGCACGGGTCAGCACGTCGCGCACTTCGCGGCGGCGCTGCCGGACCTCGTCTTCCAGCCGAGCGATCGCACCGATCAGGACTTCGCATCGATCGTGGCCTGGAGCGCCGACGCGGATCGGGCCACCGTCCGCCCGCCGATCGTCCTCGACGTGACCGCCGACCCGTGGCCCGCGGCGGTCGGCACGCCGGACGCGATCTTCTGCGCCAACATGATCCACATCGCCCCCTGGGAGGCGTGCCTCGGCCTGCTGCGCGGCGCCGGCGCGCGGCTCGCGCCCGGCGGCGTGCTCGTCACATACGGGCCGTACACGATCGGCGGCGCGCACACCGCACCCAGCAACGAAGCCTTCGACCTCGACCTGCGCGCCCGCGACCCGCGCTGGGGCGTGCGCGACCTCGACGAGGTGGCGCGCGTCGCGGCCGGGCACGGGCTCGAGCTCGAGGAGCGCGTCGCCATGCCGGCGAACAACCTCACGGTGGTGTTCCGCCGCACCGCCAGTCGCTGACGCGACGGGCGCACGCTCTGCCTCCGCGCTGCGGTCGCGCCGGTGGCCGATGCTGGGCTGACGGCGCGGCTGCGCTGGCGATCGCGCGAAGGTTGACGCAGCTCGACCGATCCGCACCTTCTTCTGCGGTGCACGCGAAGCGCTCGACGCCGCTCGCCGCCCGGCTCCTGCTGGGCGTTGCTCTCACCCTGACGCTGCCGGGCGCCGCTCGCGGCGCCCTCGTCGCGAGCGAGCTGCAGCAGGCGCTCGACGATCTGGTCGCAACGCCGGGCGGACCGCCGGGCGCGATCGCGGTGGTCTAGGTCGGCAACCGGCTGCAGGTCTTCACGGCCGGGATCGGCGACCTCAGCTCGCGGCGGCGCATGCGGCCGACCGATCACATGCGCATCGCGAGCGTCTCGAAGGCGTTCAGCGGCGCGGTCACGCTGTCGCTGGTCGCGCGCGGCGTCCTGTCGCTCGACGACACGGTGGGCGCCCTCGTGCCGGGCTTCAACCCGGACTGGGACGACGTCACGCTGCGCTGAACCACACGAGCGGCATCCCGACCTTCACGACCAACCAGGACTTCTTCGATCGTCTGATCGCCTACCCGCGCGTTCCGGTGCCGCCGCGCCAGCTCGTCGAGTACGTCGCCGGCGAGGATCTCGCGTTTCCGCCGGGCAGCGCCTACGCGTACTCGAACACCGAGAACATCCTCGTCGGCCTCATGGTCGAGGCCGCGACCCGGCGCTCGTACGAGCACCAGCTCGGGTCGCGGGTCGTCGGCCCGCTCGGCCTGCGTGGCACGAGCCTCCCCGCGGGCTTCCGCATGCCGCGGCCGTTCATCCACGGCTACGCCACCGAGCCGGGCCTCGAGCCCGAGGACGAGAGCGAGATCGTCGCCGCGGGCTACACCTGGGCCTCGGGCGGCATCGTCTCGACGCCCTTCGAGCTGAACCGCTTCGTCCGGGCCTACGCCGGCGGCAAGCTGTTCGGCGGCGCCGTGCGCGCAGCACAGCTCACCTTCGTCGAGGGCGGCAGCTCGGACCCGCCGGGACCGGGCACGAACGCGGCCGGGCTCGGCATCTTCCGCTACGCGACCGACTGCGGGACGCTCTACGGCCACACCGGAAACCTCTTCGGCTACACGCAGTTCATCGGTGCGACCGGCGACGGACGGCGCTCGACGGTGGAGTCCGCCAACGCGCAGCTGAGCCCCGACCTGAAACCCGAGGTGTGGCAGAAGCTCGCGCTCGCGAACGAGCGCGCGGCCTGCGCGGCGCTGGCGCACTGAGGTACCGGCGCCGCGTCCACGCGCACCGCGGGGGCTTGCCCCGCGGCGGCAGACCCGGCCGGCGCCGAAGGCACGCCGGCGCGGCTCAGACCTGCCGCCCCGCGAGGTGGCCGTCGAAGATCGCGCGGTCCGCGGGCCGCACCGCGACGGCGTCGCCGACGCGGATCAGCTCGGGGACGCGGCCGCGCAGCGCGAAGTACAGCTCGTCACACGGCAGCCCGTGCGTGCGGATCACGACGTGGTCCGCCGCGACCTGCTCGGTCCGGCGCGACAGCACGTCCATCACCGTCGCCTCACCCGGACCCACCGCGACCAGCGCCGTGTTCGGGCGCCAGCGCAGCCCCGCCTGCACCGCACGCGCGAGCGCGTACGACGCCGTCTCGCGGTCGAGCACCATCGGCGACGCGAGCGGCGTCACGACGCTGGTCTCGCGTCCGCTCGCCGCGAGCAGCTCGCCGAGGCCGATCGCCTCGATGAAGCCGACCGCGTCGAGGATCAGCACGCGCTGTCCCAGCGACTGCCAGCGCCGCAGCGCCTCCTCGTGGTCGAGCACGTGCGCCTGCTCACCGCCCCGCACCGGCAGCGGGTGCGACTTGGTCGGCAGGTCGCGCACGGCACGGCCGCCCGTCGCGACGATCACCGCGCCGGGCTCCAGCGCCAGCACGCCGTACTCGGTCGCGTCGCTGCCGAGGCGGACCTCGACCCCGCGCCGCGCGCACTCGCCGACGCGCCACGCCGCGAGGTCGGCGATCTCCTCGCGCCCGGGCAGCGAGGCCGCGAGCGGGATCTTGCCGCCGAGCCGCGGGCCGCGCTCGAGCAGGATCACCTCGTGGCCGCGCGCCGCCGCGACCCACGCAGCCTCGAGCCCGGCCGGTCCGCCGC
>Ga0194132_10001945_pt1 | contig 40359 bp, 41 predicted proteins | sample TA2KigOf80mmetaG_FD_148612 | JGI IMG/M metagenome (GOLD analysis project Ga0194132, IMG submission 148612) | Freshwater microbial communities from Lake Tanganyika, Tanzania - TA2015054 Kigoma Offshore 80m | ecosystem: Environmental > Aquatic > Freshwater > Lake | place: Tanzania: Lake...
GATGGGATTTACTCCGTACTGGTCTTTAGGATAATCTTCACTGAAGAAGTCTATGTTTTTGGCATTTAGATATGATTGTGTGCTTAGTGCATGAGCACGAGTGATTTTCACTGGACCAGGAACTGTTGGTCCTAATATAACTGGTCCTGTAGTACCTCCGCCACAAGCGGTAAAAGTCAGTAACGCAAGCCCAGTCAGCGCCGAGCTGAAAATTATGGTCCTAAATTTGCTCATAATGATCCACCAAATTTGTAATAAACGTATTATATAATTATTTAATTACGTTGTAGTTCGAGACCGAGGCGCGATTGATCCAGCCCATGCTCGAACTGTGATCGGTCGGCGCCACCTTGAGCTCGACGCAGCGCCGCCAGAACGGATCGTAGTCGTGCGCGCTGTCGAGCGCGAGGTTGTCGATCCAGTATTTGCCGTCCGGCAGCGGTCGGCGGATCGAGCCGCAGATCATGATCGCCTTGAGGCCGAGTTCGTTGACGACGAATTCAAGTTCGTCGATCGCTTCCTCGGGCGTGTGCATCGGGATCAGGGCGGCCGGGGTCATGCGATCGGCGTGCGGCCGATAGAGCTCGGCGATCATGCGGTTCATCGCCCGCGCGGTCGCGCGCCGGAGTTCGGGATCGGCGAGGTTGTGGAACGCCAAGCCCTCGGTCGTGTAGAGCACCGCGAAGTCGATGCCGAACTCATCCAGCCGCTCGCGCATCAGGCGCGGCAGCATCGCCGTCGCCCGATCGAGCGTGTTGGCCGCAGGGAGGAACCACCACGGCGGCCGGTGCGCCCGCTTGGCGCGCCGTTCCTCGTGCGACATGGTGTACCAGGTGAAGAAGCCGCCGATCAGGCCGAGGTAACGCTCGACCAGCGACGCGCCGCCGACGTCCTTGAGGTAGTCGAGGAAGACCGGACCGAGCTCGACGAAATGGCCGTCGCTATCGATGACCGGATGGTCGAGCCCGGCCCGTACCGCTTGCGAAACGCTAAGCGTGGCGCGAGCGCCGGCGGTCATCGTGGCCGCGCCTTCGACATCGGCGCCTCGCGCGTGGCCGCCTAGGCCGGCGGCAGGCCCATGTAGTCGCGCTTGCCGATCTCGACGCCGGCGTGGCGCAGGATCGCGTAAGCCGTGGTGACGTGGAAATAGAAGTTGGGGAGCGCGAAATCGACGAGCAGCGCCTGACCCTTGAACGGGCGCGGCTTGCCGCCCAGGGTGAGGGTCACCTCCTTTTCCTCGGTGCCGTCGATCTGCGCGGGCTTCAACCCTTTCAGGAACGCGACCGTCTTGGCGATCCGCTCCTTCAACTGATCGAAGGTCGCGTCGCCGTCGGCGAGCTTGGGCGCTTCGAGGCCCGAGAGTCCGCCGCCGACCCGGAGCGCGTGGTCGGTCGCGGAGCGGACCTGCTGCGCGAACGGGAACATGTCGGGGGCGAGCCGCATCCCGGCGAGCACGGCCGGGTCGATCTTGCGCGCGGCCGCGTGGGCGGCGGCCTTGTCGAGAATCTTCGCGAATGCGGTCAGGTAGTGGATGAAGACCGGCACCGAGGCTTGGTACATCGAAAGAGCCATGGCAGTCGTTTCCTGTTGTGCGGAAGGCTTGAGACGAACGGCGCGAAAATAGCACATCTGCCGGGCGGGCGTGCCGCGGCGGGCGGCGCCGGCATCCGCACCGTGACGCGGCGAATCGTCAGCCGTTCTCGGCGCCGGTGAGCGCGCGCGCGAACGCGTCGGCCTCGAACGGCTGCAGGTCCTCGATCGCCTCGCCGACGCCGATCGCGTGGATCGGCAGTTTGAACTTTTCGGCGATCGCGACCAGGACGCCGCCGCGCGCGGTGCCGTCGAGCTTGGTCATGATCAGGCCCGAGACCGCGGCCACGCTCGAGAAAACCTCGACCTGGCCAATCGCGTTCTGGCCGGTGGTGGCGTCGAGCACGAGGACGACGTCGTGCGGCGCCGACGGTTCGAGCCGCTTCAGGACCCGGACGATCTTGGCGAGCTCGTCCATCAGTACCGCCTTGTTCTGCAGCCGTCCGGCGGTGTCGACGATCAGGACGTCGGCGCCTTCGGCCGTGGCCCGCGTCAGCGCCTCGAACGCGACCCCGGCCGGATCGGCGCCGACCGCGCCCGCCACCAACGCGGCACCGGCGCGCGCGCTCCAGATTCTCAACTGCTCGATCGCGGCGGCGCGAAAGGTGTCGGCGGCGGCCAGGACGACGCGGCGCCCTTCGCTCCGGTAGCGCGCGGCGAGCTTGCCGATCGTCGTGGTCTTGCCGGTGCCGTTGACGCCGGCGACCAGAATGACGTGGGGCTTGCGCGCCGCGTCGGGCGCGAGCGGGCGCGCGAGCGGCGCGAGCCGGGCCGCGATCTTCCCGCTCAGCGCGCCGCGTACGTCGTCGACACTCGCCTCTTTGCCAAAACGTTCCGCCTTGAGTTCGGCGATCAGCGCGCTCGCGGTCGGGACCCCGAGGTCGGCGGCGATCAGCCCTTCCTCGAGCTGGTCCAAGGTCGCTTGATCGAGCCGGCCGCTCCCGAGCGCGCCGGCGATCGCGCCGGAAAGCGCCGAGGCCGAGCGCGCGAGCCCGGCCTTGAGGCGGGCGAACAGGCCCGGCCGCAGCGATGCATCGCTCATCGGTGGGAACGCGAGGCCGCGACCTGGATGACGGACCCCCGCCCCCTGCTGTGCGGGGGGAGGGTAGGGAGGGGGTTGGTGCGACGGGGTTGGCGTTCAGCTCTCACGAAGCGCGCTCGCCGAACGATTCCCACCCCTGCCCACCCCCTCGTTCGAGGGGGAGGGGGTTCCCGACGAGTGCACCGGCATCGACGCCGGTCGCGCGCGCCCGGACGATCGCGCCGACCGACCATGGCGCGCGGCCCTCGGCCAGGCGGACGTGGGCGTAGTGGGGCGTGCGCGCGTCGGCCGGGGTCTCGACCAGCGCCTCGACGATGCTGCCGACCTGGGCGCGAAGATAGGCATCGAGGCGGCGCGCCGCTTGCGCGCGCAAGGCCTCGGCGCGGGCCTTGCGGACCGGGGCCGGCACCTGGCGCATGCGCGCGGCCGGCGTTCCCGGCCGCGGCGAATACGGGAAGACGTGAAGGTGGGTGAGGCCGACGTCGTCGACGTGGGCGCGCGTCCGCTCGAACATCGCTTCGGTCTCGGTCGGGAAACCGGCGATCAGGTCGGCGCCGAACACGATCCCAGGTCGCACCGCCCGCAGCCGGTCCGCGATCCGAACCGCATCCCCGGGCGCATGGCGCCGCTTCATCCGCTTCAAGATCAAAGGGTCGCCGGCCTGGAGGCTCAAATGCACGTGCGGCATCAGCCGCGCTTCGCGGGCGAACAGATCGACCAGCGCCTGATCGACTTCGGCCGGATCGATCGAGGACAGCCGGAGCCGCGGCAAGCCGGGCACCTCGGTCAGGATTGTCCGCACCAACGCGGCGAGCGAGGAACCGGGCGCGAGGTCGCGGCCCCAATCGCCGATGTCGACGCCGGTCAGCACCACCTCGGCGTAGCCCTGCGTAACCAGCCGGCGGACCTGGGCGACGACGTGCTCGGGCGCGACGCTCCGGTTGGGGCCGCGCGCGAACGGAATGATGCAGAAGGTGCAGCGGTGATCGCAGCCGTTCTGGATTTCGACGAAGGCGCGCACGCGCTCGGCGAAGCCCGCCACCAGGTGCGCGGCGCCGTCCCTGACCGCCATGATGTCGTTGACCCGGACCTTGGGCCCGGTCGCCGCGTAAGCCGCGGCATCGAGCTTCTCGGCGTTGCCGAGCACCCGATCGACCTCGGGCATGGCGGCGAAGCGGGCGGGGTCGAGCTGGGCGGCGCAGCCGGTGACGATCAGGTGCGCGTCGGGGCGCTCGCGTTTCAGCTTCCGGATCGCCTGGCGCGCCTGGCGCTCGGCCTCGGCGGTGACGGCGCAGGTATTGATGATCACGGCGTCGCGCAAGCCGGCGTCGGCGGCGCGGGAGCGGATCACTTCCGACTCGAACGCGTTCAGCCGGCAGCCGAAGGTGACGACCTCGACACCGTTTTTTGGGTCGCGCGCGACCACGGTCATGCCGCCGCCAGCGTGGCCGGGTCGACCGAGCCCGAAAAGCTGGTCGCGACCGGGCCGGTCATGAGGACGTGGCCGTCGTCGCGCCACTCGACGCCGAGCGGGCCGCCATCGAGCACGATCTCGGCGGCGCGTTCGGTCAAGCCGCGGCGGACGGCGGCGACCAGCGTCGCGCACGCCGCAGTACCGCAGGCCAACGTGATACCGACGCCGCGCTCCCAGACGCGGAGCCGGATACGGTCGCGCGCCAGCACTTGCGCCACGCTGACGTTGGTGCGCTCGGGATAGAGCGGGTGGTTTTCGACGAGCGGGCCCACGGTCGCGAGATCGATCGCCGCGGCGTCGACCACGAAAAATACGGCATGCGGATTGCCCATGCCGACCGCGACCGGATCGCGCAGCACCGGCTTCGTGGCGGGCACCGCGAGGTCGAGCTCGAGCGTATCCATTTCACGCGCGAGCGGGATTTCGCGCCAGTCGAGTCGCGTGGGACCCATGTCGACGGTGACGGCATCGGCATGGGCGGCTTGGGCGGCGAGCAGGCCTTCGGCAGTCTCGATCACGACCGGAGCGCCGGCTTTCTCGCGGATCAAGAGTTGGGCGACGCAGCGAGCGCCATTGCCGCAGGCGCCGACCTCGCCGCCGTCGGCATTGTGGATGCGCATGAAGGCGTCGGCCCGGCCTGAGCGCTCGATCGTGATCAACTGGTCGCAGCCGATCCCGGTGCGCCGCGCGGCGATCGCGCGCACCCGGTCGCGGCCGAGCGCCACCCCGGCGCGACGGGCGTCGATCACGACGAAATCGTTGCCGAGTCCGTGCATTTTCAAGAACGGGAGCGCGCCCATGAGCGGAGTTATAGGGCGGGAGCGCGGGCCGCGCCACTCGCCCGCGGCGCTGTCGGCCGGCATCGATCGGATCGGTCGCGAGAACGCGAGCGGCGCCGACGTATCAACGCGGCAGGCCGCGTTCGTCGTAGAGGTAGTCGCCATGATCGAGCGAGCAGGCCGGTTCGCCCAGGCGCGGGGCGCAGTCCCGCCCGATCGCGAGCAGACGAACGGCGAGGCCGGACTGCCGCCCGCGTACACGACCGAGCCGCTCGCGCACCGCTCGGGTGACGGCGGTCGTCATGCCTTCCCCGGTGAGCTTGGCAAGCTCGCGTGCCAAGCGATTCGCCTTTTTGTTCTTGATGTCCATGCCGACAGCCTCAGTCAGGACCTGTTGTCATGAACATATGAATGATCATTTTATCAGACGAGCGGATTGACGACCGCAAGTGCCGGAAAGCGGCTGAAATCGCGATCGGCCGACCATAGGGCCGAGACGCCGTGCTGGAGGCAGAGGGCCGCGACGCGAGCATCGTGGACGCGCGGGCCGGCAAGGCGGGCGGTCTCGATCAACGGCCGAAGAACGCGCCAGTGCGCGGCGGACTCGGCCAAGAGCGCGATGGTCGGCGACTCGAGCCAGGCCTCGACCTGATCGATGGCGCGCGCGAGCGGCGTCGGCGGCGCGAAGATCCGCGGGTGGGTGACGATCGCGACGAATTCATGCAGACACGGCCACGGGATCGCCCACGGTGCCGGCGCCTCGGCCAGCCGTTCAAGCGCGCGGACCGCCTCGCGATGAAACGGCGCGTCTTCGCGGTGCGCGTAGACGAGAACGTTGGTGTCGACGGCGATCACCCGCCGCGTCCTTCGTAAGCGCGGTCGCGAAGCTCGGCCCAGGTCGCGCCGTGGGCGTCGGGCTGAAGTCCTTTGCCCTTGAAGCTCGCGGGCCTGAGGCGAAAGCGAGCCGCGCCCGACGCTGCCGCGTCGGCAATCACCCGGCGCAGGCCGCGTTCGATCACCGCTTTCAGCGTGACACCCTCCCGCGCGGCGAGGCGCCGCGCTTCCTCCAACAACGGCTCGGCAAGATCGACGGTGGTCTTGCGCATGATATGGTTCCCATTATTTCTTCGTATGGGTACCCATACTATAAGTCGGAACCGCGCGCGGCAAGAGGCGCCGGCCCCCGCAACCCGATGTTGACTCGTGCCGGGCCCGAGCCTAGTTTCCGCGCCGTTCTAACGGCTTGAGCGACTTTCTCGCTCCCGAGGGGGTCCGTCCGTCCGCGAGTGTCGCGCACGGGCGCTTACGGCGTTTGGGAAAAAGCGAAGCGAATCGAGATGTTCGAGGCACTGACCGACCGGCTCGGCCAGATTTTCGAGGGCCTGACGCGGCGCGGCGCGCTCACCGAGAGCGACGTCACGGCCGCGCTCCGCGACGTTCGCGTCGCGCTGCTCGAAGCCGACGTGGCGCTGCCGGTGGTCAAGAAGTTGATCGACGAGGTCCGCGAGCGAGCGATCGGCACCGACGTGATCCGGAGCGTGACGCCCGGACAGATGGTGGTGAAGGTCGTTCACGACCACCTGGTCCAGACCTTGGGCGCCGAGGCCGACGAGCTCCGCCTGGCCGGTGCCCCGCCGGTCGCGATCCTGATGGTCGGGCTGCAGGGCTCGGGCAAGACCACCACCACCGCCAAGATCGGTTTCCGCCTCAAGGAGCGCGAGCGCAAGAAAGTGCTGATGGCCTCGCTCGACACCCAGCGCCCGGCCGCGCAGCAGCAGCTCAAAGTGCTGGGCGAGCAGGCCGGCGTGCCGACGCTGCCGATCATCGCCGGCGAGATGCCGGTCGATATCGCCAGGCGCGCGCTGACGGCGGCGCGTCTGGGCGGCTACGACGTCGTGCTCCTGGATACCGCCGGACGCCTTCACGTCGATGAGGCGCTGATGGCGGAAGCGGCGGCGGTCGCCGATGTCAGTCAGCCGGCCGAAACGCTCCTGGTGGTCGACGCTTTGACCGGCCAGGACGCGGTCAAGGTCGCCGAACGCTTCACCGAGCGGCTCAAACCGACCGGTGTCGTCATGACGCGCATGGACGGCGATGCCCGCGGCGGCGCCGCGCTCTCGATGCGCGCGGTCACCGGCTGCCCGATCAAGCTGATCGGCGTCGGCGAAAAAATGGACGCGCTCGATCAGTTCCACCCGGCGCGCGTCGCCTCGCGCATCTTGGGCATGGGCGATGTCGTTTCGCTGGTGGAGAAGGCGGCCGAGACCATCGACCGCGACGAGGCCGCCAAGCTCGAGGCGCGCGTCAAGTCGGGCAAGTTCGACATGAACGACTTGGCCCAGCAATTCCGCCAGATGCGCAAGATGGGCGGCATGGACGGGCTGCTCGCCTATCTGCCGGGCGTGCAGAAGGCCAAGGCCCAGCTCGCCGCCAACAAGATCGACGATCGCATGCTGGCGCGCCAGGAGGCGATGATCCTCTCGATGACCAAGGCCGAGCGGAAAAACGTCAAGCTCCTGAACGGCTCGCGCAAGCGCCGCATCGCCGCCGGCTCCGGCACTTCGGTGCCCGAGGTCAACCGGCTGGTCAAACAATTCATCCAGATGGCCGACGTCATGAAGAAGGTCGGCCGCATGGACCCCAAGCTTCTCCGCCGTCACGGCATCCCGGGCCTGATCCCGCGGGCGTGAGGCGATGAAGACGTGCCAACAGAGGAGGTAGCGACCCCAATGGCTCTCAAGCTCAGAATGTCACGCGCCGGCACCAAGAAGCGGCCGTATTTTCGCATCGTCGTCGCCGATTCGCGGGCGGCCCGCGACGGCAAGTACATCGAGCGGCTCGGCACCTACGACCCGTTGCTGCCCAAGACCGACGCGAACCGCGTGAAGCTGAACGTCGAGCGCATCAAGTATTGGTTGGGCCACGGCGCGACGCCGTCCGACCGGGTCGGCCGCTTCTTGGGCGCCGCCAACGTGATTCCGATGCCGGCGCGCCGCAACAATCCGGAGAAGGCGAAGCCGCGCAAGAAACGGCTGGAGCGCGAAGCCGCGGCCCGCGGTGAGGCCCCCGCCGCCGCACCGGCCGCGCCCGCCGCCCCGGCGCCGGCGCAGTCCTAAGGAGCCGCCGCCGCCGTGCTCGACGCTGTGCCCACCCGCCGCGATCCCGACCGTTCGCGCTCCGCCGCGACCGCGCCCGATGCGCGCCGCGTGTGCGTTGGCGTGGTCCTCGGCGCGCACGGGATTCGCGGCGCGGTCCGGATCAGGAGCTTCACCGTCGAGCCCGCCGCGATTGCCGCCTATGGCGCGATCGAGAACGAAGCGGGGACGCGGCGCTTGCACATCGACGTCGTCGCCGTCGAACGGAACGGCGTGCGCGCGACGATTCGCGGCGTCGGCGACCGCACCGCCGCCCACGCGCTCAAGGGCGCCAAACTCTACGTGTCGCGCAGCGCGTTGCCGGCGCCCCACCCGGGCGAATACTACGCCACCGATCTCGAAGGGCTCGCCGTCGTCGCTACCGACGGCGCCCCCCTCGGCCGGGTCGTCGCGCTCCACGATTTCGGCGCCGGCAGCGTCCTCGAGATCGAGCCGATCGTCGGCGACAGCCTGATGGTGCCGTTTACCGATGCCGCGGTCCCCGCCGTCGATATCGCCGGCGCCCGCGTGACGGTCGCGGCCGCTGCGCTCGATCACGCCCGACCCGCGGGCAAGGGCGGAAAGGCGCGCCGTGGCTGAGCCCTGGACCGCCTGGGTCTTGACCCTGTTCCCGGAGATGTTCCCCGGGCCGCTCGGGCTCGCGCTCGCCGGCAAGGCACTCGCCGAGGGCCGCTGGGCGCTCGCCGCCATCGACATTCGCGACTTCGCCGACGACAAACACAAGACGGTCGACGACGCCCCGTTCGGCGGCGGCCCCGGCATGGTGATGCGCCCCGATGTGCTGGCGCGCGCGATCGACGCGGCGCGCGCGCAGGCCGATGCCGCCGGCGCCGGTTCCGCGCCGTTGATCTACTTGTCGCCGCGCGGCCGGCCGCTCGATCAGGCGCGCGTCCACGCGCTCGCGGCCGGTTCGGGGGCGATCCTGATTTGCGGTCGCTACGAAGGCATCGACCAGCGCGTGCTCGACGCGCGCCCGATCGAAGAGGTGAGCCTGGGCGACTTCGTCCTTTCGGGCGGCGAGCCGGCGGCGATCGCGCTGCTCGACGCCGTCGTCCGGCTATTGCCGGGCGTTGTCGGCCACGTCGAGAGCTTGACCGACGAAAGCTTCGCCGACGGGCTGCTCGAATACCCGCATTACACGCGCCCGCGCGACTGGCAGGGCCGCCTGGTCCCCGACGTTCTGGTGTCGGGACACCACGAGAATATCGTCGAATGGCGGCGCGCCGAGGCCGAACGGATCACGGCGGCGCGGCGCACCGATCTCTGGCAACGCTATCAACGGAAGACGAGGGTCGAGCGATGAACAGATTGCAGCAATTCGAGCACGATCAGGCGGCCAAGCTCGCCAAGGATCGCAAGGTTCCCGACTTTTCGCCCGGCGATACGCTCCGCGTCGCGGTCAAGGTGGTCGAGGGCACGCGCGAACGCGTCCAGGCGTTCGAGGGCGTGTGCATCGCCAAGCGCAACCGCGGCCTGCAGTCGTCGTTCACCGTACGCAAGATCTCGTACGGCGAGGGCGTCGAACGCGTGTTCCCCCTCTACTCGCCCCAGCTCGCCGAAATCGAAGTCGTGCGCCGCGGCGACGTTCGCCGCTCCAAGCTCTATTACCTGCGCGGCCGCACCGGCAAGAAGGCGCGCATCGCCGAGAAGCAGGCGCAGTTCGGGCTGGTCGCCCAAGCCGAGCCGCGCGATGTCGCGCCGCCGGTCGACGACGACAAGAAGAGCTGAGCGCCGCACCCTCCCCTTCCCCCTCGCATCGCCGAGCGGGAGGGAAGGGTGGGGGTCGTAAATAGGGAGACATGACATGACCGCGCCGCGCACGTTGTTCGACAAAATCTGGGACAGCCACCTGGTCGACCAGCAGGCCGACGGGACCTGCGTTCTCTACATCGACCGTCACCTGACCCACGAAGTGACGACGCCGCAAGCGTTCGAGGGCTTGCGCGACGCCAAGCGCAAGGTGCGCCGGCTCGACGCGACGCTCGCGGTCGCCGACCACAATGTCCCGACGACCGACCGTTCCAAAGGGATCGCCGAGGAAGAGTCGCGGATTCAGATCGAGACGCTCACCGAAAACTGCCGCGACTTCGGCGTCGAACTGTTCGACATGAACGATGTTCGCCAGGGCATCGTCCACGTGATCGGGCCCGAGCAGGGCTTCACCTTGCCGGGGGCGACGCTGGTGTGCGGCGACTCGCATACGGCGACCCACGGCGCGTTCGGCTGCTACGCGATGGGAATCGGTACCTCCGACGTCGAGCACGTGCTCGCGACCCAGACGCTGGTGATGAAGCGGCCGAAGAACCTGCGCGTCACCGTCGAGGGTGCGCTGCCGGTCGGCGTCACCGCCAAGGACCTCGTGCTCGCGATCATCGGCAAAATCGGCACCGCCGGCGGCACCGGCCATGTGATCGAGTACTGCGGCCAAGCGATCCGCGATCTCTCGATCGAGGGCCGCATGACGGTCTGCAACATGTCGATCGAAGCGGGCGCCCGCGCCGGACTAATCGCGCCCGACGACAAGACCTTCGCCTATCTCAAGGGCAAGCCGCGCGCGCCCAAAGGAGCGCTCTGGGAGCAGGCGGTCGCATACTGGCGGACGCTCCCCTCCGATACCGGCGCCCGCTACGACACCGACGTGACGATCCGGGCGAACGAGATCGTACCGCAGGTGACGTGGGGAACGAGTCCCGAGGATGTGGCCCCGATCACGGGCCGCGTCCCCTCGCCCGGCGATTTTGCCGACGCCGGCAAACGCCAGTCGGTCGAGCGCGCCCTGGGTTACATGGGCCTCACCGCCGGGACCCCGCTCCGCGACGTCAAGATCGACAAGGTTTTCATCGGCTCGTGCACCAACGGGCGGATCGAGGACCTGCGCGCCGCGGCGGCGATCGCCAAGGGCCGCAAGGTCGCGGCCCACGTCCACGCGCTGGTGGTGCCGGGCTCGGGCCTGGTCAAGGCGCAGGCCGAACAGGAGGGGCTCGACAAGGTCTTCACCGCCGCCGGCTTCGAGTGGCGCGAGCCCGGCTGTTCGATGTGCCTCGGCATGAATCCTGATCAATTAAAAGCGGGCGAACGCTGCGCCTCGACCTCGAACCGGAATTTCGAGGGTCGCCAGGGCCCTGGCGGGCGGACGCACCTGTTGAGCCCGGCGATGGCGGCGGCGGCGGCGATTGCCGGGCGCCTCGCCGACGTCCGCGAATACCAGCGCTGACCGGAGGACCGAGCGATGCAAAAATTCTCCACCCTCCGCGCCGTCGCGGCGCCGCTGCCGATGGTGAACGTCGACACCGACCGCATCATTCCCAAGCAGTTTCTGAAGACGATCAAGCGCACCGGCTTGGGCCGCGCGTTGTTCTTCGAAATGCGGTTCGATGCGCAAGGCAAGGAACGGCCGGAATTCGTGTTGAACCGTGAGCCCTATCGCAAAGCGCAGATCCTGATCGCCGGCGAGAATTTCGGCTGCGGCTCGAGCCGCGAGCATGCGCCGTGGGCGCTCTTGGATTTCGGCATCCGCTGCGTGATCGCGCCGTCGTTCGCCGACATCTTCTTCAACAACTGCTTCAAGAACGGGATCCTGCCGATCGTCCAACCGAAAGCGGTGGTCGAGAAGCTCTTGGACGCCGCCGGCCGCGGCGCCAACGCCATCGTCACCGTCGATCTCGAGAAGCAGGAGATCACCGGCCCCGACGGCGGCCGCGTCACGTTCGAGGTCGATCCGTTCCGCAAGCACTGCCTCCTGAACGGGCTCGACGACATCGGCTTGACGCTCGAGAAGGAAGCCAAGATCGCGGCGTTCGAGAGCAAGCAGCGGCGCGAGCAGCCGTGGCTCTATCGGTGAGGCCCCCACCCTTCCCTCCCCCGGTTGCCGGGGGAGGATGTTCCGCGTCACGTTTCGAACAGGTCCGTCATGCCCGCTAACAAGAAACTGCTGGTGCTGCCCGGCGACGGGATCGGTCCCGAAGTCATGTACCAGGTCCGCCGCCTGATCGACTGGTCGGACAAACGTCGCCGCGTCACCTTCGACGTCCAAGAGGACGTGGTCGGCGGCGCCGCGATCGACGCGCACGGCGTGCCGCTCACCGACGCCGCGCTCGACAAGGCCAAGAACGCGGATGCGGTTCTGTTCGGCGCGGTCGGCGGCCCGAAATGGGACGTGCTCGAATTCAAGGTCCGGCCCGAGCGCGGGCTGCTGAAGCTTCGGAAGGAGATGGACCTGTTCGCCAACTTGCGTCCGGCCATGGTGTTCGAAGCGCTGGCCGACGCCTCGTCGTTGAAGCGCGAGGTCGTCGCCGGGCTCGACATCATGATCCTGCGCGAGTTGACCGGCGGCATCTACTTCGGCGAGCCGCGCGGTATCACCACCCTCGCCGACGGTACCCGCCGCGGCGTAAACACCCAGGTCTATACCGACCGCGAAATCCAGCGCATCGCCCACGTCGGCTTCGAACTCGCGCGCAAGCGCCAGAAGCGCGTCACCTCGGTCGAGAAGTCGAACGTGATGGAGAGCGGCATCCTGTGGCGCGAGGAAGTGCAGAAAGTGCACGACCAGCACTACCGCGACGTCGAGCTCGCGCACATGTACGCCGATAATTGTGCGATGCAGCTGGTGCGCAATCCCAAGCAGTTCGACGTCATCGTCACCGACAACCTGTTCGGCGATCTGTTGTCGGACGCGGCCGCGATGTTGACCGGCTCGCTCGGCATGCTGCCCTCGGCCTCGCTCGGGCCGGCGGACGCGAGCGGCCGGCGCCGCGCGCTCTACGAACCGGTGCACGGCTCGGCCCCCGACATCGCCGGCAAAGGGGTCGCCAACCCGATCGCCTGCGTTCTGTCCTACGCGATGGCGCTCCGCTATTCGTTCGATGCCGGCGAGGACGCCGACCTGGTCGAGGCCGCGGTCAAGCGCGTGCTCGACGGCGGTTTGCGCACCGCCGACATCATGCAGCCAGGCAAGGCCCAGGTCGGCACCAAGGTGATGGGCGATGCGATCCTGCGCGAACTCGACAAGCTCGCGGCGTGAGACTTGGTCGTCGCACGCGGTCATACTACCTAGTGGGCTTTCCCTCCCTGCCCTCCCCCCGTCGAAGGGGGAGGGTTGGGGAGGGGATCGAGCAAGGAGACGGATATGGGTTACCGGGTGGCGGTGGTTGGCGCGACCGGCAATGTCGGGCGCGAGATGCTCAACATCCTGGCCGAGCGCAAGTTCCCGTGCGACGAGGTGGTGGCGCTCGCCTCGCGCCAGTCGGTCGGCAAGGAAGCGATGCTGGGCGACACGACGCTCGCCGTGAAGGCGCTCGACGATTTCGACTTCAAGGGCATCGACATCGCGCTGTTCTCGGCCGGCTCCGCCGTCGCCAAGGAAGCCGCGCCCCGGGCCGCCAAGGCCGGCGCGGTCGTGATCGACAACTCGTCCTGCTTTCGGATGGAACCGGACGTGCCGCTGATCGTGCCCGAGGTCAACGCCGGCGCGGCCGCGGGCTACGCCAAGCGCAACATCATCGCCAACCCGAACTGCTCGACCGCGCAGCTCGTGGTCGCGCTGAAGCCGCTCCACGACGCCGCCGTCATCAAGCGGGTGGTCGTCGCGACCTATCAGTCGGTGTCGGGCGCTGGCCACGTCGCGATGGACGAGTTGTTCGAGCAGACCCGCGCGATCTTCGTCAATGACCCGATCGAGAAGAAGAAGTTCACCAAGCAGATCGCGTTCAACGTGATCCCGCACATCGACGTGTTCATGCCCGACGGCGCCACCAAGGAAGAGTGGAAGATGGTGGTCGAGACGCGGAAGATCCTGGATCCGGCGATCGAGGTGATCGCGACCTGCGTGCGGGTGCCGGTGTTCGTCGGCCATTCCGAGGCGGTTCACCTGGAATTCAAGAAGCCGCTTTCGGCGGCCGAGGCCCGCGAGGCCCTGCGCCAGGCGCCGGGCGTCATGGTGATCGACAAGCGCGAGGACGGCGGCTACATCACGCCGCTCGAATGCGTCGGCGAATACGCGACCTATGTCTCGCGCATCCGCGAGGACAAGACCGTGAAGCACGGCCTCGCGCTCTGGGTAGTCTCGGACAACCTGCGCAAAGGCGCCGCGCTGAACGCGGTCCAGATCGCCGAAGTGCTGATCAACAAGCACTTGAAAAAGGCGGCGTAAGCCTTTCGTACCGGACTCCGAGAGCCGGCCTGCGGGTATCCGCGGCCGCCGCCGTCGGCAGAACGATGAAAGAAATTCATCTTCCGAACGGACTTGCGACGGGAGAAGTCGTTTCGCGCGGGCGGTTCTTGCCCGCGGGTTAGCTTGGCGCGAGGCCAGCCTGTAGACTCGGGGCGCAGGCGGCCCAGGGAGAAACGGTCATGGACATCAGCACCTTCTCGGCTTTCGCGATCGCTATCCTCATCCTTGCGGTCGTATTCGTGTTCGGCGGGGTCAAGGTCGTACCGCAGGGCATGGAGTACACGGTCGAGCAGTTCGGCCGCTATACGCGGACGCTCCGGCCCGGGCTCCATTTCATCACCCCGATCGTCGAATCGATCGGCGCCAAGCTCAACATGATGGAGCAGGTGTTCGACGTCCCGACCCAGGAAGTCATTACCCGCGACAACGCCATGGTTTCGGTCGACGGCGTCGTCTTCTACCAGGTGCTCGACGCCGCGCGCGCCGCCTACGAGGTGAGCCAGCTCGAACGTTCGATCATGAACCTCACCATCACCAACGTCCGTACCGTGATGGGCTCGATGGACCTGGACGAGCTCCTCTCCAAACGCGACGACATCAACGCGCGGCTGCTCAAGGTGGTCGACGAAGCGACCAGCCCTTGGGGCGTCAAGGTGACCCGGATCGAGATCAAGGACATCACCCCGCCGCGCGACCTAGTCGACGCGATGGCCCGGCAGATGAAGGCCGAGCGCGACAAGCGCGCCAACGTGCTCGAGGCCGAAGGCCACCGCCAGTCGCAGATCCTGCGCGCCGAGGGCGAGAAGCAGGCGGCGATCCTCGAAGCCGAAGGCCGGCGCGAGGCGGCGTTCCGCGACGCCGAGGCACGCGAGCGGGCGGCCGAGGCCGAGGCCAAGGCGACGGCGATGGTCTCGGACGCGATCGCCGGCGGCAGCGTCAACGCGATCAACTACTTCGTCGCGCAAAAATACGTCGAAGCACTAGGTGCGTTCGCCGCCTCGCCCAACCAGAAGGTGATGTTCCTGCCGCTCGAGGCGTCGAGCGTGATCGGGGCGATCGGCGGTATTGCCGAGATCGCGCGGCAGGCGTTCGGCCCGGGCGGCGACCGCGCGTCGCCACCCGCCAAGCCCTAAGTGGAGGCTCTGGTGGACGGTTTCTTCGCCTCGCTCACGTTCTGGCACTGGTGGATCCTGGGCGCGGTGCTGGTCATGCTCGAGATCCTGGCGCCCGGCGTGTTCTTGCTCTGGCTCGGCGTCGCCGCGATCATCGTCGGCATCGTCGCGGTCGCGGTGCCGACCATGGGCTGGGAGGTCCAAGCGGTGCTTTTCGCGGTGATCGCGGTCGCGAGCGTCTACCTCGCGTGGCGCTTACTCGGCCGCAACAAGGAGACGACCGACCATCCCGATTTGAACCGCCGCGGCCGCGAGCTGATCGGGCGCTCGTTCACCTTGGCCGAGCCGATCGTCCAAGGCCGCGGCCGTCTCAAGGTCGGCGATTCGCTCTGGGTCATCGCCGGCCCCGACCTGGCGGCCGGGGCCGCGGTCAAGGTGGTCGATCTCGACGGCACCGTGCTCAAGGTCGAGCAGGCGTAACCCGCCGATGATCCCGCTTCGCACCTCGGTTACGCTTATCGATCCGCCGGGGGCGACGATCGGCATCATCCTCGCGCTCGTCGTCCTCTACCTGTTTCAGGCGAGCCTGCCGCCCGACGTGGCCGAGCGCTTCGTCATGAACAACGCGCTCGTCCCGGCCCGCTATGCCGACCCGGCGGCGGTCGCGCGCTGGAATCTGGCGCCCGACAACTATCTGCCGTTCTTCACCAACGCCTTCATGCACGCGGATGCCTGGCACTTGCTCGTCAACGCCTGGGCGCTGTGGGTCTACGGCTCGGCGCTCGAGCAGCGGCTGGGGATGCTGCGCCTCGTCGTGCTCTACCTCCTCGCCGGGATCTCGGCGAGCGCTGCGCACGCAGTTGCGCATCCGACCTCGGTCGTACCGGCGCTTGGCGCCTCGGGCGCTGTCGCCGGAGTTTTGGGCGGTTTCGCCTTCGCCTACCCGCGTGAGCGCGTGACGACCATCGCGCTGCCGGTCCCGCGCCTGGTCAGGTGGCCGGCGCTGGCCTTCGTCATCGTCTGGGCTGCGCTCCAAGCGATCATGGGGATCGCCGACTTGGCCGCGCCGACGGCGCCCGAGAAGGCCGCGGGCGGCGTCGCATGGTGGGCGCATGTGGGCGGTTTCATCGCCGGGCTCGCGCTGGGGCGGCTTCTGACCATCACGCGCAAGGAGGTACGCGCGATCGGCCCGGCGCTGGGCGGTGTTCGCGCGATCGGCCAAGCCCGCCAGGCGGCGGTCACCATCGGCGGCGGACGCGGGGCGGGCGCTGTCGTCGCGGCCCCCGCCGCCGTCAACGCGATCAAGAGTCTGGAGCAGGCCCGCCCGGCATCGTCGAGTCGAACCTCAAGCCGCTCGCCGTGGCGCGCGGCCACGGCCAAGGCGCCGTGGTTTCGGGGCGGGAAATAGCGCGGTTTCGGCAACGTCGCGGTCGCGTCGTTGACTTAACGAAGGCGGCAGTCTTAAATCGACGGACGGTCGCCGATTTCAAGAAGCAGGGGGAATGGCCGCCGCACCGGCGCGTTTTCCGTCGTTCCTCCCTTACCAGCAGCGAGGCCCACGATGGCAGACGTGAACCGTCCCCTCTCGCCCCATCTTCAAGTCTACCGACCGCAGATCACCTCGATCCTGTCGGTCATCCACCGCGGCACCGGCGTCGTGCTCGGAATCGGCACGCTCCTGCTCGCGTGGTGGCTGATCGCGGCCGCCTCCGGACCCGAGGCTTACGCTCAATTCAACTGGTTCATCAGCGGCTGGATCGGGCGCCTGGTCCTGCTCGGCTTCACCTATTCGCTGTTCTACCACCTCTGCAACGGCATCCGGCACCTGTTCTGGGACATCGGCGCCGGGTTCGAACTGGCGTCGGTCAGCGCGACCGGCTGGGTGGTGGTGATCTTCTCGCTCGGCTTGACCGGGCTCGCCTGGATCGCCGGCTACTACATGCGAGGTGCGCTATGAGCATGCAAAGCCCGTTGGGGCGCGTTCGCGGCTTGGGCTCGGCCAAGAACGGCACCCATCATTGGTGGCACCAGCGCTTGACCGCGCTCGCCCTGATTCCGCTCACGCTCTGGTTCGCGATCTCGATCGTCGCGATGACCGGGGCCAGCCACTCCGCCATGCTCGATTGGATGAACTCGCCGATCGTCGCCGGCTTGATGGTGCTGTTGCTGGCGGCCGGGTTCTATCACCTGAAGCTCGGCATGCAGGTCGTGATCGAGGACTACGTCCACGTCGAGTGGCAGAAGATCACGGCGCTCATCATCGTGCAGTTCGGCTGCTGGGCGCTCGGGCTCGCCTCGATCATGGCGGTCGTTTGGGTTTGGACGGGAGGCTGAGATGGCTGCCTACGACATCATCGACCACACCTACGACGTCGTCGTGGTCGGCGCCGGCGGCGCCGGTTTGCGCGCGGTGGTCGGCTTGGCCGAAGCCGGCCTCTCCACCGCCTGCCTCACCAAGGTGTTCCCGACCCGCAGCCACACGGTCGCGGCCCAAGGCGGCATCTCGGCCGCGCTCGGCAACATGGGCCAGGACGACTGGCGCTGGCACATGTACGACACCGTCAAGGGCGCCGACTGGCTCGGCGACCAGGACGCGATCGAGTACATGTGCAAAGAGGGCCCGGCCGCGATCATCGAGCTCGAGCACTACGGCGTGCCGTTCTCGCGCACCGAGACCGGCACCATCTACCAGCGCGCGTTCGGCGGCATGACCGCCGAGTACGGCAAGCGCATCATCCAGCGCACCTGCGCCGCCGCCGACCGCACCGGCCACGCCATCTTGCACACGCTCTACCAGCAGTCGATCAAGCACGACGTCGAGTTCTACGTCGAATACTTCTCGCTCGGCCTGATCATGGAGAACGGCGTTTGCCGGGGCGTGATGGCGTGGAACCTGGACGACGGCTCGCTCCACCGTTTCCGCGCCCACCTCGTGATCCTGGCGACCGGCGGCTACGGCCGCGCCTACTTCTCGGCGACCTCGGCCCACACCTGCACCGGCGATGGCAACGCCATGGTGCTCGAAGCCGGCCTGCCCTTGCAGGACGTCGAGTTCGTCCAGTTCCACCCGACCGGCATCTACGGCTCGGGCGTCTTGATCACCGAGGGCGCCCGCGGCGAAGGCGGCTTCCTTGTCAATTCGCAGGGCGAGCGCTACATGGAGCGCTATGCGCCGAACGCCAAGGACCTGGCTTCGCGCGACGTCGTGAGCCGCGCCTCGACCATCGAGATCCGCGAGGGCCGCGGCGTCGGACCCAACAAGGACCACGTGTTCCTGCATTTGGACCACCTGGACCCCAAGATCCTCGAAGAGCGGCTCCCCGGCATCTCCGAGAGCGCCCACGTCTTCGCCGGCGTCGACGTCACGCGCCAGCCGATCCCGGTGATCCCGACCGTCCACTACAACATGGGCGGCATCCCGACCAACTACTGGGGCGAGGTGCTGATCAAGAAGGGCGACAATCCCGACCACGTCGTCCCCGGCCTGATGGCGATCGGCGAGGCGGCATGCGTCTCGGTCCACGGCGCCAATCGCCTGGGCTCGAACTCGCTCCTCGACTTGGTCGTGTTCGGCCGCGCCGCCGGCATCCGCGCCGCGCAGCTGGTCAAGCCCGGCACGCCGCACAAGAACCTGCCGAAGAACGCGGGCGACGAAGCGGTCGCCAAGTTCGACTATTACCGCAACGTCAAGGGCAAGCTCCCGACCGCGACCATCCGCCTCGACATGCAGCGGGTGATGCAGGCGAACTGCGCCGTGTTCCGCACCGGCGAGGTCATGGACGAAGGCGTCAAGAAGCTCGAGGGCGTGCGCCAGTCGATGAGCGAGATCGGGATCAAGGACCGCTCGCTGATCTGGAACTCCGATCTCATGGAGACGATCGAGCTCGACAACCTGATGCAGCAGGCGATCTGCACCATGCACGCCGCCGCCAACCGCAAGGAAAGCCGCGGCGGTCATGCACGCGAGGACTACAAGGACCGCGACGACGCCAACTGGATGAAGCACACGCTGGTGTCGTACGACAAGAAAACCGGCAAGACGTCGATCGATTACCGGCCGGTCCACGCCTACACGCTCTCCGACGAAGTCGAGTACATCCCGCCCAAGGCGCGGACGTACTGAGCGCTAGCGGAACCGGATCACGCGAGGATCACCATGGCCGAATTCACCCTGCCGCAGAACTCGAAAATCCGCCCGGGCACGACCCACGCCGCGCCGGCCGGGGCCAAGCGCACCAAGAAGTTCAAGGTCTATCGCTGGAACCCCGACGACAAGAAGAACCCGCAGGTCGATATCTACGAGGTCGATTTGGACAGCTGCGGGCCGATGGTTCTGGACGGCCTGATCAAGATCAAGAACGAGATCGATTCGACGCTTACGTTCCGCCGTTCGTGCCGCGAGGGCGTGTGCGGCAGTTGCGCGATGAACATCGACGGCACCAACACGCTGGCCTGCACCAAGGCGATCGCCGACGTGAAGGGCGACGTCAAGGTGTACCCCTTGCCGCATTTGCCGGTGGTGAAGGACCTGGTGCCCGACCTCACCACCTTCTACGCCCAGTACAAGTCGATCAAGCCGTGGCTGCAGTCGACCACGCCGCCGCCGCCCGATCGCGAGCGCAAGCAGTCGCAGGACGAGCGCAAGAAGCTGGACGGGCTGTGGGAATGCATCCTCTGCGCCTCGTGCTCGACCAGCTGCCCGTCCTATTGGTGGAACGGCGACCGTTACCTCGGCCCGGCGATCCTGCTGCAGGCCTATCGCTTCCTGGTCGATTCGCGCGACGAGGCGACCGGCGAGCGCCTGGACAATTTGGAAGATCCGTTCCGGCTCTACCGCTGCCACACGATCTTGAACTGCACTAAGACCTGCCCCAAGGGCTTGAACCCGGCCAAGGCGATCGCCGAAATCAAGAAGATGCTGGTCGAGCGGCAGGTCTGAGCGCCGCTCACCGGCACCATCCGTCCGCTCCCCTCGAGGGGGGCGGGGACGTCCATCATGATGGGCCCCCCTCGTCCGCGCGCGAGAGGGGCGCTAAGGTCGCGGGCCAACGAATAGGCGCGCGAACACCGTCCCCGACGAGGCCCCCATGGCGATCACCACCCTCCACCACTACGTGAACGGCGAGCGCGTCCCGGGCCGGAGTGGACGCGTGGGCGAGGTCTTCAACCCGGCGACCGGCGACGTGACCGCGCGGGTGCCGTTCGCCGCCGCGCCCGAGGTCGACGGCGCGGTCAAGGCGGCACTAGCCGCGTTCCCGGCCTGGGCCGAGACGCCGCCCTTGTCGCGCGCCCGCGTCCTCTTCAAGTTCCGCGAGCTCCTGCTCGCCAACCTCGAGGCGATCGCCCGGATCGTCACGTCCGAGCACGGCAAGACCATTCCCGACGCCAAGGGCTCGATCACGCGCGGGCTCGAGGTGGTCGAGTTCGCGTGCGGCATCCCGCAGCTCCTCAAGGGCGAGTTCACCGAGAGCGTAGGCTCCGGGGGCATCGACGCCTGGTCGATGCGCCAGCCGTTGGGCGTGTGCGCCGGTATCACGCCGTTCAACTTCCCGGCGATGGTGCCGCTCTGGATGTTTCCGGTCGCGCTCGCCTGCGGCAACACCTTCGTCTTGAAGCCCTCGGAACGCGATCCCTCGACCGCGCTCCGCATGGCCGAGCTGCTGGCCGAGGCCGGGCTGCCCGACGGCGTCTTCAACGTCGTGAACGGCGACAAGGAAGCGGTCGATGCGCTGCTCCATCACCCCGACGTCGCGGCGGTCTCGTTCGTCGGCTCGACCGCGATCGCCGAGTATGTCTACAAGACCGCCGCGTCGACCGGGAAGCGCGTCCAGGCGCTGGGCGGCGCCAAGAACCACATGGTCGTGATGCCCGACGCCGACATGGATCAGGCGGCCGAGGCCTTGATCGGCGCCGCCTACGGTTCGGCCGGCGAGCGCTGCATGGCGGTCTCGGTCGCGGTCGCGGTCGGCAGCGCGGCGGAGCCGTTACTCGAGCGCTTGGAGCCGCGCGTGCGCGCGCTCAAGGTCGGGCCGGGCAGCGATCCCGATTCGGAAATGGGCCCGCTCGTCACCCGCCAGCATCTGGAGAAGGTCAGGGGATATATCGACCGGGGCGTCGCCGAAGGCGCCGCGCTTCGGGTCGACGGCCGCGGCTTGAAGCTGCAAGGCTACGAGAACGGATTCTTCATCGGCGGCACGCTGTTCGATCGCGTGACCCGCGACATGAAGATCTACCAGGACGAAATCTTCGGGCCGGTGCTGTCGGTGGTGCGGGCGGGCTCGTTCGACGAAGCCCTGGGCCTCGCCAACGACCACGAGTACGGCAACGGCGCCGCCATCTTCACCCGCGACGGCGATGCCGCCCGCACCTTCGTCAACCGCGCCAAGATCGGCATGGTCGGGGTCAACGTGCCGATCCCGGTGCCGATGGCGTTCCATTCGTTCGGCGGCTGGAAGCGATCGCTGTTCGGCGACCACTACGTGCACGGACCCGAGGGCGTGCGGTTCTACACCCACCTGAAGACCGTGACCGCGCGGTGGCCGACCGGGATCCGCGCGCGCGCCGAGTTCGCGATGCCAACGATGCGGTAAACTTCGTCCGGCGTGCGCTTGCGGCACGATCCGGGGCCGGCTTTATAGCTGTTCTCCGCCGCGGAGGTCACATGGCCTGGTCGACGGCGATAGGGGTTTTGATGCTGGCCAGCGCGCTCGCTGGGCTCGGCACGTTCGTGCCGACAGTTCCCGTCTTGGCCCAAACCACGACGATACCTGGCAGTCCGATCAAATTTCCCACCGAGGCCGCGCTTTTCTTGCGCTGGAGCAACATGAAACAGACGTTTCTGTTTCGACCCGCCCAGGGCGACGGCCCATTTCCCGCAGTGGTCGTTCTACCTCCCTGCGGCGGCATGGGCCTGAACAGCTTCGACTGGGCGGAACGCCTCACCAAGGAAGGCTATGTGGCGTTGCTCGTCGAGAGCAACACCGCGCGCGGCATCACCCGCAACTGTTCCAACCAGCCAGCGATCAAGCTCGACCAGCAGATGGTGGACGCCGCGGCGGCGCTCGAGCACCTGAGGCGGCTGACGATCGTTATGGGCGACCGCCTCGCGGTTCTCGGGTTCTCGTTCGGCGGCATGGTCGCGCTGCGCATGGCGAGTGCGACCTACCAAAAAGACATGGCGTTCGGGCCACGCGGGCTGAAGGCCGTGGCGTCGTTCTATCCGTGGTGCGATCGCAATGGCCGCGGCTACGACAGCCGCGACATCGTCACGGACGGCATTCCCCCCGACATCGTGACCCCGACGATGCTGTTTGCCGGTGGAAAAGACGACGAGAGCCTGCCCCAACCTTGTATCGAGAACGTCGAACGTGTCCGATCCCGCGGGAGACCGATCTCCCTGAAGCTGTATCCAAACGCGACGCATGGCTTCGACATGAGGAACTATGGGCTCGAAGGGCGCCGGAACCCGCAGGGCTATTTCTATCGTTACGATCCCGACGCGACCGCAGATTCCTGGCGCGAAGTAAACGCGTTTTTCGCCCGCGAGCTCGCAACCCCGTACGCCCCTCCGCCCGCCCCCACCCGCACCGGGCCACAACCGGAGGAGGGCTACGCAGAAGAGCGAAATCGCCTTCTGCGATAGTCGGTACTAGTGCAGCCGACCGGCATCCGCGCGCGGGCCGAGTTCGCGATGCCGACGATGCGGTGAACGCGTCGGCGGGTCGGGTCTACCAGATCGGCGTCGCCGCCACCGCCGGCGTCATCGCGACCGCGGTCGTCGGTGGCCGTTGTTCGGGTGGATCGTCCGGGCTCCGCGGCGGCCCGGCATCACCGCGCCGCGCCGTATCGATCCCGAGCGCGCCCAGCGAATCGAGGCCGCGAAAATCCTTGGCGGTCGCCGGCGCGCCGCGCGTCTCGCAGAGTTTCCGATCCTGGCGGAGCGCGCTCTCCAGGATGCGACAGTCCTTGCCGGTCGCGGCATCGAGCGCGTGTTCGGCGACGCCCTTGCCCGACGACGCGGTCATGATCGCCGAGGTCGCGGTGATCGCGTGATCCAAGAGCGGCGCGCCGACGATCGCGCCCATGCAGCCGGACGTCGCGGCGGCGAGGAGGTCGGCAGCGACAAGACGAACGCCGGTACCAACGCGCATGGTCAGTCTCCCTTGATCGGGCGACCCCTCCCCCAGGGCAAACTGCGTTGGCTTGTTCGTCGATTGGCCGGCTGGCGACGCCGGTCTCGGGGAAAATACTGATCTATTTTTATATGAATGACAAATGGTTAGAAGCCGATCTTATGACAAAATGTTACCAAATGAGCCGGGCCAGCGCCGCCGCCGGTCGGACGCCGCGGGCGCGGCAGGCGGCGGCGAGCTTGGCGCCGTCGGGCGCTTCGCCGTCCGCGAGCGCGAGCTCGGCACCGTGGATGCCCGAAGCCACCAGGTAGCCGTCGATGCCGGCGCGATTGGCGCCGGCAATATCGGTCAGAAGCGAATCGCCGACCGCGAACACCGCCCCCTTGGCGATGCCCGTGAACAGCGCGAAGCAGGCGGCGTAGGCCGCGGCATGCGGCTTGCCGTGATAGACGACGCGACCGCCACGGGCTTCGTAGGCCTGGGCGAGGGCGCCGGCGCACAGCACATGGCGCGTACCGCGTTGAACTTCGAGGTCGGGGTTGGCGCAGATCATCGGCAGGCCGCGCGCCAGCGCTTCCGCCATGAACGCGTCGTAGTCGGCGACCGTCTCGCGGTCGTCGTCGAACAGCCCGGTCGCGGCGACGAAGGTCGCGCGCGCGAGATCGGGAACGACTTCGTAATCCAAGCCTTCCATCAGGCCCCAGTCGCGCTCGGGCCCCAAACGAAAGTAGCGTTCGCCGAGCCCGGCGTGAAACGGATCGTCGCGGCGCTCGAGCGCGGCGCGGGTCAAATCGCCCGACGTGACGATCGCGTCGTAGGCCGCGCGCACGACGCCGAGCTCTTCGAGCCGGCGCACGACCTCTTGCGATCGCCGCGGCGCGTTCGAGAGGAGAACGGTGCGGATGCCGGCGGCGCGGAACCGCGCAAGGCAGTCGACCGCGGCCGGATAGGCCGCAATGCCGTTGTGGATCACGCCCCACAGGTCGAGGATCGCGGCGCGATAGCGCGACGCGACGCCGCCGATGCCGTCGAGGATCGGAATCGCGTCGGTCATCGGTACGACCCCCTCCCTACCCTCCCCCTCTCCGAGGGGGAGGGGCTGTGACCGACGGGTCTCCGCCCTCTGCGCAGCAGGGGGAGGGTAGCGAGGGGGTCGGCGAGCCACGCGGCAAGGTCGGCCCCGCGCTAATGCTCGAACCGGCTCGGCTTGGGTTCGCCGAACAGATAGCCCTGGCCGAAGTCGATGTTGTGCTCGATCAAGCTGATCACCATCGCTTCGGTCTCGACCTTCTCGGCGATCAAGGCGATCCCGGCCCGTTTCATCGCGAGTTTCAGGTCTTCGATATGGACCGGGAGGTCGGCCTGGTGGCGCGCCGACATCAGCGTGTCGGCGCCGACCTTGAGGAATTTGACGCCGCGCTTGGCCAGCGCGCCGATGTCGATGTGCAGCGAGCGAACGCGGTCGATCGAGAGGCCGAAGCCGAGCCGCGCCAGCCGCGCCAGGTCGGTCTCGACGTCGGCATCGTTCAAGTCGTCCTGGCCGAACTCGAAGAACAACACCGGCGCGAGCTCGGTGTTGTGCTCGAGAAAATCGACGAACTGCGGGAAGAACGCCTTGTCCGACAGCGACCAGCGCGAGATGTTGCAGAAGAACCCGAGGTTGGGGTTGTCGCGGAGCGCGCGGCGCACGAGCTGGACACAGCGGAACAGCAGCAAGTTGTCGATCGTCGAGATGTAGCCCTGTTCGGCGGCGACCGCGATGTAGCGCTCGGGCAGGATGACGCTGCCGTCCTCGTGGCGGATGCGCGAGAAGGTCTCGTAGAACTGGACGTCCCGCTGCGGCAGCCGCACCACCGGCTGTAGGTAAAGGTCGACCCGGTTCTCGCGAAGCGCGCGCTTGGTGATTTCGAGGACCTCGGCGTCGGAGAGCGACTTCGGCTGGATCACCGGCAGCGGCTGGGTGGTGTTGGACAGAACGTCGCGCTTGGCGGTACCGGTCGCGTTGGCGGCGCGCATCCCGCGCTTGGCGTTGAGCTGGGTGAGGAGGCTCCGCAGCACCCGCATCTCCGAGACGATCTCGGCGTTCGAGCGGGCGACGTCGCCGTCGGAAACGAGCACGGTAAGATCGGCGATCTTGGCTTCGGTCGAACCGCGCAGTGCGTCATGCGCCGTCGTCAGCACGCGCACGTCGCGGCCGAGGCGCCGGCTGACCGCGACCTGCACCGCCGCGATATGGGCGAGCGCCGCCGCCACGAACACGAACGCCGCGGCGGCATGGGCGCCGTAGGAAGGGAGGTCGGGTACCAACGCCGGCAGTTCGCGCGCTACGATGGCGGCGAGCGCGGCGTAACAGCCGATCAGGAATAGGCGTGCGAACCACATTGCGGTCGGGCGGACGGTAGCACAGCTCACGCCCGCGCTTCCTGCCGCAGCCGCCGATCACGCGTTGGCGTCGACTGCTGCCGATCACGCGTCGCCGCCGACCGCCCTTGTTCACGCATCGGCGCCGACCGCCGCCCCCACTGCGGCGAAGCCGTCGCGGCTGATGAGCGCGGCGAGCTCGGCGTTGGCGCGCCCGAGCAGGTCGGGACCGTCATAGATCATCGCCGTATAAAGTTGCACCAGGGTCGCGCCCGCCCGGATCTTGGCGTAGGCATCGGCGCCCGAGCCGATGCCGCCGACCCCGATCAGGGGCAGCCGGCCTCCGGTCAGGCGGTAGAAATCGCGCAGCACCGCGGTCGAGGGAGCGAACAGGGGCGCCCCGCTCAAGCCCCCGGTCTCGTGGCGATGACGGCTCTTCAAGCCCTCGCGCGCGCCGATCGTGGTGTTGCCGACGATGAGCCCGTCTAGTCCTTTGGCGAGCGCCACCTCGGCGATCGCGGCGCGTTCGTCGGGGTCGAGGTCGGGCGCAACCTTGGCGAGGATCGGGACGGCGCGGGCGCCGGCGGCGACCGCTTCGGCGCGCGCGGCATGGAGCCGGTCGAGCAGTTCGCCCAATACGGCGCGGCTCTGGAGCGCGCGTAACCCGGGCGTATTGGGCGAGGACACGTTGACGGTGACGTAGGCGACGGCGGCGTGGAGCGCCCGGAACCCGGTGACATAGTCGGCGATCCGATCCGCGCTCTCCTTGTTGGCCCCGAGATTGGCGCCGACGATGCCAGGCCGACCGCGCCGCGCCGCGAGCCGGACCGCGGCACGCGCGAGGCCGCCGCTATTGAACCCCAGGCGGTTGATGACGGCGCGGTCCTCGGTCAGGCGAAAGAGGCGTGGCCGCGGATTGCCGGGTTGGGGCTCGGGCGTGATCGAGCCGACCTCGACGAAGCCGAAGCCGAGCTCGAGCGCCCGGTCGGGGACGCGTGCGTCCTTGTCGAACCCGGCCGCGAGCCCGATCGGGTTCGGAAAGTCCAACCCCAACGCCCGAACGCGAAGACGCGGATCGGCCGCCGGCAGTGCCCCGGCGGCCAATCCCCACGCCAGCGCGGCGAGCGCGACCGCGTGCGCGCGTTCGGGGTCGAGGGCGAAAAGCCACGGTCGGATCAGGCGAAACGGGAGCACGGCATCGCTGGTTTGGAAGGAACGGCGCGGAGCGGTCGCGGTACCCCTTTAAAATAGCTGCTTGCGCGGTAAGCCGCCGCTGTATTATCGGCTGGCGCCGCCATGCGCATCGTTTCGCTCTTTATCGTCCTCGTCGTCGCGGGCTTTGTCGCTGGGACCGTTGGTGCCCAGCCGGCCTTCGATGCCAGCCGCGACCTCGTCGCACGGCTTGCCGCCGCCGTGCGCGCGCCGTGCGCTTATCCAGGGGATACGTTCCGGCAGATGGCGGGCCGGCTTGGGCCCGACGTCGGCTTGATCCACCAGCAGGGCCTCCGCGACCGCGCCGAGCCGATCGGCTGGCAACGGACCTTCGCCCTCAAACCCTACGGCATGATCGAAGTCACCCGGCTGGCGCCGCCCGACGCCCGCGGCCATATTTCGGCCGAGCTCCAATTGGCCGCCGGCGACCGGCTGCTGCCGGTGCTCTCGGTCCTGGCCGGGCTCGACTGCACCGTGATCGAGGCGCGCCGGCTCGTTTATGACGGACGGGGCCAGCTCGACCGCATGATCGTCCTCGACGCCGAGCTCGAGCCGACCGGGGCGAGCTCGCCGCTCAATCCGCCGGTGCCCGACGCCGAAGCGCCCGATCCCGGCGGGATCCGCATCGCCGTGGTCGATACCGGCGTCAATTACTTGCTGCCGCCGATCGCCGCCGCTCTCGCCCGCGACAGCCAGGGCCGCGCGCTCGGTTACGACTATTGGGACCTCGACCCCTATCCGTTCGACAGCGACACCCGGCGCTCGGCGTTCTATCCGATGCACCAGGGTACGCGCACCGCGAGCGTGATCGTCGCCGAAGCACCCAAGGCGCGAATCGTTCCCTACCGGTTTCCGTTTCCCGATCTCGGGCTCATGGCCGACCTCGTCCGCGATGCCGATGCCGCCGGCGCGCGCATTGTCGTGATTTCCTACGCCGCCGCGGCCGAGGGCGACTGGGACGCGTTCATCGAAGCCGCCGAGGCGCGGCCCAATCTCCTGATCATCGCCGCCGCCGGGCCGGGCGGGCGCAACCTGGACGTGACCGCCGAACCGCCGGCGACGCTCGTGCTCCCCAACGTCATCGTCGTGACCGCCGCCGACAAGCGCGGGCGGCTCCTGGGCAACGCCAACTACGGCCCGCGCTCGGTCCATTTGGCGGTCGCCGCCGAAGACGTTGCGGTGATCGACTTTTCCGGGCAGCGCGGGCTCGGCTCGGGCACCGGGATCGCCGCCGCCCGGCTCGCGGCCTACGCCGCCCGGCTGTTGGCCGCCAACCCCGACTGGACGATGACGCGGCTTCGCGAGGGCCTGCTCAAGGCCGGCCGGCCGCCGGTTGGCGAGCCCGCCCGCACCCGCCACGGCGTTGTCGTCGATTGAGCGTTGGCGCTAAAGCAGCCGCCGCTCGGGCTCGGCGCACGCGGCATCGTCGTTCTTGACCGAGTTGACCCACGTCGAGACCCGGGTTACGGCGAGGTCGGCGTCGGGGTAGGGCTGGAGCAGCATCTTGGCCGCGGCCGGATCGGCCGCGCCCAGCCACGCGTCGTGGTCGGCGCGCGCGAGGATCACCGGCATGCGATCGTGGATCGGCCGGAGCCGCGCATTCGCGTCGGTGGTGACGATGGTGCAGCTTTCGATCGGTTCGCCGCCCCCGGGCCCGCGCCGCTGCCACCGCTCCCACAAGCCCGCGAACGCGAACGGACCGCCGTCTCGGCGGGTGATCAAATAAGGCTGTTTGATCTTGCCTTCGAGCTTCCACTCGTAGAAACCGTCGGCCAGGACCAGACAGCGGCGGTGTACGAACGCCTCGCGGTAAGCCGGCTTCTCCGCGATGGTATCGGCGCGGGCGTTGATCATCATGGCGCCGCCTTTGGCATCCTTGGCCCAGGCCGGGATCAGGCCCCAGCGGAGCGTGACGAGTTCGGGTGCGCCGGCAGGCGCACGGCGCACCGCGTAAACCGGATCGGTCGGCGCGATGTTGTAGCGGGGCGGCGCGTTCGGCACCGCGCCGGTCAGCGTGAGATACGCGTAATACTCGGCCCAGGTGACCGATCGCTTGAACCGCCCGCACATTGACGCCGTTCCGCCGCTCGCCTACCCATGCCTGCTCAGCATCGTCCGAAGGCCGTCCATGCTGCACCTCTATGACTACCTAGCTTCGGGCAACGGATACAAGGTCCGGCTGGCGCTGCGCCTGCTCGGCCGGCCGTACCGGTTGACCGAGCTCGACATCCTGAAGGGCGAGACGCGCACGCCCGCGTTCCTCGCCAAGAACCCGAACGGCCGTATCCCTGCGCTCGAGCTCGAGGACGGGACCGTGCTGTGGGAGTCGAACGCGATCCTGTTCTACCTGGCCGACGGCACTCGCTTGCTCCCCACCGACCGCTTGTTGCGCGCCCAGGTGCTGCAGTGGATGTTCTTCGAGCAGTACAGCCACGAGCCCTATATCGCGGTAATGCGGTTCTGGCTCCACTACACCGGACTCGACGAGGACAAGCTCCGGCAGCGCGCGAAGAAGATGGAGGGCGGCTACGCCGCGCTCGCGGTCATGGAGAGCCGCCTGGCAGCCGCGCCATACTTCGTGGGGGGCGCGCTCTCGATCGCCGACCTCGCGCTCTACGCCTACACCCACGTCGCGCACGAAGGCGAGTTCGACTTGGGCCGCTTCCCGGCGATCCGCGCGTGGCTCGCGCGCATCGCCGCCGAGCCCGGCTACGCGCCGATCACGGCGGGGTAAAGTTTGCGCGTAGAGCGCACGTCATGATCCTGCTGCGGCGCCATCCAGATTTCCGGACCACTGCCAAGCCACTGACCGAGGCGAAGCGCCGTGTCGGCGGCAATAGCCCGGCGTTTATCGGTCCTGGTGCGCGCTGCTTTTCGCCAAGTCCTCGCCCGCCAGCGCGCGGCGGATCAGCGCGATGGTCTCTTCGACCCCGTAGAGCGCGATGAACGAGCCCATGCGCGGGCCTTCGCTCTGGCCGAGCAGCACTTCGTAGAGCGCCTTGAACCAGGCGCGCAGCTCGGCGAAGCCGTGGCGCTTGCCGACCTCGTAGACTTCGAACTGGATCGCTTCCGGATCGGCGGTCGGGGCGAAGCGGCCGAGCGTCGCGCCAAGATCGCCGAGTGCCGCCGCTTCGGCCGGGCTCGCCGGCCGGTAGCGTTTGGCCGGCTTGACGAAGTCTTGGTAGTAGGAGACGGCGTAGCCGACGAGTTCGTTCAGGATCGGCTGGGTCGCTGGGCTGGCGTCGGGTGCATAGCGGCTGATGAAGCCCCACAGGATCGCCGGCGCATCGGCGTTCACGACGCTCGCCAAGTTGAGCAGGATCCCGAACGTTATCGGCAGCGTCGCCGTCGGCGGGTTGCCGCCATGGATATGCCAGACCGGATTCGCGATCTGCTGGTCGCGCCCCTGGCCCGGGTATTTTTCGAGGTGGGTCAGGTACTCATCGACCGTCTTCGGGATCACGTCGAAATAGAGCCGCTTCGCCTTGCGCGGCGCGTTGTACATGTAAAGCGAGAGGCTGGCCGGCGAGGCGTAGCGCAGCCACTGATCGATCGTGAGGCCGTTGCCGCGCGACTTCGAAATCTTCTCGCCGTTCTCGTCGAGGAACAGCTCGTAGGTGAAGCCGGCCGGCGGCGTGCCGCCCAAGACGCGGCAGATCTGGCTCGACAGCCGGACCGAGTCGATCAGGTCCTTGCCCGACATCTCGTAGTCCACCCCGAGCGCGACCCAGCGCATCGCCCAATCCGCCTTCCACTGCAGCTTGCAGTGGCCACCGGTGACCGGCACCTCGGTCAATTGGCCGCGATCGTCGCGGTAGTTGACGGTGCCGGCGTCGACGTCCCAGGCGACGATCGGCACCTGCAGGACGACGCCGGTGCGCGGGCAGATGGGGAGGAACGGCGAATAGGTCGCACGCCGTTCGGGCCCCAACGTCGGCAAGATCACGTCGCGCACGGCTTCGTAATTCGCGAGGACGCGCTTGAGCGTCGCATCGAACACGCCGGTCTTGTAGCAGGTGGTCGCGCTCTTGAACTCGTAGGCGAACCCGAAGCGATCGAGAAACGCCTTGAGCCGGCCGTTCATGTTGTGGCCGTAGCTTTCGGCGGTGCCGTAGGGATCGGGGATCGCCGTCAGCGGCTTTCCCAAGTGCGCCGCGACCATGTCGCGGTTGGGAACGTTGTCGGGCACGCGGCGGAGCCCGTCCATGTCGTCGGAGAACGCGAACAGGCGCGTCGGCCAGTCGCAGAGCTGCCGGAACGCGTGCTGCACCATCAACGTGCGCGCGACCTCACCGAAGGTGCCGATATGGGGCAAGCCCGAGGGCCCGTAGCCGGTCTCGAACAGCACATAGCCCTTGGCCGGCGCCGCGGCGCCCAGGCGCGCCAGCAGGCCTTGCGCCTCGACGAACGGCCACGCTTTGGCGGCGCGGGCGAGATCGGTGTCGGTCGGGTTCATGACGAGGCATCCCTTACCTGCCCGAGGCGGACGAGGGAAGAGGGCATCGCACGGGGCCCAGCCTATACTGGCGCCCTATGCCCGCCGTTTCGGCTCTGCTCCCGCCGGTCCCGGTCCTCATCGCCGACGCCCGCGACGCGCTCTGGCTGACGTCCGATGGCGAGGTCGAAGTCGTGAGCCATGCCGAGGCGCGAGCGCGTGCGACCAAGGGGCCGACGCTCCTTTGTTACGCCGCGCTGCAGGCGCGCTACCTCGGAGGAACGCGCTTTCCGGCGTTCGACGTGCTCGAGCTTTTCGCCTTCGTCCGCCCGGCGACCTTCGCAGTGCCGACCCCGGCCGGTCTCGCCGCGGCGTTGGGCTTTGTCCCGCCCGCCGACCGCGCGGCCGAAGCGATGTCGCTGTTGCGGGCGGTCGAGGAACTGCTGACCCGGGCCCAGACCACGGTGCGCGACCCGGCCGGGCACCGTTTGATCGCGGCGATGGCGCGGGGCGGCTGGCCCTGGGCAAAGCCGCTCGCGCGTGCGATCGGGATCGCGCTCGATCAGCCGGCGGCCCACGGCGCGGATCGGCTCGGGCTCGACGTGTGGACGCGGCTTCCGGCGTGGGAGGCCGAGCCGCCGCCGGACCCGCCGGGCGACCGTGCGGTAACCGCCGCCGAAGCGGAGGATCGCCTCCGCGACCTCGTCGGCGTCGATGCCGAAGCGCGGCCCCAGCAAGCGAGTTACGCCCGGGCCGCCGCGGCCGCGTTCGCGCCGCGCGACCAAGCCGGCGCCCCCAACGTCGTCCTCGCCGAAGCCGGCACCGGCACCGGCAAGACGCTGGGCTACGTCGCCTCGGCGAGCGTGTGGGCCGAAAAGAACCTAGGCGCCGTCTGGGTATCGACCTTCACCAAGAATTTGCAGCGCCAGATCGATCAAGAGCTCGACCGGCTCTATCCGCAGCCCGCGATCAAGCGCCAGAAGGTCGTGGTCCGCAAGGGCCGCGAGAACTACCTCTGCCTCCTGAACCTCGAGGAAGCGGCGAGCCGCGCCGCGCTGGGCGGCAGCAGCGTCGCGCTCGGCCTGGTCGCGCGCTGGGCCGAAGCGACCCGCGACGGCGATATCGTCTCCGGCGACTTTCCGGCGTGGCTCGCCGACCTCGCCCGCTTCGCCCCGACCTTGGGCCTCGCCCATCACCGCGGCGAGTGCGTCTACGCCGCCTGCCCGCACTACAGCCGCTGCTACGCAGAGCGTTCGATCCGGGCGGCCCGCCGCGCCGATATCGTGATCGCGAACCACGCGCTGGTTCTGGCGCAAGCCGGGTCGGCCGAGGACGAGGATCCGCGCATCCCGACGCGGTACGTGTTCGACGAAGGCCACCATCTGTTCGATGCCGCCGATTCGGCTTACGCCGCGCACCTGTCCGGAACCGAGATGAGCGAGCTCCGGCGCTGGCTCCGCGGCGAGGGGCGACGCCAGAACCGAATTCGCGGGCTCGAGCGGCGGGTCGGCGATCTGATCGCGGGCGATGCCGACGCCGCCACCGACCTCGCGCAAGCGATGAAGGCCGCGAGCGTGCTGCCGGGGCCAGGTTGGCTGGCGCGTGTCACCGAGGGCCGGGCCGAGGGTGCGGCCGAAGCTTTCCTCGCCGCGGCGGCGACGCACGTCACGGCGCGGAGCACCGGTCCGGCCGGAACCGGGTACGGCGAGGAAGCCGAAGCCACCGCACTCGGCGAACCGCTCCGCCGCGCGGGCGCCGCGCTCGCCGCCGGCCTGGGCGCGCTCAACCGCCCGCTCACGCGCCTGAACCGCGCGCTCGCCGCCAAGCTCGACGCCGAAGCCGCCGACCTCGAGAGCGCCACCCGGCTCAAGGTCGAGGCGGCGATGCGGAGCTTGGCGTTCCGGAGCGCAATGCTCACCGCGTGGCTCGGCATGCTCGAAGCGATCGTCGACCAAGTGTCGGTCGCAGCGGCCAACGCCGCACCGGCGCCGGCCGGCGCCGCCGCAGACGCGGACGCGGCAGGCAGCCAAGCGTTCGTCGACTGGTTCGCGGTCGAACGCACCGGCGGGCGGATCTTCGATGTCGGGCTTTATCGCCACTGGCTCGATCCGACGCTCCCGTTCGCGCGCACCGTGCTGGCGCGCGCCCACGGCGCCGTCATCACCTCGGCCACGTTGCGCGATCGCGCGCTTCCGGCCGAAGCCGACGGCACCGCCTGGCAGACCGCCGAGATCCGTACCGGCACGCTTCACCTGCCGCTTCCCGCGAAACGGGTGAGCGTGCTCTCGCCGTTCGACTATGCGCGCGCGACCCGCATCTTCGTCGTGACCGATGTGCAGCGCGATCAGCCCGACCAGATCGCCGCCGCCTATCGCGAGCTCTTTCTGGCGGCCGGTGGCGGCGCGCTCGGCCTGTTTACGGCGATCGCGCGGTTAAAACGAACCTACGCCAAGATCGCCGATCCGTTGACGCAAGCCGGGGTCAAGTTGTTGGCGCAGCACATCGACCCGATGGACGTCGGCACCCTGGTCGACATTTTTCGCTCCGAGCGCGATACCTGCCTGCTCGGCACCGACGCGGTCCGCGACGGGGTCGACGTACCCGGGCCTTCGCTTCGCCTGATCGTGTTCGATCGGGTGCCGTGGCCGCGCCCCGGCATCCTCCACCGCGCGCGGCGCGAAGCCTTCGGCGGCAAGTATTACGACGAGATGATCGTCCGCCTCCGCTTGAAGCAAGCGTTCGGGCGCTTGATCCGGCGTGCCGGCGATACCGGCGTGTTCGTCCTCTTAGATCGCATGACGCCCTCGCGTCTCCTGGATGCATTCCCGGAGAACGTCGCGGTCGAGCGGGTCGGGCTCGCCGCGGCCGTCGCCGCGACCCGCGGGTTCCTCGCTCCCTAGCGCGAACCTTCCTTCAATGGAGCCCGCTCCGCGGCGATTCCGTTTTCGGAAAATCTGCTTCAACGCCGGAACCACGCCAGCGCGCCCGCGATCAGGCGATCGAGCGCGGCGCCCCTGAGCGCGACTGCCTCGCGCTCGTAGTGGCCGGTATCGATCACGCCGTTGGCGCGGCGAACGATCGCGGGCAGGCGATCCGGTATCGTCACCGCCTGGGCGGTGGTCGGGACGGCGTTCTTGGCGAATTCGACGGTCATGGCTCACCTCGTTGGTCGGGAGCCATTGTCGAAAAAACGCGGTGACGCGTCCGTAGGACCCGGGTCCCGAGTCGTTGCAGCGCGCCAGACCCGAGGGGTCATCGCGTGGGACCGCGGTCCCAGGCGGGGTCAGCCGCCGCCGAACCCGGCTTCGCGCGCCCGCACGATCGCTTGGGAGCGATTCTCGACCTCGAGCTTGGCGAAGATGCTGGTGATGTGGTTGCGAACGGTCTTTTCGCTCAGGCCCAGCACCGCCGCGATCTGGGCGTTGTCGCGCCCCTGGGCGATCAGCTCGATCAAGTCGCGCTCGCGCGCGGTGAGCTTCGCGAACCGGCCGCGGCCGGCGCCATCGTCGGCGCGGATGAAGGCCATCACCTCGTCGCCCCATTTGGGCCATACGGCTCGGCCTCGAGCGGGACATGGTTGCGGCTTTCCATCGGGAAAAACCGCGCGCCCGGGATCAGGCTCGCGATCAGCCGCCCCTCGTCGAACGGCGCGCGCGCGTCCTTGGTGGCGTGCGTCACCAACGTCGGGCACGCGACCTGCGGCGCCAGCTGGGTGACGTCGATCTCGTTGATGACGCGCATGTAGCGCGCGGCGTTTTCGGGCGAGGTCGAGACCCGCTCGAGCTCGTTGAACCAGGTGTGCTGCTCGGGCGTCCCGCCGGGGATGAACTGCGTCGTGAAGAACTGGCAGAAGGGCCGGGTTCTCCTTGCCCCAGCCGAGCTCGGCCAGCTTGACCAGCATCTCGGCTTCTTCGCGTTGCGCCGGCGTCGGGTCGCGCTTCAGGCGACCGCGCGCGAAGCCGCCGTGCAGGACCAGGTGGCTGACGCGCTCGGGGTGACGCACGGCGTAGGCGATCGCGACCGCTGCGCCTTGCGAGATGCCGAGCAGCGGAAAGCGCTCGAGCCCGGCGGCATCGACCACCGTCTCGAGGTCGGCGACCCAGGCGTCGAACGAGAGCGCGGCGACGGCCCAGTCCGACAGGCCGCAGCCGCGCGTATCGTAGCGAACGAAGGTGCGGCCGGCCGAAAGACCGAGCAGGATGTGGTTCCACACCGGGCTGCCCCAGTCGAAGTCGAGATGGTTGAGCCAGTTGGCGGCCTTGACCAGCGGCGGTCCCGCGCCGGTCGTCGCATAGGCGAGGCGAACGCCGTCGGCGGTCGTGCAAAAACGAATGTGCTGCTTGCGTTTCTCCACCGCGTTTCCCCGGGCGTACGGTGCCGGTAAGCGCTCGCCCTGTCCAGGCACTGCCGCCGGATCGACCGGTAAGCCTTGCCGCGCCGTGTCCGCTTCTCTATGTTCGCGCGCACAAGGAAAAACGGGCAGCCCATGGAACACACCGCGCTCATTTACACGATGGTTCTCGTTTCGGCATCCGACGGCCACATGAAGGACGCCGAGTTACGCACCATGGGCGACATCGTCCGCACCATTCCGGCGTTCCGCGGCTACACCTCGGATTTCCTGCCGATGGCGGCCAAGGACTGCGCCGACATGCTGAACGAGAAGGACGGCCTCGACAAAGTGCTGACCTTCATCGACCGCTCGCTGCCGCCGGAGCTCCGCGAGACTGCCTACACCATCGCCTGCGAGATCGCGGTCGCCGACGGCAAGCTCGAACAGGAAGAGCTGCGGCTCTTGGAGATGATCCGCCATCGCCTGGGAGTCGGCCGCTTGCCGGCGGCGGCGATTGAGCGCGGCGTCAAAGCGCGCTACACGCCTTTCGACAAGAAGGCAGGCGGCGCCAAGAAGTCGGCAACGGCCAAGGCTGCCAAATTCAAACGTCGCTAGCCGACCGGACGGGGCGCCAACGGCCTGGCAATCGCCGCGCGCTGCCGACGTCGCCAACCGGCACTCGCTCAAGCTCTTGAACGACGCGCTGGTGATCGGCCCGGCCGCCGAGCGCGGCAAGCGGCCCGAGGGCGTCGCGCCCAATACGCTCGCGCGCAAGGCGTAGAGGTCGGAACGATACCGATCAGCGGAGCGCGGCAAGAAAACGCGCGACCGCGGCGATCGCCTCGGCCCACGCTTCCGCCTCGGTACGGCCGGAGGATTTTCGCGGCACCAAGCTGTGGTCGCCGTCTTCGATCCAGTGGAGCGCGATCGCCGAGCTCAACGGATAGGTCGCGACTTCGTCGCGCGTGCCCATGGTATCGCGCGTGCCCTGGACGATGAGCGCGCGGGTCTTCAAGCCTTCGAGGTGCGCGATCCGGGCCGCCGCCGACCTGCCGGGGGCGTGGAACGGATAGCCCAGGCACACCAGCCCGCGCGCGCCGGCCGAGTCGGCGACCATGCTCGCGATCCGCCCACCCATCGACTTGCCGCCGATCGCGACCTTCGGCCCGCCACCCAGCGCCGCGAGCGCCGCGTTCCAGGTCGCGACCAACACGTCGGGCCGGTCGGGGCCCGGTTTCTTGCCGGCACGCCGCGCCGCCATGTAGGGGAACTCGAAGCGCGCGACCCGCCAACCTTCGGCCGCAAGGCCCTGCGCGAACGCCCCCATGAACGGGCTATCCATCGGCGCGCCGGCGCCGTGGGCGAGCGCGACGATCTTGCCCTTGGCGGGACCGTCGAGCAGAAAATCGGGAGCCATGGCGAGAACCAACTAACGTTCTAACTTATTACGCGAGGATAAACATTTAGTATATTGTAAATAAATGAAATTATAGTACGATGATCTACTTGCCATCGCCTTTCGTGGACCGCCCATGAGCGCAAGACCCCGTTTGTTCATCGTCGGCAGGGAACTGCTCGCCGTCGAAAACATGGAACTTCTCCTCGACGATATCGGTGTCGCCGCGGTTGGACGCGCATTCTCGGTCGCGGAGGCGATCGATCGGCTCGGTGAGGTCAAGATCGACGGCGCGATCGTCGATCTCGACGTCCGCGGGCGCGTGGTCGAACTGGTGGGTGCGTTGGTCAAGGCCGGCAAGCGGATGATTTTCGTGTCCGACCGGTTCGGGCCGAGGTTCGCCGAGCAGTTTCCCGACATTGCGTGTCTCGAAAAACCGGTGAGCGAGGACGCGTTGCGCACCGTGGTCGCGAAAGCGTTCGACGGGACGTATCGACCCGTCGCCGGCAAGCGTCGGAAGAAAATCAACCCGGCAGCGGTGCTGCGGAACTGATCGGCGTTCGTGCCGAACCGGCCCCCGGGGCCGCGGCGTACGGCATCGCCGATGGAGCGGGTGAGGGGAATCGAACCCCCGTCGTAAGCTTGGGAAGCTTCTGCTCTGCCATTGAGCTACACCCGCGCCGCGGCAACGCGATGCCATCTTACGCGAGGCCGGGACCTGAGCGGAACTCCCGAAAATGCCCATCACCGCGCGCGAGCTCCGCAAGATGAAACGCGTGGTGCCGCCGGGCGCGGTCGATGCCAGCGTTCGTTCGACGCAAGCTCAGGCACTCGCAGGCCGCGTTCGCGGCGATGTTCGGCGTCAGCGTCCGCACCGTCCAAGAGTGGGAGCAGCACCGGCGCAAACCTGCGGGCGCGGCGCGCGTCCTTTAGCAGATCATCGAACGCGAGCCCGCTGCGGTTCGGCGTGCCCTTGCCCGCTAGCCAATGTGTCGCGTTCGTGATCGGCGTTGAGCGCTATGACGTTGACGCAGCCGGCCGGCCGTCGCACCTTCCGGAGAGATCAGGTTAGTTCGCGATGAACGCCCCGACCGTACCGCTCAAGATCAAGCCGCTCGATCCGGCCAAGTTCCGCGATCCCGATACGACCGCCAAGGGCGAGCGGCGGGCGAGCGTCGCGTTGCGCGCCTTCGAGACGCTTTGGTTCAACACCGGGACGCTCTGCAACCTGACTTGCGCCAACTGCTACATCGAATCGAGCCCGACCAACGACCGTCTGGCCTACCTTACGCTCGATGAGGTACGCGAGTACCTCGTCGAGATCGCGCGCGACCGGCTCCCCGTACGCACGATCGGGTTCACCGGGGGCGAACCGTTCATGAACCCGACGATCGTCGCCATGCTCGAGACCTGCCTCGAGCGCGGGTTCGAGGTATTGGTGCTCACGAACGCGATGCGGCCGATGCGCAAGCTCGAGCGGCCGCTCCGCGACCTGCACGCGCGCTTCGGCGCCAAGCTCACGATCCGGGTCTCGCTCGACCATTACACCGCCGAACGCCACGACGCCGAGCGCGGGCCGCAGTCGTTTACGAAAACGGTCGACGGGCTGGTCTGGCTCGCCTGCCACGGCTTCCGCGTCCACGTCGCCGGCCGCACCTATTGGGGCGAGCCCGAGCCCGCGCTGCGCCAGGGCTACGCCGCCCTCTTCGCCGGCCTCGACATCCCGGTCGACGCCGGCGATGCCGAGGCGCTGGTGCTGTTCCCCGAGATGGACGCGCGGGTCGATGTGCCCGAGATCACGGTCGCATGCTGGGGCATCTTGAACGTCAGCCCCGATGCCATGATGTGCGCGACCTCGCGCATGGTGGTGAAGCGCAAAGGCGCCGCCGGTCCGGTGGTTGTGCCGTGCACGCTGCTCCCCTACGACCCCGCGTTCGAGATGGGCGCGACGCTCGCGAGCGCGGCCGGGGCGGTCAAGCTCAACCACCCGCACTGCGCCAAGTTCTGCGTCCTGGGCGGCGGTTCCTGCAGCCGCTAAGGCCCCGGCCGCACCCGCCGGCGCCGCTCGCCTGCAAGGACGCTCGCCCCACCCTGGCCGAGACTTGACCCGGCCGTCGCCAGCCGTTAAGACTCCGGCCGTTCCGTGGTGATTTGAGCCGGCCGGCTTGCGAACCACGTTAAAGAAATCGCTAAAAGGCCGGTGCGAAACCCGGCCGGCGCGCCGGGTTTTTTATTGGAGGCAGCGATGCCGAACGAAACGAAACAGCGTTCGACGAAGCCTGCGTGGCGCGCGCAGACGCAGCTCGTTCACGGCGGCGGCGTGCGCTCGCATCACGGTGAGACCAGCGAAGCGCTCTATTTGACGTCGGGCTACGTCTACGACAACGCCGAGACCGCCGAAGCGCGTTTCAAGGGCACCGACGACGGCTTCATCTATTCGCGCTACGGCAACCCGACCGTCGGCATGTTCGAGGATCGTATGATCCTGCTCGAGGGCGCGAAGGCCGCGCGCGCGACGTCGAGCGGAATGGCGGCGGTCAACGCCGCGCTCATGTGCCAGCTCAAGGCCGGCGATCACGTCGTCGCGGCCCGTGCTTTGTTCGGCTCGTGCCTCTACATCATCGACCAGATCCTGCCGCGGTTCGGCGTCCAGGTAACGCTGGTCGACGGCGCCGATCTCGACCAGTGGCGCCGCGCGGTCCGCGGCGGCACCGTGTGCGCGTTCATCGAGACTCCGTCCAACCCGGGGCTCGAGATCATCGACGTCCGCGCCGTCGCCGACCTCCTGCATGCGGTCGGCGCCAAGCTGATCGTCGACAACGTGTTCGCGACGCCGATCCTGCAGAAGCCGCTCAAGCTCGGCGCCGACATCGTCGTCTATTCGGCGACCAAACACATCGACGGTCAGGGCCGGGCAATGGGCGGCATCGTCCTGGCCGACGCGGCATTCGTGAACGACAAGCTGGTCCCCTACCTCCGCCACACTGGCCCGTCGCTCTCGCCGTTCAACGCCTGGGTGCTGCTGAAAGGCCTGGAAACGCTCGACCTCCGGGTAGCGCGCCACTGCGACAACGCGACCCAAGTCGCGCATTTCCTCGACCGCCAGAGCGGCGTCGCCAACGTGCGGTTCCCAGCACTCGCCTCGCACCCTCAGCACAATCTCGCC
>Ga0194132_10001946_pt1 | contig 40349 bp, 42 predicted proteins | sample TA2KigOf80mmetaG_FD_148612 | JGI IMG/M metagenome (GOLD analysis project Ga0194132, IMG submission 148612) | Freshwater microbial communities from Lake Tanganyika, Tanzania - TA2015054 Kigoma Offshore 80m | ecosystem: Environmental > Aquatic > Freshwater > Lake | place: Tanzania: Lake...
ATGGCGGACGCCCCCGCGACGCCCCCGGCGCTTGCGGTGCGCCGAGGCGGCGCTGCCGGGCTCGGCGTCGCCGGTCAGTGAAGCGGGCTGCTCAACGGAAGCATTCTCGAAGGGAGACGCCCCGAAATCGGCGTCGGACGGATCGGGCTTGCCCGAGGAGTCGGGCTGGTCGTGCTCTGTCCTCAAACGGTCCTCTAATGACCTCATCGCGAAGATGCGCTACCAGTTTAATGCCATCTACGCCGTGCCGTCCACGTATTTGGCGGTTGGGGCGACGCTGAATCGGTCGTAGCCATACGCCAGCGCCTCGACCGCCGCGCGCGCCGTATCGATCGAGGTGTAGCAGGGCATGCGCCGCTCGACGGCCGCGCGGCGTATCTCGAAGCCGTCCTTCAGCGACACGGCGACCTCGGCGATGGTGTTCACGACGCCATCCACGGTGCGGTCGACGACCACGCTGAGGGCGTTGGCAGCGGGTTCGCCGACGCGGTTCACCGGCGTCACCGGTATGCCGAGGCCGCTGACGAGCGCGGCGGTGCCGCTGGTCGCGTAGAGCCGGTAGCCGCGCTCGTGGAGCAGTTTGAGCCAGGGCACCGCCTCCGGCTTGTCGCGGTCGGCGATGGTCACGAGCAGCGAGCCCTTGGGCGGCAGCATGAGGTTCGCCGCCATGAGCGCCTTCGCCACGGCGGGCCGCAGCGCCTTGTCGATGCCCATGACCTCGCCGGTGGACTTCATCTCGGGGCCGAGGTAGGTGTCGACGCCGGGCAGCTTCTGCATCGAGAACACCGGCGCCTTCACCGCCACCAGCGGCTTCACCGGCTGGAGCCCGCCCTGGCGGCCCTGCTCGCGGAGCGTTTGGCCGCGCATGACATTCGTGGCGAGCTGCACCATCGGCACGTCGGTCACTTTCGAAATGAACGGCACCGTGCGGCTCGACCGTGGGTTGACCTCGATGATGTAGACCGACGATTTGAGATGGGAGCTGGGGTCGAACGTCGACGGGTCGCGGTAGAGGCTCTCGCTCATGATGACGTATTGGATGTTCATGAGGCCGCGCACGCCAAGCGCCAGGCCAATACGGGTCGTGTAGTCGACGATCATGTGCTGCTCCTCCTCCGTCAGCGTGGGCGCCGGATAGACGGCCATGGAGTCGCCGGAGTGGACTCCCGCCCGCTCGATGTGCTCCATGATGCCGGGGATGAGCACCTGCTCGCCGTCGCAGATGGCATCGACCTCCACCTCGCGGCCCTCGAAATACTTGTCCATAAGGATGGGCCGGCCCTGGCCCGCCTCGACGGCGCGGCTGAGGTAGCGGACGAGCTGCGTGGCGTTGTCGACGATCTCCATGGCGCGCCCGCCGAGCACGTAGCTGGGCCGCACCAGCAGCGGGAAGCCGATGCGCTGCGCGACGCTGAGGCCTTCCTCCAGCGATGTGACCGTGGCGCCGGGCGGCTGAGGGATGCCGAGGCGCTCCATGAGGTCGCCGAAGCGTTCGCGGTTCGATGCGATGTCGATGGCGTCGGCCGACGATCCCATGATGGGCAGGCCCGCCCGGCCGAGCGCCTGGCTGAGGTTGATGGCCGTTTGCCCGCCGAACTGCACCACGCTCGCGGGCGCGTCGCCGCCCGGCGGCGTCTCGTTGTCGATGATGTCGCGCACCGCCTCCTCGTCCAGCGGCTCGAAGTAGAGGCGGTCGCTGCTGTCGAAGTCGGTGCTCACGGTTTCCGGGTTGGAGTTGACCATGATGCTGTGAACGCCAGAGTCGCGCAGGGCCCACGCCGCGTGCACCGAGCAGTAATCGAACTCGATGCCCTGGCCGATGCGGATGGGCCCGCTGCCGATGACGACGGCGCGCGGTGCGGGCAGGGGCGAGGCCTCGTTCTCTTGCTCGTAGCAGCTGTAGAAGTAGGGCGTGACCGCCTCGAACTCGGCGGCGCAGGTGTCCACCATCTTGTAGACCGGACGGATGCCGGCCTCGATGCGCTGCTGGCGCACCTGCTCGGGCAGGCGGTCGGCGAGTGTGCCGATCACCTCGTCGGAGAAGCCGAGACGCTTCGCCTCCCACAACAGGTCGGAGGTAAGCTCTTGGCCGAGCAGGCGGCGCTCCATGTCGACGATGTGCTGGAGGCCTTGGACGAACCACGGATCGACCATGGTGATCTTGCACAGGTCGTTGACGCCGACGCCGCGCCGGAGCGCCGCGAGCATGACCCACAGGCGCAGGTCGGTGGGGTTCAGCGGCAGCCCCTCGACGCCCCTGGCGGCGCCTTGCTTCCACTCCGGGTCTTGCCAGAGGATGGAGCGGCCGCCCATTTCCAGCGAGCGGACGGCCTTCTGCAGCGCGGCGACGTAGGAACGGTCGATTGCCATTACCTCGCCGGTGGCCTTCATCTGCGTGCCGATGACGCGGTCGCCGGTGGCGAACTTGTCGAACGGCCAGCGTGGGATCTTGATGACGCAATAGTCGATGGCGGGCTCGAACGCCGCCTTCGTCTTCTTGGTGACGGCGTTGGGTATCTCGTCGAGGGTGCGGCCGACGGCGATTTTGGCGGCGACGCGGGCGATGGGGTAGCCCGTGGCCTTCGAGGCGAGGGCCGAGGAGCGGCTGACGCGCGGGTTCACCTCGATGACGTAATACTGCATGGGGGCGGGCGCGCCGCCGGGCAGGGCCTCGCCGACGATGGGGTGGGGCGAGAGCGCGAACTGCACGTTGCAGCCGCCCTGGATGCCCAGCGACCGGATGATCTTGATGCTGGCCGAGCGCAGCATCTGGTATTCCTTGTCGGAGAGCGTCTGCGTCGGGGCGATGACGATGCTGTCGCCGGTGTGGACGCCCATGGGGTCGAAGTTTTCCATGGTGCAGATGATGATGCAGTTGTCGGCCGCGTCGCGCATCACCTCCACCTCGATCTCCTTCCAGCCCAGCAGCGAGCGCTCGACGAGGATCTGGTGAATGGGGCTGGCGGCGAGGCCGGTGCGGGCGACCTCCTCCAGCTCGGCCATGGTTTTCGCGAAGCCGCCGCCGGTGCCGCCCAGGGTGTAGGCGGGGCGGACGACCAGCGGCAACCCCAGCGCGCGGCCGACTGCAAGGGCCTCGTCCACCGAGTGGACGATTTCGCTGGGCGGCGTGGGCTCGCCGATGGCGGAGAGCATGTCACGGAACAGCTCGCGGTCCTCGGCCTTGGCGATGGTTTCGGGCGAAGTGCCGAGGAGCCGCACGCCATGGCGCTCCAGCACGCCCGCGCGGTGCAGGTCCATCGCCAGGTTCAGGCCGGTCTGCCCGCCGAGGGTCGGCAGCAGGCCGTCAGGCTTCTCCCTCGCGATGATGCGCTCGACCACATCGACGGTGAGCGGCTCGATGTAGACGAAGTCGGCCACGTCCTCGTCGGTCATGATCGTCGCGGGGTTCGAGTTGACGAGGACAGTGGTGATGCCTTCCTCGCGCAGCGAGCGGCAGGCCTGGGTGCCGGCGTAGTCAAACTCCGCCGCCTGACCGATGACGATGGGTCCGCTGCCAATGACGAGGACCTTGCGGGGCTTTTCGTGAGTGGTCATGCGTTAATCTTTAGAACGAAAGCATTCGTAGCCGACGGACAATCTCAGGCCCTTGGCTTCCGTGTCCACCATGGCCGCCCCACGTTGAAGGATGGGAAACTCGAAGCACGGCGACGCCAGCAGGTGCGAGCCAGCTCGCGGTTGCCTTGTGTACAGGAGTGCCGAGGGGAGAACCACGCGGGGACGGCAAAAGGATACCTCTCTATCCAACACCCCGTTGTTCACGGACCTCTCGCTTGCCTTTCCATCGACTCTACCTGTCCCACCAGGCTCGGCATTGACACATGCGGTCATCAGTTGGCTCCACGGGTTTCGGAGGCCCATAAACACTGCTGGCGGATACTCATGCAGCAACCTCCACGAAGGACTACATTGACTTCCTAGCTCCTTGGAGCACTTCGGTAACGACGATTCCAATTGCCAGCCCCTCCTTGGTTTCAAGGAGCCTTCTCACTTCCTCGGCGATTTCGTTTTGTGGTTCTCGGAGGAACCTCACCAGAACGCTCGTGTCCAGAATCACCATGAAGAAGCTCCAGATTTGTGACTTTCGATTTTCCTGGACTCTTTGCTCACGTCGTCGATCTCTATATGCCCCGACAGTGCGATCAAGCCCTGCACGGCAGCTCGGTAGAGGTACTCTCGCAGTGCCTTTTCAACAGCCTTGCTCTTATTCGTCTCGCCCGTGAAGTAGAGCACGTCGTCGAGCGTCTTCTCGTCGATGTCCAGCATGGTCCGCATGGCTATGCCTCATCGAAATAATGCATAAATGATATGCATCATTTTGAAGCATCACGCACGAGGTCCATGAACTCGTCGAAGATGTATTCGTTGTCGAGCGGGCCGGGCGATGCCTCGGAGTGGTACTGGATGGTGAGCAGCGGCACGGCGCGGTGACGCAGGCCCTCCACGGTGCCATCGTTCAGGTTGCGGTGCGTGACCTCCAGCGACGATGGCAGGCCCGCGTCCGACACGGCATAGCCGTGGTTCTGCGCCGTGATGTAAACGCGGCCGCTCCGCACGTCTTGCACGGGGTGATTGCCGCCCCGGTGCCCGAACTTCAGCTTGTAGGTGCCGGCGCCGAGGGCGCGCGCGATCACCTGGTGGCCGAGGCAGATGCCGAGTATCGGCACGCGCCCGATGAGCGCCTCGGCCGCGCGCACGGTGGCCTCGTTGTGCACCGGGTCGCCGGGGCCGGGCGAGATGACGACGCCGTCCGGCCGGTGGGCCAGCACCTCCTCGGCCGTGGCAGTGGAGGGTACGACAGTGACGCGGGAGCCGCGCCTTGCGAGGTTGCGGAGGATGTTGTATTTGACGCCGCAGTCGATCGCCACGATGCGCGAGCGACCGTCGCCGTTCCAGTCGAACTCCCTGTCGGTGGTCACATGCTGGACGAAGTCGATGTCGCCGTACGACGGCGTGGCGCGCAGACGGGCGAGCGCCTCGTCGGGCGTCTCGGTGCTGGTGATCGTGCCCATCATGGCGCCGGAATCGCGGATGCGCCGCGTGACGGCGCGCGTGTCGACGCCGTGGATGCTGGGGATGCGCTGGGACGCGAGATAGTCGTGGAGAGTGCGGGTGGCGTCGAAGTGGCTGGGCTGCATCCACCGCTCGCGCACGACGAAGCCCATGACCTGGATGCGTCCCGACTCGTCGTCGGTCGCGTTGATGCCATAGTTGCCCATCATCGGGAAGGTGGGAACGACGATTTGGCCGGCATACGATGGGTCGGTCAGCATTTCCTGGTAGCCGGTCATCGAGGTGTTGAACACCACCTCGCCGGACGCGGTGCCTTCGGCGCCGAACGAGAGGCCGCGGAACACCGAGCCGTCGCGCAGGACGAGATATGCGGGCTTGGACAAGGCGTTGGACATTACGAGCGGGCCACCTTCTTCAATGTCTCGGGCTGCATGCCGTCATGGACGATCTGGCCTTGGGCAATCGTGAGCCGCACGCGGCCCTTCAGCGTGGCTCCGCGCAGCGGTGTGTTCTTCCCCTTGGACGCGAACCGCGCGGTATCGACCACCCATTCCTCATTGGGGTCGAAAAGCACGACGTCGGCGGGCGTGCCGGGGCGCAGCGTGGCGAGGCCGGCGTGGCGCGGGCCGAGCATCGCGGCGGGGCCGACGGTGAGCTTGCGGATGAGCGTTTCCAGCGGCAGCTCGCCGCCGTGCACCAGCGCCATCAGCGAGCCGAACGCCGTTTCGAGCACCGAGAGGCCGACGTTGGCGTCGTCGAAGGGCATCGTCTTGTCGCTCCAGGTGTGCGGGGCGTGATCGGTCGCGATGCTGTCGATGGTGCCGTCCTTCAGCGCCTCGACCATCGCGGCGCGGTCGTCGATCGCGCGGAGGGGCGGGCTCACCTTGGCGTGCGTGTCGTAGGCGGCGGCCGTGAGCGGGCCGCGGGCGTGGCGGCCTTGGTGGCCCAGCACCCACTCCTCGGTCATCGTCAGGTGGTGCGGCGTCACCTCGGCGGTCACGCGCAGGCCGCGCTGCTTGGCGCGCCGCACCAGCTCGGCGCCGCCGGCGGTGCTCAGGTGCGCGGCGTGGAACCAGCCGCCGGTCATGCCGGCTAGGGCGATGTCGCGCGCGACGAGCGACTCCTCGCCCGCCGACGGGTAGCCCGCGAGGCCAAGGCGCGATGCCACCCAGCCGTCGTGGATGCCGGTGCCCTTCGTCAGCGTGTAGTCTTCGCAATGGTCGACGACCGGCAAGCCGAGGTCGGCGGCGTAGAGCAGCGCGTTCCGCATCATGCGCGCGTCGGCGACCGGCGCGCCGTCGTCGGTGAAGGCCACGACGCCGGCGCCGGCGAGCTCCTCCATGTCGGTGAGTACCTTGCCAGCCCGCCCGATGGTCACCGCGCCGACGGCCAGCACGCGCACGGGCCCCGCTTCCCGGGCCCGCTGGAGGACGAAGTCGACCACGGTGCCGTTGTCGATGGCGGGGTTGGTGTTCGGCATGGCGCACAGGGTGGTGAAGCCACCGCGCGCGCCCGCCGCCGCGCCGGTCGCGATCGTCTCTTTGTCCTCGAATCCGGGCTCGCGCAGGTGGGCGTGGAAGTCGATGAAGCCGGGGGTGGCGACGAGGCTCGTGCCGTCGATGACGATGGCGTCGGACGGGGAGACGTGTCCGCCTCGGCTCGCGACATGGCCGTCCCGCAGCAGCAGGTCGCCCACCTGGTCGAAGGCGTCGCCCACGTCGAGGATACGCACGTTCCGGATGAGGATGGGCCGCGTCGTCATGCGCTCGCCTCCGGGCCGTTGAGCAGCAGGTAGAGCAACGCCATGCGCGTCGCGACGCCGTTCGTCACCTGCTCCTCGATGCGCTGCGCGTCGCCGTGCGCGAGGCTGGAGGCGAGCTCGATGCCCTCGTTCATCGGGCCGGGGTGCATCAGCAGCGCGTTGGGCCTTGCCTTCCGCATGCGCGCCTCGGTCACCTGCCAGCGGCGCGTGTATTCGCGCATGCTGGGCGTGGCGCCGCCCTCCATGCGCTCGGTCTGGATGCGGAGCGCCATGACGACATCGGCGCCGTCGATCGCCTTGTCGAGGTCGGTTTCGACGCTGACGTTGGCGGTGGGGTAGGCCGTGTCGCGGCCGCGCAGCAGCTCCAGCGGCAGCAGCGTCGGCGGGCCGCAGAGGACGACGCGGGCGCCGGCCGCCGAGAGGCCGAAGATGTTGGAGCGCGCGACGCGGCTGTGCGCCACGTCGCCGATGATGACGACCTTGCGCCCTTCGAGCGAGCCGAGGTGGCGCCGCATGGTGTAGAGGTCGAGCAGCGCCTGTGAGGGGTGCGCGTGCCGGCCGTCGCCGGCGTTGACGATGCCGGCGTGCTTCAGGTGGCGGGCCAGCAGGTAGGGCGCGCCGGAGTCCTTGTGGCGCATGACGATGAGGTCGGCGTGCATCGCCTGGAGGGTGAGGCCGGTGTTGAGCAGCGATTCGCCCTTTTCGGCGCTGCTGCCGGAGCCGGACAGGTTGATGACGTCGGCGCTGAGTATCTTGCCGGCCTGCTCGAACGAGACGCGGGTGCGGGTGCTCGGCTCGAGGAACAGCGTCATGATGATCTTGCCGCGCAGCGACGGCACCTTCTTGATGGAGCGGCCCAGCACCTCGCGCATGCTCTCGGTGGTGCCGAGCACGAGGTCGATCTCCTCGCGCGTGAAGTCGTCGAGGTCGAGCACTTGGCGCCGTGGGGCGAGCGAGGTAATGGCCGGCGCGGCGGCTTGCGGCGTCGTCATGCGAGCACCCGCCGTTCGTGGTCGACGAGCACTACTTCCTCGCGCTGGTCGATTTCCCGTACCCGCACTTGTATCTCCTCGGTGAGCGAGGTGGGCACGTTCTTGCCCACGTAGTCGGCGCGAATCGGCAGCTCGCGGTGGCCGCGGTCCACGAGCACGGCAAGCTGCACCTGGTGGGCGCGGCCGAGGTCCACCAGCGCGTCGAGCGCGGCGCGAACGGTGCGCCCGGTGTAGAGCACGTCGTCGACGAGCACGATGGTCTTGCCGGCGATGGGCACCGGCAGCTGCGTTGGCCGCACGAGCGGCTGGGGACGGCTGGTGAGGTCGTCGCGGTAGAGGTTGATGTCGAGCCCGCCGACGGGCACGTCGACGCCCTCGAAGGTCTTGATCGCGTCGGCGATGCGCTGGGCCAGCGGCACGCCGCGGCGCAGCAGGCCCATCAGCACCAGGCCATCGGTGCCGCGGTTGCGCTCGACGATCTGGTGGGCGATACGCACGAGGGCGCGCCGCACGTCGTCGGCCGTCATCAGCAGTTTTTCGCTCGCCACGAAAAAGACCTCTCGCCAGGGGTGAGGGCAAGAGGCCGGTGCGCGCTGCATACGCACGCGTCGTGCGCGCTGTTCACCGACGCCTTGCCGGCCTCGCTGGACCGTTCTTAAAGGCGCGGACCGTTCGATTGTGGTCCACGGCCAAGTATACCGGCCCAAACCGGCGGCCACAAGATGACGTGGCCGTCACGATTACGGCCGTAAGCGAGGGCGGCGCCACCGGCGAGGGGCGCGAGCCGCGGGCCACCGCGCGGGCTACCGCCGGTCGCCGTGCTGGGATTCGCGCCGGATGGCCTTTTTCCGGGCCTTGCCGATCTCCTGACCGTCCACGGTGGAGCCGACGACTTTGCGCGAGCTTTTCGCCATGCCCTTGATCTTCTCCGTGCTCGTGGCCTTCACCCATGCCTTGTCGGAGCGCGAGCGCTCGACGAAGTGCGGCGACTTGCCGGCCTCGGCCTTGGCCTTCTCGTCGGCGCCCTTCAAGGGCGGCACGGTCTGGGAGGGCGGAGTGTCGGTGTTCCGCTTCGGCTTGGCCTTGGCGGTGTAGGTCGGTCGGTTGTCGCGCGTCGCCATTTGGTCCCCCATCCGCGGCGTGAACATGGCCGCGGCATGCTTCCAGGCTACGGGTGGCGTGGGGGCGGTGTGAAGCCGCGCGAGGGGCCGAATCGCTAGGCATGTCGAACGATCCGCGCGATGCCGGCGGTTGAGATGCGTGAACGCGCGGCGCGGCTAGTAGCGCTTGCGGGCCCAGGCGGAGGTGACGAGTGAGCCAACGCCGGCGCCGACGCCCCACAGGAACATCGTCTCGATGCGTCCGGTGAGGTAAGCGACGAGGGAGGCGCCGCTGCACACGCCGAATGCCAGCTCCATGGGGGTGTCGACGAGCAAGTGCGCGACGACGCTGCGGCGCGGGTCTTCCCGGTCGTAGTGGGCGTAGAGCCTGCCCTTGCGCTCGCGGATGTGGAGGCCATTGGGGCCGCGCCACTGGCGGGATGCGCCGAAGAACCAACCCATCCGCGACGGCTCGCACCCCGGAGGCAGCCGCGGAATCTCGAACTCTTGCCCGTATTTCATGGACGCCGTGAAAACTCGCTGAACGGTGAAAATGGAACCAAGATAGATTACCCGACGGCTACGGATTTCGCAATGGCGGGAAGCACTGGTTCAATGCCAGTCCAGCGGCCCATCGCGGCGGCGGCGTTCGGGCCCGCGCGGGCCTCGTGCGGATGCGGGGACCCGCCCGCTCACGCGGCTTGGCGCGCCTCGGCGGGCGGCACGATGCCCGCGCCGTGGCACTTGACGCAATCGACGGTCGGCTCGTCGGGCTCGTTGTCGCCCAGCGTTCCCCAACCGCCGCACGCGGGACATTTGCTCCAGCCGGCGCGCGGCTCGGCGACCCGGCCGCTGCCATCGCACGAAGGGCACGCCTTCGTCACCACGGCGCTCGTCGGGTTCATCCTCGGATCGGTGATCTCGTTGTTGCCGTCGCAGTTGGGGCATGTCGCCATGCCGGAAGCGGAGGTCATCGGGGTCCTCCTCTGTGGGTGGAATGGCCCGGCGCGGCGGGCGCGAGCCGTGTCGTGGCCTATGCCGCGAGCGGGTCGCGGGCTTCGAGCGGCGGCACGATGTCGAGCGTGCGGCACTCCGGGCAGTCGGCCTCGCCGTGGCTCGCGCCGGCGACCTTCACGAAGCCCCACCCACGGCAGGCCAGGCACCGGGACCAGCGCTCCTTCGCGAACGCCACCTGGCCGCTGCCGAAGCACGAGGGGCAGGCGCGGGTCGTTTCGGCGGCTGTCGCGGCGCCGGTGGCGGGGTCGGTGACGACCTTGCGGCCTTCGCAATTGGGACATTAGCCCGTCGAAACGCGGGATATCATGCGGTGCTCCCCCCTCCCCGGCCCCTCGTCCCTAGCTCTTGACGCGTTGCTTTCGGTTGGTCAGGTAGTCGACGATGACGTACTGGCCCAGCTGGTCGGGCGTGGTGTAGAGCGCGCGCCCGTGGTTGATCTTGGTGAGGCGGTCCACGAAGTCGAGCAGGTAGTGGCTCGTCTCCAGCATGAAGGTGTTGATGACGATGCCGTCTTGCGTGCAGCGCCGCGCCTCCTTCAGCGTTTCCTGAATCGTCTTGTACGACGGCGGATACGAGAAATAGGCGCGGTCGCCCTCGACGTAGGCGGTCGGCTCGCCGTCGGTGATCATGATGATCTGCTTCGTCATGCCCTTGCAGCGGTTCAACAGCTGGCGCGACATCATGAAGGCGTGCTGCATGTTGGTGCCGGACACCCACGCGTTCCACGTCACCTTGGGGAGCTCGTCGCCGGTGATCTTCACGGCGTAATCGGAGAAGCCCAGCACGTAGAATTCGTCGCGCGGGTAGCGGCTGTGGATGAGGGCGTGCAGCGCCATCGCCACCTTCTTCGCGGCGGTGAAGCTGCCGAACAGCCCCATGCTGCGGCTCTGGTCCAGCAGCAGCACCGTGGCCGCTTGGGTCGTGTGCTCGGTGCGCATCACCTCGAAGTCGTCGATGGAGAGGCGCACCGGCGTGCCCGTGCCGGTGCGCTGCACGGCGTTCATCACGGTGCACTGGAGGTGTATCTCCATCGGATCGCCGAACTCGTAGGGCTTCGTTTCGTCGGTGTGCTCGCCGCCGGACCCGCGGACATGCAGGTCGTGATTGCCCTGGCGCGACTTCTGCAATTCGGCGAAGAGCTCCTTCAGGGCCTTCATGCCGATCTTGCGGATGCCGGCGGGCGTGAGGTCGAGCTTGTCGCCGTTGCGCTTGAGGTAGCCCGCGTCTTCCAGCTGCTTGGCGATCTTCCGGAGGCGCTCCAAGTCGCGGCGCGCATCCTCGCCGAGCAGTCGCTCGATCTCGCCGGGGTCCAGCTGGTCGAGGTCGCCGCGGCGCATCACCTCCTCGATGGTGTCCTCTAGCTGGTCCAGGTCCTGCATCTGCTCCATCACCTGCATGGCCTGGTCCAGGGTGAGGTCTTCCTTGCCCATGAAGGGGTACTGCTGCGCGATGTCCTCCATGGGCATCAGCTGCCCGAGGTTCTGCGATAGCTCGGCCAGCTCTTGCGCCGTTTCGGGGTCCATGGCGGCGTTCATCGCTTCGAACAGCTCGCGGCGCTGCTCCGGCGACATGCTGTCGAGGAGCGACTGCATCTGGCCCATCTGCTCGGCCAGGCGCTGCATGAGCTCGTCGAACGACTCCGGCGGGTTGTCGCCGAACATCGAGCCCCATTGCCGCATGAACTCGTTGAAGTTCGGCTCCTTGCCGTTCATCTTGTCGCGCATCATCTGGTTCAGGTCGCGCAGCATCTCACGCATGGCCGCCATATCTTCCGGCGTCATCTGTTGGATGCGCTGCTTCATGTCCGACGCGACGTTTTGCATCATCTGCTTCCGCAGCTCGTCCATCAGCTCTTGGAACTTGGAGCGCGCGTCGGGGTCCATGAAGTCGTAGTCTTGCAGCTCCTTGATCTGCCCGCCGAGCGATTGCGGCAGGCGGTCGAGCTGCCCGCGGTGGTCGTTGGCGCGTTGCTCCAGCAGCTCCTGCATCTTCCGCATCTGCTGGGCCAGGTCGGGCGGCATCTGGTTGAGCTTGTCACGCGACTCGTCGACGCGCTTCTGGATGCCCTCGCGCTCGGTCTTGAGGATGTCGTCGAGCCGTTCCTTGAGGTCCTTGGCGACGGAGTCGAGGTTGTAACGCTGGAGTTGTTGCTGGCGGCGCTGCTGAAGGCGGTCCTTCAGGTCGCGGAGGCCGGGTGCGCGCTGGCCGTCGGGGTTGCGCATGCCGCGCTGGAACAAGTCGCGGAGGGCGCGGCGCACATCGCCGTGGGAGATGAGATCGTCCGCCATCTCCTCCATGAGCGCGGATTCATCCATGTCCCAGGGGTTTTGGGTGCCGTCCCAGCGCCCATAGCGGTGCCGTCGGTCGATATCCATGAGGCCATATTACACCCGGCGTCGAGACGGGCGACTACCCCCGCGGCCTATCGAGGAGTTGGCTTTTCACCTCCGCCCACGACAGCCGGCGGCGGATGTGCAGCAGCACGCCCAGCAGCCCCGCGACGACCACCGCCGGCGCGACGCGCGCCTGCACGACCACGCTCTCCGCGTTGTACCACTGGGGCACGCCCGCCTCCAGCGCAGCGATCGCCAGTTCGCCGGCCGCGACGAATGCCATGCAGGACTGATACCACCACGCCAGCGACAACGCTCGTGGACGAAAGGCGGCATCGGCCAGCAGGTAGAGCGCGAGCGCGAACAGGCCGCTGACCGCGCCGCACGCCGCCAGCACCAGCCGCACCGGCGCCGTGAGGTCGCTCCAGTCGAACGGCGTGCGGCACACGAGCGCCAGGCATTCCGCGACGTCAACCGCGCCGACCGGCAGGCCCAGCAGCAGCGCCGTCCGCTGGTGCGCGAACTCGTGGAGCAACTGCGAGGCGATCACCGAGCCGTAGGCCACGGCGACGACGCCAGGCAGCCGGAGCAGGCGGCCGCGATTCGTGCCCATCGCACCGTCACGTAACCGTCTCGGCGCCCACTGGGGCAACCTCACGCCGGAGAGTCGGCCCACGGCCCATCGGTCATCCCTGGCGGGAGGGTTGACGCGGGCCGGAGCCTCTCGCCGCAGGGATGAGAGCACGCGCGCCGTTCGGGTATCCTCAGCGGCGAGAGCCGGCGCCGGCCCAATCCGCCCCGACAGGAGCAACCGCATGGCAACGATCGCATCACGCGCGCGCATGGGCGTCGCGATACCGCAGATCTTCATCGACGGACGCGTCGACCCCGCGCTGATCCGCGCGTCGGCGCGCCTCGCCGAGGACCTGGGCTTCGACTCGCTGTGGACGCAGGAGCAGCTGCTGGGCAAGGCGACGTCGCTGGAGCCGACGACGCTGATGGCCTACGCCGCCGCGGTCACGCTGCGCGTCCGGCTCGGCGTGTCGGTCTACGTCGTCCCGCGGCACGACCCGGTGCGGCTGGCGAAGGAGATCGCGACGGTCGACCAGCTCAGCAGCGGGCGGTTCATCGTCGGCGTGGGCCTTGGCGGCGTCGGCACGGGCGGCGTGGACACGCCGGCGCGCCGTCTCGCCGAGGGGCTGCGCCTGATGCGGGCCCTGTGGACGACCGATGACGTATCCTTCGACGGCCGGGCCTACGCGGTCAAGAACGCGACGATGAACCCGAAGCCGCACCAGCAGCCGATACCAGTGTGGTTCGGCGGCCGAGCTCCGTCGGCCTTGGAGCGCGCGGCCAAGCATGGCGACGGCTGGATGGGTGCCGGCGGCTCGTCCATCGCCGACTTCAAGGCGATGGCGCCGGAGGTGCGGCGCCTCGCGGCGGCCGCGCTGAAGCCTGGATTCGTCATCTCGAAGCGGCAGTACGTCGCCATCGACGACAACCCCGCGCACGCCGCGCGCCGCGCGCTGGACTGGTTCACGGCCTATTACGGCAACGCCGACCTCGGCCGCAAGGTCGTCGCGTGGGGCACCCGCGAGACCGTGCGGGAGCGCATCGAGGAGCTGGTGGACGCCGGCGCCCAACACCTGCTGCTGGCGCCAATGTACGGCTTCGAGGAACACTATCGCGCGTTGGCGGAGGTCACGGGGCTGCGGGCGGTGGCGTAGCGGGCGCGGCCGCCTCCAGCCGCTCGACCGCCGTTTCCATCTCTCGGTGGAAGCGGTGCTCGTCCAGCTCGCGCTCGACCGCCTCGAACTGCTCGGCCATCCGTTCCTTCTCGGCCGGGGTGAGCAGCGCGGCGGCGAGCGGGAAGATGATCTCGTTCTCCTTCGCGATGTGGCTCCGCAGCAGCGTCGCGTAGGTCTCCAGCAGCTTGCCGGCGGCCGTGGCGTCGGCCCGCGCCCCCGCGTCGCGCAGGCGCTCCATCAGCACGTGGCCGGCTTCGTGCTCGCCCGACAGCACGCGCACCGGGCCGGCCTTGATCTGGGCGCCCTTGGTCGCGAGCACCGGAAACAACGCCTGTTCTTCCTTGCGGTGGTGGCAGCCGTGGACGAAGCCCGCGAGGAAGGTGTCGACCAGACGCAGCGCGGCCGCGTCGACCGGCGCTCCCGCCTCGGCCCGCTCGGCGAGCCGTGCCATGACGGCGGCGACCCGCAGGATGACATCGTGCTCGTGGCGCTGATCGGCGAATGGGTCCATGACAACCTCCCAACGCGGCGGGCCGGCCTGCCGCCGAACCTCACTCGCCCTCGATCGAGGCGGGAGGCGAGGCGATGACGCTCCTCGCATTGTACGGCGTGTCGCTACTCGGGCGGCCGGCGTTCGTGCCAATCGGTCGCGCGCTGATAGGCGTGGCCGAGCGCGAGCACCATGGCCTCGTCGAAGGGGCGCCCGACGATCTGCAGGCTGATAGGCAGGCCGTCGCGAGAGAACCCGCACGGCACCGCCAGCGCCGGAACGCCGGCCACGTTGAACAGCCCGGTGTTGCGGCTCACGGCGAACAGCAACGGCTCCTGCTTGCCGCCATGGAGCACCGTTTTCTGGCCGATGCGCGGCGGCAGCACCGGCGAGGTCGGCATGACCATCAGGTCGACCTCCTCCAGCGCGCGCCGCACGACCTGCGTTGCCTCGTGCTTTTTGCGGAGCGCGGCCGCCACCTGCACGCCGGTCGTCTCTGGCGAGCGGAAGTAGTCGCGCACGTCCTCGCCCAGCAGGTCGAGGTCCCGTTCCACCATATCGGCGTAGCGGTCGCGCGCCTCGGCCATCACGATGTCGAACAGGATCGGTCCGGCGTCGCCGACGCCACGGCCGGCGAGGTTGATCTCGCGGAGCGTCGCGCCGAGGCGGCGCAACTCGCGCAACGCCTCCTCCGCCGCGCGGTCGATGTCGGGGTCGAGGCGCTCGAAGAAGAACTTGCGCGGCACGCCGACACATAGGCCGCGCACGCCCTTTCGCAGTCGCCACGCGTAATTGGGCACCGGCACCGGCACGGTGGCGAAGTCGTCGGGGTCGTAGCCGGCGATGACGCGCAACAGCAGCGCCACGTCCTCGACCGTGCGCGCGATGGGGCCGGGGTGGTCGTTCACCCACGACAGCATGCCGATGCCCGCCTTGCTCGCGCGCCCGAACGTCGGCTTCAGGCCCGTGACGCCGCAGAAGGCGGCCGGGTTGCGGATGCTGCCGCCGGTGTCGGAGCCGAGCGCGCCCGCCGCCAGGCCCGCCGCGACCGCCGCCGCCGACCCGCCGCTTGATCCGCCGGGCACGCGGGTCGGGTCCCAGGGGTTGCGCGTCGCGCCGAAGTGTGGGTTGTCGGTGGTGACGCCAAACGCCAGCTCGTGCGTGTTGAGCTTGCCGAGCAGCACCGCGCCGGCCTCGGCCAGCAGGCGCGCCGCCGTGCTGTCGCGCCGCGGCACGTTGCCAATGAACGCCTTCGCGCCATAGGACGTGGGAATGCCTGCGGTGTCGTAAAGGTCTTTCAACCCAATGGGTACGCCGTGCAGCGGGCCCCGGTGGCGCCCCTTCGCCATCTCGCGCTCGGCCTTGCGCGCATCGCTCAACGCGCGCTCGGCGGTGACGGTGACGTAGGCGTTGATGGCCGGGTTCAGCCGCTCGATGCGGTCGAGGTAGGCCTTCGTCAGCTCCACCGGCGACACGCGGCGCTGCTCGATGGCCCTTGCGGCCTTGGCGATGGTGAGCCGGCGCGGGTCGAGGTCGGCCATGGTCGCCTCCGACGGATGTTGGCGGGATTGTAGTGGGTGGCGGCGCGCGGCGACAGGGTCAGCGGGCCCGCGCGGTTTCCGGCGCGACGGGCTCGGCGTCGTCGCTCGGCGCCGGGGCGCGGATGAGCCAGCGCGGCACGAGGTAGGAGAGCGCCGTGCCGACGCCGTAGACGACCGCGAGCGCGAGCATGGCGCGGCCGAAGCTTTGCACCAGGGCGGCGTCGGTGCCGCCGGTCGCGACCGCCGCGCCGGCGCCGACGGCCGGGGCGATGGAGCCGAGCGCCTGGCCGGCCGAATTGCCGATCTGGCCGGAGACCAGCGTGATGTTGGGCTCGGCGTGGACGTATTCCTGCGGGACGCCGTTGAACAGCTGCCGCTGGTTGGCGGTGAGCATGGTGGATTGGCAGATGCCGATGAGCAGCAGGGCCGCGACGATGAGCGTCATGTTGGGCGGGAGCGCGACGAAGCCGATGATGGCGAGCGCGACCATCACGCCGATGGCCGACGGGACCTGCACTTGGTTGTTGCCGAGGCGGTCGGCCAGCCAGCCGCCGATGGGACCAGCGGGCGGACGGGCGGCGCTGAGGAAGAACATGATGCCGCCGGCGTAGGCGACGCTCCACCCAAAGCCCTGCTGGAACAGGAAGGGCAGTAACAGCAGCACGGCGCCGTCGGCGAAGCGGGTCCACACGGCCATGCCGGCGCCGGTGACGACCGGGCGGATCTTGAAGATGCGGAGCTCCAGCACCGGCTGTTCGACGCGCAGCTCCCACCAGACGAAACAGCCGAGCAGGGCGACGCCCGTTACGAGCAGCGCCGCGCCGAGGGCGGGCTGGGTGCCCTTCGAGACGAACTGGAGCCCCGTGAGCGTGAGCGCGACGCCGGCCATGATGAGCAGGCTGCCGGCGAAGTCGAACGCGCGCCTCGTGCCGGCCGGGGCCGGCTTCGGCGGCGACGGCGGCAGCAGCAGCCGCACGAGCACGACCAACGGCGCCAGCAGCACGATGACGCTGACGATGACCCATCGCCAGCCGAACAGGTCAGTGACGATGCCGCCGAGCGGCACGCCGACCATGAGGCCGATGCCTTGCACGAGGGCGGTGATGCCGAGCATGCGCCCGCGTCGCTCCTTGGGCATGGCGCCGATGGACATGACCTGAAGCGGCAGCCAAGGCCACATGCGGACGAGGCCTTGGAGGAAACGCAGGAACAGGAACACGTGGATGTTGTCGATGACGACCATGAGCGTCATGAGCACGAGGTCGCCCACGAGGCCGGCGAGGATGAGCGTTCGCAGCGGGACGTAATTGGTGAGCGTGCTGGTGATGAACGCGGAGCCGGCGAGGCCGAGGCCGTACGCCAGCGGCACCCACGCGATGGTGGTGCCGTCGACGCCGAACTCCCGCGCCATGAGCGGCAGCGCGACGGTGAGCCCGAAGAAGGTGAAACCGCTGATCGGCTGGAAGTAGATGTAGAAGAACAGCGCCCGCCAGGGCGTGGAAACCTTCATGCGAGCGAAGTCCTCGATCGGTGGCGCCGGCCGCCGGATTTCCCACCGTCACCGTAAGCGTGGCCCGTGGCGGTGGCGTGAACGCCACGGGGTGAGCCGTGAACGAGCCGTGCCACGTCGGCGCGCCTATGGCGTCGGTTCCAACTCCTCCAGGTCCTTCGAATCCTCGCCCACGCCCGATGCGACGGCGGCCTTGCCGACGGCGTGGGCCAGGCGCTGGTGCACCGCGCGGTCCAGCGGGTTCGGCAGCAGCTCGCTGGCGGGGCCCATGGCGGCGATGGCCTGGCCTAGCGCGATGAGCATGTCGCGGTTGATCTTGCGGGCGTGAGCGGCGAGCGAGCCGCGCCAGATGCCGGGATAGCCGAAGAGGTTGTTGACCGACCGCCCGTCGGTGGCGAGCATCGCGCCGGCGGCCATGGCGGCGGCGGGCTCGATCTCCGGCTCTGGGTTCGAGAGCGCGAGGACCACCTGGCCGCGCCGCACCATCTCGGGCTTGATGAGGCCCTTGACGCCGGTTGTCGCGATGACGATGTCGGCCTTCGCCATGATCTCGGACATCTCGGCCGGGAGCCCGCCGTGGCTGGCGTGCCGTTGACGCCCGGCCTCGCGGATGTCCGCGCCCATCACGGGGTTGCCGGTGACGTGCATCAGCGGGTCGGCGATGGTCTGCCCGGCGGCGCCGAAGCCGATTTGGCCGATCTTCACCTTGCCCAGGTCCATCTGGCACATGCGGACGGCGCTCAACGCGGCGCCGAGCACGACGGCGGCGGTGCCGTGCTGGTCGTCGTGCATCACCGGCGTGTCCAGCTCCGCTTGCAGGCGCTCCGTGATCTCGAAGCAGCGCGGCGCGGCGATGCCCTCCAGGTGGATGCCGCCGAACGTCGGCGCGATGTGCTTCACCGACGCCACGATCTCGTCGGGGACGGTGGTGTCGAGCAAGATGGGGATGCCGCTCACGTCGCCGAGCTGGCTCAGGAGCGCGGCCTTCCCCTCCATCACCGGCATCGCGGCCAGCCCGCCCACGTTGCCAAGGCCGAGCACGGCGGTGCCGTCTGTGACGATGGCGACCATGTTGGAGATGGCGGTGTAGGTGCGGGCGGCGCGCGGCTCGGCGTGGATGCGCTTCGACACGTCGGCGACGCCGGGCGTGTAGACCTTCCGCAGCGTGGCGATGCTGTCGACGGAGTGGGGGCTCACCATGCGGATCTTGCCGCCGACGTGCAGCGCGAGCACCTCGTCGCGCACCTCGGTGACCTCCACGTCGTAGACGGCGCCGATGTCGCGCAGCACGCGCTGGATGTGGGCATGGTCGCGGACGTAGACGTCGATGTCGCGCACGACGTGGTGCTGGCTCAGGTACACGGCCTGGATGTTGCCGATGTTGGCGCCCGCGTTGCCGATCGCGGCGGCGACGGCCCCAAGCACGCCCGGCATGTTGAGGTTGCGGACCTGCACGGTGCGGATGAGGGACTATTGCTGCGGGGAATCAGGCATGCGTCGATGCTCCTCCGGCGGTGCCGGCGTTGTCAGTATGGCACTTCACGGCCGCCGTTGCGGACTCATTCGAGGACCCCTTGAGCAAGCAGCGCGTCGATTTCCTCCTCCGACAGGCCTAAGACGTCCTGGCAGACCCGCCGCGTGTATTGGCCCAGCAGCGGCGCCGGGCGCTCGTGGCGGGCGGGCGTCAGCGCGAGCGCGAAGGCGTCGGTGTCGACCGCGTGCCGGCCGATCTCGGGATGGTCGACCCATGCGAAGTGCCGGCGATGCTTCAGCTGCGGGTCGTCGAAGAGGCCGGCGGTGGTGTGCGCCACGCCCGCCGCGATGCCCGCGGCCAGGCACCGCGCGGCGACGTCGCCGGCGTCGAGGTCGCGCGTCCACGCGGCGACGATGGCGTCGAGCGCCGCCTCGTCACGCTTACGGTCGGTAAGACGGACGAACCGAGGGTCGTCGGCCAGCGACGGCTTGCCCATCAGGTCGCACAGCGCACGCCACTGGGCGTCGTCCTCGCAGGCGATGGCGCACCAGCGGTCGTCGCCGGCGCACGGGTAGACGCCGTGCGGCGCCATGCCGGGGTCGGCGTTGGCCTCGCGGGCGAGGATGCGGCCGTTCACCTGGTAGTCGAGGAGGGCCGGCGCGAGGTAGTGCAGCGAGGCTTCCAATTGGGACAGCTCGATGTGCGTGCCGCGGCCGGTGCGCCGCCGCTGGTCGAGCGCGCCGATGATAGCCGCGACGCCGAAGTGCGGCAGCAGGAAATCGGTGTAGGCGCCGTAGGGTGTGCTTGGGGGGCGCCACGGATAGCCGGTGAGGTGCGAGAACCCGGCGAGCGAGGTGAGCACGGGGCCGTAGCCCGGTTGCCGCGCCTGCGGCCCGCCATCGCCGAACATGGAGGCGCTGAAGGTGATGAGCGCGGGGTTGGCCGCGAGCAGGGTTTCGTGGCCGATGCCCCACCGTTCCATGGTGCCCGGCGTGAAGTTTTCGGTGACGACGTTGGCCCATTGGGCGAGGCGTTTGACGATGTCGATGGCACCGGGGTTCGCCATGTTGAGCGCGAGGCCGAGCTTGTTGGCATTGTAGTTGGCGAAGTAGCCGCTGCGGTTGACGCCGGGGACGCCGCCGGCGAACGGCTGCGAGATGCGGAGCGTTTCCATGCGGCTTTTCGATTCGACGCGAATGACGGTGGCGCCGTGATCGGCCAGGGTGCGGGTGAGCATGGGGCCGATCACGACCCAGCAGAAGTCGAGCACCTTGAGCCCGGCAAGCGCCTGCCGATGTCCGTCGCCGGGGGCGTCGGGAGTGGCATGCGTCGGCGCGTCGGTCATGCGACGCCTCCCGCCCGCAGCGCCTCGATCTCGGCGGGCGTGAGGCCGAGGTCGCGCAATATCTCGGACGTGTGCTCGCCGATGCGCGGCGCGCGGCGCGCCGGTGTTTCATGGCCTTGCACGCGCACCAGCGGTCCGGGGAATTCCAACGTCCGCTCGATATCGGGGACGGCGATGGGCTGCCAAAAACCGCGCGCTCGCGGCTGCGGGTGCTGGAGGAGGTCGGAAGCGTCGCTCACGGGAAACAGGATGACGCGATGGCGCACCGCGCCCTCGGCCAGCTCCCGCTTCCGGCGGATCGCGAAGAAGGCGGCGAGCGTCGCGTCCATCTCATCGAGCACGGCCTGCGGCGTCGTGCCGAACTCGAAGCGTTGCCAGTCGGTGCCCTCGATGAAGGCGTTGGGCACGCCCTCGTCGCGGTGCCAGGCGGCGAGGCCCGCCATCATGCGCGCGCCGACCGGTCCGCCGGGGAAATAGCAGGCGACGTAACCGTCGGCGCAGGGGTAGGTGATGCGGACGGTGATGCTGCCGAGCTGCCGGTAGGCGCCCTTGCGTTTGACGATGACGCGGTTCATGTCCCACGATTGCGGCGCGTGCGAGAGGGTGCGGGCGATGGCCTGTTGGCACGAAACGTCGACCAGCTGACCCTCGCCGGTGCGGACGCGGTGATGGTGCGCCACCATTGCCCCGGCGGCGGCCGTCGCCGAACCGACCAGCCAGAACTGGGGCGCGTGCGACACGCGCACGGGTGGCAAGTCCGGTTCGCCGGTCATGAACAGCGAGCCGCCGAGCGCGACGCCGGTGAGGTCGGTGGCCGGGGCGTGGGAGCGGGGCCCGGTGCGCCCAAACGGCGTGATGCTGACGTAGACGAGGCCGGGGTTGATGCGGCGGAGGTCGTCCCAGCCGAGGCCGAGGGAGTCGAGGTAGCCGACATTCGACGACTCGAACAGGAAGTGGGCCGACGACACCAAGCGGCGCAGCAGGTCGCGTCCGCGCCCATGCGCGATGTCGAGCGTGAGCGAGCGGCGGTTGACGGCGTGCGCCATCCAGAAGAGGCTGCGCTCCGGGTGCGGCACGTCGCCGGCGAACGGCCCGATGCCGCGCGACGGGTCGCCCGTGGGCGGCTCGACCTTGATGACGTCGGCGCCCAGCTCGGCCAGGACCTTCGCGGCGAAGATGCCCCGGTGGTCGGTGAGGTCGATGACGCGATATGCCTGGAGCACCGCGCCGGTCCGCTATTTGATCGAGACGAGCGCGATCTCGAAGTTCAACGCCATGCCGGCAAGCGGGTGGTTGGCGTCGATACGCACCAGCTCGTCGGTAACCGCGGCGATGGTCGCGACGGTGCCGTCGGAGAGCTGCACCTGGTCGCCGGCCGACAGGCCCTCCGGCGCGCCGTCAGCGGAGACCTCGAAGATGAGATCGTCGCGGCGCTGGCCGTAGGCGTCATCGGGCTCGATGTGAATGGTCGCGGTCGCGCCGACCATGAGGCCGCGCACCGCGTTCTCGAAGCCGGGGATGATTTGGCCTTGGCCGAGCGTGAAGGTCAGCGGGTCTCGCCCCTGCGATGAGTCGAACTCCTCGCCGGAATCGAGCGTGCCGCGATAATGCACGGCCACCTCGTCGCCGTCCTTCGCCATGCGCAGGTCCTTCGCCATCGAGCATGCCTCCTCGCGTGTTGCTAGCGTCGCCCAGGCGATGCCCCGCCACGGCGTTAGGAGGTCATGGTACGCGAATTCGCCCGAACGCGCGCCTGCCGCTGGCCGTTGCCGTGGCCGATGCACGCCTTATATAGTTCGCAAGTCGTTCATTTCGGTTACCGCGAGGAGCGTCGCATCGTGCCCACTATCGCGATCATCGGCGGGTCCGGCCCGGAGGGACGGGGGCTGGGACTCCGGTTCGCCATCGCCGGCCACCCGGTCATTCTCGGCTCGCGCGACGCGCAGCGCGCGCGGGAAGCGGCGGATGGGCTCCTTGCCATTCATGCCGGCATTCCCGTGTCGGGCGCGATGAACGCCGACGCCGCGAGCCGCGCCGATTGGGTCGTGCTCTCGGTGCCCTACGAGGGCCTGCGCTCGACGGTGACCGACCTGGCGCCTTCACTCGCGGGGAAGATGGTGATTAGCGTGGTGGCGCCGATCAACTTCACGGATGGCAACCCGCGGCCGGTGCTGGTGCCGGAGGGCTCCGCGGCGGCGCTCACGCAGTCGCTGCTGCCGGAGAGCAAGGTGACCTCGGCATTCCACAACCTGAGCGCCCGCGAGCTGCTGAAGCCGGACGAGATGTTGCACGGCGACATCATCGTGAACGGCGACGACCGCGACGCGCGCTTGGCGACGATGCGGCTGGCGGAGGACGTGAAGTCGCTGCGCGGCGTCGATGGCGGGCCACTGGCGAACGCGCGCTGCGTGGAGGAGTTCACGTCGCTGCTGCTCTACATCAACCGCACCTATAAGAAGCGGAGCACCGTCAAGATACTCGGCATCTGACGGCCGGCGCCGCGCCCATGACATCCGCGCCGCCTCGCCGGCGGCGGACCGACCCAGGCCGCGCGAACGAAAGGGGGCCGGTGGCTCGTGCCACCGGCCCCCGCCGCATGTCAACCGTCGACTCGCCGCGCTACGGCTGGTAGTTGTAGAAGACCGTGATCGCGCGGGTGGAGAGCGCACCGGTCGGCGAGGTGGAGCGGACCTGAATCACGTTCTGGCCCTGCTCCAGCTTGACCGCGGTGGCCCAGGCGCCGTCCGGTCCGACGACCACGGACACGCCGTTCACCAGGACGTTGTCGCCCAACGACGCGATGCCGCTCACGGGGATGACCGACAGCGTGACACGCGCGCAATCTATCGGCGTGAGCACCGCCAGGCCGCCGGCCGGGGTCGGCGTCGCGCCAGGCGTGGCGCCGGGCGTCACCGTGCCGATCGGAGTGGCCGTCGCGCCGGGTGGCGTGGTTGGGCTGGGCGTGACGCCGGGCAACAGGGTCGGGCTTGGCGTCACGGTTGCCTGCGGGAACAACGGCAAACCGCCGGGGCCGACCGGGATGCCGCCGGGCGGGCAGGCGGAAGGCGTGGCGGTGGGAACGATGCCGCCTGGCGTGGCCGTGGCGCGCGGCACCGTGGGCGACGGCGTGACGACGACGATGGGCGTGGCCGTGGCGCGCGGGGTCACCGTGGGAATGGAGGTCGTCGGCGTGGCCGTCACGCCGGGAACGCGGGTGGACGTGCTGGTGATGCCGGGCTGCGGGGCGCCCGCGCCAGGCGTGGGCATGCCTTCGCCATCCGTACACGCCGCGATCACGGCGAGCAGTATCGCCGCGGACGCTAGCACTGCGAGGACTCGGGACATAGGTGGTACCTCCTGCGAATATGCGATGGGTCGCGCCAAACGCTGTGGGAGCCGGACGTTGCCGGACCAGCGCTGGTGAGCAAGATCGAGCGACCAGTCCGTGGTCGGCCCTCCGCTGCCAGCGTGGCATCAACAGCGCTGTCGAGCACCCCCAAGCGTGACGAGTTGCCTTAATGCGGCGGGACATCTAGGATTTGCCTGTCGTTGTACTATTCAGTAATTGCTTAATATCCGAGGATTCATCATGTTGATGTCGGGCCGATCGAAGCACCGCGTGCTGGCAGACGCCGCCGACCGCTTGGCGGAGGCGCGGCGTCTCTCGCGGGACGAGGATGCGTGCGCGCGGATCGCCGAAACCTTCCGGGCGCTGGCGGAGCCGAGCAGGGTGCGGATCGTGGATGCGCTGCTGCACCAGGAGCTGTGCACGAGCGACTTGGCCGAGATCATCGGCCTCTCGGAGCCGGCGGTGTCGCAGCACCTGCGGACGCTGCGGATGCTGCGCGTGGTGCGGTCCCACCGCCACGGCCACCGCGTCTTCTACGCGCTGGACGACGACCACGTGCGGCGCCTGCTGACGCTGACGGCGGAGCACCTGGAGCACGGCGGAACGCGGGCCATCGACGCGGCGGCGGGCTAGGAGCGGGAGCGTGGCGCACCGACACCACCGGGGCGAGGGAGTTTCGACGCGCCGCCCGCTGCTGCTGGCGCTGAGCATCACCACGCTGTTCCTCGTGGTCGAGGTTGTCGCGGCTGCGCTCTCGGGCAGCCTCGCGCTGCTGTCCGACGCGGCGCACAGCGTATCCGACATCGCGGCCATTGCGCTGTCGGCGGTCGCCGCGTGGATGGCGGGCCTGCCGCAAACCGCCCGTCGCCCCTTCGGCTTCATGCGGATGGAGAGCGTCGCGGCGATGTTCAACAGCCTGGGGCTGCTCGTCATCGTGGCGATGATCGTGTGGCAGGCGGCCATGCGCATCGCGAGCCCACCCGAGGTGCGAGGCGGCCTCGTCGTCGCGACGGCGTTCGCCAGCCTGGGCGCGAATGCGTTGGCGGCGCGGCTGCTGCTCGGCGGCGCGCGGGAGAACCTCAACACGCGCGGCGCGTTCCTGCACGTCCTGGGCGACGCGCTGGCATCGGTCGCGGCCATCGTGGCGGGCATGCTGGTGTTGTTGCTGGGCTGGCATGTCGCCGACCCCTTGCTCAGCCTGGCGGTCGCGGCGATCTTGAGCGTGGGCGCGGTGCGGCTGCTGCGTCAATCGCTCCACGTGCTGCTGGAGGGCACGCCGGCCGGCATCGACAGCAAGGCGCTGCTGGACGCCATGCGCGGCCTGCGGCACGTGCGCGACGTCCACGATCTGCACATCTGGACGATCGCGTCGGGCTATCACGCGATGAGCGCGCACGTTCAGGTGTCGGACTGCTCGAAGTCCGAGGTGCAAGACCTGTTGCAAGACGTGCGCCGCCTGGCGAAGGACGGCTTCGGCATCGAGCACGTGACGGTGCAGGTGGAGAGCGACGACGGCGAGTGCTCGGAGGCGCACACGCCGGACGCGGCCCGGCGGCGAGGCGGTTAGCCGGCGGAGGCGGAGGCCACGGGGTAGCCGAACGCGCCGAGCTGGGCCGACATGGCCGCCGGCGTGATTTGCGCCATGTCGTACTCGACCCGCAGCTCCTTGTCGCGCAGCGAGCCCTCGATGGCATGGACGCGGGGAAACTCCTGCAGCAGCTGCGCGGCGGAGGCCAGGCATCCGTCGCAGTGAAGCGCCGGTATCCGCAGCACCACGCGGGCGGTCAAGGCACACCCCTCCGGGTCAGGCGTTTTGGCTAGTCTACCAAGGATGGCCGGGCTGGCGCGCGGCTGGCCGAATGCCATCGCTCGCCGCTATGCGAAGGCAAAAGCCCCTGGTATGCTGGGGCGGGAGCGGTGCGAGGCCTTCCCATCGCGCCGGCTTCCGGTAGCTCGCTAACGCGGTGGTACGAACGATCCTTCCGGGGATCCAGGACGTAACTCAGGTGGAGCCTGAGCGGGAGGAGTGGCATGGGACAGCGATACCAGAAGGAGATCGAGGAGATCCTCGAGCGCGTCAACGACAAGCGTGCTCCATCCAGCAGCCCACGCGCGCCGCAGCAGGTGCAACGTCCGAGCGAGCCCGCCCCCCGCCGCATGCCGTCACGGCCCCAACGCCCTGCCCGTTCGCTGCCGACGATCACGCCGGGCCGCCTCATGCTGGCGGGCGTGCTGCTCATCCTCGGCGCGCTGGCGTTCAACAGCGTGGGCCTTGGGCAATATGCCGGCGTCATGACGTGGGTCGGCATCGGCCTGCTCATCTTCGCCTACATCCGTTATTTCACGACGCCGCGGCGCGAGACGGAGCTGCGCTGGCGCGGGCAGAGCATCGAGGACCCGAAGCCGAAAGGCCCGCTGATGCGCTTCTGGCGGTGGCTCAACCGCAAGTAATTCGGCGCGCGGAACGCGCCCCATGTCGCCGGCGCGGCCATTCAATGATATGTGTAGGGGCGTTCCGGCCCGCCGGGACGCCCTATTCGTTGCCCCCAATCCGCCGCGAGGGAACCGATGAAGAGCTACCTGTCGCACTTGGAATGCACCGCCTGCCACACCGCCTACAGCGCCGACCACCCGCATGGGCTGTGCCCGGCGTGCGGCAAGGTGCTGTATCCCCGTTACGACCTCGACGCGGCCAAGCGAGGAGCCGACCGCCATGCATTGGCGCGACGGCAGCGCGGCATGTGGCGCTTCTTCGAGATGATGCCCGTTCGCGACGAAACGAAGATCGTGACGATGGGCGAAGGCGTCACGCCGATGTTGCGAGCGTCGCGGCTGGAGGCGGCGCTGGGCGTGCGGACGCTGCACATCAAGGACGAGGGGTTGAACCCGACCGGCTCGTTCAAGGCGCGCGGCCTGTCGGCGGCGGTATCGAAAGCGCACGAGCTGGGGTTGAAGCGGTTGAGCATCCCGTCGGCCGGCAACGCGGCGGGCGCGCTGGCGGCCTATTGCGCGCGCGTGGGCATGGAGGCCCATGTGTTCATGCCGTCGGACGCGCCGGAGGCGAACAAGAAGGAGACGCGCATGGCGGCCGCCTACCTCACGCTCGTCGACGGCCTCATCTCCGACGCCGGGGTGCTGGCGCGCAAGGCCGCCGAGGAGCGCAACCTGTTCGACGTGTCGACGCTGAAGGAGCCGTACCGCGTCGAAGGCAAGAAGACGATGGGCTACGAGATCGCGATGGACCTCGGCTGGAAAGTGCCGCGGGCCATCGTGTACCCGACCGGCGGCGGCACCGGCATCGTCGGCATCTGGAAGGCGTTCGAGGAGATGGAGGCGCTCGGCTGGATCGGCCCGGAGCGCCCGAAGATGCTGATAGTGCAGGCCGAGGGCTGCGCGCCGCTGGTGTGGGCGTTCCACGAGGGAGCCACGCACGCGCCGATGTGGAAGGACGCGCGCACGATCGCGGCGGGCATACGCGTGCCCTCCGCCGTGGGCGACTACCTCATCCTCGACGCGGTGCGGGCGAGCGGCGGCTCCGCGGTGACGGTGACGGACGATGAGATCTTGGAGGCGATGCGGCAGATGGCGTCGCTCGAAGGCATCTTGCCGGCGCCCGAGGGCGCGGCCACGCTGGCGGGCTATCGCAAGTTCCTGGCGCAAGGCGCGCTGACGCCCGACGATGCGACGGTGCTCATCAACACCGGCTCCGGCTACAAATACATGGAGCTGCTGTAGGCGCCCGAGGCCAAGCGCAGCACATCGGCACGACCCGGCATGGCCGCCTGCGCGCCCCGCCTGGTGGCGCACAACGCGCCCGCCGCCATGCCCCACCGCAGCGTGGCGACGAACGGCTGGCCTTCCGCCAACGCCGCCGCGAAGGCGCCGGCGAACGCATCGCCGCACGCGACGGTGTCGACGGCGTCGACCGAGAACGCCGGCAACGCCCCGACGAGGTCTTGCGTGGCGTAGGCGATGCCCCGCGCGCCCAGCGTCACGACCGCCGTGGAGGCCCCCCGCGCGACCAGCTCACGCGCCGCGCGCTCGCCGGCGCCTGGACCGTCGATGGCGTAGCCGACGAAGGCCTGGGCCTCGGTCTCATTGGGCGTAAGACAATCGAACAAGGCGTAGGCATCGGCGGGCAGGTGGGCCGCCGGCGCCGGGTTCATCACCACGCGCTTGCCCAGTCGCTTCGCCTCGCGCGCCGCCGCGAGCGAGACGGCCGGCGGGACCTCCATCTGTAGCAGCAGCACATCGGCCTCGCGCATGAGGCCGGCCGCCCGACGCGCCTCCGCGCCGTCGCAGCGTCCGTTGGCGCCCGGCACGGCGATGACGGTGTTGTCGCCCCGCGCGGCGACGGTGATGAGCGCCACGCCGGAGGATGCGTCGGGGTCGATGGCGATTTGGCCCACGTCGATGCCGTCGGCGCGCATGGAGTCGAGCAGCGACGCGCCGTGGGCGTCGACGCCGACGCGCCCCACGAAGGTCGTGCGGGCGCCCATGCGGGCCGCCGCGACCGCCTGGTTGGCGCCCTTGCCGCCGGGCGTGGTGACGAACGGGCCGCCGATGAGCGTTTCGCCGGGCGCCGGCAGCCGCGGCACCGTGACGACGAGGTCCATATTGACGGCGCCGAGCACGACGACGGAGCCGGGTCGAGGGGTGGTGGGCATGTCTCCTCGGGAATGCGACAGGCCCTACGGGGGCAGGGCCTGCGGGGATGTCGCGTTGGCGGCGGCGTCCGCTAGCGCATCGCGCCGCGGTTCTCGCGCGGGCGGGCCTGGTTGACGACGAGCGCGCGTCCGCTGACTGAGTAGCCGTTGAACATCTGGATCGCCTGGGTGAGTGCCGTGGGCGATTCCATTTCGACGAAGCCGAAGCCGCGCGGCCGTCCGGTCTCCCGGTCGGTGGGGATGTGGGCCGATAGCACGGGCCCGGCCTGCGAGAAGAGCTCGACGAGCTCCTCCCGCGACATGCGAAAGGGGAGATTGCCGACGAACAGCCGGTTGTTACTGTCCTGCATCGTGGAGCACCTCCAACGGTGTCTTCAGGGGCCGGCCTTGCTGGGGCCGGCCGCGCGCTCGTCGCCGCGAGCGGATATGGCCCGTCGACGGACGCAACCTGGCGGCGGCATTGTATGCAGCGACATTATGCAGCGCAAGAGTGGCGCTCATGCGACTGAAAGGGGTGTCTCACGCCCCGTGGGACAACGAGAAACGGTTGCTGGCGGGCATGCAGTCCGAAGTCGCGTGTCAAGGCAACGCATCCGTTCATGGGGCGCTCCGCCTAGGGGAGCAGTGGCAGCAGGTCCTCCAGCCGAGTGAGCATGTAGCGGCCCCGCATGCCGCCGTATCCGGCGAACGCGACGCCCGCCGCCTCCGCCGCGGCGCGGTCGTAGCGCGAGTCGCCGACCATGATCGCGCGCGGCGGCGGCACGCTCAGGCGCTCGCATGCAAGGCGCACCATGTCGGGCGCGGGCTTGGGACGCCGCACGTCGCTGGCCGTCGCGAGCACGTCCGGCGCCAGCGACGCGCCATCGAGGATGGCCCGCGCCACTGGTCGCAGCGTGTTCGTGACGACGGCGGTGGGTACGCCGCGCCGGCGCAGCGCGTCGAGCACCGGCCGCGCGCCGGCGTCGACCTTGACGAGGTGCGTGTGATCGGCGAAGTGGTCGGCGTAGTAGCGTTCGAGGTCGGGCAGGGAGACGGTGGGGAAGAACATCTCGATGTCGGCCTCGTTCGACTGGCCGTGGACCTCCAAGAACCGTTCGCGAGGGACCGGCGCGTGGCCGAAGCGCGCGGCGACCGCGTTCACGAGCGCGAGCCACGCGTCGAACGATTGCACCAGCACGCCGTCCATGTCGAACAGCACGGCCTCGAAACGGCGCTCCATCGTGTGCCCCCGCGCACCGGGTCGACGGCCATTCTAGCGGGCGACATGCCGGCATTGACATGTGACCAAATGGTCACATGACCTAGCGCGATGCTGGAGGACGAAGTGTTCCACGCGCTCGCGGACCCGCACCGCCGGCTGATGCTGGAGCGGCTGCTAGCCCGCAACGGCCGCACCCTCGGCGAACTGGCGGACGACGTCGGCATCTCGCGGTTCGCCGTGATGAAGCACCTGCGCGTGCTGGAGGCGGCGAACCTGCTGCTGACCGAGAAAGTGGGCCGCGTGAAGTTGCACTACCTGAACGCGGCGCCGCTGCGGCGGGTGGAGCAGGAGTGGATCCGCCGGTTCACCAGAGCCGATGCGGTGCCGGCGCGGCGCGACGATACCGCGTGAAGGAGGCCCCGATGGCAACGTTGGACCTGGTGCGCGAGGTGCGAGTGTATCCGCGTTACAGCACCGCAGTGCTGTTCGCGCCCGACGGCAAGCGGGTGCTGGTGGGGGGCTTCAATGGGGCGATCACGGCGGTCGACGCGAGCACCTGGGAGCCGATGGACACGGTGGAGGGGCACACGCAGAGCGTGAACGCCCTGGTGCTGTCGCCGGGGGGGCGACATGCTGGCGACGGCCTCGACCGACAAGACGGTGCGGCTGTGGGCGTGGCCGGGCGCCGCGCCGCGCCGCACGCTGGCCGGGCACAAGAGCACGGTCACGTCGGTGGCGTGGGCGCCGGACGGGACGGCGCTCGCGTCCGGGTCCTACGACGCGACGGTGCGGCTGTGGCCTCTCGACGGCGGCGACGCGCAGGTGCTGAAAGGCCACCCCAAGAACGTGAGCAGCGTGACGTTCACGCCCGATGGCCGGCGGCTCGTGTCGGCGGGCCTCGGCGCCGACATCATCGTGTGGGACGTGGCGGCGCGCAAGGAGTTGACGCGGTTCCCGGCGCACCGCGAGGCGGTGGGCGACCTGCGGGTGTTGCCCGGCGAGCGGTCATTGCTTTCGATGGGCCACGACGGCACACTGAACGTGTGGGACTTCGGCTCATGGAAGCTGGAGCGCACGGTGGACATGCGGCACCGCGCGCTGTTCGCGTGCGCGCTGGCACCGGACGGCAGCTATCTCGCCGCGACGATGGACTACGGCGTGTGTCTGCTGGACGCGCGGACGTTCGAGGAGACTGCCTTGGCGAAGCTCCCGAACAAGGGCAACTACGCCGTCGCGGTGTCGCCTGACGGCAGGACGCTGGCGACGACTGCCGCGGACGGCAAGCTGCGGGTGTGGAAGGTGGGCTAGGCCGCGGCCCCGGCGGTCGGCGGGGCACCGGCCGGAGGCGCCGGCGCGTGCTGGGGTGCGCCGGAACGGGCGCTTACCCCGCGGCCGGTTCGCCCGTGCTACCGGGCGCCCACCGCGCGGGCGCTCTCGCGGCGCAGGCGGTGGCGGGCGTCGGCTGAGAGCACGCGTTTCCGCATGCGGATGCTTTGCGGTGTCACCTCGACCAGCTCATCGGCGAGGATGTAGTCCAGCGCCTCTTCCAGGCTGAACTTGATGGCCGGCACCAGGCGCTCCAATATCTCCGCCGTGGAGTTGCGGACGTTGGTCATCTTCTTTTCCTTGGTGATGTTGATGTCCATGTCCGCGTCGCGGTTGTGCGTGCCGACGATCATGCCCTCGTAGACGGGCGTCATGGGGTCGACGAACGTGGAGCCGTGCTCCTGCGCCGCGCGGATGCCGTAGCTGACGGCGACGCCCGCCTCGGACGACACCATCACGCCGGTGCGCGTGCTCCGCACCTCGCCCTTCATGGGGCGCATGCCAATGAACTCGCTGTTCATCACGCCGTTGCCGCGGGTGGCGCGCAGGAAGTAGCTGCGGAAACCGATGAGGCCGCGCGTCGGCAGCTCGTACTCCAAGCGCACGTTGCCGTGGACATCCTTGTGCATGTCGCTCATCACTGCCAGGCGCGAGGCCAGGTTCTCGGTCAACTGGCCGACGTACTCCTCGCGCGTGTCGATGGTGAGGCGCTCGTACGGCTCGTGGACGGCGCCGTCGATCTCCTTCGTCACGGCCTCGGGCTTCGACACCTGGATCTCCCAGCCCTCGCGGCGGATGATTTCGATCAGCACCGCCAGGTGCAGCTCGCCGCGCCCAGAAACGAGGAATTCGTCGGCCGAGTCGGTTGCCTCGACGCGCAGGGCGACGTTGGTGAGCAGCTCGCGTTGGAGGCGGGCGGCCAGCATCCGCGACGTGGCGTAGGTGCCCTCGCGCCCGGCCATGGGCGAGGTGTTGACGCCGAAGGTCATCTTCACCGTCGGCTCCTCGATGGCGATGCGCGGCAGGGCCTCGGGGGCGCTTGGCGCGGCGATAGTGTCGCCGATGGTGACATCCTCGGCGCCGCTGAGCGCGACGATGTCGCCGGCGCTCACTTCGTCGGTCTCGCGGCGCGCCAGGTCCTTGAAGATGAAGAGGTGCTCGGTGCGGAAGGCCTTGGCCTTGCCCTCCCGATCGACGACGACGATCGCGTCGCCGCGGCGCACCTTGCCGCGGAACACGCGGCCGATGACGATTTGGCCGAGGTGGTTATCGTAGTCGAGCGCGGCGGCCAGCATCTGGAACGTGCCGTCCGGATCGACGACCGGCGCGGGGATGTAATCGAGGATGGCCTCGAACAGCGGCTCCATGTCTTTCCGCGGGTCGTCGACCCACGCCATGGCATAGCCTTCGCGGGCGGACGCGTAGAGCACGGGGAAGTCCAGCTGCTCCGACTCGGTGGCGAGCTCCAGGAACAGGTCTTGAACCGCGCTCAACACCTCGGGGATGCGCGTGTTCGCGCGGTCGACCTTGTTGATGACGACGACGGGACGAAGGCCCTTCTTCATCGCGGTGCGGAGCACGTAGCGCGTCTGCGGCATGGGGCCGTCGACCGCGTCCACGACGAGGAGGCAGCCGTCGGCCATGTTCACGACGCGCTCGACCTCGCCGGAGAAGTCGACGTGGCCGGGGGTGTCGATGATGTTGATGGTCACGCCCTTGTAGGCGATGGCGGTGTTCTTCGCGAGGATGGTGATGCCGCGCTCGCGCTCCAGCGGGTTCGAGTCCATGATGAACTCGCCCACGGTCTGGTTCTCGCGGAAGACGCGCGCGAACTTCAGCATCGCGTCGACGAGCGAGGTCTTGCCGTGGTCGACGTGGGCGACGATGGCGACGTTGCGGATGTGCTGTTGGGGTGTGGCTGTCATGAAACCTTCGTGCCAAGGCGTTGGGCCACGCGCGAAACGGCGCGAGCGATTTTGCACGGTGCCTTCTATTCGCTAGCGGCCAGCGGGGAAAGACTGATTTACGCTATCAGTGTACCGGAAAACGTCACCGGGCTCAACCTCGGGCGGCGGCCTTCGCCTGGCGGCCAAGCGGCGCGCGGCGCGGGGCCGGGCATGCCCTGAGCGAGTTGGGGCCGCGCATGCCTCGGCGGGCGCGCGGCCTACCCCGCCTGGAGCTTGACGAGGCGGTGCTGTATCTCCTCCGGTGGCACGTCCTCCACATGTGTCGCGACGTGCCAAACATGGCCGTAGGGGTCGGCGAGCTGCCCGGCGCGGTCGCCGTAGAGCTGGTCCTCCGGCTGGCGGCGGACGGTGGCGCCGGCCTTCGCGGCGCGCGCGACGAAGGCGTCGACGTCGGGCACGTAGACCGTGCGATCGGGACGGCGAACGCCTTGCTACTGGAGGCGCTGGCGTCCTACGCGATGGGCATTCCCGACCTTCGCCGCGACCGCTAGGGGCGCCGTTCGACCGCCGTGGCCTCGGCTCACGTCGCGCGGGTTCAAGGAGTGGCGCGACCCTCGTGTCAGCGGAGAGGCTAACCCAAGCCGGCCTCGCTCGCAGACCGAACGCGTCCAGAGCCGAGTTCACTCAGGCCCAGCGCCCGCGTGGGCTTGACCCGAAAGTCGCCGCAACGATTATTGCGCCCGGCGATCCCCTGCCGAGGCGAGTTATCGCCGAATGGGCGCTGCTGCCCCTCTTGGGCCTGCCGCTGGAAGAACGAGCGCCCAACGTGGCTCGATTGGCGTGGCGAGTCAGAGACCGGCCGCGGTTGGCGGCAAGAAAAATGGGCGCATGCCATCGCCTTCTTAGTCGAGGTGGCGGGAGACAAACACCTCCAGCCATTCCACCAGGCTCGCGCTGTTGAATTCCACGTCGCGCGCCGCCTAAAACCATTTGCCGGCGTTGCGCGCGGCCCGGGCGCTGATTGATCTCGTCGTTCCGCCGGCCGATGGCCGGGGCTTCGTGTTGAGCACCGTGCACGCCAGCCCCAAATTGCGTACACTAGCGTACATATTGTGAGGAGGCAAGGGTGGCGGAGCAGCTGATTCATGTGGGCATGCGCGAGTTCCGCGAGGACATGGCGCGGTACCTTGACTCGCCCGCCCCGGTCGCTATCACCCGGCACGGGCGGACGGTGGGCTACTACGTCCCTGCCCACGGCAAGATGGGCGAGGAGGAATTGCGCGCGCTGAAGCGGGCGGTGGAGCACCTGGCGACCCTCCTGGCCGACCGAGGGGTCAGCGAGGACGAGGTCGTCAGCGTGTTCCGAGCACGCCGCGCTCATGGTTAAGGCGCTCGTGCTGGATGCCAACATCCTGGTGCGCGCGGTGCTGGGTCGCCGTGTTCTCGCGATCCTGGAAACCCATGCGAACCGCGTTCACTTCCTTGCGCCGGAGATCGCCTTTACCGATGCACGGCTTCATCTACCTGACATTCTCGTGGGGAGAGGGCTCCCGCGAGAGACGGTTGCGCCGCTGATCGAGGATGTCCTGGAGCGATTGCCGGAGCTCGTGACCCCGGTGCCTCACGAGGTCTACGCCGATGGCGAGGCAGAGGCGCGTCGGGCTTGGCTCCAGACGACGCGCCAGGGGCCGCGGTGCTTGGTGGAGGGCGGGCCGTCGTCCTGACGGCGCGGGCGCAAGGCGAAGTCATCGGCCAGGCCGATGAAACGGCAGCCGGCCGATTTTGCTTGATCTAGGCAACGAAGGCGTCGGGAAGCTGGCTCCCCGACCAGGTCTCGAACCTGGAACCTACCGGTTAACAGCCGGTCGCTCTACCGTTGAGCTATCGGGGAACACACGAAGACGCTGGCCTGGCGGCCAGCCTGTTTATCTTATCCGCGTGCCCGCCGCGACGCAAGCCGCCACGCCGTTCGCCGGCGCCGCCGACAAGGCCACGGCGCCGTTTTCGCGTTGACACTCCAGCCAGCCGGTTGATAAGATGGCGTGAGCGTCACCGTCTGGGTGGCGCCTGTCCGCGCGTGGGGATATAGCTCAACTGGGAGAGCGCTGCGTTCGCATCGCAGAGGTTGGGGGTTCGAGTCCCCCTATCTCCACCAAGCCCTCTATCGCCGGCGCCGTCCCTTCCTCGGCCGTCGCGCGTTCACGCGCCGCCAGCCGCCAAGCCCAACGCCGTCGCCGCTCCGTCGCGGCGGGCCCCGCATCCATGTCCACGCCGCCGGGCTCGCGTTCGGCGAGGCCGTGGTGAACGGTCGCATGCGCGCACCATCGGCCTCAACGCCAGGCGATCTTGACGACGTCGACCGGCTCGGTGGTGCCTTTGAGCGTCACCCTCCTCGGGTCGCTGGTGGCGACGCGCGAGGCAGCCGCGGCGACCGTCGAGGCGCTGGCGAGGATGTCGTTGCCGTCGGCGAGCGCGGCGATGCGCGCGGCGGCGGAGTCGGCCGAGGCGGCGGACGAGGCGCTGCTGGCGATCGAGGTGGAATACGAGGAGCTGCCGGCGGTGCTCGGCGCCCGCGAGGCGATGAAGCCGGGCCAGCCCATCGTCCACGACGACCCGTCGAAGTACGACATTCCGCCGCGGCCGGGCGCCAACACGCCGAAGTTCTGGCGCTATGCCGGCACGCCCGTGCCGCAGCAGGCCCCCACCAACGTCAACTCGCACGTCTACTGGGCGAAGGGCGACATCGCCACCGGGTTCGAGCAGGCCGACCGCGTGTTCGAGCACGCCTTCGTGACCAACCGCGTCCACCAGACCTACCTCGAGCCGCACGCCTGCCTCGTGTGGATCGACGAGGAGGGCGTCACGCACGTCATCGCCTTGAACAAGGTGCCCTTCCTGCTACGGCGGCAGCTGGCCGAGGGCGCCGGCCTCGACCTCGAACGGGTGATCGTGCACGGCGTCGCGGTCGGCGGCGATTTCGGCGGCAAGGGCATCGTCATGGAGGTGCCGGTCGCCTACTACCTGGCGAAGGCCAGCGGACGCCCCGTCAAGATCGTGATGTCGTACCTGGAGGAGCTGATCGCCGGCAACCCGCGCCACCCCGTGACGACGGTGCTCCGCACCGGCATCAAGAACGACGGCACGATGGCGGCGGTGCACGCCAGCTGCTACCTCAACTCGGGCGCCTACGTCGGCACGGGCCAGGGCCTGCCCCTCATCAGCGACGCGGCCGGCATCTACCGCACGCCGAACGTCCGCATCGACAGCTACGCCATGTACACGAACACGGTGACGAGCGGCAACTTCCGGGGCGTGGGCCAGCCGCAGGTCGCGTTCGCCATGGAATCGCACATGGCCATGATCGCCCGCGAGATCGGCATGGACCCGCTCCAGTTCCGCCTGCTCAACGTCGTCCGCGAGGGCGACACGTCTCCGGTGGGCGAGGCCTGGCAAGACATCCGCGCGGCGGAGACGCTGGAAGCGGCGGCGGACGCCATCGGCTGGAACACGCCGAAGCCCGGCCCGCGCATCGGGCGCGGCATCGCCATCAGCGAGCACCACGCCATCGGTGGGCAGACGAACACGACCGTGCGCCTGGAGCGCGACGGCTCGGCCACGGTGATGACCGCGATTCCCGCGCAGGGCGCCGGCCTGTATGGCGTGCTGCGCCAGATGGTGGCCGAGATGATCACCGTGCCGGTGGAGAAGGTGGCGGTGAAGACGCAGAGCACGGGGGAGTCGGCCGTCGACACCGGCGTCGTGGGCGGCAGCCGCGCGACGCACGTGAGCGGCAACGTGACACTGAAGGCGACCGCCCAGCTGCGCGAAAAGCTGCTCGCCATCGGCGCCGAGCGCCTCGGCTGCCGCACGCAAGACGTGTGCCTGGAGGACGGCGCCCTGGTGCACGGCACGCGGCGCCTGACGCTGGAGGCGGTCGCGTCGTCGGTCTCGCCCGAGGCGGTCACCGGATACCACGATGCCTTTGTCGACGAGCCGGAGGTGACCGACTTCTGCGCGCAGACGGCGGAGGTCGAGGTGGACACGGAAACGGGGCAGGTCCACGTCCGCAAGCTGGTATCGGCCCACGACATCGGCACCGTGTTCAACCCGACGGCGCACCAGGGGCAGGTGGACGGCGCCGTGATCCAGGGCCTCGGCTACGCGGTGATCGAGGAGATGCAGCTGAGCGAGGGCCGGGTGACCTCGTCCACCTTCGCGGAGCACAAGATACCGAGCATCAAGGACATCGTGCCGCTGGAGACGGTGCTGCTGGAGCCGAAGCCGGGGCAGGGCCCGTTCGGGGCCAAGGCCATCGGCGAGCACCCGCTGTCGAACATCGCGCCCGCCATCGCCGATGCCATCGAGGATGCCATCGGCGTCCGCATTCAAGAGCTGCCGTTGACGGCGGAAAAGGTGTTCAAGGCCTTGCGCGGCGAGCTGGAGCCGCCGCGGCCCTAGCGCCCGCTCGCGGAGGGACGGACGGCGCGAAGCCACGCCCCGACGCGATAGGAGATCGCGCGCCGTCGCCCGGCCGGCACTACGACGGATACGCGCCGCGCACCGCGTCTTGACGCTCGCTCCAGTCGGGCGGCGAGGTCTTCGCCAGGTGCGCCTCCAGGCGGTCGACGGCCGTGTGCATCGCCGGCGCCAGGGCCGCCGCTGCCTGCTTGCTCAGGCGGCGTTGGGTGACGGTGAGCGCCGTGGCCGCCGCGCCGGACGGAATCAGCTCCCACCGCACCACCGCCCGCTCGGCATGCGGCTGGCCCGCGCCCGCCTCGGCGTTCCACTCGTACTCGAGGACGAACGGCTTCACCCACGTCAGGATGCGCCCGCTCCAGCGCGTGCCGGTCGCGCCGGCCACCACGTCCACCGACCCACCGGAGCGGCCCTCGACCGTGGCCGTCCGCGCCAGCCACGCCGTCAGCTGCTCCGGCTTCGTCAGCGCGTCCCACACCGCCGCGGGCGGGTGCTGGACCGTGCGCTTGAACTCGAGCGTCGCGTGGTCTCCATCGGGAATCACGCGTCCCGCGGGCGTGGGCAGTCCTGGCTGGCTCGACGGCGTGGTCATCGGTCGCTCCTTCTCATGCCGGATGCGGCGTTATCGGCGGGCCGCTGAGGACTATAGCGCACCGCGCCCGCGCGCGGCAGGGCGTGCCGGGCGGTCCGCCGGGGTGCAATTCGTTCAAGACACGCGGCGCCGCTTCCGGTAGACTCCGGCCCGGCGCCGCCCATGCGCGGGCCGCGCCGCGAGACAATGCCAGCGCGCAGCGCGAGGGAGGCCCCGTGACGTCGAAGTTGGACCAGGCGACCGCGACGCAAATCCGCAACATCGAACGCCAGCACGGCAACGCCAACCTCATCGCCGTCCACGCGCGGTCGGCCGCCGGGGGCGCGCCGGCGCTGGACGGCCCCGGCGACGGCGACGCGCTGGTGGACGCGCAGTACGCCGGAGAGAAGGCCGCGCTGCGCCCCCTGTATGATGCGCTGCTGAAGGCGGTGCGCGCGTTCGGCGACGACGTGGAGGTGCCGCCGAAGAAGACCTACGTGAGCCTGCGGCGGGCCAAGCAGTTCGCCATCGTGCAGCCGACCACCAAGACGCGGCTCGACGTAGGCATCAACCTCAAGGGCGCGACACCCGGCGGCCGCTTGGAGGCGTCCGGCTCGTTCAACGGCATGGTGAGCCACCGCGTCCGCGTCGAGGCCCCCGGCCACGTCGACGCCGAGCTCGTCGGCTGGCTGCGGCGCGCCTACGAATCGACCTAGGAGGGTGGCGCATGGCATCGAGCAAGGCAGCGACGGTCGAGGCGTACCTGGCGGAGCTGCCGCCGGAGCGGCGGGAGGCGATGGCGGCGCTGCGCGACGTGATCCTCGAGCACCTGCCGGAGGGGTTCGAAGAGACGATGCAATACGGCATGATTACCTACGTCGTGCCGTTTTCCCGTTACCCCAAGACCTATAATAAGCAGCCGTTGGGTTACGTCGCGCTTGCCTCGCAGAAGCACTACATGGCCTTCTACTTCAAGGACTTCTACGACGACCCAACGGGGAAGCAGCGCCTCCGCGAGGAGTTCGAGGCCGCGGGCAAGCGATTCGACATGGGCAAGTCGTGCTTGCGCTTCAGGCGGCTTTCCGATCTGCCGCTCGATGTCATCGGCCGGATAACCGGCGGCCCTCGCATCCCGCTGCGCCGCCCTGCGAGCCGCCGGGAGCAAGCCGCGGCGACGGCTAGTGCAGCCACGCGATGTAGGCGGTGATGTCGGCGATGTCTTGGCCGGTGAGCGTGTCGCCGAAGCCGCCCGGCATGATGTTGGGCTGGAAGCCCTGGCGCACCTTGGCGTTCGGCTCGACGATCGCCTCGCGGATGTAGGCATCGTCCACCGTCGCGGTGCCGCCGCCCGCCAGCTGCACCGTGCTGCCGTGAAGGCCCTTCCACGTGGGGCCGACGCCGGCGGCGCCGGTTGTCGAGTGGCACGCCAGGCAGCCGTTCTGCGTGGCGACCGTCTTTCCGCGGACCGGGTCGCCGGTTGAGCCGGTGGGCGTGGCCGGCGCCGCCGGCCGCGTGGGCGCGGCGGTGGGGCTCCCACCGCAGGCGGCCAGCACCGCCGCGAGCGAAACGACAAGAGCCAGCAGACCGATCGTCCGATACATCAGGTACAGCCTCGGCGGGAAGCCTCACGGGCCGTTCCACGCGATACCACCATCTACGGATTTCGGCGGCATCTGGATTGGCGGCCGGCGAGCAGACGAACGGGAGCCGGGACGAGGCCCACGGCTCTCCGCGCCACGCGGCGCCGTGGCTAGCGCAACGACTCGATGTAGGCGATGAGGTCTTGCAGCTGCTGGTCGGTGAGCTGCTGCTCGTAGTTTTGCGGCATCACGCCGGGCTGGAAGCCCTGGACGACCTTGGCGTCCGGCCGCGTGATCGACTCGCGGACATAGCCCGCGTCGGCCGTCACCGTTTGGCCGCTCGCCAGCTGACGCTGGCTGCCCCAAATGCCCCGCCAGCTGGGGCCGACGCTCGCGGTGCCATCGATGGTGTGGCAGGCCAGGCACCCTTGCGTCTGCGCCACCTGGCGCCCCTGCGCCGGGTGGCCGGCGACGCCGCCCGGTGCCGTCGGCGATAGTTGCGTTCCCGGCGTGGCATCCGGCGTTCGCCCGCCAATGGGCTCCGTCGCCGTCGGCTGCGTGGTGCCCGCGCCGGGCAGCGTTGGCGCCTCCTCCCCGTCGCCGCAGGCCGCGACCGAGGCCAACAATGCAAGGCCGGCGATGACGAGCACGATGACGCGACGCATGGCACCTCCTCCGCTTCCGCCTCGACCGCTTGAAACCACCATAGCGCGCGCGCCGGCGCGCACGTCGGCAGCAGGGACTAAACGCGGCCATGCCGGGGCGGGATTCGTGCCGGGGGGCGCCGCCGGCTTGGCGCGGTGGGCGCGCGGGCGGCGATGCGTTAAGATGGAAGGCGCGGCGCGACGCCGCGAGCCTGGTCCACGCGTGCCCCTGTAGCTCAGGCGGACAGAGCAGCGGTTTCCTAAACCGCGTGCCCCGGTTCGAGT
>Ga0194132_10001949_pt1 | contig 40326 bp, 43 predicted proteins | sample TA2KigOf80mmetaG_FD_148612 | JGI IMG/M metagenome (GOLD analysis project Ga0194132, IMG submission 148612) | Freshwater microbial communities from Lake Tanganyika, Tanzania - TA2015054 Kigoma Offshore 80m | ecosystem: Environmental > Aquatic > Freshwater > Lake | place: Tanzania: Lake...
ACAGTGTGCTGTGCTTCCGATACCAGCGGACAGTGGCCGCGGATAACACGGTGAGCTTTGGTGGAGAGGACCTGCAGATCGAGCCTGACAGCGAGCGGAGCACATACGCCAGGGCGACCGTAGAGGTACAGGAGCGGCTGGACGGGCGCATCGTGGTCATGCACAAGGGGCGTGAGCTGGCCAGCACGGTTGCTCCCCTAAGACCCGCAGTCCTGCGAGCAAGGCGAAGAAAAGCTCAGGCGGGCAAGCGAGGAGATGGGCGTGCTGGAGACGGGTCCGTCTCCAGCACGCCCATCTCCTCGCCCAAGGATCGAAAGCCGGGTCCAGATCACCCTTGGAGATCGAGACTGATTCAACAAAAACCAGTCGTACTGACAAAATCACTGAGCAGTAAGACTGACAAAGTCATTGAGCATTGACATTTGTGGAATTCGACACTTGTGCAGAACAGGGCGTCTATTGAAGCGGCAATGGCGGCTGAAGCCATCGGGAACTTTCGTTCACATCTATTCGCACCACCCATTTCACCCATTCAAAGCCCCGCTTGCCGGGCGCAACAAGTCGCACAGGGAAGCCATGACCCGGGGATAAGGGCTCCCCGGAAACATGCGTTGCTAATAAGAAGTGGCGCGCCTCGTCAAGTGAAAAGCGGCGGTAGTACCCGGTGGCGGATGTGAACGTCACGCTGCGCGCTGAAGGCAGCGGCGAGGCGGCATCAAGGATCCGGCTTACCGGCATGCCCCGCCACTCTTGCGTTGAGTACCAGCCGCCCGTGCAATCGATCGTCGCCGTCAGCGTGACGTCCGGCGATATGTCTGCGTACCCCAGCGACCGTTCGTGTCTCACTGCGCCGGATACAGCCAACCTCCATCGGTCTGCGTCGATAGACGGCGTGCGGTCGTTGAGCCACGAAACAACAGGGAACTTTGACTCGCCGGGGTCGTCCTCGTAAGAGCCCGTGAAGCGTTTCCGTGTACCGGACCTGAGGAAGTTCACCGGGGCCTCGACCGCCTGCCACAACACGAAGCCAGCGATAGACCCGCTAGCGAATCGCAGGAAAGTCCGCCGATCCGCCCAGAAAGCAAGTGGGAAGCCGCGCGTGTACTTCAAGGCATGCCAGGCCATCAGGGGGACCAGCTGCGCTCCGACGTATGCGTGCCAGCTAAGGCCGCTGAAGCCGGCGAAGAAGAACGGTCCGGCGAGCGACCATGCCAAGCCGAGGGAGAGGGTAACCACCAGGATAGCCAGGAGGACGACCGACGCGCTGCGGGTGGAATTCGCCCGGGGCCGCCTGAGCGCCTGCAGGATGATAGCTGCCTTCCATGCGATGACAGCCATAAGGCTGTAACCCAGCACGCGGTGCGCCAGCATGAATTCAGCGAGGTCTGGCGTGCCGGTCATCAGGCCGAGCATGCCTGTCGTGAGCTCGGCGCACACGAGGACCAGCAATAGAGTATTTGCCCATGGGTAGCGCACAGCCGCTCCGTAGAGACCGAATGGAGGCGCCGGCTTGTCGGCACCTCCATTCTAAGGCCGTGCACGGTTGCGGGTCTAATTGATACGCTACCTCGCCGGAGGTTCACGCTTGACGAGGCCGACGGTATTGCCGTCCAGGTCCTTGAATGTGGCAAAGGTTACCATGCCCGGCACCACAGTTGTGGGCGTGATCGTCTTTCCACCCTTTTCGTTCACCTTTTTCAGGAAGGCATCCGTGTCATCAACTTCGATATACATCACGATGTCGTTAGACCCGTCCTGGCTTTCGCCTATGCCGCCGTCAATACCGGTTGCATCTCCAGGGCGCTTCGTTCCTATGAGCGTGTAGAAGTCCTGGACGGGCGTCATCTGCCATCCGAACACCTCGGCGTAGAACTTGCGGACCCGGTCCGGCCTGGGAGTCATTATTTCGAAGTGAACAACGGGGTTGGACATTGGTGGCGCCTTCCTGAATGTGCAGATGAGAGTGGAGTCGACGTGCGTCATGATATAGAACACGTGTTTGCAAGTCAACCATGCTGCAGAAACAAAAGGGGACACCGATCGGTGTCCCCCCGGAATCTCCACGAGCTCTCGCGCCTAGCCCGCCTTGGCCATCACTTCCACGAGCTCCTTGACGGCAACGGCGGACTTGTTGAGGGCCGCCTTCTCTTCGGCGGTCAGGTCAAACTGGATGATCTGCTCGATGCCCTTCGCGCCGAGCTTGCACGGCACACCGACGAAGAGGCCGTTGATGCCGTACTCACCCTCCAGGTACGCAGCGCATGGTAGTATCTGCTTCTTGTCGAAGAGAATGGACTCCACCATCTGCACAGCCGCCGCGGAAGGCGCGTAGTACGCGCTGCCGGTCTTGAGCAGGTTCACGATCTCTGCGCCGCCGCCCTGGGTGCGCTTTACGATTGCGTCCAGCTTCTCCTTCGACATGAGCTTGCTCACGGGCACGCCGCCCACGAACGTGCTCGCGACTACCGGCACCATCGTGTCACCGTGGCCGCCGAGCACCCACGCAGTGATATCGTTGACGGAGACCTTGAGCTCCATCGCCAGGAAGGCGCGGAAGCGGGCTGTATCCAGCACGCCGGCCATGCCGACGATCCGGTTCTTGGGGAACTTGCTGACCTGGAACGCGCGCTGGGCCATTGCATCCAGCGGGTTGGTGACAGGGACGATTATCGTGTTTGGGGAGCGCTTCACGACCTCCTGGACGACGCTCGTGACGATCTTCATGTTGGTCAGCAGCAGGTCGTCGCGGGACATTCCGGGCTTCCGGGCGATGCCGGAGGTGATAACGACGACATCCGACCCCGCCGTCTCGTCGTAGCCGTTGGTCCCTACGATCTTCGCGTCCGAGCCCGTGACCGGGCCTGCCTCCAGCATGTCGAGCGCCTTGCCCTGCGGAAGCCCCTCGACGATGTCGACGAGCACCACGTCCGCATAGCCCTTGTCGAAGATTCTCTGGGCGGTGGTGGCGCCGACGTTTCCGGCGCCGACGACTGTAACCTTCTTGCGCATGGGGTTCACTCCTGTGAAGTTTATTTCGTGACAACGCGGAGGACCCCAGGGACGGAGCACTCCGCGTCAAAATGGACGTCGGGAAGGGAGGTTCTGGGTTCTGGGTGCTAGGTTCTGGGTTCGATCCGAAACCAGCACCCATAACCTAGCACCCAGAACCCTTTAACTCCTACTTCGCGTTGGTGTAAGCTTCCCACCTGGTCAGCAGCTTCGAGTCGGCTACGGTGTCCATGATGTAGTCGCCGTACTGCTTGCTGGTGGCGCCGGTGCTGCGGCCGTTGGTGAGGACCTTCCGCTCGTACATGCCGCAGACGTCGATGGCGGCGTGGAGCTTCTTGGAAAGGTCCTTGTAGCCGATGTGCTCCAGCATCATGGCCCCTGCGCGGAGCAGGGAGCTGGGGTCGGCGTACTGGGCGCGGCCTTCCTTGATCATGCGCGGCGCGGAGCCGTGAATGGCCTCGAACATCGCGTACTTCTTGCCGATGTTCGCGCTGCCGGCCGTGCCGACGCCTCCCTGGATCTCAGCGGCCTCGTCGGTCAGGATGTCGCCGTAGAGGTTCGGCATCGCCAGCACCTGGAAGGAGCTGCGGCGCTGAACATCGAGCAGCTTGGCAGTCATGATGTCGATGTACCAACCGTCCCACTCGATGCCCTTGTAGCGCTCGGCAACCTTCCGGGCGATGTCCAGGAACTTGCCGTCGGTCGCCTTGATGATGTTGGCCTTGGTTACGATGGTCACCCTCGTCTTGCCGGTCTTCTTTGCATGGGCGAAGGCCGCTTCGATAATGCGCTCAGAGCCCTGGGAGGTGATAACGCGGAAGTCGATGGCCAGGTCCGGCGTCACATGGATGCCCTGGCTGCCGACGGCGTACAGGTCCTCGGTGTTCTCGCGGAAGAACGTCCAATCGATGTTCTCCTTGGGGATCCGGACCGGGCGGACGTTCGCGAAAAGGTCGAGCTGTTTGCGCATGCCGACGTTAGCGCTCTCGATGTTGGGCCAGCCGTCGCCCTTCTCTGGGGTATGGGTGGGGCCCTTCATTGTGACGTGGCAGTCCTTGATCGCCGCAAGGACGTCGTCCGGGATGGCCTTCATCTTCGCTGCGCGGTTCTCGATGGTGAGGCCGTCGATGACGCGCATTTCAACCTTGCCGGCCTTGACCTCGTCCTTGAGCAGGTGCTCCAGGACGCGCTTGGTCTCGTCGCTGATCGTCGGGCCGATGCCGTCTCCGCCGAGGAAGCCGATCTTGATCGGCTTTACCTTCGAGTAGTCTATCCAGTCACCCTCCTGCTTGAGCAGCTCAACGCGGGCGAGCTGCTGCTCCACGACCTTTCCAAAGTGATGTTTAGCCGCCTCTACAACGCTGGGATCTGGCAATTCGGGAGTCCTTTCTTCAGGCCGCGTCCGGTGCTGCAACAGCAGTCCCGGCACGCAGGCTCATATGATTTCAACGCAATTCGCTCAGGCCGTCTAACAGTTTATCGCACTTCGTCCAACAAAGGGAGTGGCGACTTGCAGCGGGGAGTGAATCACGGAGATACGATTGCGAGAATGTCGCCCCTGGAGACCTTGGTCCCCGGCTTGACCGGGAGCGCCTTTACGGTGCCGGCCCTGGGCGCCGGGAGGGAATTCTCCATTTTCATGGCTTCCAGGACGACGACCGTCTCGCCGGCGTTCACCTTCTGGCCCACAGTCACAGGGTACCTGAGCACGAGGCCCGGCATGGGAGCGATAACGGTGATGTCGTTCGGACCGGGCGCCGCCGACTGCGCGCCGTTCGCCTGGGCGGGCTCGGCTGCCGGCGTTGACGGCGGCGCTGCAACCGGCCCTGCGATCACCGGTCCGCCGACAGGGTCTACCTCGACCTGGAACAGGTCCGCGCCCACGTACACGTTGAACTTGCGCGAGCGAGTGCTCCTAGCATGGGCTTGGGACTGCCCCGATTTAGCCGATGAGGAATCGGCTTCATGCGGGGTCTTCGAGGGGCTGGTGGCTGGTGCTGATGCCGGAGAAGCCGGCTTTGCGGGCAGGGGCCCTTTCATGTCGTCAGGCATGGGCTCCAGGCCGTGCTTGATGCGAAGGAACTTCATGCCGGTCGTGGGATACAGCGCATAAGTCAGGACGTCGTCCAGGTCGGTCGATATTGGCTTGACCATCTCGATCGCCTTGGCAAGCTCCGGCTCCAGCAGGTCGGCCGGGCTCGTAGTAATCGGCTTCTGGCCGCGCTCGTAGCCTACGAGCGCCGTCTTGACGATCGCGGGATCGATCGGGCTCGGCGGCTGTCCATAGAGGCCGTAAACGTAGTCCTTGACCTGGCCGCTGACCATTTTATAGCGCCCGAACAGGACGTTGCTCACTGCCTGCGAGCCCACCATCTGGCTCATTGGGGTCACCAGCGGTGGGTAGCCCAGCTCTTTTCGGGTAATGGCGATGTCCTTCAGGACCTCCGGGAGCTTCTCGAGCGCGCCTGCCTCCTTTAGCTGGGAAGTCAGGTTGCTGGCCATTCCGCCGGGTATCTGGTGGCTGAGGACGCGGGCATCGATAACCGCGACCTTGTTAGCCTCAAAGTACTGTTTGTACTTAGGGAGGACGGTTTCGAGGTGGTCGCCGAGGTCCAGGAGCTTTTCGAGATCGAGCCCAGGGTCGCGCTCCTCGCCTTTCAGCGTCACCAGCAGCGGCTCGACGGCCGGCTGAGCGGTGCGGAGTGCTAGCGGCGCCAGCGCGGTATCCACCACGTCCACGCCTGCCTCTATCGCCTTGAGCACGGTCATTGAGGCCATGCCGCTGGTGTAGTGCGTGTGGAGATGAACGGGGACTTTGAGTACCTTCTTGAAGGCGGAGATGATCTGGTAAGCGTCGTACGGGGCCAGCAGGCCGGCCATGTCCTTCAAGCAGATGCTATCCGCGCCATACGAGGCGAAGAGCTTCGCCTTGCCGACAAAGTAGTCCAGGTTGTAGATCGGGCCGCCCATCCGGCCTTCTTCGGTGACCGAATAGCATATGGTCATCTGGAGGTGCTTGCCGGACTTTTTGACAGCCTTCGCGGCGGCCTCGAGGTTCCGAATGTCGTTCAGGGCGTCGAATACCCGGAACACGTCTATGCCGGCTTCCGCCGAACGCTGAACGAACGCCTCTACGACGTCATCGGCGTAGGCGCGGTATCCCACCAGTGACTGTCCGCGCAGCAGCATCTGCAGGGCCGTCTTCGGCATGAGCTTCTTGAACGTGCGCAGGCGTTCCCATGGGTCCTCGCCGAGGAACCGCGTCGTGGAATCGAACGTTGCGCCGCCCCAGACCTCAAGGGAGTGAAATCCGATGGAGTCCATCTGCGGTGCTATCGGGGTCATGTCGGCGGTGCGGAGCCGGGTGGCCAGCAGGCTCTGATGTCCGTCGCGGAAGGTGGTGTCGGTGATCTTGACTCGGTTCATGGGGTGCAGCTCACAGAATGGTGGGGTAGGTCATGCTCCGGGGGAGCGCCATGGGTCGGGACGTCCGGACCCGGCCGAGGAAGAATAAACGCCCCACCGGGCGGCTTTCCACTGCGAGACCGGAGCCGCCTCCGGCGGGATAGCCGAGGCGCGCAGGACGCGCCTCGGCGCGGATTCCTGGTCGATATACGCCTGCACCGCCGCCATTACGGCGGCGATGACCTTGTAGGACGGCGAATGGCCGCCTGGGCTCACAGCGGAATGCTCCCGTGCTTCTTCGGCGGGAGGACCTCCCGCTTGTTGTTCAGCATCTCCAGCGCCCGGACGATCTTCGGCCGCGTCTCCGCCGGGTCGATTACATCATCTATCAGGCCTTTGCCCGCGGCCACGTACGGGTTCATGAGCCGCTTGCGGTAGTCCTTTTCCAGGGCGGAGCGCGTCTCAGCGGGGTTAGCGGAGTCGCCGATTTCCTTCTTGTGGATAATGTTAACCGCGCCGTCCGCGCCCATGACGGCTATTTCGCCGGTAGGCCAGGCGAAGTTGATATCGCCTCGGAGGTTCTTGCTGCTCATTACGATATACGCGCCGCCGTAGGCCTTGCGCGTGAGCACGCATATCTTGGGCACGGTGGCCTCTGCGTACGCGTAGATGAGCTTCGCGCCGTGGCGAATGATGCCGCCGAACTCCTGCGCCGTTCCGGGCATAAAACCCGGTGTATCCACGAACGTGACCAGCGGTATGTTAAAAGCGTCGCAGAAGCGGACGAACCGGGCAGCCTTTACGGAGGCGTTAATGTCCAGCACGCCGGCGAGGGCCTCAGGCTGCTGGGCGACGATACCGACCGGCTTTCCGGCGAAGCGTGCGAAGCCTACGATGATATTTCGAGCGTAAGTCTGGTGGACCTCAAGAAAGTCCCGATCGTCGATTACCTGGAGGATAATGTCCAGCATGTTGTACGGCTGGTTGGGATTATCCGGGATGACGTGCAAGAGGCCCTTGTCCTTGCGCATGGGATCGTCGCCCGATGCCTTGCGAGGGGGATCTTCCATGTTATTCTGCGGCAGGAAGCTCAGGAGGCGCTGCACGGTCGCGATGCACTCCTCCTCGGACTCAATCGCAAATTGGGCAACGCCGCTCTTGACTGCGTGGGCCATTGCGCCGCCGAGCTCTTCGTGCGTTACGGTCTCGCCCGTGACGGCCTTGATGACTTCTGGGCCTGTGATGTAAAGCTGACCTTTCCCCTTCGCCATGAGAACGAAATCAGTCAGGGCGGGGGAGTAGCACGCGCCGCCGGCCGCGGGTCCAAGCACAACCGATATCTGCGGGACAACGCCCGAGGCGCGCACGTTGCGCAGGAATATGGAGCTATAGCCGGAGAGGCTGCCGATACCCTCCTGGATGCGCGCGCCGCCTGAGTCGATGAGGCCCACCACGGGGGCGCCGCTGTTCATCGCAAGGTCCATAACCTTGCATATCTTTCCGGCCGCGACCTCTGAAAGCGAGCCGCCGAGCACCGTGAAGTCCTGTGCATACACAAAGGTCATGCGGCCGTTGATCTTGCCGTAGCCCGTGACAACGGAGTCGCCTGCGTACTTCTGCTTGTCCAGGCCGAACTCGGTGGACTGGTGCTGCACGAATGGGTCAAGCTCTTCAAACGAGCCCTCATCAAGCAGGAGCGCAATGCGCTCGCGCGCGGTCATCTTTCCGCGCTGGTGCTGGGCGTCTATCCTGGCCTGACCGCCGCCCAGCCTGGCCTGTTCCTTGCGCTTGACAAGGTCTTCGTGCTTGTCGTCGACTTTACGACGCAATACCATAATTGATGAAGTCCTGAGCGACGTGAAATAATCACCCCCAAAGGTACCAGATTCCCAAATGGCTAGCAAGGCGAGGCAGACGGTGCGCGGCACAATGAAGGTCGGCAACAGCACATTCGTATGGGGTTCACGCACGTACGTGATGGGCATCCTGAATGTGACCCCGGATTCTTTCTCAGGGGACGGGACCGGCGCCGACGTTCAGGCTGCCGTCCGGCAGGCAGTCACGTTCCAGGAGCAGGGAGCGGACATTATCGACGTGGGGGGCGAGTCTACGCGGCCGCCGGCGGTCTACGCCGGCGCGAGGCCTGTGACTGCTGACGAGGAGCTCGCGCGCGTGCTGCCGGTGATCAAGGCCCTCAAGAGCGCGGTCACGCTGCCCATAAGCATAGACACGTACAAGGCCGCCGTGGCGCGAGCGGCTGTCGATGCTGGCGCTTCGCTAATCAACGACGTCTGGGGCCTCCGGCGGGACCCGGGCATGGCCCGCGTTGCCGCGGAGCTCCACGTGCCCGCAGTCCTCATGCACAACCAGGATGGGACGAGCTACCGTGACCTCGTGCCGGACATAATTGCCAGGCTCGGGGAGCTTGCGGCCGAAGCCGAGCGCGCCGGCATCGCGCCAGACAGGATTATCGTCGATCCGGGCTTTGGCTTCGGCAAGAACACCGGCCAGAACCTGGAGATGCTCAGGAGGCTGGGAGAGCTGCGCGCCCTGGGGAAGCCGCTTCTGGTCGGCATGTCCCGCAAGTCCACGATCGGCCAGGTGCTGGACCTCCCGGTCCACGAGCGCGTGGAGGGCACCGCCGCGACGGTGGCGCTATCCATTGCCGCGGGAGCGGACATCGTTCGAGTGCACGATGTGAAGGAAATGGTGCGGGTGGCGCGCATGACGGATGCCGTGGCGCGCGGCTGGAGGCCTGCTCATGCTAACTGACGCGTACCTGGGGCTGGGCTCCAACCTGGGGGACCGCCGCGCAAACATCCTCGAAGGCCTTGAGCGGCTGCGGGAGCGGTTCGGGGATGTGAAGGCGTCGTCGATTTACGAGACCGATCCGGTGGGGTTTGCGGGACAGCCGCCGTTCATGAACGCAGCGTGCAGACTGTGGACGGACCTTGATGCTTTCTCGCTGCTGTCCGAGATACAGAAAATGCAAGTTGTGTGGGGCAAGCGGCGGGCCTTCGTGAACGGGCCGCGAACGCTGGACATCGATATCCTCGTCTTCGGCCGCGCCGTCTTCTCAACCCCTAATCTCACCGTGCCTCACCCGCGGATGGCCCAGCGTCAATTCGTCCTGCTACCGCTATCCGAGATCGCCCCGGGGCTTGTCCACCCGGTGCTGGGGGTAACGGTAAGAGACCTACTCGATTCGTTGTAGCCCGCCCCGATGCATCGGGGCCTGTCATGCTCGCCTGGATCGCCTGTCGATGACGCGGGCGCGATGAATCGCGCGGCTACAGGGATAGGAGCCGCCCCGAGGTCCCATGCGGTGGTCATCACCAATAAATCGTTCAATCCCTGAGGTTCGGCGGGAGCAGGTTGGGAATCGTGTCCTTGATGGGGTAAGCCTCTTTGCAGGACTGGCATGTCAGCGTGCCTTCCACAACCTCGCCGTCTTCCTCCGTTGTTACCTGCAACTTCAGCGTGCCCCGGCAAACGGGGCAGGCGAGTATCTTAACCAGTTCGGGCTTCATGCGGGCTCCTGCTAGGGGCGGAGTGCTATTTCGTAGAGGACTTTCATCATATCAGACAGGAAGAAGACGATGAGACCCAGAATGACCAGGGTGTTGTAGCCGGAGACAGCCTGCAAGGCCTTCTGGAGCGCATTGGGCGGCCTTGCAGGCTTGGCGAGATATGGCTCCAGCAGCTTCGTCTGGCGCCGCTGGTCGCGCACAAGAAGGAACATCCATATCGTGAGGACGGACTTGACTCCAAGTGTGGCGGCATAGGGAGCGCCCACGACGTTTGCCGTCAGCCGGTCCGCCGCCAGGATTACACCAGTAGCGACAAGCACGACGATGGCCGTGATCACCAGGGCCCGAAACTCTACGGCGTAGCCCTGGCTCAGCCCCTTCGGCAGGTCCGGGAAGCGCCTTGAGACCGGCCTCAGAACAAGGAAATAAAACAGGCTACCCCCGACCCAGAGAGTAGCCGAAACGAGGTGCATCCACCTCACAATTAACATGAACATGTCGCCGATGCTCATCGGCATATTCTATCGTTATTGGAGCAGTTGCGCGACAAGCTCCTCCAGCTTCTCCTCGGTCAGCGCGCCGGCCCACGTCCGGACGATCTTGTGGTCCCTGTCCAGGAACACCGTGGTCGGGAAGGTGACGACGTTGTAGCTTCGGACGATCTCCCCCTTCGCGTCCGGTCCGACAGAGTACTGCAGGTCCAGGTCGTCCACGAACTTCTGGCCGTCCGCCACCGAGTCCAGTCCCACGAGCTGCACGCCGATGAACTCAACGCCATCGTCCCTGTGCTTTTCGTACGTTCTCTTGAAGTGCGGCATCTCCAGGGCGCAGGGGGGGCAGGAAGGGTACCAGAAGTTGACGACAACGGGCTTCCCCGCGAAGCTCGCGAGGGAAACCTGCTGGCCTGCCTGGTAGTTCTCGTTGGCGAACGCGGCTATCGTGAGCTCAGGCGCGGCCTTTGCGGCGGCCAGCGTACCGGTCGCATCAGGACCGGTCGCAGTATCGTTGTTGCACGCTATGGCGCCGAGCGCGGCGGCGGCCAGGCACAGGACCCTTAGATACCAAAAGTGCTTCACAGTTCGCCTCAATTGTCGTCTTTCGTTTAGCAAGAAACTTACTGGCGGACTACCCCTCCGGCGCAGTGTCACCCATCAGCCTCTCGGCGTGCTGCATCAGGGCTTTGCGCCGGTCTTCTGCGATGTTCCGACTCTTCAGGTACAGGTCAAGAGCGTCATGCGGGTCTATCGCCTTCTGGTTAGCTGCTCCAAGGCGCGTTCGCGCCTGCTCTTTAGATTCCTTCGAAATCGCGGCGATGTAGTGTGCACCCGACAGCGCCGCTCGTATCTCCGGTTCCTTGATGTGCCCTTCAAGCTCGGCGGGCGTCTTGATGAGCACGCGCACAACTGTCCCTGATACGTCTTGCTTCCGGATGGCCTTGAGGACCAGCTCCATCGGGTCGGAAGCGCCCGCTGGGATGTCCACCGCGATCGTCAGGAACCGCCGTGCGTCCACCTCTTGGAACCGGAAGTCAGCGAGCCTGCGGCCGGACGGTCTGGACGGATCAATGTCGACAACGCAAAAGCCCTTTGGGTCCTTTTCCTCGCCGAAGTCTACGCGCTGAAGGCTGCCGGAATACACAACCATCGGGTCTGTGTTCAGGACCTGGTGGCGGTGTATGTGGCCGAGCGCAACATAGTCCAGCATCGGAAGGGCAACGGCGCTCTTTAGAAGCACATGGTCGCGCCCGAGCATCATTGACTGTTCCGAGCCCGTAGTCGCCTCGCTTACAGAGACGTGCCCGGCGAAGATGGCCGGTATGGACGGGTCCAGCGCCTCGGCCTTTAGGCGGACCGCGTTGGTCAACGACTCCTCAATGGCCTTGTTGACCTCCTCGGGGCTCAGCCCCTGGGTGTCCTCCCTACTTAGAAACGCCCCGCGCCGTATCCAGGGTAGCGAAATTACCTGCAGCGGCCCGGAGGCTGTCTTGACCACGTGCGTGGCGAAAGTGTCGCCGGTGTAGATTCCGGGCACATCGAGGGTCCGGAATATTTCCAGCGATGTGGCGCGGTTGACGATGTGGGGCATATCGTGGTTGCCGACGACGAGAAACACCGGCACGCCCGCCGCGGCCAGCCTGGCGATGCGCTTCGCGAACTCGCGCTGGTGCGTCTGGTTAGGGTCGCGGCTCTTGTATGCGTCGCCGCAGAAGACGACCAGGTCGACACGGTTTTCTAAGGCGTGTTCAACGACTTCATCGAAGGTGCGCAGGAAGTCGAGCAGCCGGGTGGACAGGCCGGTAGCGGCGTCCGGCCTGCCGTAGTTCTCCACACCGATATGTACGTCGCTGAAGTGGAGGAGTCGCATCTAAAGGTTAGTGGCGCCGGGATGCTGCAAATCAGACAGCCTCCGACAGTCGCTCGCTGAACTTGTACAACGGGGCCACTTGCTTGGCATCACCTTCGAGCAACTCTTCTATTCGCTTGACAGTCTTGGCTGATAGGAGCGTGTCGCCGCATCTGTCACAGACCAGGGCGGGCACATCATCAATCATGACCCTCTGATCACCCCGCCGACGGTTCAACGATATCGTCTTCGCCCGGTAGTTTCCCTTACACAAATCGCATCTCATTATGATGTCCTCCTCCCCCTTTGCGTGGGGGAAATCCAGTACGGTGGTACAGGAATGTAGACTGTAATTATCCGCAATGGAGACTTGGTTGTCGTAACAACCACATGCAGGTTTCTGCCCGCAGTAGTGACTCCATAGAGCAGGCAACATGCCCCTCGAATATGATCAGGATAGTCTTCAAGGACTGAACCTGTCATCAGTACTTCGATGACTTCGTCGACCGAAATAGCCTCCTCGTTAGCCTCGTCCGCAGCGTGCTGAGTCAAGAAGACTTCACCACGAGAAGCCAGTTGCCTGATCAATTCTGACATGTAGCCACCTGCAACGGGCCAAATAGACCCCGGTCTGCCGGAACTATCCCCCCAGCCGCTTCTTGAGCTCACCAACCAGGTCGTCTGTCTTCACACGCACCTGCTGCATGGAGTCGCGCTCGCGGATTGTGACCGACTTGTCTTCAAGCGAGTCGAAGTCCACCGTTACGCACAGTGGCGTTCCGATCTCGTCCTGGCGACGGTAGCGGCGGCCGATGCTCTGGGAGTCGTCGAACTGCACCATGCCGTTTATGCCGGAGCGGCGCACTATGTTGAAGACATCGCTCGATAGCGGGGCCAGCTTTTCGTTGCGGCTGAGCGGCAGCACGGCAACCTTGACGGGCGCCAGGGCAGGGTGGAGCCTGAGAACGATGCGAGTCTCGGACTTGCCGCCGCCCGCCGGCATCTCTTCCTCGTTGTAGGCGTCGAGGAGAAATACCATGAGCGCGCGCTCCACGCCCATCGACGGCTCTATCACGTACGGAGTGATGTGCTCCTTTGTCTCCTCGTCGAAGTAAGTCATCGTCTGCCCGGTGGCGTTGGAGTGGGCCTTCAAGTCGAAGTCCGTCCGGCTCGCCACGCCCGAAAGCTCGCCCCAACCCCATGGGAACATGTACTCAATATCGGAAGTACCCGTGGAGTAGTGAGACAGCTCTTCGGGGTCATGCGGCCTGATGCGTAGATTCTCCCGCTTGACTCCCAGGTTGCAGTACCAGTTAAGGCAATCCTCAACCCATTCCAGGTAGGCTGACTCCCCTTGCTGCGGCTTGACGAAGTACTCGATCTCCATCTGCTCGAACTCGCGGGTGCGGAAAATGAAATTTCCCGTCGTGATTTCGTTGCGAAAGGCCTTGCCGACCTGCGCTATGCCGAACGGAAGTTTCTTCCGGGTGGCAGTGAGCACGTTGTTGAAGTTCACGAAGATGCCCTGTGCCGTTTCGGGACGGAGGAACACCTTCTTGTCCTCGGCCTTAACTGGCCCGAGATATGTGTCGAACATCAGGTTGAACAGTCGCGGCTCAGTGAGGTTGCCGGCCTTCGCCCCGCACTGTGGACACGGGACCTGAGCAATGGGGAAATCGGCAGCCGTGCCGGTCTCCTCGTATTTGCCGAATTTCTGGCCCGCGGCCTTCGCAACTGCATCGGCCCGCTCCCTGAGCTCCTTGCTCTCCGTGATCGCCATTGCCCCGTTGTAGGAAACGAGGCCAAGCTCCTGGCCTTCCGAAGACACAACCTTAATGACTTTGATGTGGTCCGGCCGGATACGCGCGTTGCAGGACTTGCACTCCGTCAACGGGTCGTTGAAGTTGGCCACATGCCCGCTCGTCACCCATACCTGCGGGTGCATAAGGATCGCCGCGTCCAGGCCCACCATGTCGTCGCGCTCCCAGACGTTCTTGCGCCACCACAGGTCCTTGATGTTGCGCTTGAGCTCCACGCCCAGGGGACCGTAGTCCCACGTGCTGGCAAGGCCGCCGTAAATCTCGCTGCTCTGGAAGATAAACCCCCTGCGCTTGCAGAGCGACATCAGGCTGCTCAGGTCGATGGACGGCTTGGTCTGGGTCATTGGGTCCTCGCTCAGTCAAGAGGTAGTTGAGGTTAATGTAGCCCGCGCGATTTATCGCGCCTGTACGCAACGCGGGCCCCGATAGGATCGGGGCGGGCTACACGAAATTGCAATCCAAACGATCTTATCAGGTTGCTGTTACGGGACCTTGCCCTGGAACTCGGCCAGCTTGGACTCAAGCCGCTGCTGGCGGAGGGCCATCGTGAGGTCGCCGCGCGTGCGCTCAAGGATGCCGCGCGTCTGGTCCGTCGTGCGGCGGAGCCCGTTCGTGACGCCCTCAGGGAAGTCCATTGAGACCAGGATGGTGTATATCTCGTCCATTGTGTCCAGGAGCTCTTCGCAACGGGAGAAGTCGTCCTTGCGCAAGGAATCCAGGATGAACCTGCGGAGCTCGCCCGCCGCCTCTGCCAGGCCATTCAGGTACGGCCCGGCCTCCACGCCAATGTCCTCCGGCGAGGGCAGCTCGCTGCCCTCGGCGAATGCGAGCGTTGCCCGGGCCTCGGCGTACTCCTTGAGAGCATCCTCGACGAATCCGGCGTAGAAGACTCGAGGCAGGGGGTCAACCTTCGCATGCACCTCGGCCGCGATATTCCCCACCTCGGCCAGCATCGCCCGTGCCTGGGCGAATTCGCCGCGGTGAGTGGCCCGGATAGAGTTGGCCGAATTGCGAATGATCTCTCGCGAGAGCTTGAGCGCAACCTCTCGGGCCTCGTGTGTGGCGAGAAAGCTTGCCCGGGACGTGTCTGCGATTGCGGTGAGGCGGTCCTTCAATTCCGTCATGGTTTTCTTCCTGCCTGCTACTTACTTGCGGTCCGATGCGATGGCATCCACGAGCTCCCTGGCCGCCGCTTCCGGGTTATCGGCGCCGGTGACCGCGCTGATGACGCAGACGGAGTCCGCGCCCGCCTTCACGACTTCCGCGACGTTGGCACGATTAATCCCGCCGATGGCCACCACCGGCTGCGACGCCACATCCTTCGCCTTACGCACCAGGTCCAGGCCGACGACGGGCCTGCCTCCCTTCCCCCCAGTGGAGGTGGCATAGATCGCGCCCACCGCGAGATAGTCCACGCCAGCCGAGATCGAAGCTGCGACTTCATCCATGGAGTTATTAGAACGGCCAAGGATCTGCCATGGCGAAAGGACCTTCCGGGCCTCAATCAGCGGGAGATCTGCCTGTCCAACGTGGAGGCCGTGCGACTCGGCGGCATATGCAATTGCGGCGTCGTCGTTCATGATGAACAGGGCTGACCTGGAGTCGCACATCGCCTTCAGCGCCCTGGCCATGGTTAGCACGGCCCCGACGTCGCCGCGCTTGTCCCGGAGCTGCAGCACGCTCGCGCCACCGCTCAGCGCCGCCTGGGCCACGTCCTGCACCGGTCGACCCTTCGAAGCTTCAGGGTCCACGATCACATAGAGCCCAGTCAACCTGGCCGCCGTCTTCGCCCTGATATCGCCGCCGACCTTTTGCTCCGCCCTCGTCAGCACCTTGCGCGCGCGGGACGTCCAGTCGGCATTCAGAGGGCTCTCCCTGGACTTCTCAAATATCCCCAGCGATTCCTGGGAGTGCCTGACGGCCCTCAGCGCCAGCGACGCCGGGTCCGATGACAGGCTGCGGTACATCAGCCGCTGCTCCTGTTGGGCCGCCAGGGAGAGCTCGGCGGCCTCCGGGGATGGGACCGACTCACGAAGCATGCGGATGTCCGAGTATAGGCCAAGCGGCGCGGTGACGAATGCCTCCAGGTACCGGATGTTTGCGATGAGGGAGCTCAGGTGCGCTGCAAGAAATGGGTTCATGAAGACCGTTCCGGAAGGGGAGTGAGTGTACCGGAGATTGTAACACGCAGCGGATACGAACAGGACTTGACCGGCCCTACAGCTCTATGGCGTTCTCAACCAGGCTCATCCGGGCAATTCTTCCGCCCGCGCCGATCTCCACGGCGACCAGGTCGATGCGCCAGTCACGGTCTTCCATGCGCTTGTGCTGCAAGTAAAGCTGCGCTGCGAGCACCATGTGGGAGCGCTTGTGGCTGGTGAGCGACTCCTCCGGTGAGCCGTAGGGAGAGTTAACGGCGCGCGTACGGACCTCAAGAAAGGCGACCGCGCCGTTCTTCTCGCCTACGATGTCTATCTCGCCGAAGCGGGTGCGGTAGTTCGTCTCCAGCACCCGGTACCCACGCCGCTCCAGGAACTTGCGCGCCGCCTCCTCACCGCGCTTACCAGTTTCCTGCCTGCGGTTGGTCATGGGCCTTTCTTCCCCGGCTGGCCGTCCGCCATCGATGGCCGCGCGACCATAGATGGAGAGGGAACTCGTATAACGGTCCTCTGGTAACCCCACGTCCTGATCGGCGCAAAGGAATAGCGGTGTATAGCGCACGGCCCAAGGCGCTCGAGGTGGCGCAGGTGGTCGCCGGTGCCGTACCCCTTGTGCTGGGCAAAGCCGTACTCCGGGAAAATGTCGTGCTGCTCGTGCATGAGCCTGTCGCGGGCGACCTTGGCCACAATGGAGGCCGCGGCTATGGACAGGCACAACGCATCACCGTGAATGATCGGCTTCTGAGGCAGGGCTGCGTCAGGCAGTGGGAAAGCGTCGAGGAGCAGGTACTGGGGCATGAACGCGAGAGAATTGAGCGCCCGCATCATCGCCAGCCGCGTGGCCGGGGCGATGCCGATGGCGTCGATCTCATCGGCCGTCGCCACCCCCGGCGCCGCGCCAAGCGCGTGCTCCAGGATGTACGGTAGTACCCGCTCCCGCTGCGCTGCAGTTAGCTGCTTGCTGTCCTTCACCCACTCTACCCACTTACCCCTTGGGTCAGGCGGCAGTATGACAACGCCAGCAACAACCGGTCCGGCCAGCGGGCCTCGCCCGGCCTCGTCAAGCCCGGCGATCAGTGAATAGCCGTCCGCAAGCAGCGCAGCTTCCTCGCTGTACGTGGGGACCATCGCCTCGGCTGTAACGCGGGTTGCTGCCATGGCATTTCAGCCCCAGCTCCAGCGCGTCCAGCCGGTCACCGGCGCGCCCGGGACAACGTGCTGCACGCCGGTATCCGGAACGCCCTGGGCCGCCAGCCTGAACCCGTCCGACACGCACGACCACGGTTCAACGCAAACTGAGCCCTCAGGCGAGTACACGGCCAGCTTGCTGACCTCTTTTGACGATAGTATCTCCAGCGAAATTGAGTCCGGCCAGGCCACGGTGACCCGTGACTCGGGCGAAATCGAAAAGCAGTTGTTGAAGGCGCCGGGCGCGGGGTTGCGACCACTGCGAAGATCGAGATCCTCCGGCACCGGGACCTGCTTGCCGGTGGGTGCGCCGTCCGATATTTCCCAGTCCGTGAGCTGCCCCGGCGACTGGACGGTAAGCTCCCCCGTGCCGATATCCCGCCTGAACCACGGGTGCCAGCCGAAACCGATCGGGTACCGCGACTTGCCTCCAGAGCTGAAGGTGAGGGTCTCCTTGAACGAAGGGCCGTCCAGCACGGCCTCGTAGACCGCTTTCCCGGGCAAAGGCCACGGGTATGTGAGCGACTGCTCGAACACCGCCCGCGTGGCGGTCGACTCTACAACAGTCCATGGCCGCTCCCGCACGAAGCCGTGGTGGCCGTGCTGGCCGCGGTTCGGTACGAGCTGGTACGTCCTGGAGTTGGCGAAGAGCACCGCATTCGTCATGCGGCTTGGCCAAGGGGCCATGATGAACGAGCCGGTGCCCTGTGGCGCCTTAAACGGGTCGAAAGGCCCCTCGCCGCCGGTGAGCAGCTCCCGCATTTCGCCGCCGGCGCTCTTCACGGACAGAGAGCGCACGGTCGCCCCGGCGAGGGGCGAAATGACCACGCGGCCGTGGTCGTTGGACAGGACTAATTCGGTCATAAGAATGTCCTGGAGGACAGGTTAGAGACACGGGCAGTAGTGTATCAAAAGGAAAAGGCCGCGTGGGGGTTAATCGGGGCGCGATTAGCGAGCGATTCCAGCGGTCTTGGACTCGTCGTGAACAGTGGCGGGCCTGTCAACTTCAATGATGCCGCCGCCTACGAGCTCCTCGCCCTGGTAAAAGACAACTGCCTGGCCGGGCGTGATGGCGCGCTGCGGCTCATCGAAGCGGACCTCCGCCCAATCGCCGCGTGAGACCAGGGTGGCGGGCGACTCTGAGGCCTTGTACCGGATCTTCGCCGTCACCGTTACTGGGACGCCCTGCGGCAGGCCGGAAGGGAAGTTCGTCCGGGAGGCGAAAAGGTCGGTGCGGAGGAGATTGTCTTCCCCCCCAAGCACAACCTTGTTATCAACGGCGTCAATCTTGATGACAAACATCGACTTGCCGCCCGTATTTATGCCCAGGCCGCGCCTCTGGCCCACGGTGAAGAACTGCACCCCCGGGTGCTGCCCCAGCTTCTCGCCGTTCACGCCCACGAAGTCGCCCGGCCTGGGCGTGCTCATCCCGCCGACAAACTTCTTGTAGTCGCCGTCCGGTATGAAGCATATCTCCTGGCTGTCCGGCTTGTCCGCCGTGGCCAGGCCGGCTTCCGCCGCAAGCGCCCGGATCTCCTCCTTCGGGTATTCACCGATGGGGAACAGAAGGCGGCCTAGCTCATTCTGTGTCAGGGTGAAGAGGACGTAAGACTGGTCCTTCTTCGGGTCCGCTGCCTTCAGCAGGTGGAAGCGGTCGCCTTCACGCCGGATGCGCGCATAGTGGCCGGTGGCGATGTAGTCCGCGTCCAGGAACATGGCGCGGCGCAGGAGAAAGTCGAACTTGATCTTGTCGTTGCACGCCAGGCATGGGTGAGGCGTCCTGCCGCGGTCGTACTCTCGCACGAAGTAGTCAACTACGTGCTCCTTGAACTCCCGCTCGAAGTTCTGGACGTAGTGCGGCACGCCGATCACCTGGCAGACCCGGCGGGCGTCGTCCACGTCCTCCACCGAGCAGCAGCGCTTGCTGTGCTCGGGCACGTCGGAGCGTTCCACCGTCCACAGGCGCATCGTGACGCCGATCACCTCGTAGCCCTGGCGGTGGAGTAGTAGAGCGGCAACGGAAGAGTCGACCCCGCCGCTCATTGCGACAATTACACGCTTCTTTCCCATAGATTCAAGGTTAGCACAGGCAGGGCGGGCTGGTGAAGGTTGTTTTGCATGGTGCGAAATCCGGTGAGGGCTGGTAAAATCGTGGCGAAACAGTGATGCACCCCAGGCGGGGGCCAGGAGGCGATATGAAGTACGCAGATACCGGAGCAGTAAAGGCGGGGATGAAGTTCACATCCCCGGGCGGGCTGACCGTCGAGACGACCGGCAAGTCCACCAAGATCGATTCCCACAACCTTTACGTGCACGAGGTTGTGATTGTCGACGGGGCCGGCAAGGGCCGCAAGTACCTTCTTAACCTGGACTCGGCGACGCCCAGCTAAGCGGCCGGAATCAGACTGGTTGGAAAACTCAGGGGCCACGGATATCCGTGGCCCCTGATGTTTCCAGTTTTTTTAGCTGCACAGCATGCTGTGCAGCTACAACTGCATCGCGTCTATGCGTTCACTGCCTTAAGGGCCTGGCCGATCATTGCCAGCTGTTTCTCACGGAGCAGGCCATAGTTGTAGAAAAGCCCCCCAACGGCGCCGGCGGCGTAGGCGGTTCTCATTTGCTCAACCATGGGCGCCGAATCCACCGTGGCGGGCACGGATATCGGGACAAGAAGCTCGCCCTTGGGCGCAATCATGTCCAGGTAGCCCCTGGCCTCCTTCTTTGCGTCGTCACCGGTCTTCGTTATCCCCGTGGTCATGCGGTCTATCTGCTTGTTTATGACTGAATTCAGGCCCGTTGTCCAGGCGCGGTCCCCCTGGGTGAGGAAGTCAGACTGCACCTTGCCGCCGCCCTTCTTGATCACCTGGGCGACTCTGAGCCAAAGGTCCGTGGCGACCCTCTCGCTGATATCCATGTACTTGCAGAGCTGGCCGTCGAATGCCTCGTCAACCCACTCCTTTGTTACGGGCGCACCGTCCGCCTCGGCCGGCATCATGGCGAGCTGCCACCGCAGCCAGTCTGCCACTTCCCGCCGGAACTTCACGGCATCCATGCCGCCTTCTTCGGCGTTTTCCATTGAGCCGGGATTGAAGCAGAGGTTCAACAGGAACTCGCACCGGGGAGTCATCTCCCCAGCGAACTTGTTCTTCAGCATTCCGTGACGCCATTGCTGCCGCTGGAGCGCCTCAACAAGGACCGCGTGCGGCTTGAACCGCTCCATTATTTCCTCGGACAGTACGACAGCGTATTCCTGTGCGTCCTTGGAGGACGGGCTGATCTGGCCGAAGTACGGCGTTCCGAAGGCATCGTGCTTGGCAAATTCCGGGTACCGCTCGGTCATGGCATGCTGGAAGAAGTAGACGATCCAGGCGCTGAACCGGAGCCCGCGCTTCTCAATGGCCTCGACAATGCGCTCGAAGTAGTGGGGGTCGCGGACGTACGTGCTCACTCTTGGATGGAGCTGGGTCTTCGAATACCGGGCCATGGCTGGGGAGAAGAAGGCCGCGCCGTTCTCACCGTGCATTATCGGGTGCTTGGGGTTGTGCGGCAGGAAGTAGTTGGCGACATGGTAGATAGGCGTGACAACCAGCTCGCTGCACCCGGTAAGGTCAACAATGCGGTCGAGCGCCTTTTCGGTCCCTTCGTCGGTGATGTCCCAGGGATAGGTATAGAGAGCGCCAAAGAACGGTTTGCGCGGCATGGAAAGCTCCGAGTCTAGATTGCTGACTTGAGGTCGATCAGGTCGTCCACGAACCGTGTGTAGGTCTGGGTCTTGGGTTTGTCCCTGTCCTCGTCCTTAACGTACTTGATGGAGCTCTGGCCCTTCAAACGCGCCGGCAGCACCATCGTGCGAATAAAGCTCGTGAGCTCGGTCTTTGACGCCTCAGCGTAGACCGGGTCCGGGCCTGCCTCGAACCACGGGGCGCCCGGGTCCAGGTGGGTCTGGTGGCCATTTACGCTCACCATGAACTTGCCGCGGTAGAGGCAGCGGATGCCCGGGCCGGCGTGCGTGTGGGTATACGCGACGCCCCCGAGAGGGAAGTCAACCCGGTCACACCGTATCAGGTACTGCTCCGTTGGGTCCAGGGTGATGTCGGCGGATAGCTTCAGCTTCGGCCTGTCTGAGTCCCCCAGGTTGCGGGCCTCGTCCGATCCCATCTTGTCGACAAGCTCCCAACGCCACAGCTTCGCGCCCCCCTTCCCAGCAGTGACCGCCGGGGATTCCGTGCCGAACCATGCCTGGTTTGCCGCGAAGTAGCGCGAGTCCTTACCGACTTTGACCGTCATGTCGCCCTCGGCGACGAAAATGACGCGATGGAGCTTCATCAAGGGAGGCTGAAGCTGCTTGTCGGGTCCGAGCCTGTCTTCCAATAACCTGAGAATGTGACTTGCCATGGGTCCTCCTTAGTTACAGGCACAGGAAAAAAAGTAGATGGGGCTACTGCCGCTCTTCGCACCAATAGGCTATTCCCACGAGGCCCGGCCCAGTGTGGCTGCCCATCACGGGCGAAAACTCGCTGACATACAACTCCCTGACTTCGAAGCTGCTGCGTAGCACTTCGGTGACCGAGAGGGCCATCTCAGGCGCGTTCGCGTGCATCACAGTGGCGTGGAGGGGACCCTCTATGCGCTTGCGCACAAGGTCCAGGAGTTTTTCTGCTGCCCCCCTGGCCGAACGCACTCTCGCCAGGCTCTTTACTGCGCCACGCCTCATTTCAAAAATCGGCTTGATCTGGAGCACAGACGTACCCCAGTGGGCCACAACCGGAACGCGACCGCTCTTCCAGACATAGTACAGCGTATCCAGATACGCGACTAGATGGACGCGACCTGTCACGTTCCTTGCCACGAAGGTCACCTCCTCCAGCCCGGCCCCCGCCGCCGCCGCCCGGAGGGCTGCGGTTACCACAAGTCCTTCACCGCCGGCCGCGCTCTCAGTATCGACGATCGAGATGGGTAGTGGGTGTTCCATCCCATCCGCGGCGGCCTGAAGCCCTGCGATCGCTGCAGCGTGCGTAGCGCTGAAGTTTGGTGAAACGGTGAGGCAAAGAACGGAGTCCGCAACCTCCAGGGCGCGGGTGAAGGCCTGTTGGAAACTATTCGGGGTGGGCGCCGAGGTAGTGGTTGTGCCGCCGAAAGCGCTCTGTCGCCGGTAGAATTCCGCCGGAGTCATGTCCACGCCGTCCAGGTACGTCCGACCGTCCAGCACTAGCTGCAACGGAGCGACGAAAAGAGGGCCGAGCCGGCCGGCATCTGGCGGCAGTGAAGCGGAGCTATCGGTCACGATCGCTACTTTATATGGTCTGCCGGTAGGCAAACGCCAACCTCGGGCGGGGATTGCAACAGTGGTGGATTCTACCATCAACTGCGAGGCTTGTCTGGTTCTCGGGCTAAACGGCCACAGCTCGGGGCAGGGGCCTTACGTGGTCTGCTATGAGGCTGACAGCGTGGATGAAATCATGCCATTCGCTGCGCAGGTCCGCAAGACGGTCGAGACCCTGGCGCGTCACATGGTAGTAGCGTCGGCTCTGGCCATTCTCGGAGAGCTCCCAGCGGCCTTCGATAACGCCATCGCGCTCGATACGGTGAAGTGCCGGATAGAGGGTGCCTTCCTTGAGCCGGAAGTAGCCCATGCTGCGTCGCTCCATCTCCTTGACAAGCTGGTAGCCGTACATGGGGTTTTCTGAAAGCAGGGACAGGATCAGAGTCTCGGTGCTGCCCTTGAGCAGCTCCCTCCTGTACAGATCAAGGTTGCCGGCAGCCGGGCCAACGGGGGTTTCCAGAACGGTCGTCACGTGCCCCTCCCAATCACTAATGACGATCTTCACTGTTACATATACCTACGTACAACCACCAGAAATTGGATTTCGGTCGTGCCCTTACGCCGGTTTCAAGATTACGAACTTCGTTGAATGGCCGTTTGAAGCTGTTGTACAATGGCCGCATGTCACTTGGGAGCCAGGATTTGCAGAGCAGCAAGGTATACCGACTTGCAGGCATGGCGGATGCCACGGGCAAGCCGTTACAGAAGCTTACGGGCGCCACGGAGAGGTTCAGTGCGCTCCTCGAACAGGAGGGGTACGCCGCCATCGATACTCCCGTGGTGGAGGAGACCGAGCTATTCGTCCGCAAATCGGGCGGTGAGCTGACAAGCCGGCTGTACACCTTAGTCGATCCAGGCGGACACAGGGTGAGCCTGCGGCCGGAGTTTACTCCTTCAGTCATTCGCCACTACATACAGGAGCGCGCCGGATTCAACGGCCCTGTACGCTTCAGGTACAGCGGGCCGGTCTTTCGGTACGAACAGCACGGCGTCGGCGCTTACAGGCAGTTCACTCAGGCGGGCGCGGAGCTGATCGGCGCCGCGGGAGCGCAGGCGGATGCTGAGGCCCTCTCGATCGCATGGGAAGGCCTGCGGAGTATCGGCGTCACCGGCTTCGGTATCCGCATCGGCAACATAGGCGTTTTGCAGGAGCTTATCGGCGGGTTCGGCCTCTCGGAAGCCGGCCGCCTCTTCATAATCAGCAATATCCAGGCCATCAAGACCGGGCAGACAACTCTCTCAAAACTCACCGAGCAGGCCGCCAGGGTCGGCCTGCTGAGGGCGGGGCTCAAAATCACCGTCGACGATAGCGCGGCCTACATTGACGGCGATTCGACTCGCGATTTCATCGAAGGGGTCCTTGGCGAGGCGATGTCAAGCCCGACGGGGCGACGCACACCGGAGCAGATCGTCGACAGGCTCCTCCGGAAAGTACGGGAGGCCAGCCAGCCCGGCAACCTGGAGTCCGCGCTCGCCCTCATCGACCAGCTTGCCCGCATCGACGGCGCGCCGGGCGCGGCGATAGACCGCGCTGGCGTCGTACTCAAATCGCACGGCATAGACGCCTCGCCTCTGGACGATCTTTCCGCGCTCGCGAATGATTTGCGCAAGCGAGGCATCGATGACGCATGTCTAACTCTCGATTTCGGCCTGGCGCGAGGCATCTCGTACTACACCGGCATGATCTTCGAAGTTGAGCATCCCCAGGCCGCCGCGGGAGCTTCCCTCGGCGGCGGCGGCCGATACGACGGCCTCGTGCGGGCGCTGGGCGGCGAAGATGTGCCGGCGCTCGGTTTCGCCCTCACAATGGACAATGTTGTTGACCTTTTGAAGTAAACCAGACGATCGAGGACTAACGTGCTTCGTCTTGCGATTCCGAGCGACGGCGCCCTCTCCGACCCGGCCCAGGCCTTCCTGAAGGCCTGCGGCCTCAGCGTCTCGCGCCCCAACCCCCGAAAATACACAGCCGACATCCCATCTGTGCCGGGAGTGGTGGTCCACTTTCAGCGAGGCTCCGACATCGCCATGAAGGTGGAGGAGGGCAGCGCCGACATGGGGATCGTCGGGCACGACACGTTTGTCGAGAAGGGGCGCGAGGGCGGCGACGCCGAGGTGGTCATCGACCAGCTTGGGTTCGGCCATTCCGAGCTCGTTCTGGGCGTTCCAGACTCCTGGGTTGACGTGACTTCCCTGTCCGACCTTGCGGACCTTTCGATGGAGTTCCGGCAGCAGGGGCGGGACCTGCGAATTGCAACGAAATACCCGAGGGTAGTGGAGCGCTTCCTGCTCAGCAACGGCGTGAATTACATCTCGCTCGTCCCTTCCAGCGGGACACTCGAGGCTGCGCCGGTCATGGGCTACGCGGACATAATCGCGGACATCTCGTCCACGGGCACGACGATGAGCGCCAACCGCCTGAAGACCGTTCACGGCGGGACGATTATGAAGTCCGAGGCATGCCTCATCATCAACAAGCCCCTAATAATCGCCTCCGAAGCGAAGCTCAGCCAGGCAACTGCGATCGTCGAGCGCATCGAGGCCCACCGGCAGTCGCTGGAGTACTACAGCGTTACAGCGAACATGCGTGGGGAATCCCCCGAGGACGTGGCCCGGTTTGTCCTGGAGCAGGCATACATTTCCGGCCTGCGCGGCCCCACGATTTCCCGCGTCTTCACCAGGGACGGCGCCGGCATGTATGCCGTGACCGTAATAGTAGAGAAGAACAAGCTGCTCCAGGCAGTTGAACAGTTCCGAAAGATCGGCGGGAGCAGCGTGACGGTTTCCCAGCCGCACTACGTGTTCCATTCCGAATGCAAGGCGGCCAGGCGTCTGCGCGCCAACCGGCAGTAAACGGTCCGCCGCCTCAAGGGGGTCCCCGAATGGTTGACGTTAATGAGCTGGGAGGCGCGCTCTTCGACGCGCTTGCGCAGCCCGACCCGGTTGTTCGTCAAGCTGCGGTAGACGCGTGGTTGAAGGACGCCGAAGGGTTTTTTGAGCCCGAAGTCATCAAGCAGATCGCCGAGGCAATGCCCCAGCTCGTGACCGTGATGGACACGCCGCAGGGTGAACAGATGTCCGGCATGCTGCGAAGCGGCCTGATGACTTTGCTGCGGGCCGGCGACGCGAAGTTTACAATCAAGGTAAAGAGTCCCGGCAGCGGGCCCGAAGAAGGGGCTGCTCCGCAACAGGGGTCACAGGGTTGAAAATAGTTCGCGGGCTCGACAGGGCGAAGCAAGCGCTATGCGCCGGCCGGGGGCTAAACCTGGACGCCGTGCCGCCGCACGTTTTGAAGCGAACGCAAGAAGTTTTCGGGGCCAGGCTCACGCCCATGCAGGCCGTGCAGGCGATCATCGACCGCGTACGCAAGGACGGGGACGCGGCGCTCCGCGATCTGTCCATCAAGTTTGACGGCGCGGCGCTCGACGCCATCGAAGTGCCCCGATCAGCGATCGACCGCGCTTACGATGAGGTGCCGGGAGAGCTCGTGGACGCGCTTGACCTTTCGGCGAGCCGCGTCCGCATGTTCCACGAAGCCAGCATGCCAAAGGGCTGGACCGACTTCAAACAGGGCTACGGCGAAGTCTTTAACCCCGTTGAAAGCGTTGGCGCCTATATCCCGGGCGGAAGTGCGCCTCTCATGTCTACCGTTCTGATGTCTGCCATACCCGCAAGGGTAGCGGGCGTCCGCGAGGTATTCGTTGCCACCCCCGCCGGCAAGGGCAAGCCCGTTCATCCGGCCGTGCTGGTGGCGGCGGACATTGCGCGGGTGGACAGGGTCTTCCAGGTGGGCGGCGCCCAGGCGATAGCCGCCCTCGCGTACGGGACGGAGAGCATCCCAAAGGTGGACATGGTCTGCGGGCCGGGCAACATCTTCGTCACCATCGCCAAGAAGCTCGTTTACGGCGACGTCGGCATCGACGGGCTGTACGGGCCGACCGAGACGGTTGTCATCGGGGATGAAACGGCCAACATAACGTTTTGCGCCGCTGATCTGATTGCCCAGGCGGAGCACGACGTAATGGCGCGCCCGGTCTTCATCACCACCTCGCTGGAGGTGGCGGAGGCCGTCAGCCGCGAGATCGACATTCGACTGGCGCGCCTGGATCGAGCAGACACCATACGCGCATCCGTTGACCACCAGGGCGTTATTGCCGTGGTGGAAACGCTGGAGCACGCGTTCGACCTGGCCAACGCCTTCGCGCCGGAGCACATGTGCCTGGCCATACGCGACCCATGGACGCATGTGGGGAGGGTGAAGCACGCCGGCGCTATCTTCCTCGGCGAATTCTCGCACGAGGTCCTGGGCGACTATGTCGCCGGTCCAAGCCACGTAATGCCCACGGCGGGAACCGCCAGGTTCGGGTCCGGACTGAACGTGCGCTCGTTCCTCAAAGTAAGCCCGGTGATCGGCCTCGACGAGGCGACTGCCATGGTCGTGGCAAGGGCGGCCTCCGTTATCGGCCGCGCGGAGGGGCTCACAGCGCACGCCGAAGCGGCGGAAATCCGCGAAGAGTTTGGGAAGGGCTAAAGGTGTCACTTTGACGGCCAGAATTAATGCGAGCGACTTCATTCGCCCTCACATCCGCAAGGTGGAGGGTTACAAGGCCGTCGACCCAATCGAGGAACAGGCGGCGAGAATGGGCATCCCGGAGGCGCAGGTCATCCGCCTGAACGCCAACGAGAACCCTTACGGCTGCTCTCCGAAAGTGGCGGCCGCTGTGGCCGCTGTGCCGTACAACATCTACCCTGACCCTGAGCAGCGGCGCACGCGAAGGGAGCTTGGCAAGTTCCTGGGCGTAAGCCCGGACAGCGTTATCGCGGGAGCGGGGAGCGACGAGATCATCGACCTGCTGTTCCGGCTGGTGCTCGCCCCCGGCGACAACATTATCGACTGCGACCCCACCTTCGGAATGTACAGCTTCGATGCGGGCGTCAACGAGGTGCAGGTCAAGACCGTGCAGCGCGACGAGCTATTCGACGTGGACGTGGCGGCGGTCAAGCGCGCAATCGACAGCCGGTCGAAGGCCATCTTTCTGACCTCGCCCAACAATCCCACCGGCAACGTCCTCTCCGAGAAGACGCTGCGCGAGATACTGGACACGGGGCTGCTTGTGGCCGTGGATGAGGCCTACTACGACTTTTGCGGCAAGAGCTTCATTCATATGGTGAGTGAGACGCCGAACCTGGTCGTGCTGCGCACGATGAGCAAGTGGGCCGGGCTCGCAGGACTGCGGGTAGGATACGGCGTGATGCACCCGGATTTCGTTTCGCGCATCATTCAGATCAAACAGCCGTACAACATCAGCACCGCGGCAGAAGCAGGACTGTATGCGTCCATTGAGGACGCGGCGTACCTGGACAGGAACCGCGACCTGCTGATTGTTGAGCGGGAGCGCCTTTTCGCGCTCCTGAAGTCTGTTCCGGGGATCACGCCGCTCCCGTCCGGGGGCAACTTCATCCTGTTCGAAGTTCCGCAAGGTCGTTCGCAACACATCTTCGATAGCCTTGCGAAGCGCGGCATCTTCCTCCGAAGATATGGCTCAAAGCGGCTGGTGAACTACATCCGGACGAGCGTGGGGAAGCCGGAGCACACGGACGCGCTCATTTCAGCCCTCAAAGAGCTTGTTTAATACGAGACCACGCGGAAGGCGGCCGAGATGCCACGAACAGCGAAGCTGAACAGGGAAACGGGCGAGACTAAGATCGCGATCGAGCTCAACATAGATGGGGCGGGGAAGTACAGGATCGACACCGGAAACGGGATGTTCGACCACCTCCTCTCCGCCTTCTCCCGCCACGGCCTGTTCGACCTTGAAATCACCGCCCGGGGCGACACGCACGTTGGCTGGCACCACCTGGTTGAGGACACCGGCATACTGCTGGGCCGCGCAATCAAGCAGGCGGTCGGCGATGCCCGGGGCATCACACGCATGGCCCACGCTTACGCGCCCCTCGATGAGACGCTGGCGTTCGTGGCCGTTGACTTCGGCGGGCGCGGATACGCTGTGATCGACGCGGAAATAGGTGACAGCGACCTGGGCGGGCTGGCCGGCAGCCTTATCAACCACTACCTGGAATCGATGGCGCGTGAGGGGGCCTTCAACCTGCATGTCCGCATAGAGTCCGGCGCGAACAACCACCACAAGGCGGAGGCCACGTTCAAGGCGCTGGCGCGGGCCACGCGCGCCGCTCTGTCTCTGGATGAGCGCCTCGGTGGGCAGGTGCCCAGCACCAAGGGCACGATCGGGTAGAGGGTGGGATTGCATCTCCGGCGGTATGTTTTAGCGTGGGACCGTACCGGGCACCCCGTCGGGCTCGGACTCACCTGGCGCCTGGCGGCGCCGGCCGTCTTATTGCTGACCTCATGCGGCGGTCAGGCGACCGGCAGTCCCGTACCCGCATTCACATCCGTGCCCACTGTTGCCGCGCCCAGCGCGACCCCAATAGCGGTGCCACCTGCAACGGTCCAAAGCAGCCCTGCGCGCACGCCGGACGTGACGCCGGCGACGTCTCCGGTTCCCGCTAGCACTTCAGTACCTTCTCCCACACCGGCTCCTACCGCACGCACCAGATACGCCGCTGGGGAGAAGATACCTGTCGGCGCTATCCGGATAACCGTGGTCCGGACTTACACCACAATGGGTTTCGGTCCTTTCGAGCCGGAGCAGGGCAAACCGTTCTTCTACGTGAGCGTCGAGGTGGAAAACCCCACAAGCGAAGTGCAAGTCTTCGACACCGTCCAGCTAACGTCGCTCCGGGACTCTGGGGGCGGAGGTACGAGGTGGATATCATGGCCATAGGCATAGGCGAGGAGCTTCCGCCGAACTGGGAGGTAGCCGCCCGAACGACGGAAAAAGGGGCAGTGGGCTTCCAGGTGCCGGTCGATTACTCAGGCAAATGGACCTTCGTGATCGACCTCGCCGCCGACGGCGGGGGCGTCGTAACGGTCGATCTCTAGCCCTACACCTGCTCCAGGTCGAAACGGTAGTCCTCGATGACCATGTTGGCCAGCAGGTCGCGGCACATGCCGTCCACCTTCTTCTTCGCGTCCGCCTCGCTCTTTTCGGCGAGCTTGACTTCCAGGTACTTGCCGAGGCGCACGCTGGTTACCGAGGAGTACGCGAGGTCCTTCAGACCGGCCTGTATGGCCAGCCCCTTGGGGTCGTTTACGGTGGGCTTGAGAGTTACGTACACGCGGGCTAGGTACATCAGTAGGTTACCTCACGAGGGGCTCGGGGGCCTCGGGGGAGTTCATGTGTTTTTTGATGAACGCCTCTATCCGGGCCGCATCGTAGTCATCAAAAGAATCGATATAAGTCCACGCGGTAAGAGCAAACCGCTTTTCCATGCCCGGGTACGGGCTAACGATCACCTTGTCGTAATCGATAGCGAACTGGTCAAGCGCAGTCACGACCGTCGGGCAGGAGTCCGGGCAGTTGTAGTGGATGCCGCCGCCGCCGTGCTCCAGGTTGTGGACGAGGACCTCATCCGGCAGCACTTCGTCGTGCACTCCCCACTGCGCCCAGCCGGCGTAGTGCGGGCCGGACGTGGCGGGCTTTGAGTTGTACGCAGAGTGTGTTGTCCCGTTTGCAATGTGAACAGTCCCCAGGCTCGGGAGCTTCTGCTCGCCGGCAAGCGTGGGTTGGGCCGTCGGGGTGGAGGTGTCGCCGGAGCCGCAAGCCATTGTTGCGGCGACGAGTGCCGCCGCAACAATGGAGATGCGGACACCGGAATTTAGCTTCAAGCTTTACCTGGCGAAGGGCTCTGGTGAGTTCGGCGAGTTCAGGTGCGCGTTGACGAAGGCGCGGACGGCCTCCTCGTCATAAGCGTCAAGCTTCTGCATGAACGTCCAGGCGACCAGTGCGAATTTGGCATCCATGTCCGGGTAGGGCGCCAGGATCGTCTCGTCGGTGCTACGGACGAAGCTGGTGAGCTTGGCGACGTCGTCCGCGCAGCTATTGTCCGGGCAGTTGTAGTAGATGATTACGCCGCCGTGCTCCAGGTTATGGACGACGCGCTCCTCCGTGACGGGCTCCGTGTAGACGCCCCACGGCGCGGTTGTGTCGTAGTGCCAGCCAGAGGTGGCGGGCTTTGTGCTGTAGGCGGCATGGGAGTCGCCGACCGCAATGTGTGTTCCGCCCTGGGACTCGTAGCGGGTGCCTGGGCCAGAAGGGCCGGAGGGGTTGTTGTTGCTGAAAGGCAGGCTGCCTGCGAACAGCGAGACAAGGAACAGGATGGATATCAGTCCAACCAGCCCCGCCCAAAGGCCGCGCTGCAGCTTCTTCTTCTTATCTTGCCTCTCCCTGCGCGCCGCCCTTGCCTGTGTGGGCGTCAGGCGCTGGCGTTTCTGCGCCGGCGTTGGGGTTGAGGTCTTTTTGGTCGTCATGGTACCTCGCAATAGACTTTAATTCGCTGCCGGATATTGTCCTAGGTTATCGCTTTGCCGGTCAACCGCCGGCAATCAGTATAACCTTCTTCAACGCGTTGCCGTGAGCAATAGTTATTAACTTCGGCGCCCAGGTCTCGGCCTAATTCAGGCCAATGCGCGCGAAGACCTCGTCCACGTGGCGGGCGTAGTAGTTGTAGTCAAAGATCCCGTCCAGGTCCCCGCCGGACAGCTTTGTTGAAACAGTGGGGTGCGTGCGGACAAGCTCGCGGAAGTCCTTGTGCTCATCCCACGTCACCTTCGAGCAACCCTGGACGATCTTGTAGGCGTCCTCGCGGCTAATGCCCTTCTCAATGAGGGCGAGAAGGACACGCTGGGAAAATACGAGCCCGCGCGTGATTTCCATGTTTTCCTGCATGCGGTCCGAGTAGACGCGCAGGCCCTTCATGACGCCGTTGAAAAGGTCCAGTGAGTAGTCCAGCGCCATGCAGGCGTCCGGCAGGATGATTCGCTCCGCCGAGGAGTGGCTGATATCGCGCTCGCCCCACAGCGCAACGTTTTCCATGGCCGTCACCGCGTGGCCCCGGATGAGCCGCGCAAGGCCGCATACGCGCTCGCTGAGCTCGGGGTTGCGCTTGTGCGGCATCGAGGACGAGCCCGTCTGGCCTTCGCCAAAGGCTTCCTCAACCTCGCGGACCTCCGTGCGCTGGAGGCCGCGAATCTCCGTGCCGAACTTGTCCAGAGACGAAGCTATCAGCGCGAGGGTAGTTATGAACTGGGCGTGGCGGTCGCGCTGTATAACCTGGTTGGAGACGGGCGCGGGCTTGAGGCCCAGCCGGGCGCACACGGACGCCTCAACAGCGGGCGGTACGGACGCGAAGGTGCCTACCGGGCCGGAAATCTTGCCTACGGCGATCATCTCGCGCGCCTGTGCGAGGCGGAGCTTGTTGCGCTTCATCTCCTCGTACCAGAGCGCCATCTTGAGGCCGAACGTGATCGGCTCCGCGTGGACGCCGTGGGTGCGGCCCATCATGAGCGTCTTCTTGTGCTCCACAGCGCGCTTTCCAAGAGTCTCTATCAGGGAGTCGATCTCCTCCATTAGCAGGTCAGCGGCATCCAGTATCTGCAGGTTGGTCGCCGTGTCCCAAACATCGTTGCTGGTCAGGCCGTGGTGAATCCAGCGACCCTCGGGGCCGAGGAAGTCCGTGATCGACTTCAGAAACGCCGTAACGTCGTGCTTCGTCTTTTTGAGCACCTCGTTGAGGCGGTCCATGTTGTACTTCGCGTGGCGCAGCTTTTCCATGTCGGCGACAGGGATCACGCCCAGCTCGGTCCACGCCTCAGAGGCGGCGAGCTCCACGAGCAGCCACTTGTCGTACTTGTTCTCATCGGACCAGACCCGCTTCATTTTGGGCCTGGCGTACCGCTCAATCAATTAGGTCCTCCGGCAGCAAATGATGAATTATGAAGTATGAATGGTGAAGGTCCTATCCGAAGGCCCTTCGATCTCCATTTCATAATTCATACTTCATCCTTCATACTTTTCACTTCGTCTTGAGCCCCTCGCGGTAGTCGTCGTAGGCCTTGCGGATCTTGTCGTGCTTGATTCCCAGGATCTGGGCGGCGAGGAACGCGGCGTTGCGCGCGCCCCAGGAGCCGATCGCGACGCAGGCTACGGGGATCCCCGGCGGCATCATTGCGATAGAGTGAAGGGAATCGACGCCCTTGAGCTCGCTCGTGGGCAATGGGATGCCGATAATCGGGAGGGTGGTCCAGGAGGCTATGCAGCCCGGGAGGCCGGCGGAGCCGCCGGCGGCCGCGATGATTACCTCAAGGCCGCGGCTGCGGGCAGACATGCCGAACTCGCGGACCTTGTCCGGGGTGCGGTGGGCCGAGGCGACGACGACTTCGTACTCGATCCCCATTTGGGTCAGGACCTCTTCGGTGTCCTTCAGAAGGGGGACATCGGTCTTGCTGCCACAGATGACACCTACTAGCGGCATGAGAGACTGTACCTCCAGGTTAGACTTTGGCCGCAATATCGTTGCGGTAGAAATTGCCGGTAAAGGAGATGCGGCGGGCGTTATCGTAAGCCTTGCTCCTGGCGGCCTCGTGTGAGTCGCCGATGGCTGTTACCGTCAGCACCCGGCCGCCGTCCGTGACGACCGTGCCATCCGGCATCGGCTTCGTGCCCGCGTGGAAGACCATGACATCCGTGTCGGTCTTGTCGAGGCCGGTGATAGGGAAGCCGGTAGGGTACTTGCCCGGATAACCGCCGGAGGCCACAACAACGCCCACGCACGGGCTAGGGTCCCATTCGAGCGTTATATTGCCCAGGTCCCCTTTGGCCGCACTAATCATAACGTTCAAAAGATCGGTTTTCAATCGAGGGATAATGACCTGCGCTTCAGGGTCGCCGAAACGCGCGTTAAATTCATACACCTTAGGTCCCAGCCCGGTCATCATGATCCCGGCGTACAGAATGCCGCGATAGGGTGTGCCGAGGTCGCACATTGCCTTGGCGACTGGCCGGAAGACAGACTTGAGGACGCGGTCCGCCACCTCCGGGTTCCATAGCATCCGCGACGGCGGGCTGAAAGTGCCCATGCCGCCGGTGTTGGGCCCTGTATCGCCGTCACCTACACGCTTGTGATCGCATGCGGCTACGAGCGAGGAGACGCTCTGGCCGTCTACGATGCCGAATACGCTAACCTCGCGGCCCTGGAGAAATTCCTCGATGAGGACCTTCTCTCCCGCTGCGCCGAACTGCCTGTCCACCATCTGCTGCTTTAGGGCTGCGGTGGCCTCGTCCCGGGTCTCTGCCACGACCACACCCTTGCCCTCGGCGAGGCCGTCGGCCTTCACCACGATGGGCGGCTCAACGGCAGCGACGTAGTCGCGCGCCGCCGCAAAGTCTGTGAAGGTCTTCGCCTGGGCCGTGGGGACGCCGCTCCGGAGCATCACGCCCTTGGCAAAGCTCTTGCTAGTTTCGAGCTGTGCGGCTGCTTTCGTGGGGCCGAAGATCGAGCGGCCTGCCTTCTGGAAGGCATCTACGACACCAAGAGCCAGCGGGGCTTCGGGTCCCACGATAGTGAAGTCGATTTTGTTTTCCGCCGCGAACTTCAAGAGGGCGGGCACGTCAGTTACGGGAATCGGGACATTTTTCGCGATTGCCGCAGTGCCGGCGTTTCCCGGCGCGACATAAAGCTCGCGCAGAAGAGGGCTCTGCTTGAGCTTCCACGCGATAGCGTGCTCGCGCGCGCCCTTGCCGACGAGGAGGACGTTCACCGGTGCCCCTACTCCCACTCGATCGTGCCCGGGGGCTTGCTGGTGATGTCGTATACGACGCGGCTGACGCCAGGCACCTCGTTGACAATGCGGCTGGAGATGCGGGCGAGCACCTGGTAGGGCAGGCGCGCCCAGTCTGCCGTCATCGCCTCGTCGCTCGTGACCGCACGGATAGCGACGACGTGGCCGTAGGTGCGGTTGTCGCCGACGACGCCGACCGACTGCGTGTTGGTCAGGACGGCGAAGCTCTGCCAGAGCTCGCGGTAGAGGTTGTTGCCCTTGATTTCGTCCATGACGATCCAGTCCGCGGAGCGCAGTATCTCAAGCTTCTCGCGGGTTACCTCGCCCATTACGCGGATGGCGAGGCCGGGGCCCGGGAACGGCTGGCGGTAGACCATGCTCTCGGAGAGGCCGAGCTCCAGTCCGACGAGTCGGACCTCGTCCTTGAAGAGGTACCTCAGCGGCTCCACGAGGCGGAGCTTCATATTCTTGGGCAGGCCGCCCACGTTGTGATGTGTTTTAATCTTGGCGGAGACTTTGTTGTCGCTCGTCTTGCTCTCTATCACGTCCGGGTAGAGCGTACCCTGAGTGAGGAAGTCCACCTTGCCCAGGCGTGAGGCCTCGCGGTCGAAGACCTTGATGAACTCGCTGCCGATGACGCGGCGCTTCTCCTCGGGGTCCATCACCTCACTGAGCGCGGTGAGGAACTGGTCGGTTGCGTCCACATGAACGAAGTTGAGCTTCATGTGCTTCTGGAAGGTGTCCACAACTCGTTGCGGCTCTTCACGGCGCATGAGGCCGTTATTCACGAAGATACAGGTTAGCTGGTCTCCCACGGCCTTGTGCACGAGCATCGCGGCCACGGCGGAGTCGACGCCGCCCGAGAGGGCGCAGATGACTTTGCCGTCGCCAACCTGCATGCGGATGTTCTCGACTGCCTCCGTCACGAAGTTCGCCGGCGTCCAGGACGGGCTGCAGCCGCAAATTTCGAACACGAAGTTCCGGAGCATCGCTTTGCCGTCGGGGGTGTGGGCGACCTCCGGGTGGAACTGGATGCCGATCATGCCCTGCTCGTTGCCCGTAACGGCCACAGGCGAGTTCTCGCTGGACGCAAGCGCCGAGAAGCCGGGCGGGGGAGCAACGATATGGTCGGCGTGGCTCATCCAGACGGGAATCGACTGCTCGAGTCCTTTGAAGAGGGGCTGGTCCGTCCCGCTCTGGTGGATGACGGCGTGGCCGTATTCGCGTTTTCGCGCCGGCGAGACCTTGCCGCCGAGCTGGTGGACCATGACCTGCATGCCGTAGCAGATGCCGAGGACCGGCAACTTGCTGTTGTAGACCCATGCAGGGGCCATCGGCGCGCCGTCTTCATAGACGCTAGCGGGGCCGCCGGACATAATGACGCCCTTTGGCTCCAGGTGGGCGACACTCTCCCAGGTGGCGTCGTGGGGGATTATCTCGCAGTAGACGTGGGCTTCGCGGACGCGGCGGGCTATCAGGCGGCTGTACTGGGACCCGAAGTCAATTATCAGGACGGCGCCTTTCTGAGGCGGCCTGGCAGGCTGTGACTGTGGGTCCGGCCCACCCTTCTGCTTGGCTATCTCAAGGTAAGCTGAGACCTCAAGGTCGTCGCTCGCCGCTACTCGATGGCTCTGGGTGGGCTTGTTTTCCGTAGTCATTGTTGAAGCGTCTTGCCCTGTCACCTGCTATAATAAGCGCCGAATAATAATCACATTTTGGGAACGGGTTTGGCAAGTTACCGCGCCGGAACGCCCATCGATTCGCAGATACGCTCCGCGGTGGACGTTTTGAGGCACGGAGGGGTCATTGCGGTCCCTACCGACACCCTTTACGGCCTTGCCGCCTCTGCGCTCAACCCCGGGGCTGTTGCAAGGCTCTACGCCATAAAGGGAAGGCCCTCGGCAATGGCCCTGCCGGTGCTCCTGGCCGAGGTAAGCGAGATTCCCAAGTACGTTGCCGATGTTCCCGACCTCGCCCGCAAGCTGGCGGAGGAGTTTCTGCCCGGCCCACTCACGATCGTGCTGAGGCGCGGGGCGGCGATTCCGGATGTGGTGACCGGCGGCCAGGATACAGTTGGAGTGAGGGTGCCTGACCACCCGGTGCCCAGGCAGATAGTCCGGCTCCTCGGCGGCCCGATCACCGGCACGAGCGCGAACCGCTCGGGAAAGCCCGGGCTGACCACGGCCGACGCCGTGCGGCGGGAACTGGGGACCGATGTCGACTACATCGTCGACGGAGGCGAGTGCGAGGGCGGAGTCCCTTCGACGGTCATCGACGTATCAACCGTACCTCCGCGGCTAGTCCGGGAGGGAGCGGTATCCCGTGAGGAGATCGAACGTATCTGCGGCATGAAGGTGCTCTGAGCACCGTCGAATTGAGAGGACGCGGGGGCCCCGAGGAGTCGGGGTCCTTTTTTGACCTCGGCAATCTGTGCCGACAGGGCGATTTTAGGTGATTGCGATCAACATTGAACTTCTTGAGGCGAAGGTAGAGGCCGAGCTGAAGGATATCTTCAGCGAGCGGACGATGCCCCTTTACAATATGATGGCCTACCACCTGGGATGGCAGGACGAGCGCGGCAACATGGGCGTCCCCATGCGCCGGGACCGCCACCACGGCGTGGCGTGCCTTGCCGCAGCGCACGCGGCCGGGGGAGAGGCCGAGGCGGCTTTACCGGCCGCGGCGGCAGTGGAGCTTGTCCACAACTTCGCCCAGATCCACGACGACGTTCAGGGGGGCCACCCGCAGCGGTTCAAGCGCGATGCCGTCTGGTGGGTGTGGGGCCCAGCGCAGGCGATCAATGCAGGAGATGGCATGTATGCGCTGGCCCGGCTGGCGCTGTTCAGGCTTATGGACAGGGGCATCTCTCCGGAGGTGACGTTCGGGGCGCTAAAGATGCTGGACATCGCTGGCCTGGAGGTCTGCGAAGGGCGCTTCCGCGACTTCGAGGCGCAGGAGCGCATTGACATGAGCGTTGAAGCGTACATGGCAATGGCCTCCAGCAAGACCGGCGCGCTGCTGGCGTGCTCCACGAAGCTGGGCGCGCTGGCCTCAGGAGCGCCCGCCGCCGTGGTGGACGCGATGGGCGTGTACGGCACGAAAATGGGTATTGCGTGGCAGGTTCGCGAGGACCTCGACGCGCTGTGGCCGACTGACCCGCAGGCGGCGCCGCCAAGCACCGAGGTGCTCAACAAGAAGAAGCTCCTACCGGTAGTGCATGCGCTTGAGCAGGCAACGCTGAAAGACAAGCGTCGCCTGGGCGAGATTTACTTCAAGCGCGTGCTGCAGCCTGAAGACGTGATATCCGTGCGTGGAGTCCTTGAGGAGCTGGGCGCGCGGGACTTTTGCGAGGGGCTGGTCAAAAACCTCAGGCAAGAGGCCCACGATGCGCTCGTGACAGCAGGGGTGACAGCGGAAGGCAAGAAGCTCCTGGCGCAGGTGGAGAAAGGCCTGATGGGCGAGTGATATTGCAGAGACAGGCAGCGGGTTTGAGGCCTGACGGGCCGGAATAGCTTAGCCCAGGGTGGAGTGCCGAAGGCTCCGCGAAGGCACGCAGCCCTGGGAATTCGATATAGTATTTCACCCAGCCCTGAAGGGGCGAAATACTCTCTGGTCAGACAAGAGATTATCTCGGCTCTTCAGGCCTTAAGAAATTCTTCGGTCCGGGTACCCAGGGCTACGCCCACTCCGCAGAGCCTTCGTGGGCTCCACCCTGGGCTTAGATAGCCCGCGCCTTCAGCGCTCCCATCCGCTCCCCCATGGGCGAGCAGTGTAATATTGCGATGGCTGACCCAAAGAATCAAATGCCAAGGGCGGTCCTGGCAAAGGGAAAGGCTGAGACCGATGCGTCGTGTCGCAATAGTCGGCTCCGGCGGCGCAGGGAAGTCGACGCTGGCCCGACGGATGGGCGAGATAACCGGGCTGCCGGTCGTCGATCTGGACCGGCTCTACTGGAGGCCGGGCTGGACGCCGACGCCGAAGCCGGAGTGGCGCGAGACCGTTCAGAGGCTGGTTGAGGAAGATCTCTGGATTATCGACGGCAACTACATGAGCACTATGGGCATCAGAATTCCGGCGGCTGATACCATACTATTCATGGACTATTCGAGGATACGGTGCATGTGGAGGACTACAAGGCGTGTCCTCACCTACCGGAGGCATGTAAGGCCGGACATGGGCGAGGATTGCCCGGAGAAGATAAACGTCAGTTGTTACAAATGGATGTGGAACTTTCGCAAGGATATCAGACCCAAGATAATGGCCCTGATCGAAGCAAACCGAAACGGTAAAGAGGTCTACATCCTCCGCAACCCGAAGGATGCGGACAGGTTGCTTGCCGAGCTTCAACGCAAGCCAGGCAGACTATTTCAACAGGCGTAGGGAAATGAACAAAAAGAAGACAGTCCATGACATTGACGTGGCCGGCAAGACCGTTCTCCTCCGCGTTGACTTTAACGTGACCTTCCACCCCAATACCACCGACATCTCCGACGACTCTCGCATCAAGGCTTCGCTTCCCACCATCAAGTATCTGCAGGACAAAAAGGCGAAGACTGTAATCTGCACTCACCTGGGCCGTCCCAAGGGCAAGGTGGATGAGAGCATGCGCCTCACGCCCGTATCGAAGCGCCTTTCGGAGCTGCTCGGAAAGCCGGTGGCGCAGCTCAAGGACTGCACCGGCCCCGAGGTGGAAAAGGCCGTGAAGGCGATGAAGCCCGGCGATGTTGTAATACTCGAGAACGTTCGCTTCCACCCGGGCGAGGAGAAGAATGACCCCGCACTGGCGAAGGCGCTGGCAGCCCTCGCGCAGGTCTATGTGAACGACGCGTTCGGGGCGGCGCACAGGGCGCACTCCTCCACGGAGGGAGTTGCGAAGTTCATCCCGGCGGTCTCGGGGCTCCTGATGGACCGCGAGCTGCAAATGCTCGGCATGGCGCTGGAAGCGCCGAGGAAGCCATTTGTGTCGATCGTCGGCGGCGCCAAGGTATCCGACAAGCTCTCAGTCCTTGAGAGCCTGGCGCCGAAGGTCAACGTGCTGATCATCGGAGGGGGCATGGTTGCGACCTTCCTCAAGCAGCAGGGCAAGCAGATCGGGCTGTCGCTCGTAGAGGACGACAAGGTCGAGGAGGCGGGCAGAGTTGTTGAGCTTGCCAAGAAGCTGGGTGTGAAGCTAATGCTGCCCGTAGACGCCATGGTTGCCGACGCGTTCGCTGACAAGGCGAAGGCGAAGGTAGTGGAAATTGACAAGGTTGAGCCTACCTGGCGGATAATGGACATCGGTCCAAAGACAGTGGCCCTGTACGAGAGCGAGATTGCCAAGGCGAAGACGGTGGTGTGGAACGGCCCGATGGGCGTTTTCGAGTGGGAGGCGTTCGCGCAAGGGACGAAGCGAGTTGCAAACGCGCTGGCGAAGCTGAAGGATGCGACGACGGTCATCGGCGGCGGCTCGACGGCGGACGCGGTGATTTCGCTGGGGCTGCAGGACAAGATGACGCACGTCTCCACCGGCGGCGGCGCATCACTGGAGTTCCTTGAGGGAAAAGTGCTGCCCGGGGTCGCCGCACTGATGGATAAGTAACACGCTTGAGCAAAGGCCAAATGCAACACCCTCACCCTTTGGCCGGAGCGCCAAAGGCCTCTCCCCGAGGAGACCTTTGCATAACCCGAGGTAGAGGCGATAATCATACCTGTGCGAGGAAGATATAGCAAAATGGAGTGAGCCATGCACCGCAATATGGGAAACCCGTCCATGATCGAAGCGTTCCTTCCCGAGCAGGTTGGGCGTAACGAGCGATTGGAGAGGATAGCCCAAGTTGTGGACTGGGAAAAGATGGGAAAGCTGGTGTCAGATATC
>Ga0194132_10001950_pt1 | contig 40321 bp, 47 predicted proteins | sample TA2KigOf80mmetaG_FD_148612 | JGI IMG/M metagenome (GOLD analysis project Ga0194132, IMG submission 148612) | Freshwater microbial communities from Lake Tanganyika, Tanzania - TA2015054 Kigoma Offshore 80m | ecosystem: Environmental > Aquatic > Freshwater > Lake | place: Tanzania: Lake...
CGGGCAGCTTGCCGATCACCAACAAAATCAGGGGGTCAATATTCAACGCCGATCACCCCCAAAACGGGGTCAATATTCCACGCCGATTCACACCCTCGACGGTGTTGGTGTGAACGTCGCCCCGGACGTACTCGCCCTTGGCGTGGATCACGGTCTCATGGCTGGCGGCGTTCGGGGCGTGCTTGAAACCAATGCCGCCGTCCGAAATCAGGCGGGTGCCTCGCCCCAGACGGGCATAGAAGACGGCCGCCGGGCTCTTGCCGTCCATGGACAGCGACAGGGAGCGTCCGCCGCGCTCAACGAGGGTCATGACCCGCTGATAGCGCCGCTTGCCGTCCGACCGCTTCTTGGTCTTGGGCGAGTTGGTGACGAAGGTCTCATCAACTTCGACGATCTCGCCGTCGCCGCCAATCGGGCCGGACGAGGGAAGCGGCGTCATGGCAGCCCGGATACGGTGGCTCATGTGCCAAGCGGTTTTGAGGCCGACGCCGAGGGTCCGCTGAAGCTGGCGGGTCGAAATGCCCTTCTTGGACGAACACATGAGGTACATGGCCTGAAGCCAGTACCGCATGGGGGCGTGGCTATCCTCGAAGATGGTTCCGATCCGCACGGTGAACTGGCCGCGGCAGGCGTAACACTTCCGCAGTCCCACGCGAGCGGTCGCGCCCTGAAGCCGGCCGATCTTCTCGCCATCCGCGTTGCCGCAATGGGGGCACACCGGGCCATTCGGCCAGAGCATCGCTTCCACGTAGGCGAAAGCGGCTTCTTCGTTGGTGAACTCAGGGGCGGAAAGGACCGAAACCATGGCTATCTCCTTATGGGAGAAAGCTATCCTTCGGGCCTGGGTTTGTCAAGTGAAACATCGCCCCTATATATCGCATAATGTATATTATGGAAAATAACGAAGCACCGTAAAGCCGCTGCTTTTCGGATCGTGGCGGACGAGCCATTCAGGCGTTTTTACAACACTATATGCGCGCTCGTTGATCTGAATTCCTAGCCTCTCCTCGATCGCGCGGATTACGCCGCGCTGGTTGTCCCAACCGAAGACGATGGTGCCGCCGTTGCGGAAGCCCGCATGGTCCATGGCGGTGTCGTGGAACATCGCGACGCCGCCGGCCGGCACCTTCGGCAGCCAGACATCGAGCTCCTTGCGGGTGTGCTCGTACTCATGCGAGGTGTCGATGAACAGGACCGGCGCCTCGGCCGGCAGGCCGCGGGCCTGGCACCAGGCGGCGAAATGATCCCGGCCGAAGGCGACGTCGTCGGACTGGACGAAGCTCCAGGCGGACCGGAGCTCGACCGGGAGGCCGGGAATGTCGCCGCAGGGCTCGATATCGATGCTGAGGAGATGCGCGCCGGTATGGGCGGCGGCGGCCAGAAGCGCGCGGGTGCTCTCCCCGCCTCGCGTGCCGAGCTCGACCATGAGCCGCGGCTCCTGCGCCACCGCCTCGTAGAAGAGCGTGCCGAGGTGGTCGCTGACGTCGGTCGCGGGCGGCGGCGCGTCGCCGAAGGCCTTCCTCAGCCAGGGGTCGATCACGGCCACGCCGCCATCGAGCGGCGGCACGCGCGGCGCGACATCCAAGAGCCCGGGTGAGCGTGCCACACGATCGATCGCGGCGAGCATCGCTGCTTGGTCGCCGGACCGAATCGCGAGCCAAAGGTCGAGCACGGCGGCCTGACCGTGCCCGGGATTCGACTGGAGGATCGCCTGGCTCAGCTGGCGGGCGGACTCGGCATCGCCCAGGCGCAGCCGCTCCATGGCCATGAGAATGGCCGTGTCGAACGATATCGAGACGCTGCGTTCCGACATCCGGCCCACGCTGAGATGAAACGGGAAGCCGGGCTGCCCGGCACCATTACTTTGCTGCTATGTGTGTCGGCGTCAACCAGAGGACCTCCGTGTCGACGAAGCCATTCTCCCGGACGCTGACCGCCTGCATCCTGTGCCGCTCGCCCGACCTCGACCTCGCCGTACCACTCGAGCCGATGCCCGTCGCGACGCCGACCTTCAAGCTGCCAGATCACCTACGGAACCGGGACGACGCGATCGCGGCCGCCTCGCTGGACCTCCGCCTGTGCCGGGCCTGCGGGCACCTGCAGACGACGGACATGGTCGACCCCGAGTTCAACTACAACAACTACGTCTACAAGACCTCGTCCTCGCTGGGCCTGGTCGACCATTTCCGCGGCAATGCAGAGCAGGCCATGGCGCGCTACAAACCGGCCGCCGGCGCGCTCGTCGCCGAGATCGGCAGCAATGACGGCAGCCTGCTCCGCTTCTTCAAGGATCGCGGGCATCGCGTGCTGGGCATCGACCCGGCCCAGGAGATCGCGCGCCAGGCGACCGCGAACGGCATCGAGACCTGGGCCAGGTTCTTCGATCGTAGCGTCGCCGAGGAAGCCGCCGGGAAACATGGGCAAGCCTCGATCATCCTGGCGAACAACGTCATCGCCAATATCGACAATGTCGGCACCTTCACCGCCGGCCTCGACCCGCTGCTGGCGCCGGACGGCGTCTTCGTCTTCGAGACCCAGTACGGCGCCGATGTGATCGACCGGACGTTGCTCGACACCGTCTACAACGAGCATCTCTCGTATTTCATGGTCCGCCCGCTGGCGACGCATTTCGACCGGCTCGGCTACCAGGTCGTCAACGTCGACCGCATCCCGACCAAGGGTGGCTCGATCCGCGTCGCGGTGCAGAGGAAGGGCGGCAAGCGGGCGGCAGCGCCCGAGGTCGGCGCGATCATCGCCGACGAGGAACGCCGCGGCATGTTCGGGCTCGACTACTACAAGCCCTTCGCGCGGCGCGTGAAGGATATCGGCCGGCAGCTCAACGCGATCGTCGATGCCGAGGAGAAGAAGGGACGCTTCGTCGCCGGCTACGGCGTCTCGGTCGGCACCACCACCCTGCTCCACCAGTTCGGGCTGACCAAGCGCATCCCGATGCTGTTCGACGACAACCCGGAACGCGAAAGCCATCTGCGCGGTCCCGGCTATCAGATCCCGGTGCTGGCCGGCACCGCGCTCGCCGAGAAGGATCCGGGCGCCGTGATCGTCTTCGCCTGGCGCTACATCGATCCGATCGCCAAGAAGCAGGACGCCTGGCTCGCCAGGGGCGGTCGCTTCATCCTGCCGCTGCCGGAAGTCAGCGAGCGGACGCGTTAGGCCTTACGGCCACTCCAGCACCATGCCGTCATAGGCCGGTTCGACATGGGCCGGCACCATCGCCTTGACCTTGGCGTAGTCCATCCATTGCGAGAGATGCGTCAGCACGGCGCGCTTCGGCTTCACGCGCTCGATCCATTCGAGGGTGCGCGCGAGATGAGTGTGAGTCGAATGCGGCTCGAGCCGGAAGGCATCCACGATCCAGAGCTCGATGCCGGCGAGCAGATCGAACGCGGCTTCGTCGAGGGTCACGACATCGGTCGAATAAGCGACCTTGCCGAAGCGGAATCCCAGGCTCCGCGAGAAGCCGTGATCCTGCGAATAGGGCCATACCTCGATGTCGCCGACGCGGAACGGGCCTTCGATCGCGTGCGGCGTCAGGGTCGGCTTGTAGAAGTAGTCGCCCTTCAGCGCCTGGAAGACATAGCCGAAGCGCTCCCGGATCGTCGCCAGCGTCACCGGATCGGCATAGGCATCGATCGGCCGCTTGAGTGCGATGTTCACCGCGCGGAGATCGTCGATGCCATGCAGGTGGTCGGCATGCGCATGCGTGAACAGCACGGCGTCGAGTGTCCTGATGCCGGCGGTGAGGAACTGCTGGCGGAGATCGGGCGAGGTGTCGATGAGGAGCCGCGTCGCCCCCTGCTCCACCAGGATCGAGACGCGCAGCCGCCGGTTCTTCGGCTCCTTCGGATCACAGTCGCCCCAATCCTCGCCCACCGTCGGCACGCCCATCGAGCTACCGCAGCCGAGGATGGTGATCTTCACGGTTTGGCGAAGGCCGTGGCCGGGATCTTCGTGAAGACGCGCCGGACGTTGTCGGTGGTCGAGGCGGCGAGATCCGCCGGCGAGACGCCGCGCAGCGCCGCGACCTTGGCCGCGGTGTGAACGACGAAGGCCGGCTCGTTGCGCTTTCCCCTCATCGGGATCGGCGCGAGGTAGGGCGCATCGGTCTCGACCAGCAGGCGACCGGCCGGAACCCAGGCCGCAACTTCCTGCAGCGCCGCCGCCGATTTGAAGGTGACGATGCCGGAAATCGAGATGAAGAGGCCGAGATCGACGGCCTTCTCCGCCAGCGCCCTGGTCGAGGTGAAGCAGTGGATGAGGCCGGTATAAGGTCCCTTCTCCATCTCCTCGGCGAGGATCTTTCCGGTGTCCTCGTCGGCGTCGCGCGTATGCACGATGACCGGCAGTCCGGTCAGCCGCGACGCCGCGAGATGAGCGCGGAAGCTGCGCGCCTGCGCATCGCGCGGGCTGTGGTCGTAGTAGTAGTCGAGGCCGGTCTCGCCGACCGCGACCACCTTTGGATGTTCGGCCAGGCGCGCGAGCTTCTCGGCATCGGCCTCAGGTTCGGTGCCGGCCTCGTGCGGATGGATGCCGACCGAGCAGTAGATGTCGTCATAGCGCTCGGCAATGGCACGGACGCGATCGAACTCGGTCAGCTTGGTGCCGATCGTGACCATGAGCCCGATGCCGGCGCGGCGCGCGCGCGCGACGACCTCGTCCAACTCCGCCGAAAGCTCGGGGAAGTCGAGATGGCAGTGACTGTCGACCAGCATCAGCCGCCCGCCTTCGCCGCCTGTCCTTCTTCGACATAGCGCGGGAAGACGCCTTCCGGCTTCGGCAGCACCGTGCCCGACTTGAGCGCGCCGCTCGAGCCCAGCGAGGCGAAGGTCCGCATGCCGTTCGGCACCTCGAGCAGGTCGAGCATGCGCGCAGCCGAATTCGGCATCACCGGCTGCGCCAGGATCGCCAGATGCCGGATGGTCTCGGCCAGCACATAGAGCACTGTCGCCATGCGCTTGGCGTCGGTCTTCTTCAGCGCCCAGGGTGCTTGCTCGTCGACATAGCGGTTGGCGGCACCGACTACTTCCCACTGCGCTTCGAGAGCGCGATGGAACTGCTGCTCGTCATATTCGGTACGCACGCGGTCCAGCAGCCCATGCGCGGCGCCGAGCAGCGCGCGGTCGGCGTCGGTGAACTCGCCATGCTCCGGCACCTTGGCATCGCAGTTCTTGTTGATCTGGGTCAGCACGCGCTGCGCCAGGTTGCCGAAATCGTTGGCGAGGTCGGTGTTGATGCGCCGGATCATCGCCGCATGGCTGAAATTGCCGTCCTGGCCGAACGGCAGCTCGCGCATCACGAAGTAGCGCACGGGATCGAGCCCGTAGCGCGCGATCAGATCCTGGGGCGTGAGGAAGTTGCCGAGGGACTTCGACATCTTCTGCCCCTCGCTGGTCCACCAGCCATGGGCGAAGACGCGCTTCGGCGGCTTCAGGCCGGCGGCCAGAAGGAAGGCCGGCCAGTAGACCGTGTGGAAGCGGATGATGTCCTTGCCGACCATGTGCAGGTCGGCCGGCCAGAACTTCGCGTATTCGCCGCTCTCGTCGGGGAAGCCCGCCGCGCTCACGTAGTTGGTCAGCGCGTCGATCCAGACATACATGATGTGCTTGGGATCGTCGGGAACCGGCACGCCCCATCTGAAGCTGGTGCGCGAGATCGAGAGATCGCGAAGGCCTGATGAGACGAAGCTGACGACCTCGTTCTTGCGCGTGCGCGGCGCGAGGAAGCTCGGGTTCGCCTCGTAGAAGTCGAGCAGCGGCTGCTGCCACTTCGAGAGATCGAAGAAGTAGTTCTCCTCCTCGAACCACTCGACCGGGGCACCCGACGGCGCCTTGCCGTCGACGAGCTCGCTCTCGTCGTAGAAGGCCTCGTCGCGAACGGCGTACCAGCCGGCGAACTTGCCGAGATAGATGTGGCCGTTCGCCTTCATCCGCCGCCACAGCTCCTGGCAGGCGGCGGCGTGGCGCGGCTCGGTCGTGCGGATGAAGTCGTCGTTGGAGAGATTCATCACGCCGGAAAGATCACGGAAATGCTGGCTCACCTTGTCGGTGAAGCTCTGCGGATCCATGCCCGCGTCGGCGGCCGATTTGGCGACCTTCTGGCCGTGCTCGTCGGTGCCGGTCAGGAACTTGACCTCGTAGCCGTCGAGCCTCTTGAAGCGCGCGAGCACGTCGCACGCCACCGACGTGTAGGCGTGCCCGATATGGGGCGCGTCGTTCACGTAGTAGATCGGCGTCGTCAGGTAGTAACGCTTGGCCGCGGCCATCGGCCGGAACTCCTAGAGCTGAGCGAGGAGGCGATCGTCGTCCAGGGCCAGAAGGAGGGTCAACAGGACCTGTTTTCGGTCGATGTTGACGGCCTCGGAGCGCTGGACCAGACGGCGGCTGTTCTCCCATAGCTCGCGCCAGCGATCAAGGCTGCGCCGGCCGGCGAGCCGGCGGATGGCGGCGGCCTCGCCCGGCACGATCTCGGCCGGCGGTCCGGGATCGGCGGCGGCGCGGGCGAGCCTCGCAAGCAGGTCGACATGCATGTCGACGGCGGCGAGATAGGCCGCCTCGGCATCGCGCCTCGCCAGCTTGTCGGCGAAGCTCTGCATCGCTTGCGCATCGGATGCCGTGGCGCTCGCGAGCTGGAAGACCTGGCGGTAGAGGCCGAGGCCGCCGGCATCGATGAGATCGAGGGCGCGGCCAAGACTGCCGCGCGCGAGGCGGGCCAACGGTTCCCGCTCCTCCGCCGGCAGATCGGGCGCTTGGGTCGCCAGCAGGCGGTCGAGCACGCTCGGCTCGAGCGGCTTCAGCAGCAGGCGCCGGCAGCGCGAGCGGATCGTCGGCAGGATGCGGCCCGCGCCGTGATAGACGAGCAGGAGCACGGCGCGCCGCGGCGGCTCCTCCAGGATCTTAAGCAGCGCGTTCATCGATTGCGGGTTGAGGTCGTCGACCGCATCGACGATCGCCACGCGCCAGCCGCCCTCGGCCGGCGTGAGGTGCATGAAGTCGGCGACGCCGCGCGCCTCCTCGGCGGTGATGACCTTTCGCAGCCGCTTCGCCTTCTCGTCATAGCTGCGCTCGAGCGCGAGCAGGTCCGGATGGCTGCCGGCGGCGATCAGCCGCGTGGCGCGATGCTCGGGCTCGACGTCGAGCGTCGGCGCGCTGTCGCCGAACAGCCCCCCGCCCTCGCCGCCCGTCGCGCCGGAAAGCAGGAAGCGCGCGAAGCGATAGGCGAGCGTCGCCTTGCCGATGCCGCGCGGGCCTTCGATCAGCCAGGCATGCGCGAGCCGGCCGGAACGCACCGCCTCGACCATCTGCGTCTCGGCCGTCTCATGCCCGAGCAGCGAGGCGCCGAGCCGCGGATGCGGGCGGGTGTCAGCGTCCGCAGCGGCTGCCTTCTTGCCGGTCACAGCTTGACGCCGAGCCGGCTCGACACAGCGGCGACAATCGCCGCGCTCACCCCTGCCGCATCCGATCGCGCGTCGATGACGACGCAGCGTTCAGGCTCGGCCTCGGCGATCGCGAGGAAGCCCGCGCGGAGCCGCTGATGAAAGCCGATGTCCATGCGCTCGAAGCGATCCTCGCCCGAAACAATGCCCTTCATGCGCGCCTGCGCCCGACCAAGCCCGTCTTCCACCGGCAGGTCGAGGATCAATGTCAGGTCCGGGCGACGGTCGCCGAGGATGGTGCGGCGAAGCGACTCCAGCGTGTCGAAGGGCACGCCGCGGCCATGGCCTTGATAGGCGACGGTCGAGTCATGGAAGCGATCGCAGAGGACCCATTTGCCGTCGTCGAGCGCCGGCTTGATCGTCCGGAGCCAGTGATCGTGGCGCGCCGCGATCATCATCAACGCTTCCGTCAGCGGCTCCCAGCGGCCGGTGTCACCGGCGACGAGCAGGCGGCGGATCGCCTCCGCCCCCGGCGAGCCGCCCGGCTCGCGCGTCGCCACATGCTCGATACCGGCGGCAGCGAGGCGCTCGCCGAGATGCCTGATCTGGGTGGTCTTGCCCGCCCCCTCGCCGCCTTCGAAGGTGACGAAGCGAGCGGCAGCCGTCACTTCTGCGCGCCGAAGATCAGATAGGAGACGGCGGCGCCGATGCGCCCGGCCGGGCCGAGCTGCGCCACGCTCTCGCCGGCGAGCAGCGACAGCTCCTTGGACGGAACGCCGGGAGCGGCGACCACCAGCTTGCCGGCCACTTGCCCCTTCTGGATCGGCGTCTGGATCGGCTCCTGGAACACCGCCGTCACCTTCATGCCCTGGCGCGCACGGCGCGGCAGCGTCACGACGAGGTCCTCGGCGGCGATCAGCGGCACGGTCTTGGATTCGCCGAGCCAGACAGTGGCGTTCTGCACGGCTTCGCCGGCTTTGAACAGCGCGTAGTTCTCGTACTCGCGGAAGGCCCAATCGATCAGGTTCTCGGTCTCCTGCGCGCGCGCCTTCATGCTCGGAAGCCCGTTCACCACCATGATGATGCGGCGGTCGCCGCGCTTGACCGAAGCGGTGAGGCCGTAGCCCGCGGCCTCGGTGTGGCCGGTCTTGAGCCCGTCGGCGCCGAGCGGCTTGTAGAGCAGCGGATTGCGATTGCCCTGCCGGATGCCGTTGAAGGTGTAGTTCAGCTCCGCGTAGTACTTATAGTGTTCAGGGAACGCCTCGATCGTGTGCTTGGCGATCAGCGCCAGCTCGCGCGCGGTCGTCACATGCTCCGGATGCGGCCAGCCGCTCGAGTTCTTGAACACGGTCTTGGTGAGGCCGAGCTCGCGGCCCTTCTTCGTCATCTGCTCGGCGAAGGCCTCCTCGCTGCCGGCAAGAGCCTCGGCGACGACGACGCAGGCATCGTTGCCCGACTGGATGACGATGCCGCGGATCAGATCCTCGACCTTAACGCGCGAGCCGAGCGGCACGAACATCTTCGAGCCCTGGATGCGCCAGGCGCGCTCGCTCACCGGGAACTCGTCCGTCAGCTTGACCTCGCCCTTCTGCAGCTTCTCGAAGAGCATATGGACGGTCATCACCTTGCTCATCGACGAGGGCGGCATGATCTCGTCGGCGTTCTTCTCGAGCAGGACCGCCCCGGTCATCATGTCGACGATGAAGGCCTGCCGGGCCTGGGTTTCGATCGTCTGGGCGAAGGCAGGCGCGGCGCCGAGGAGGAAGGCGGCGGCCAGGGTCAGGCGGCGGAGCGAGGTGATAAGCATGGGGGACAGCCTCTCCATCATTGGTCGACGATCACCCGGGCATCCGGATATCCCGCTTGGATGACCCGGGCAAGGGTGCGGTCGGCCTCTTCAACACTCGAGAACGGTCCAAAGCGCACTCGATAAAGAAGTTGGTCTCGGATCTGCCTCGGCGCAACGATGGCGCGCCCGACCGGCTGCAATGCGGCCGAGACGCGGACGGCGTTGTTCACGTTGGCGAAGGCGCCAGCCTGCACGTAGATCTCGGTCGGGACGACGGGGACCGTGGTCACAACCGGTTGAACCGGCTGAAGCGCCGCGACCTGGCGCTCGGCGGTCGCCTTGGCGACTTCGAGGACCACGCCCGGCGCTGTCGGCTGCGCCGCCACCGGCGGCGGGGCCGGCGCCGCTGCGCTGCCGGGAACCGGCAAGGCCTGGACGGCGACCGAGGCGCGCGGGGAGGCGTTCGGCGCATCCGGACGGACCTGGACCGTGTCGGTGGCCGCGTCCGAGGCAGCGACGACCATGGCCGGCTCCGGCCGCCCCTGGGTCAGGGCCTCGGCTATGTTCCGGCTCTCTTCGGGAAGAATCTGGACGCGGACCTTGGCCGTCCCTGCCCGCTCGATCCCGAGCAGCTGCGCCGAGCGCCGGGAGAGATCGATGATCCGGCCCGCGGCGAAAGGCCCGCGGTCGTTGATGCGGACCACCATCGACCGGCCGTTCTCGAGATTCGTCACGCGGACCAGGCTCGGCATCGGCAAGGTCCGATGCGCCGCCGTCAGGTCGTTCATGTCGTAGATTTCGCCGTTGGCGGTCAGCTTGGCGTGGAAGGCCTCGCCGTACCAGGACGCGATGCCGGTCTCGTCATATTGATAATCGACCTTAGGATAATACCAGATTCCATTGATCTGATAGGGCTCCCCGATCTTGTAGTAACCCTTTGGCGCCGATGTCAGCCCGGCCTTCTCGCCGACGGTCTTAGCGAGGTGAGAACCGAAGTTGAGACTGGTGCATCCCGGCAGCCAAAGTAGCGCCGCAAGCGTCCCGAAGAGAGGCAGGCGCCACATCGTCCGCATCATCTTGGGGTAGCCCCCAGCTAGTTCACCAATATTTGGTAATCTAGCTGCCGGAAATGCGGTCCGCAAGTTGTCCGACGGCGGTCGCGAAGTAGAGCGAGCGATTCCAGCGCATGATCGTCTTGTAGTTCGTGTAGACGAGGTAGCTGGGTCCGTTTGCGCCGCCCGGCTGGATGATCGAGGCGCTGAGGTCACGAGCCGGCAGGTCGCCGCCATCGGGCCGCCGAACGCCGAGCGCCGCCCATTCCGAGACGGGTTTCTCGACCTTGAGGTCGAACTGGGTGCGATCGAGGGTCGGCGGCACGCGGACCTGCCTGCCCCAGGTCTCGTCGCCCTTCCATCCGCTCTTCGTCAGATAGTTGGCGATCGAGGCGAAGACGTCCGACTGGGAGCCCCAGAGGTCCGGCCTGCCGTCGCCGTCATAGTCGACGGCGTATGCCAGGAAGCTCGACGGCATGAACTGGCTCTGGCCCATGGCACCGGCCCAGGAGCCGCGCATGCGCTGCGGATCGGCCAGGCCGCGATCGACCATGCGGAGCGCGTTCAGAAGCTCGCCGCGGAAGAAGCTGGAGCGCCGTCCGTCATGGGCGAGGGTCGCAAGCGCCGAGATGATCGGGAAGTCGCCGGTGATGCGGCCGAAATCGGTCTCGATTCCCCAGAGCGCCACGATGAAGCGCGGCTGCACCCGGTACTTGGCGGAGACCTGCTCCAGCAGATCCTTGTGAGTGACCAGCATCTGCCTGCCGGTCTCGACCCGCCGGTCGTTGATCACGCGTTCGATATACTGGTCGAAGGTGAGCGTCGTCTCCGGCTGGCGGCGGTCGAGCTCGATGACACGCGGAATCGGCTGAACCCCGACCAGCGATCGATCGAGTGTTTCCGCGCGGATGCCGCGCTCGAGGGCCTCGGCGCGGAACTGGCGGAGCCAGGTCGGGAAATCGACATCCGCCGCGTGGCCGATGCTCGGCAGGAGAAGCGCTGCGGCGACGGCGGAGCGAAGAAGAATTTTGCGCATCATCGTTCCGTTGCGAGAGCGAGGCGCCTGTATGGCACCATGCCACGGCCTGCACAAGAACATCGGTGGAACCCGGCCATGGCGCGCATCGTCCTCACGCATACGCGGCTCGATCGTAAGGACAAATACGGCGATGCCGCGGTCGCAGGACTCAACGCGCTCGGCAGCCTCGCGGTTCACGACGGCGACGAACCGCTCACCGTAGACGGTCTGATTCACCTCGCCCGCGACGCCGAAATCATCGTCCTCGACCGCATGGTACCGGGGGAGGCACGCCTGTTTTCGGCGCTGCCGAAGCTCATCGCCGTCCACCGCGTGGCGATGGACATCCGCAATATCGACATAGCGGCCGCCTCGGCCGCCGGCGTTGTGATCACGCGTGCCGGCCCGGGCTTCATTGCCGCGGTGACCGAGCTGATTCTCGCCCAGATGGTCGATTTGGGGCGCGGCCTGAGCCGTCACGTAGCCGAATACCGCGCGGGCATCGTACCCCCTCAGCGCCTTGGGCTTCAGCTCGCGGGACGTACGGCCGGTATCGTGGGCTTCGGCAATCTCGGCAGGCGCATGTCGGAGCTACTCGCCTTCATGGGCATGCGCGTGCTGGTCTCCGATCCGGAGGCCAACATCCCCGCGCCCTTCGAGAAGGTCGATCTCGACCGCCTTGCGGCGGAGTCCGACTTCATCGTCTGTCTTGTCATTCATTCTCCGAAGACCGAGAAGCTGATGAACGCCCAGCTCTTCCGGAAGATGAAGCCGACGGCCTTCTTCCTGAACCATTCGCGCGGCGGACTCGTCGACGAAGATGATCTCAAGCGCGCGCTCGACGAGAGCTGGATCGCTGGTGCTGCGCTCGATGTCGGCCGGTCGCCGCCCGACGACACGCCGCCGCTCGTTCTCGGCCGCCATCCCAAGGTGATCGCGACCCCGCATATCGGCGGGATGGTGCCGGAGTCGGTCGCCTCCCAGGCAGCCGACACGGTCGAGCAGGCGGCGGCGGTCCTGGCCGGCAAGATGCCGAAATTCGCGATCAACCCGGACGCGGCGACGCGTCTCGCCCGGTACCGTCAGGCGGTGCCATAATGAAGGCCCGTTCCTAGCCTCCCATCCGCCGCACAACAGGAGCTTCTTCATGATCGGCGATCCGGTCGCACTCACCGTGCGGCGGCGCATCGAGCGCCCGTCCGCCGCCCTCGTCGCCCGTTTCGCCGGGTTGCCGACCGGCTTCGTCACCGACGCGCTGAACGGCTTCGGCTCGATGCACTATCGCGTGAAACCGATCTCGCCCGAGATGAACTTCTGCGGCACAGCGGTTACCGCTTGGTGCGCGCCCATGGACAATCTCGCGGTCATGGCGGCGCTCGATTTCGTCCAGCCGGGCGATGTCATCGTGTGCGGCACGCAAGGCCAGGAGGCCGGCGGCACCATCGGCGATCTCTGGGCGGCGGGCGCCAAGGCCCGTGGGGTCGCGGCGCTGGTGACCGATGGTCTGGTGCGCGACGTCGCAGGCCTGCTCAAGGTCGGCCTGCCGGTCTTCGCCATCGGCCACAACCCGAACTCGGCCTTCAAGAACGGTCCTGGCACCGTCAACCACCCGATCGCCTGCGGCGGTGTTCCGGTCGGTCCTGGCGACATCGTCGTCGGCGACCGCGACGGCGTCGTCGTGGTGCCGCGCGACCAGGCCGAGGCGGTCGCTGCCCAACTCGAGGTGGTGAAGAAGAAGGAAGCCGACACCGAAGCGAAGGTCCTCTCGCCCGCAGGCAAGACGATGTCGTTCTGGAGCGAAGAAGGCGCCAAGGCACGCGGCGGGGTGCGGTATGTCGACTGAAGCCCCGCCGGTGAAAGTCCTCTACTTCAACCATGGCGGACAGGACCTCTACGACCTGGTCAAGAGCTCGGCCAAGCCGGGGATCGAGATCGTCACGCTCGAGACCGGATCGGTCGAGGAACGCCTTGCCAAGATCGCCGATGCCGATGCCGTGATCGTCGGCAGCTTCGCGCTCGAACGACCGTTCATCGACGCCGCGCGCCGGCTCCGCCTCGTCCATCACCAGGGCGTCGGCTACCACGACACGGTCGACACCGCGGCGCTGCGCGAACGCCAGATCGCGCTGGCGATCGCGCCGGGCGGCACCTCGATCGGCGTCGCCGAGCACACGATCATGCTGATGCTCGCGGTCGGCAAGCGGCTTGCCTTCGTCGATGCGGAGATGCGTCGCGGCAAGTGGCACACCAACGATCTCAGGGCGGAGTCGCATCAGCTGACCGGCGCCACCGTCGGGATCGTCGGCCTCGGGCGCATCGGCAAGGAACTCGCCCGGATGCTGACCGTCTTCCGGACCACGACGCTCTATCACGACATCCTGGAGATGCCGGCCGATCTGGAGCGCGAGCTAAAGGTCAAGCGAGCGTCCTTCGACGAGCTTCTGGGGAAGAGCGACGTGGTCACGCTGCATGTGCCGCTGACCAAGCAGACGCATCACATGATCGATACGGCGGCACTGAAGAAAATGAAGCGCGGCGCCTATCTCATCAACAACGCCCGCGGTCCGGTGGTCTCCGAAGCGGCTCTGATCGAGGCGCTGAAGAGCGGGCATCTCGGCGGTGCCGGCATGGACACCTATGAAGTCGAGCCGCCACCCGGCGTGACGCCGCTGGCGCAGTTCCGCAACGTCGTGCTGACCCCGCACCACGCCCCCGGCACGATCGAGGCGATGAAGCTGAAGATGGACGACATCTTCGCCAATATCGACCGCTTCCGCCGCGGCGAGGCCCTCGTCGACCGGATCGAGCTCGGGTGAATGGCCACCACGCCTGAATCTCCGCTATCGCGGATCGTACTTCATGTGATGGTGCCGTTCGCGGTCGGCTACGTCATGGTCTGGCTGCTGCGCTCGGTGAACGCTGTCGTCGCGCCCGATCTGGTGCGTGAGCTTGGGCTCACCGCCTCAGGCCTCGGGCTTCTCACCTCGGCCTACTTCTTCACCTATGCCGCGATGCAGCTTCCGGTCGGGCTCCTGCTCGACCGTTACGGGCCGAGGCGAACCCAGTCCGGCCTCTTCCTTTTCGCCGCACTCGGCTGCATCGGCTTCGCCATCGCGCAGGATGAGCTGACCCTGACGCTGTCGCGCGCGCTGATCGGGCTCGGGCTCGCTGGCGGGCTGATGACGGGCTTCAAGACCGTGGCGCTGTGGTTCCCGCGCGACAAGGTGGCGATGGGCAATGGCTGCTACATGGCAGTCGGCGGCCTGGGCGCGGTCCTTGCCGCAACGCCGAGCAGCCTTCTGGTGCAGGCGATCGGGTGGCGCCCGTCCTTCGTCCTATTCGCGGCCCTGACCTTCGCGGCCGCGGCCGCCATCTACCTGGTGGTGCCGGAGCGCGGCGGCGGCGGCAAGATCGAGACCTTCCCCCAGCAACTCCGCGGCCTCGCCAATGTTGTTCGCGACCGCGTCTTCTGGAAGGTGACACCGGTCGTCGCCACCACCAACGCGACCGCGCTCGCGGTGCAGTCATTGTGGCTCGGCCCGTGGCTCGTCGATGTCGGCGGCCTCTCGCGCGGCGAGGCGGCGAATTACCTGATGGCGTGCTCGCTCGGATTCGCCGTCGGCGTCGCCAGCGCCGGCTCGCTCATCAGCTGGCTGCGCAGCCGCGGCATCGACACGCTGACCGTTCTCTCGTACGGCATCGTGCCGTTCCTGCTCGTACAGGCGCTGATGCTGACCGGCTGGGCGACGGAGTTCCTGCTGCCGATCGCCATCGCCTACGGCCTCACCGGCCAGGTCGCGACCATGGCGCTCGCCAAGTATCCCGAGCACTTCGGCGTCGCCCTCGCCGGGCGCGCCTCGACCGCGACCAACCTCGTCGCCTTCGTGCTGGCCTTCGCCTGCCAGTACGCGGTCGGCTGGGTCATCGACTTCTGGCCGCCCGGCCCCGCCGGAGGGTATCACCCCGACGGATACCGCGCGGCCTTCGCGGGCGCACTCGTCATCGAGGTCGCCGCCTACCTCTGGTATCTCGGCTTCCGCGAGCGAAGATAGGCTCATGCAGCAGCCGGCCGGAGGATCGGGGAAGTCGACGGCGACTGAGAACTTTCCGGTCGCATCGCGCATTCTCGCGCCGGAGCACCGCGCCCATATCCTCCACTTCTACTGGCGCGCGCGCGAGGCGGACGACATCGCCGACGACCCGTCTCTCCCGGCGGAGGACAAGCTGCACCGCCTCGACATCGTCGCGCAGAGCGAGCCCGAGAACGCGCATCTGCAGCTGCTGCTCCAGGCGTTCCGCTGGGACGTGTCGAAGTCCCGATACCGCGACTGGAGCGAGCTGATGCTCTACTGCCGCTTCTCCGCGATTCCCGTCGGCCGCTTTCTCCTCGACCTTCACCGCGAAGGCCATGAGCCGCAGCCGGCCTCCGATGCGCTGTGCTCGGCGCTCCAGGTGCTGAACCACCTGCAGGATTGTGGCGAGGACTATCGAGTCCTCGATCGCGTCTACCTGCCGGCTGCCTGGATGAACGCCGAGGGCGCGGCGGTGGCCGACCTCGGCGAAAGCCAATCGCAGCCGGCGCTTCGCCGGGTTTTCGACCGTGTCCTCAACCGGGTGGATGAGCTGCTGAGCCAGGCGCGGCCGCTTCCATCGAAGCTCGACGACCGTCGGCTCGCCCTCCAGGCGGCGATCACCGTGGCGGTCGCCGAGCGCTTGGCGCGTCGGCTCCGCCGACAGGATCCCCTGTCGGCTCCGGTGCGGCTGTCGTCGCTCGGCTACGTCTCCGCCTGTATCGATGGCGCCTGGCGCTGGCTGCTTCGCTGATGAGCGCGGCGCGGCGCAGCAGCTTCTATTGGGCCATGCGGCTGATGCCGGCAGCGCAGCGGCGCGCGATGTTCGCCGTCTACGCTTGGTGCCGCACTGTCGATGACATCGCCGATGCCGACCTGCCAGCGGAGACGCGAGCCGGCGGTCTCAGGACGGCACGCGCCGAGCTCGACCGGGTCTTCGCCGCCGATGACGGCTCCGAACTCGCCCGCGCCATCCGCCGCCATCGCCTCGACCGTTCCTGGTTCGAGATGGTGCTCGAAGGCGTGGAGAGCGACGTGGCCGCCCCTTTGCGTGCCCCCGATATGGACGCGCTGACACTCTACTGCCGGCGCGTCGCCGGCGCGCCGGGACGCATGGCCGTCGCGATCTTCGGGTGCGACGACGAAGCCGCGGCGGACTTCGCCTTTACCGGCGGCACGGCCCTGCAGCTGACGAACATCCTCCGCGACGTTGCCGAGGATGCGGAGCGCGGCCGGCTCTATCTCCCCCGTGAGGCGCTTGCCGCCGCCGGGATCCGTCTCGACGATCTTCCCTCCCTCCTCTCCGATCCTCGGCTGAGCGAGGCGAAGGCGTGGCTGGCGGAGCAGGCCCAAGGTCTCTATGACCGGGCCGAGGCGAGCGCCGCCCGTTCTGATCGCCGGCTATGGCCCGGCCTCGCCATGCTTCGCCTCTATCGCCGACTCCTCGCCCGTATGGACAGGGAAGAACGACCGCAGCTCGGCACCTTGGAAGCCATCGCCATCGTGCTGGCCTCGCGCTTCGGCCTGGCGCGATGACCGTGCATGTCGTCGGCGCCGGCCTCGCCGGGCTCAGCGCCGCGGTCTCGCTCCTCGATGCTGGGATCGACGTGCGCGTGCATGAAGCGGCGCCGGTGCCGGGCGGCCGCTGCCGCAGCTATCACGATCCGCAGCTCGACCGCCGCATCGACACCGGGACCCACCTCCTGCTCGGGGCTAATGTCGAGGCCCTCGCCTATCTTCGCCGCCTCGATGCGCTCGATCGCGTGCTCGAGGTCGCGCCGGCGGCCTACCCGTTCTTCGATCTCGCGAGCGGACGGCGGTGGACCGTTCGGCCGACTCCGTGCGGGCTCGTCTCCGCCTTCCGCCCGGTGGCGCTCGCGGCGCTCAATACCGAACCGGGAGAAGCCTCGTGGGGGGTCATGGCCTCGGTCTTCGGCCGGCTCATCGGCGAGCGCGCCTGCCGGCCCTGGATCGCGCGGACCGGCATCGGCGATGCGCTGATCGACCCCGCCGTGCAGCGGCTCGGCGATCGTCTCGCCTGCGGTCGCCGCTTGACCGGCCTCGCAATCGACAAGGCGAGGGTTCGCACGCTGATCTTCGGCGAGGAATCCCTCGATCTCTCCCTCGGCGACAGGGTGATTCTCGCGGTTCCGCCTTTTGCGGCGGCGGCGGTCATGCCGACTCTCATCGTTCCGACGGAATTCCGGGCGATCGTCAACGCCCACTTCCGCGTGTCTCGACGCACGCCGCTGCCCCGCCTGGTCGGTCTAACCGGCGGTCTTGCGCAGTGGGCCCTTTGGCGGGAGGACGTCGTTTCAGCGACCGTGAGCGCCGCTGACCTCCTCCTCGCCGATGCGCCTGAAACGCTGATCGACCGCTTCTGGCCGGAGATGGCAGCCGCTTTCGAGCTCGATGAATCGCGGCCGATCGGGCGCATCGTCAAGGAGCGGCGCGCGACAATCGCGGCCACCCCGGAAATGGAAAGGCTGCGCCCCGCGGCGCGGACGGCACTCGCAAACCTGATGCTCGCCGGCGACTGGATCCGCACCGGTCTTCCGGGCACCCTCGAAGGAGCGGTGCGCTCTGGTACCGCGGCGATGCGACTCGCCTTGGCTTAGGCCAATATCTTGGGTTAATCTTCCCGCAGAAGCCTAAACCTGGATCCCCTTAAAAACCCCCGGGAGGAATGTCATGGCGTCGGTTCTCGAGAAACTTGAGCGAGCCGTGATCGCCGGCTTCGTACTGGCCGCGATCATCTTCTGGCTGCTGGTACGTCCGGCAGCGTTCGACCACGGCTACTGGACCTTCTTTATGCGCTGGCTGCACGTGCTCAGCGGCGTGATGTGGATCGGCCTCCTCTGGTACTTCAACTTCGTGCAGATCCCGTCGATGCCGAAGATCCCGGACGAGCAGAAGCCGGCGGTCTCGAAAGTGATCGCGCCGACCGCGCTCTACTGGTTCCGCTACGCCGCGCTTGCGACCGTGGTCACCGGCCTCCTGCTTGCCTGGATGAACGGCTACATCGGCCAGGCGCTGATGCTCGGCGGCGCCGAGGGCGTACCTCAGCACCGCGCCATCGGCATCGGCATGTGGCTCGGCTTGATCATGGCCTTCAATGTCTGGTTCCTGATCTGGCCGAACCAGCAGAAGGCGCTCGGCCTCGTCGAGGCGACGCCGGACGAGAAGAAGGCGGCGGCGCGCATGGCGATGCTGGCCTCGCGCACCAACACCGTTCTCTCGATCCCGATGCTCTATGCGATGGTCAGCGCCCAGAACATCTGAGCGCAGCCGCCCGGTCGTATGCGAGGGGGCCTGAAGGCCCCCTCGTCGTTTCAGCCTCCTGTCGGAGGCCCGGCGCCCGGAGCGAGGCAGACATCGACGGTCTCGATCAGGAGATGCCTGCCACGCTCGGACCTCCCCCGCCGTCGCCGCCGGAACAGGCGGAAACGGCGGTGCGCCGCGCCGGCATAGCGTCACGGCAATGGCCCGCATGGGCAGGATAAGGATGCGGGGCTCCGAGCAGGCGGTCGAAGCTGCGGCCCCGGACATACCGGATGGCCCGACTAAAGATACTGACCGGTCTCCTTTCCTGGAACCTTCGCCTGCGGGACAGGCTAGGACGAAGGCGAGGCGCGGCGGCGCCAGGCGGAGAGCAGAGTCGCCCCGGCACGCTTCGCATCGCGTGCCGCGTCCGGATTGCCCTCCGCAGCCGAGGTGATCGCCCCCTGCATCAGCATGTGCCAGGCCGCTGCGAAGGCGCGCGCATCCGCGAGGCCGGCCGTCTTCGCGAGATGCTCGACGAAGCCGCGAACGCCGGACAGGTATCTGGCGGCGGCGCGGTGCACCGGCGATCCCGTCTCGACCTCAAGCAGCGTCCTGGCGAAGGGACAGCATTGAATCGGCGCTGGCGAAACCACTCGCCGAGCAGGTCGAATACGACGAGAAGGCACGCCTTGGGATCCTTGTGCCGACCGAACACCTCCGCTTTCAGCCAGTCGATGGTCCAGCGCTGCTCATGCTCGGCGAGGAAGGCGAGCATGAGGTCGTTCTTCGAGTCGAAGTGCCGGTAGAAGGTCATCCGCGCGACATTCGCACCGTCGATGATGGCGTCGATGCCCGTGGCGCGGATTCCGTCGCGCGAGGAGAGGTCGTAGGCCGCGCGAATGTCCGGTCGCGCCCGTGGGGCGGACGCCCGCGACGCTTGGCGGCTGGCGATGACGACGCAGAAGGCATGACGCGGTCGGCCCGAATGGTTGTTCAGTCGGACCGAACCTATGCGGATGATTTCTATGAAGAATGTCGCAGATGAAAAAAATCGTGAAGAAGTTGTAAACGCGAGTGGCCGAGGCGGCCCTGCGTTCACAGGCGATTACAAAGTGAAGTCGATCCTTCTCCTGATCGCGTGGCTGGCGGTCAACGACATATGGTGCCCGTCGATCGAGTGACGATCCGTCTCCTACCGTGAGCGGTCCTGCGATCGCCGAGCACCGCTCCTGATGCGACGCTGACCCGTCAATCGACGATAAACAGCTTGGCCCCGATCTCGGTCGAGGAGCGGTGCGGCTCGGCACCGTCGGCGACCTGATAGCTCGTGCCCGGCGTCAGCGTGAAGCGCCGACCGTCGGCGAGCTCTGTGTCGAGCCGCCCTTCGAGCACCAGCAGCACATGGCCCTTCTCGCACCAATGATCGGCAACGTAGCCCGGCGTGTAGTCGACCATGCGTACGCGGATTGCGCCGAAATGGCGCGTGCGCCAGAACGCCTTGCCGGCATCGCCCTTGTGCTCCGTGGCCTCGACCGTGCTCCAGTCGGTGGTCTGGAACGGAATGTCGCTCATCTTCATCGAGACTGGTCCCTCTCTTCCTCAAGTCGGACCTTGATGTAGCTCAGGATCGGATAGAGCGCCGAGAAGAGCCCCAGCAGAAGCCCGTAGAGACCCTCGCGATAGCCGCGCCGGGAGACATAGGACTTCCAGAACCGCGAGAACATGCGCCTCAGGTTCGGCCACAGCGTGCCGATGCTCCCATCCGCCCGCATCTGCTCGGCATTCAGGCTGGAGTAGCGATTGAGCCGGTCGATCACGTCGGCAACGTCCTTGTAGACGTAGTGCGTCATCGGCTGGCTGAGCTCACGCCGTGCCCCCTTGAGCTCGATCTTGGGATGCACGCGCTGGCGGCCCCAGAGCTTGCATCCCTTGGCGAAGAGGCAGGGCTTCATGCTGACGCCGTTATAGGCGCCCCAGCCGAAGCGGACATGCCGGTGGCCGATGTGATTGGCGAAGGGAATCAAGAAATAGCCGGGCTCGGCTGTGTCGATCGCCTGGCGGACCTCGGCGGCGAGCGCCGGCGGCACGCGCTCGTCGGCATCGACCTCGAGGATCCAGTCGCCGGAGCAGGCCTCGATGCCGGTCTTGCGCCGGTCGCCCTCGATCGGCCAGGCGCCATGCAGGGTGCGGGCGCCGAAGCCCTCGGCGATCCTGGCGCTGCCATCGCTCGATCGGTCGAGGACGACGACGAGTTCGTCGGCGAAGCCGAGCGTCGTCAGGCAGTCGGCCAGCTGCGCTTCCTCGTTGTGGACGACGACCAGTGCGGAAAGACGCGCCACGCCTTTAGACGGGCAGCAACGCCGCGGCGACGCGGCGGCCCTCGGCCATCAGCACGTTGTAGGTCCGGCACGCCGCGCCGGTGCCCATCGGATCGGCGCCGATGCCGCGCTCGCGAAGCGCCGCCTTGAGCGCCGGCGGCAGCGGCAGAAGCCGCGGACCGCAACCGACCAGGAGAATCTCGACCGGCGGATCGGCCCCGAGGATAGGCGTCAGGGACTCGAGCGTGAGAGAGGAGACATGGCTCGCGGGCCAGGGGTAGGTCGCCGTCGGCAATATCAGCAGCGCGCCCTCGATCTGAACGCCCGACACGCGGAAACGGCCATCGCCGTAACTCTCGATGACCTGCCGCCCTTCGGGGATAAGCGGCGTGATCTCCATCGTCGGCTCAGCCGGCGCTCGCCTCGGCCCGCTCCTTGGCGTGCGTCTTGCCGCGGTTCGAGAGGTACCATTCGAGCGGAGCGGCGACGTAGATCGTCGAATAGGTGCCGACGATCACGCCCCAGAGCATGGCAAAGGAGAAACCGAACAACACAGGCCCGCCGAAGGTGACCAGCGCGAAGGTGGCGAGGAAGACGAGGCCATTGGTGACCACCGTACGCGCCATGGTCTGGTTGACGCTCAGGTTGATCAGCTCGCGGAAGTCCATGCGCTTGTACTTGCGTGAATTCTCGCGGATGCGGTCGTCGATGACGACGGTATCGTTGATCGAGAAGCCGGCGATGGTGACGATCGCAGCCAGCACGTTTAGGTCGAACTGGAGGCCGGTGACAGAGAACAGCCCAAGCGTGGTGAGACAGTCGTGGAAGATGGCTATGACGCCGGCGGCACCAGCACGCCAGCCGAAGCGAAATGCCATGTAGGCCATGATCCCGGCCATGGACAGCGTGACCGCCAGTATGCCCCCGAGGACCAGCTCTGCGCCGACCTTGGGTCCGACGACCTCGACGCGGCGATACTCGACATTGCTGCCAAACATGCGGCCGACGGCTTCGCGGACCTTCTGTACCGCCACCATCTCGGCATCTTCGCCGCCGGTCTGGCGCTCGATCCGGATCAGCACGTCGTTGCTCGCGCCGAAGTCCTGAAGCGCCACGTCGCCGAGATTCAGCGCGCCGATATCCGCTCGCATTCTTGCAAGGTCGGGCTTGGTCGGGAGCCGTACCTCGACCAGGATGCCACCGGCAAAATCGACGCCGTAGTTGAGGCCGCGCGTCGCCAGCGAGACGACCGAGATGACGCTGAGCACAATCGACAGCGCGAAGCACAGCTTGTGGAACCTGAAATAGTCCAGGTTCGGTACCTTGGTAATGAGTCGGATCGGCTTGAACATGGGGCTATCCAGCGGCTCAGATCGGCAACTGCTTCGGCTTGGCCCATTTGAGCCATCCGACGATCAGCATCCGGGTGACGGTAACCGCGGTCAGCATCGAACACGCGATGCCGATGCCAAGCGTCACGGCGAATCCGCGGACCGGACCAGAGCCGAATGCATAGAGGAACAGCGCGGCGATCAAGATGGTCAAATTCGAATCGATAATGGTGACGTAGGCGCGCTGGAAGGAGACGTCGACCGCCGGGAAGGGCGAGCGCCCCTGACGCTCCTCCTCTCGGATGCGCTCATAGATCAGCACGTTTGCATCGACCGCCATGGCGAGGCCGAGAACCATGCCGGCGAGGCCAGGAAGGGTCAGCGTCGCGCCGATCGCCGCCATGATCGCGATGGTGAAGGCGATGTTCAAGATCAGCGTGATGTTGGCGAAGATACCGAAGAGGCCATAGCCCACCAGCATCAGCAGTGCGATCAGGGCATAGCCGATCATGATCGCGATCGAGCCGGCACGGATCGAGTCAGAGCCGAGATCGGGACCGACGGTCCGTTCCTCCAGCACCTTGAGTGGCGCCGGCAGCGCGCCGGCTCTCAGCAGGAGCGCGAGCTCGTTGGCAGACTGAACGGTGAAGCCGCCGGTGATGATGCCCGAACCGCCGAGGATCGGCTCGCGGATGTTGGGGGCCGAGATCACGCGGTTGTCGAGCAGGATCGCGAAGGGCTTGTTGACGTTCTCGGTGGTGATCTCGCCGAACTTGCGCGCGCCGATGGCATCGAAACGGAAGCTCACCACGGGCTCGCCGTTGGAGAAGGTCGGCTGCGAGTCGGTGAGATTCTCGCCGGAAACCGCGATGCGCCTCTGGATCGCGATCTTCTCGCGCCGGCCGCTCGGGTCGGGTTTGTCATACTCGACGATGACCGAGCCGGCCGGGGCCCTGCCCGCCTCCACGTCGGCCATGGTCGCGCGGCTATCGACCAGGTGGAAGGTCATCTTGGCGGTGGTGCCGAGAAGACGCTTGATCCGCTCGGGGTCGTCGACGCCGGGCAGCTGGACCAGGATCCGGTCCCTGCCGTGCCGGACGATCGTCGGTTCGCGCGTTCCAGTCTCGTCGATGCGCCGGCGCACGATCTCGAGCGACTGCTGGATCGCCGAGCTGAAGCGCTCTTCCCAGGCCTTCTCGGTATAGGTGAAGCGTGCCACGCCCTCGGCGGAGACGGTGACAACGGCGTTCGGATCGATGCCGCGAAGTGCCGTCAGCGCCTTTTCGCGATCGGCGGGATCGCGCAGGCGAACCGACACGGCATCGCCTTCGATACCCAGATCCGTGTAGTTGATGCGCTGATTGCGGAAGGTGACGCGGACATCGTCGACCAAGTTCTGCAGGCGATCGATCTTGACCGTGCGCGTGTCGACCTCGAGCAGCAGATGCGAACCGCCCTGCAGGTCGAGGCCGAGGCTGATGCGATCGGCATGGAGCCATCGCGGCAGCTGATCGACCGTAGCCTGCGGCACGAAGGACGGAATGGCATAGAGCACGCCCCAAAGGCAGAGGAGCGCGACGACGACGATCTTCCAACGCTGGATCTGGATCATCGAACGAGATCAGCCGCCGGAGGCCGGCTTGTCCTCGGCAGGCTTGTCGCTGCTCTCGGCCTTGACCGGCTCCGTCTTGGAGAGGACCTCGCTGATCGCGCCGCGGACCACGCGCACGCGCACGCCGTCGGCGATCTCGACGCTGAGCTCGGTGTCGGAGGCGACCTTGGCGACGGTGCCGATGATGCCGCCGACGACGACGCGATCGCCGCGCCGGACGGCCGACAGCATCTCGCGATGCTGCTTCATCTTCTTCTGCTGCGGGCGGATCAGGAGGAAGTAGAAGACGACGAAGATCAACACCAGCGGCGCGAGCGCCATGATGTCGAAGCCTGCGCCGGCGCCGGACTGGGCGTAGGCGGGCGAAATCAGCATATGCGGAGGCTCCCGATCTGGCCGGATTTGAGTGGGCGGACTATAACGGCCCGGCCCAGGATTGCAACGACACCCCCTCCCCGCTGGGCCTCAAGGACTTTCATGAGCGATCCCAAGACGTTGGAGCTGCTGCAACGCATTGCCGAAGCGCTTGAACGGCGGTCTCCGCCGCCGCCCGCAGCACCCGATCTGGAAGGCTCCGACGGCTATGTCTGGCATGCCGAGAACGAGGCCCTCCAGCCGGTCAAGCGAGTAAATCGGGTGCCGATCGGTCTGCTTCAAGGCATCGACCGCCAACGCGACATCCTCCTCGACAACACACGGCGTTTCGCCGACGGCCTATCCGCGAACAACGCCCTCCTCTGGGGCGCGCGCGGCATGGGCAAGAGCTCGCTGGTCAAGTCGGTCCATGCCGAGGTCAACCGCCAGACGCCGGGGCGGCTGGTACTGGTCGAGATCCATCGCGAGGATATCCCGAGCCTGCCAAGGCTGCTCGGGCTCCTGCGCGCCCAGTCCAAGCGTGCCCTCCTCTTCTGCGACGACCTCTCTTTCGAGGCGGAGGACGGGAGCTACAAATCGCTGAAGGCGGTCCTCGAAGGCGGCGTCGAAGGCCGCCCGGACAATGTTCTGTTCTACGCCACCTCGAACCGACGGCACCTGATATCGCGGCAGATGATCGAGAACGAACGCTCGACCGCGATCAACCCGGGCGAAGCGGTCGAGGAAAAGGTCTCGCTCTCCGATCGCTTCGGTCTCTGGCTCGGCTTCCATGCCTGCGACCAGGACACCTACTTCGCCATGATCGAAGGCTATGCCGGCGCCTATGGCCTGGACGTGCCGATCGAGCAGCTCCGCCACGAGGCGAACGAGTGGTCGATCACGCGCGGCGCGCGCTCCGGCCGTGTCGCCTGGCAATACATCCAGGATCTCGCCGGCCGGATCGGCAAGCGACTCGGATGATCGCCTTCGCGCCGGCGAGCGAGGCCGATTTCGAACGGCTGCTCGTCCTTCGCGGCGAGGTGATGCGCCCGCATCTGGAACGCCTCGGGCGCTACCACCCGGAACGGTCGCGCGCTCGTTTCCGTGAGGCCTTCAAGCCCGAGACGATGCGCTTGATCCTGGTCGATAACGCCTTTGCCGGCTGCGTGACCTTCGAGGCCAAGGGCGACCATATCGAGCTCGGCCAGTTCTATCTCGCGCCGCCTCGGCAGGGGCGCGGCCTGGGTGGCCGCGTGCTCGACATTCTCCTCGCCGAGGCAGACACGGCCCGGCTGCCGGTGCGGCTTCACGTCTTGAAGCTGAGCCCGGCCGCGCGCCTCTACGAACGCCACGGCTTCGTCAGGACGCATGAGGAGGAGTGGGACATTTTCTACGAGCGTCCGATCAAGGACCAGGGGCCCTGAGGAGCGCCGCGCCCCCTTCTCCCGCGCTAGCCAAGCGGGAAAAGGAGGCGCGACGTTCCCCCTCCAGACTCGTAAGCCCTAGCTCCGCTCCATGAGCGGACGCGGATCGACCGCATGAGCTCCCTGCCGCACCTGGAAGTGCACCTGCGGCCGCGCAACGGCACCGCTTTCGCCGACAGTGGCGATCACCTGGCCGCGCTTCACCTTGTCGCCACGCTTCACCAGAAGCTTGTCGTTGTGGGCATAGGTCGTGACGAAGCCGCCGGCGTGCTTGATCAGCACAAGGTTGCCGAAGCCCTTCAAATCGTCGCCGGCATAGGCGACGACGCCATTGTCGGCGGCGACGACCTTGTCGCCATGGCGAGCGGCAATATTGAGCCCGTCATTGCGCAGGCCACCCGGCTGCGGACCGTAGCTCGAGATCAGCTTGCCTCGGACCGGCCACTGGAAACTACGGCCGGAGCGCGGCGGCGGCTCCCCCAGGCTCGCTCTCGGGGACATCGACCGGGTCGCCACCTCGGACTCGGGATCGGCAGCCGCCTGCTTGGCCATTCCGGGAGGGAGGCGCAGGACATGCCGCTCCGGAGAGGGGGCGGTAGGCGCAGCGGCCGGGACCGGCGCGGGGGTGCTGACCTCGGCTTTGAAATTGGCCGGCAGCTTCAAGACCTGCCGCCCGGATGACGCCACCGCAGCGACCGGCTTTTCAACAGCCTTGTGGACCTCGGCCGGAACGACCGGGGGCTTGAAGGCTTCGGCCTTCGCAGGCGCGAGGGCCTGTGCCTTCATCGGCTCGACCCTGAGCGTAGTGCCGGCCGTGGTCGGTTCGGGGCTCGACAACGCCACGGCATGGACCGAGCCGCGCGGCGCCGAGGCGACCGTTGCGTTCGAAATCGGCTCGGCCAAGGGGGCGACAACCGGAGCGGCCTTGACCGCCAGCGGCCTGGCATCGGGTTTCGAGCGCTCGATCACCGGCTTGGCCGAGGCCACGGCGATCTCAGGCGCCGCGACGCCCGGCAGTATCAGCTTCTGGCCTACCTGGACGCCATAGGGCGGCTTCAGGTTGTTGGCCTGGACGAGGGCGTTCATGGCGACGCCGTGTCGGCGGGCAATGCCCAATAGTGTCTCGCCGCGCTGAACGACGACGGTCGAACCGGATCTGGACGGCGCTTCGCGCAGGGCGACAGGCATCGACGACGGGTGCGGCGTCAGCCTGGCCGGCGCGACAGAGGCAACCGGCGCGGCCCGGGACCCGAACTGCTCCACCGGCGCTGGGGCGTCATCACGCGGCGCACAGGCTGCAAGCAGCACTGCGATGAGAGGAGCCGCGAATCGGGTATGCCGAATCATTGCGGCTCCGCAATCTATGTGGATAAGGCGAATCGTGCAAGAAATTCCGAATCGTCGATTCGAGACCCCCGAATCCTGGAATCGTCAGGTACGATTCGCGGGGGGCGCCGGCATTACGCGGTGGAGAAGCATTCCGCCCACGAGCGCGAGGCAGAAGATCGCGGTCGGCGTACCGGCGAAGCCGATCGAGGCCACGGCCGGACCGGGGCAATAGCCGACCAGCCCCCAGCCGACCCCGAACATCGCCGCGCCGCCGAGCAGCCTGGCGTCGATCTGCGACGCGGTCGGCCACTGGAAGCTTTCGCCGAAGACCGGCTTCGCCCGCGGCCTTGCCAGGCCGTAGCCGATCGCGGTGACGCCGACCGCGCCGGCGAGGACAAAGACCAGGGTCGGGTCCCAGGCGCCGCCGGCGATATCGAGGAAGCCCAGGACCCGCGCCGGATCGAGCATGCCCGACAGCGCGAGGCCGATGCCGAAGATGAGGCCGGCGATGGCGGCCGCGGCGATCTTCATATCAGCCTCCGACGTGACGAATGAGGAAGACGGTCGCCATCGCCGTCGCGACGAAGGTCGCGGTCGCGGCAAGCGATCGTGGCGAGAGACGCGCGAGGCCGCAGACCCCGTGGCCGCTGGTACAGCCCCTTCCGAGCCGAGTCCCGAACCCGACCAGGACGCCGGCAATGACGATCTCCGGCAGCGGCGGTAGTACGGGGCGCGGGAGGGTCCCGCCGACGAAGGCGAAGACGATCGGCCCGAAGATCAGCCCGACCAGGAATGCGGTACGCCAGTCGCGTTCGGGGCCGGGCGCCGCGATGGCGTTGGCAAGAATGCCGCTGACGCCGGCGATGCGGCCGTTGAGCCAGAGCAACAGCGTTGCGGCGAGGCCGATCAGCGCTCCGCCTATGAGTGCGGTCATCGGATCGTAGGTTGCGATCACGGAGTCCCCCTTGTCTCTTGTCCGGAAAGCATACCCCGCCCCGGTTCGAGGATCATGTAGACGGAACGCCCATCCGGGGTATCGATCTCGCCTGCTCGACGAAACCCCGCCTTCTCGTAGACGCGGATCGCGGCGGCGTTGTCCGGCGCCGGGTCAATGTGAAGCCGCGCCGCATCTGGCAGCGCCGAGAGGTGGCCTACCGCAAGGCGAACGACGCGCGTCCCGAGGCCACGGCCGATCAGCTCCGGCGGTCCGATGAAGAGATCGAGGCCATAAGTCTCGCGCGGCAGGTTCCGCGCCGCCCAGAACGCGTCGGGGTTGGCGTGGTAGATCTGCAGGTAGCCGACTGGCCGGCCGCTTTCGACAATCAGATACGGCGCGACAAGCGCGTCGGCCATGTGCACGACGATCGATGCCATGCCCTCGTCCGGAGAACTCCAGACACGCCGCACATGCGGCTGCTCGAGCCAACCGCGGATCCGAGGAAGGTCGCGTTCCGTCAGCGTCTGAAGCGCGAGAGCCGGATCGTCGGCCGAGGCGATCCGCACCGGCCGGAACCTCACGATGCCGCCGGCACCGCACCGGCGACCAGGGGCACGAAGCGTACCTGGCCTTTCCGGTCCTCGCGGAAGCCCTTTCCCTCTCGCGTGACCTTGTAGATCCACTGGTCGGCGACCGAGGTTCCGATCGGCACGATCATGATGCCGCCGTCATCGAGCTGATCGGCGAGCGTCGCCGGCATCTCTGGCGCGGCCGCCGTCACCAGGATCCGCGGGAACGGCGCCTGTTCCGGCAGGCCGCGCGTGCCGTCGGTGCAGAGCGCGGTGACGTTGTGGCATTTGAGCTGCGCCAGCCGCGTCTCGGCTTCGAGAATGAGCTCGCGATGGCGCTCGATCGTGTAGACGCGGCGGAAGAGCTGGCAAAGGACGGCTGTCTGATAGCCGGATCCGGTGCCGATCTCGAGCACGCGCAGACGCTTGTCGGGTTCCAGCAACTCGGTCATCAAGGCGACGATTAGGGGCTGGCTGATCGTCTGGCTGCACGAGATCGGCAGGGCCGTGTTCTCGTAGGCCTGATCCTGGAAGGCCTCGGGCACGAACAGCTCGCGCGGGATGCGCTCGATCGCGGAGAGGACCCTTGTGTCGGTGACGCCGGCGCGACGAAGGTCCAGGACAAGCCGGATCTTGCGCGCCGCCTGGGTCAACCGATGACCCGCTTGAGCGCCGTGAGCGCCGGCTTGCTCGTCATATTGATGCCGATCGGCGTCACCGAGATATACCCCGAGATCACTGTCGCCAGGTCGGTCCCCTTCGCCGGGACTCGGCCCTGCCTTGTGTCGCCCAGCCAAAAGTAGGGCACGCCGCGCGGATCGCGGCTCTGCAAGATGGTGTCGCCGATCTTCCGCTTGCCCTGACGCGCGGACTTCACACCGAGCACCTTCGACGGATCGCTGACATGCGGGAAGTTCACGTTCATCAGCACGTCCGACGGCCAGCCGATCTTCACCAGCTTCTTGATGATGTCGGCGGTGTGCTTCTCGGCTGTCGGCCAATGCGCCTTCTGTCCCCAGGGAACCGAGAGGCTGAGCGCGATCGCCGGCACGCCGAGCAGGATCGCTTCCATCGCCGCGGCGACGGTCCCCGAGTAATGAACGTCCTCACCGAGATTGGCGCCGCGATTGATACCCGAGAGCACCAGTGTCGGCCGCCCGTCCTTCAGCAGGTGGTTGATCGCCAGCAGCACGCAGTCGGTCGGCGTCCCGTCGCAGGCATAGCGCTTGTTGGAGACCTTCCGCATGCGGATCGGCACGCGCAGGCTGAGCGAGTGTCCCGCGCCCGAATTCTCGTGCTCCGGGGCCATCACCCAGACGTCCTTGCTGAGCTTCCGCGCCACCTTCTCGAGGATCTTGAGGCCGGGGGCGTGAATGCCGTCGTCGTTGGAGATCAGTATCCGCGCCTTGGCGAGATCCATCGGAAAAGCTGACTTAGCCATTGCTGCGGATCGTCTCCATGCCGCCGAGATAGGGTCTGAGCGCCGGCGGCACGGCGACGGAGCCGTCCTCCTGCTGATAGTTCTCGAGGACCGCGATCAGAGTACGCCCGACCGCCAGCCCCGACCCGTTGAGCGTGTGCACCAGGCGCGTCTGCTTGTCGCCCTGTCCCTTGAAACGCGCCTTCATGCGACGAGCCTGGAATTCGCCGCAGTTCGAGCAGGAGGAGATCTCGCGGTACCTCCCCTGACCTGGCAGCCAGACCTCGAGATCGTAGGTCTTGCGTGCAGCGAAGCCCATATCGCCGGTGCAGAGCAGCATGACACGGTATGGCAGGCCAAGACGCTGCAACACGGTCTCCGCCGCCTTGGTCATGCGCTCGTGCTCTTCCTCCGACTTCTCGGGATGCGCGATCGACACGAGCTCGACCTTGTTGAACTGGTGCTGTCGAAGCATGCCGCGCGTGTCCTTGCCGGCCGCCCCTGCTTCCGAGCGGAAACAAGGCGTGAAGGCTGTGACCCGGATCGGCAGCTCCTTCTCGTCGAGGATCCGGTCCGCGGCGAGGTTGGTCAGCGGCACTTCCGCGGTCGGGATCAGCCAGAAGCCGTCGGTGGTGCGGAACATGTCTTCGGCCGCCTTCGGCAGGTTACCGGTGCCGTAGGGCACGTGATCGCGCACCAGGAGCGGCGGCGCGGTTTCGGTGTAGCCGAACTCGCCCGTATGGATGTCGAGCATGAACGCCGCGAGTGCCCGCTCCATGCGCGCCAACGCGCCGCGCAGGATGACGAAGCGCGCGCCGGAGAGCCGCGACGCGGCTTCGAAATCCATCAGCCCGAGGCCCTCACCGACATCGAAATGCTCCTTCGGCGTGAAGGCGAAATTCCGGCGCTCGCCGACGGTACGGATGCAGGCGTTGGCCTCTTCGTCCTTTCCATCCGGCACATCCGCCGCCGGCAGGTTCGGGATGATGGCGAGAAGCCGCTCCAGCTCCTCGCTCAGCGCCTTGTCCTCGGCTTCGAGCGCCGGCACGCGATCCTTGATGGCGGCGATCTCCGCCATCAGCGCATCGGCATTGCCGCCCTCGCGCTTGAGCTTGCCGATCTCCTTCGAGGCCTCGTTGCGGCGCGCCTGGAGCGTCTGCAGCTCGGTCTGCACCTGGCGGCGCTTCACGTCGAATTCGAGCAGGCGCGACGACGACGCCTCGAGGCCACGGCGCTTAAGCGCGCGGTCGAAGGCGGCGGGGTCGTCGCGGAGCTGCTTGAGATCAATCATGGCCGGACCATCGGCTAAACGAATTGGGCGCCCGTTATAGGGGCAGCGCCGCCGACGGTCTAGGCCGACTCGGCCTTCTCCGCCGCAGCCTGTTCCTCGGCCTCGCGCTGGGCCTTCTGCCTCTCGATCAGCCGGGCGCAGAGGATCGAAATCTCGTAGAGGATGATGATCGGAACCGCGAGGCCGACCTGGCTGATCACGTCGGGCGGCGTCAGGATCGCGGCGGCGACGAAGGCGAGCACGATTGCGTAGCGCCGTTTTTCCGCCAACCCCTTGGCGGTGACCATTCCTACCCGCGCCATCAGGGTCAGCAGCACCGGCAGCTCGAAGGCGAGGCCGAAGGCGAAGATCAGCTGCATGACCAGCGACAGGTATTGGTCGACCTTGGCCTCGAGCTGGATCGGAAGCTCTCCCGGCCCGCCCGGAGACTCGAAGGAGAGGAAGAATTTCCACGCCATCGGGATGATGAAGTAGTAGACGAGCGCACCGCCCAGGAAGAACAGCACCGGTGTCGCCACCAGGAACGGCAGGAAGGCCTTGCGCTCCTGCTTGTAGAGGCCGGGGGCGATGAACATCCAGAGCTGACCCGCGACGATCGGGAAGCTGACGAAGGCGGCGGCGAAGAAGGCGACCTTCAGGTAGGTGAAGAACGCCTCGTGCAGCGCCGTGTAGATCAGCCGCCGGCTCTCGCCGTGGAAGGCTTCGGCGAGCGGGTGCGTCAGGAAGGCGAAAATGTACTCGGCGACGGCATAGCAGCCGATGAAGCAGATGATGAAAGCGATGAAGGACTTGATCATGCGGCCGCGCAGCTCGAGCAGATGGTCGAGCAGCGGCATCTTCGAGTCGTCGATGTCTCCTTTGTCGCTCATCGACGTCAGGCAGCCGGCTTGGTCTGGGTGGGCTCAGGCGCCGGCGCCGCGAGCTCCGGAAGCGGAGCCGGCGCTTCCGTCGTCGCCGGCAGCGAGGTGCTCTCGACCGGCGCCGGCGGACCGGCCGGCTCGAGGCTCGGCGGGGTCGAGAAGGCTTCCGGCGCCTGCAGCGCCTTCTCGATATCGCCGGTCAGTTCGACCGACTTCTTCACCTCGCCGATGGTGTTGTCGGCCATCTTGGTGACGTCGTCGACAACGCTCGATGTCGCCTGCTCGACCTGCTTTCGCACGTCAGCGAGCTCGGCCTCGCGCACCATCTCGTCGACGCCGCGCTGGAACTCTCCCGCCATCTCGCGGGCCTTCCGTACCCACTGGGCTACGGTCTTGATGGCGTTCGGCAGATCTTTCGGCCCAATGACGACCACCGCCACTGCGGCGATCACTATGATTTCCTGCCAGCTGACGTCGATCATGCGAGGTCTGGCCCGTCCTTAAGGCCCGGGCGAAGCCAAAAAAGCGCGCTTAGGCGCGCGGCGTGGTCTGGGCGCCGGTCGAGGTCGTCTGCCCCTGCGGCTGGCTCTCGGTCGAAGCGTTGATCTGGCCTGCGGGCGGGGCGGGCTGGCCGTCCTTCACCTCCTCCTCGTTCAGGCCTTTCTTGAACGACTTCAGGCCCTTGCCGAAATCGCCCATCAGCTTCGAAATCTTGCCGCCGCCGCCGAAGAGAAGAAGCACGACGGCAAGGACGATCAGCCAGTGCCAAATGCTCAGTGTACCCATGGAAAACTCCTGTTCCTTGCCGTGCCGTGAGGCGCGCGGATCATGGCAAAAGCCCTCCGCGCTATCAACCGGCGCCTGTTCCCCTTAGGTACTAAGTACGCTCAGTCGGCAGGAAATACAAACGCCTGCGCCGGATCGAGGGCGAGGCGGACCGCCGCATCGGCCGCCGGGTGGTGGAGGCCCCAGATCCGGGCCTTGACCCGGGCACCGTCCTCCAGCGCCAGCACCAGCCGGGTGGAGCGGCCGAGCGGATGGACGCTCACGACTCGCGCCGGTACGGCGCCACTGTCTTCGCCGTCGAGGCTGACCCTGAGCGCTTCCGGCCGGATCACGACATCCGCCCTGGTACCGTCGGCGAGCGCGGCTGGGACCCGTCCGAAGCGCGTCTCCACCTCCCCGCCCCTCGCCGTTCCGGCTAGGCGGTTCAGCTCGCCGAAGAAGGCGGCGACGAAGAGCGAGGCCGGATGACGGTAGAGATCGATCGGCGTGCCGGCCTGGACGATGCGGCCTTCGCGCATGACCGCGATGCGGTCGGCCATGAACATCGCCTCCTCGGCATCATGGGTGACCATCAGGGTCGCCGTGCCGCTCTTGCGCAGGGCCTCCACTGTGACGTCGCGCACCTGCTCGCGCAGCCGCGTGTCGAGGCCAGAGAAGGGCTCGTCGAGCAGCACAAGCTTCGGCCCCGGCGCGAGCGCGCGGGCGAGCGCGGTACGCTGCTGCTCGCCGCCCGAGAGCATGTGCGGGAAGGATTGCTCGAGATGGGCCAAGCCGACATCGCCGAGTGCCGCCATGATGCGCTCGCGGCGCCGTGCGGTGTCGGTCATGCGGAGACCGAAGCCGACATTGTTGCAGACGGTCAGATGCGGGAAGAGCGCGAAGTCCTGGAAGACCAGGCCGATGTTCCGTCCCTCCGGCGGCACGTGCAGATCGGGCGCGCCGACGAGTTGGCCGTTGATGAAGACGCGACCGGTCTGCACTTCCTCGAGTCCTGCGGCGAGGCGAAGCACGGTGCTCTTGCCGCACCCCGAAGGACCGAGCAGACACACGACCTCGCCCGGCGTCACCGCGAGCGATAGTCCGGCCACGGCCTGTACCGTGCCGTAGGCGTGACTTAAGTTGTCGAGCGAGAGCGCCGGCGAGCTCATGAGATGTGCCCTGGGCGCGAGCGCCCGATCGAGCGCGCGAGCAGGATCACCGGGCCGAGGCCGGCGACGAGGATCGCCAGCGCCGGCGCCGCCGCTTCAGCCAGCTGCTCGTTACGCGCGAGGTCATAAGCATAGATTGCGAGCGTGTCGAAATTGAAGGGCCGAAGGATCAGCGTCGCCGGCAATTCCTTGATCACGTCGACGAAGACAAGCAGCGCTGCGGCGAGCAGGCTCGGGCGTACCAGCGGCAGATGGATCTGGGTCAGGATCTCGCGCGGATGACGCCCGAGCACCCGTCCTGCATCGTCCATGCTGCGGCCGACCTTGGCGAGGCTGGCCTCGGCGGCGTTGAACGAGATCGCGAGGAAACGGACGAGGTAGGCGAAGGTCACCGCGACGACGGTTCCGGAGAGCACGAGGCCGGTCGAGATGCCGAAGGCGGCCTTCGCCCAGGCGTCGATCGTGCGATCGATCGTGGCGAAAGGCAGCATGACGCCGACGGCGATCACTGCGCCGGGAACGGCATAGCCTACGCTGGCGAGGCGTGTCAGCCCGCGTACCATCGGTGTCGGCCTAAGACGCGTGCCGTAAGCGAGCACGAGCGACAGAAGCACGGCGAGGAAGGCCGCGAGCAGGCCGAGGCTGACCGTGTTCACCGTCAGCGTGACGAAGCGTGCATTGAAGCCGAGCGCCTGGGATCGGATCGCCCACCAGATCAGGACGCCCAAGGGGATCGCGAAGCCGAGCAGGATCGGCATCATGCAGGCGGCGACCGCGAGGCCGGCCTTAATGCCCTTGAGGCGGAGGCTGGGCAGCGCGCGATAGCGCGACGAGGTCTGATGGTATCGGGCTCCGCCGCGCGACCAGCGCTCGAGCACCAGCAGCACGATCACGAAGACCAGCAGGACCGCCGCGAGCTGCGCCGCCGCCGCCGGCTGCCCCATGCCGAGCCAGGTACGGAAAATGCCGGTGGTGAAGGTGTCGACGGCAAGATGTTGCATCGCGCCGAGATCGTTCAGCGTCTCCATGAGCGCGAGCGCTACGCCCGCCACCAATGCGGGACGTGCAAGCGGAAGACCGATCCTGAAGAAGCGTCGCCAGGGACCGGCGCCTAGAGTGCGGCTCGCCTCGAGCACGCAGACCGATTGCTCGGTGAAGGCCGCGCGGGCCAGGAGATAGACGTAGGGATAGAGCACCAAGGTCAGCAGCGCGGTGGCGCCGCCGAGCGAGCGGATATGAGGAAACCAGTAGTCGTTGCGCCCCCAGCCTAACATCGCGCGCAAGCCCGATTGCACCGGACCCGCAAAGTCCATCAGCCCGCCATAGGTGTAGGCGATGATGTAGCCCGGCACGGCCATCGGCAGGAACAGTGCCCACTGCAGCACGTCCCGGCCCGGGAACCGGTAGAGCGTCACCAGCCAGGCGGTGCCAGCGCCGATCACCAGGGTGCCGGTGCCGACACCGACCATCAGCCAGAGGGTGTTGCCGACGTAGCGCGGCAGCACGGTCGAGGCGAGATGGCGCCAGATGTCGCCCGTCGGCACCAGGAGGTAGGAGAGCACCACGAAGATCGGCACGGCGATGACGCCGGCGATCGCCGCGGTCGCCAGCGTCCAGCCGTCTATGACGGGCCGGCGGAATGCCTTGGGCGATGGTTGGACGATATCCGTCAAAAGAGCTCGCGGCGGTTACAGCCCGACATTCTGTTGCGGATCATTCGCAGGTGCAAATCGTCTAACTGTCGCAGGGCTTTGGTGGCGGGAAAGCCGCTACTTACGATCGAGGAAGGTCATCACAAGATCGATCCAGAAGGCGTCGACCTCACCGAACATCTCGTGGCCGCCGCCGTTGGAGAGCAGCTTCTCGTCGCTGTCGAGAGCCTTCGCCTTGGAGAACGCCAGCTGGCAGCTCTCGGCCTGTGTATCGGTCTTTTCCCAGAGATGCAGGACGCGCCCGGCCATCTGCTCTGCAACCGAAGCCGCGAAGCGGTTGTAGCGATCGTCGAGGCCGCAGCCGGCGAGCACGACAAAAGACAAATCCGCCTCGCGCAGCAAGGCTGAGGCGACCAGCGACGCGGTTCCGCCGACATCAAAGCCCATGACCGCGATGCGCTGCGCGCCGACGCCACCGGCCATCAGCCGGCGTACCTGGTTGCTGGCCTTGCGGCCGAGATCGAAGGGATCCGGGTTTGGCAGGCGGCGCTCTGTCACAACCTCGAAGCCGCGATTGGCGAAGGCGCCGGCGACAAGATCGCCAGGCGCCGGTCCCTGGATGAAGATCAGATAGCGTGCCTGCGGATCGATCTTCTCAGGAACGTCCGCGGTGATCTGGCCGGCTGCGACGACCGAGGACGTCGCCAGCCATGCGACGAGAGCGAGAAGAAGCGCACCACCCGTCTTCCCTCGCTTCGGCATCGGCTACCCAGCCGATTTCCGAGGCGGCCCGTCGGTCGGCTCTTTTTCTTCGTCGCCTTCTTCTTCTTCGTCGTCCCCGTCCTCCTCGTCGTCATCATCGTCGTCATCATCGTCGTCATCATCGTCATCGGCGTCGTCAGCATCGCCTTCGACGTCTTCCTCGTCGTCCGATCCTTCTGCCTCTTCAGACTCTTCGGTGCCCCCCGCCTTGGCATCCTCTCCTGTCACATCGTCGTCCTCGAGCTGCGCCTGGCGCCGCTCCTCGCGAATGCGCGCGTCCTCTTCCTCGCGTTCCTTCTCGGCGACGGCCTCGATCGCCTCGGCTTCTTCCTGGCGCATCGCCATAGTGGCAACGCCCGGGCGATGGTCGAGAAGGCCTGCCGCCTTGAGCTCGTCCAGATTCGGCAGGTCGTCGATGCGGTCGATGCCGAAATGCTCGAGGAACTCGTCGGTGGTGACCCAGGTCACGGGACGCCCTGGCGCCTGGCGGCGGCCTTTCGGCTTGACCCAACCTGCCTCCATCAACATGTCGAGCGTGCCCTTGCTGAGCGCGACGCCCCTTACCTGCTCGACCTCCGCACGCGTGATCGGCTGGTGATAGGCCACGATCGCCAGGGTCTCGATCGCGGCGCGCGATAGCTTGCGCTGAACCGTGTGTTCCGGACGCAGCGAAGTCGCCAGATCGGGCGCCGTGCGGAAAGCCCACTTGCCGGCGACCTTCATCAGGTTCACACCACGCCCTTCGTAGAGCGATTGGACCTCGGCGAGGATCGGTTGGACGTCGGTGCCTTCCGGCAGGCGCGACTGGAGGTCCTCCTCGGATACCGGCTGGGCGGAGGCGAATACCACGGCTTCGATCAGGCGTGCGGCAGCGGAGGGCTCGGTCATCGGTGGCTCATGACGGCTTGGCGGCCCGCAAGAAGACGGGGCCGAAGGGTTCGGTCTGCTTGATCTCGATCTGGCCAGATTTGACCAGCTCGAGGCTCGCAATCAGCGTCGCCGCGATCGCCGAGCGGGTGACGATGCCGGGCTTGAGTGCCTCGGGAAGGAACGTGTTGAGGCTCTGCCAGTCGACCATGCCGCCGATCAGCGCCTCCAGACGTTTCACCGCATCCTCGACTGCATGCAGCTCAGTCGGCGCGATGTGCAGGACATGCGTCTCCTCGCGCGCCTTGTGCTCGCCATAGGCAGAGAGCAGGTCGTAAAGCGTGACTTCGAGGACGGTCTTCTTGACGACGCGCACATCGAGGGTCTCGCCGCGCGGGAAGACGTCTCGGCCGAGCCTGGGGCGCGCCATCAGCTTGACCGCCACCTGCTGCATCGCCTCGAGGCGCTGCAGCTGGAAAGCCAGCGCTTCGGCCAGAGCCTCGCCGGTCGGCTCGTCGTCTTCCGGCGGCTCCGGCAGCAGGAGTCGCGACTTGAGATAGGCGAGCCAAGCCGCCACCACGAGATAGTCGGCGGCGAGTTCCAGCTTCACTCGCCGCGCGGCCTGGACGAACTGAAGGTACTGCTCGACCAGCTGCAGGATCGAGATCTTCTTGAGATCGACCTTCTGCTCGCGGGCGAGCGTCAGGAGGACGTCGATCGGGCCTTCATAGCCGTCGACGTCGACGACCAGCCGCTCGGCGTCGGGGACGGAGTCTCGCTGCTCTTCGAAGGCTTCGGCGGCGGTGGTCATGCGAGACCGGAAAGCGTGGCGATCACGCGCAACAGATACTCGACCGGAGCCTCGATGAGCCAGGGTGAAATCGACAGATTTATCCCCAGCTGGCGGCCGATCAGCGGCAACAGGAAGAGGACGCCGATAACGAGCAGAATGCCGACGCGTTCCAGCTTCTGGAGCTGCCAGGCGAGCGGCCGCGGCAGGAGGCCGACGGCGACCCGCCCGCCGTCGAGCGGCGGGATCGGGATCATGTTGAAGACCGCCAGCACAAGGTTGAGGTCGATGGAGTTCTCGAGGTTCTCGGCGACCCACGGCACCGCGCTGTCCGGCACAAGATAGAGAGCATGGAAGGCGAGCGCGCAGAGGAACGCGATCAGGAAGTTCATCGCCGGACCGGCGGCGGCGACCAGGATCATGCCCAGTCGTGCGGGCTGCAGCCGCCAGAAATTGACCGGCACGGGCTTGGCGTAGCCGAAAAGGAACGGCGCGCGCATCAGCAGCAGCAGGCCGGGCAGCACGATCGTGCCGAACGGGTCGACATGACGGAGGGGGTTGAGGCTCATCCGGCCCATGCGCCGGGCCGTGTCGTCGCCGAAGACATAGGCGGCGAAACCATGGGCCGCCTCGTGCAGTGTGATCGCCACCAGCGCCGGCAAAACCCAGACGGATGCCTTGTAGAGAATGTCGGAAATCATATCCACCGACGGGTTCGCCTAGGCCGCCGCCAGCAGCTGCTCGACACGCGCCGACGCGGCGGCGAAGTCGATCGGCTGCTGTGATCGCCGCCGCCTCGCCTCGCCCTCGGCGACGCTGGCGAGCGCTGCATCGGTGAGTGGCGACGCCGCTTCAGCGACCTCGACCATCTCGTCCATGTCCCCGGTGCAATGAAGGATCACGTCGCACCCGGCCGCGAGAGCTGCGCGGCTGCGAGAGCCGAGGCTCCCAGGCAGCGCGCCCATGCCGATATCGTCGGTGAAGAGCAGCCCCTTGAAGCCGATATGGCCGCGGATTACCCGATCGATGACGACCGGCGACAGCGTTGCTGGCCTGGGATCGATCGCCGTGTAGACGACATGGCAGCTCATCCCCCAGGGAATGCTCGCGAGCGCACGGAAGGGCGCGAAGTCGGACGCCTCCAGCGTCTTGAGATCGGTGTCGACGGTCGGGAGCTTCTCATGGCTGTCGACCAACGAGCGACCGTGGCCGGGCATGTGCTTCATCACCGGGATCACGCCGCCGTCGAGCAGGCCGTCCGCCTGCGCGCCACCGAGCGCGGCGACCACCTTCGGATCGGCGCCAAAGGCGCGATCGCCGATCACATCGTGAGCGCCGGCCAAAGCCAGATCGAGCACCGGCAGGCAGTTGACAGTAACGCCCGCATCGATGAGCTCGGCTGCGATCAGGCGCGCGTTGAGGCGCGTCGCCTCGGCAGCCTTGTCGAGGCCTTGGCGAGCCAAGGTCGCGAACCTGCCGGCGGCCGGCGCCTTCCGCCAATGCGGCGGCTTGAAACGCGTGACACGGCCGCCCTCCTGATCGATCATCACCGGTGCATCGGCGCGTCCGACGGATTCGCGCATCGCCCGGATCAGGGTGCGGACTTGGTCCGGCGCCTCGCAATTGCGCAGAAAGACGATGAAGCCGAGAGGATTGGTGCGCGCGAAGAACGCGCGCTCCGCCTCGGTCAGAACCGTGCCGGAGACGCCGTAGATGGCGGCTGACGGCCGGTCAGGGGCGGACAACGAGACAGTCCCGCTTCTTCGCCTTGAGTTCCTCGCAGAGCGACCGCGCACCCGGCTCGTTCAGCGGCCCGACTTGAAGTCGATACCAAACGCCCTTGTCGCCGAGATCGACGCGGACCGTCGTCAGGTCGAGCGGTTGGAGCTCGGCATAGCTTTTCTTCAGCCGGTCCCACTGCGTATTCACCTGCTCGGCGGCTGGGAAGGATCCAAGCTGAACGCGCCACCCGCTGCCGGCGCCGACCGAGCCGCCCGTGGCAGCACGCGTTGGCGCTGGGCTCGCCGCCGGCGGCGGACTCGGCGGACGCGCCGCCATTTGGGGCGGTGCTGCTGGAGGCGGCGGCGGCGTGATTACGGCCGGGGGCGGCGGCGGTTGCGGCGTCATCGTCGATGCCGTGCTCGAGGGCGAGGACGGCGCCGGCGGGACGGGCGGCGGTACCGGCGGCGCGATCAGGGCGCCAGCCGAAGTCGCGGGAGTCGGTGGCGGAACGGTCGGAGGGCTCGGCGCCGGGGCAACCATCGAGGGCGGCGGAGCCACGGGAGGCG
>Ga0194132_10001952_pt1 | contig 40300 bp, 31 predicted proteins | sample TA2KigOf80mmetaG_FD_148612 | JGI IMG/M metagenome (GOLD analysis project Ga0194132, IMG submission 148612) | Freshwater microbial communities from Lake Tanganyika, Tanzania - TA2015054 Kigoma Offshore 80m | ecosystem: Environmental > Aquatic > Freshwater > Lake | place: Tanzania: Lake...
CGATGGTCGAAAGAAGCCATCCGCAGGCACTGGCCCGCCCTCGGAAAGGGGATTCTGATCAAATCCGGCACGGGAGTGAGGCGTTGGTGTATACTGTCGGGGTCCGGGAGACCCAAAATGGAAATCCCGGTTGAGGATCTCCGGATCCTTTTCATCCGCCGCGAGAATTTCGTGGCACGCCGCGCAGTCCTGGCCGATCACCTTGCCGCCCGCAGCCTTGTGTTCTCCGTCGTGGCAGCGGAAGCAGCCGGGCGAGCTGGTGTGGCCGAGGTGGTTCGGGTAGTTGCCCCAGCCAAGTCTCAATTCGGGGAAGACCTGGCGCGAATAGATCGCAACCAAGCCCGCAGCGGCGGCCTCAGCGTCGGGGCGGCCCGGGTAGGCAGAAGCGATGGCTTGTTTGATCGCGTTTGCCGCGGCGTCCTGGGAAGCGTAGCCGGCTTTCAAGAGTTCAAGGCCGCGTTTCTTGATACCGGGCAGAGCGGGTGAGATCTCGCCGGCGGCCAGGGCTTGATCGAGCGCGACGTCCGGGTTGTCGAACTGGTGGCCGGCGCGGTTGTGGCAGTCAACGCACTGCATGGTAAAAGTGCCAGCGTTGGTGGCAGGCTTGCCGGCGCCGGCACCCACGTATTCACGGGTTTCGCCGGTTCTTCTGTTACGCCAGTTGACCTTGGGTATGGTTTGACGCCCCGCATCCGTCGCGGTGTAGGCGATTTCGAGATCCGGGTCCATGTGCGCACGGTGAATCCCTGAACCTCCGCCCACGCGCATCATCATGACCGTGTGGGAAGGGGAATTTCCCTCGTCGTCCGCGAATCTAGTGAGCACCTTGATGCGCGGAACGGGTGAAAACTCACGGCGGTGGCAGCGCTCACAGGTTTCGACGGCGGGCATCAACCGGTCCGACTCGAGGGCCGACGGGATGGGGCGCGGGTAGGAGTTCGTGGCGACCTCGACCAGTTGCCGCGTACCCGCCAACTTGGCGTCGATCCAGCCGGCGGCGCCACGGGCGACGTGACACTCGACGCATGCTACACTGCTGTGCCGCGAAACCGTATTGGTTCGGAACTGGGGCGCCATGACGTGGCAGGATTGGCCGCAGAAGGCTACGGTTTCCATGTGCTCGACCGCCTTGTAGGTGAATTGGCCGGCCAACAGTAGATTCGCCAACGTGGTGACGCTGAGGAAGATCGCCAAACGACGAACTGCCTTTCCGCGCTCCATCGGCACAGCGCTGATGTTCTGTCGAATCTGTTTCTTGGCCAGGAGGACCCCTACCGGCATTAATATGAGGCCGAAAAAGAACACCGCCGGAATGACAAGAAAAAGAAGAATGCCAACGTAGGGGTTCTCCGAGGCTTTGCCCGACGGGAAGGCCGCGACCAGCATCCAGGAGATGACAGACGTGGTGACCAGGGCGGCGCCAGCGAGGCTGAGCCAGTGAGAGGCCAACAGCACCAGAACCGGATTGGAAGGTTTCGCAGTCACGGCAGCAGATTGCGTGACCCAGCAATTAGGCTTCCAAACTAGCACAGGGTCCGGTCCGGTTCGTGTCCCGGCGGAGGAGACGCTGTTTGTTCCGCTCCGCAGGCTGCCGCGAATGCTGAACTTCGCCGAGGGAACGAAGGCAACACTCGCGACAGGCCATGCGGAGCGGAACAACCGGCTGCGTCGCGGATCGAGGGTGCCGTCCTCGAACGCCGGGACGTCCCGGCGGACCAGCCGGATGCCAGGCCGTATCACCCGCATCGGTCAGGGTGCAACTTCAAAATCCGGATCGAAACTCTACAGATCCTCCTCCCAGCGCTGTCCTGAGATTGCCTGGAATGGAGCGCCGCGATCGCGGACGCCCCATTCATTGGCGTGCTCGTTCTGCGTGGACCTGTTGAAGCGATAGCCGGTATGACTGTTCCACCTGTCCGTGACATGCATCACCGCGCTCATCGAGATCGAGCAGGGGACCACCGTGTTGGCTACCGTTCCCCGCGCGATGCCCCGGAAGCGCGTGTCCACGTTCGTGCGGCCCGTATGCCGGAAAGCCAGCACGGAGCCCCGCACGTCAACGCGGGGAGACACCCGGCCTGAGTATGACAACCCGGCTGATGGAGCATTGAGCGTGCGGGACTCCGTCCAGGCCGCGGCGGACGACAACTCCCGCGCCGTTGTGGCGGAGCGGAGGTTGCGGCCCCACGCGGTGGGAGACCCGAAGTATTCCATGGTCCTGGTGGTGAAATTCACCCCGTCGCGGGAGTTCCGGCCATCATCAAGGCTCACCTTGGGCCGCCGCGTGGCATGCGCCGTACGTCCGGCCGTGGTGAACTTCCGGACGGACGCCCAGTCGTGACTGGTGGTTAAGCGACGCAAGCCACTGGGGGCCGCCGCCGTTTTCGCCGCGTTCCCACCCGCATCCGTCAGGGCTTCGGCGCGGGCCTTGCCGCCGCCATGGCATCCTTCGCGAGCGCTGGAACTTCGCGCATGCACCGCCTTGTTGAAGGCCTCGGCGCACGGCGCCTGCCGCGGCGAAACGGATGCCGGGGCAATCACGATGCCGGCCGCTATCCCAGCGATCTTCATGACGCGGTTTCATGGGCACGATGGCCGCCAAATCCAACACGTTGGTTTTGTTCGGTCGAAACCGCCCGCCCGCGCGCTTCCGAGCACTTTCCTGCGTGCTGCCACCCAACATTGGGTGAGAACACCCAGATGCTACAGCCCGTATTTCTTGATGCGGTAGCGCAGGGTATCGCGGCTGATACGAAGCAGCCGCGCCGCCTGGCTCTGATTTCCCTGCGACTGTTCGAGGGCCCGCACCAGAAGGGCCCGTTCGCTGTCTTCCAAGGTGAGCAACCCGGTCGCGGTATCGGGCGCCGCGGCCGCCACGGCGGAGGCGTCGTCCCGGTCCTCGCCTTCCACCAGGTAGGGTGGCAGGTCCACCACATCAATGGTGTCCCCCATCACCATCATGGCGGCGTGCCCGATCACGTTCTCCAATTCACGGACGTTGCCCGGCCAATGGTGCCTTCCCAGCACAATCTCGACGCGCCGCGTGATTCCCCGGATGGGCTTGTGGTACATCTCGGCGAAACGGGCCACGAAATGGCGCGTGAGGAGTGCCAGATCGCCCACCCGCTCCGCCAGTGGCGGCGCCGCGATCTCCACCATCGAAAGCCTGTAGAACAGATCTTCGCGGAACGTCCGCCCGGCCACAGCCTGCCGCAGGTCCCGGTGCGTGGCGGCAATGACGCGGACATCCACTTTCCGCGGCGCAAGCGACCCCAGCCGCTGCACCTCCTGATTCTGGATCGCTCGCAGCAGCTTGGCCTGCGTGGCCATCGGCATGTCACCGATTTCGTCCAGAAACAGCGTCCCCTTGTGCGCATGTTCGAACAACCCCACCTTGTCCGATGCCGCACCCGTGAAGCTGCCCCGCACATGGCCGAACAACTCACTCTCAAACAGCGTCTCCACAACGGCGGAGCAGTTCAACACCACGAAATGCCCTTGGGCAACGGGGCTCAACTTGTGCAGCGCCTGCGCGATCAGGTCCTTGCCGGTGCCCGTCGCTCCCGTCACCAGCACGGTGCGGAAGTGCGGCGCTACACGCTCGACGCGCGAAAACAACTCCCACATCCTGGGGCTGTTGCCCACCAGGCCGAAAAACTCGCAACTGCGGGCCAGTTCCGTTTGCAGGTTCTGAGCCCGCAGGCGCCGGCGTACGCTCACCAGAATCTCGTCGATCCGCTTCCGGATTGAAGCCACCGGCACCGGCTTATTCCAGTAATCGGCCGCGCCCTTCTTGATGGCCTCCACGGCCGTCTCGGTGGAGTAGTGCGCGGTCATCAGGATCACTTCAATGGAAGGATCAAACGAAACGATGCGCTCCAGCACGTCAAGCCCGCTGAGCTTCGGCATGCGGAGATCGGTCAGCACAATGTGCGGATGCCGGGTATACACCAGGTCGAGCGCTTCCTCCGGATCGGGCGCAGTGAGGATCTCCAACTCCGGCCGGCGCAGCGCCGTGCTCAGAAGTTCCAGACTGCCGGCGTTGTCGTCGACGATCAGAAGTGTCACTGGCGCAGTGGTGGTGGGCTCCATCAGGAATGTTCTAATTCTAACGGGACCTGAACCCTCCACCCAGCAGCCCTTCAAGCGCGCCCGTCAGCGCCCGCTTGCTCACTGGCTTGGTGAGTTGCACCGCCCCGCGGGGACGGGCGATTTTCTGGTCGGACGAGGAGACCACAACCACCCGGGGACCTGGATCAGCGTTTTCCGCTGCCGGAATGATCGCATCGATCACGCCTTCAACCGAGACCGGGTCCAAATCGAGCAGCAGAAGCTCCGGGTGTAACTCGCCGGTGAGCTTTCGCGCCCGTGCCGGCGAGGATGTGGCCACCACATCCACACCCGCGGGACGAAGATATTCCGCAAGCAGTTCGGCCTCGCGGTATACCCCTTCCACCAGCACCGCCAGCGGCCGCGGCTCCGTGTCCATCACACCTTTGGCGGTGAACAGGAACGAACTTCCCAACCCCAGCCCGCTCTCCACCCAAAGATCGCCGCCCTGCTGGATCACCATCTGCGCCGCGATCGGGAGTCCCAATCCGGTGCCCTCGGGCAACCCGTGCGTCGTGGCACCCACTTGAAAGAACTTCTCGAAAATCGCCGGCTGGTTCTCCGGAGCAATCCCAATCCCGGAATCCGTCACCCGCACCAGGGCCACCTGCCCGCGCACCGCCGCCGCGATCTGAATGCGCCCGGATTCCCTGGTGAACTTGATCGCGTTCGAGATGAGGTTGATCAGAATCTGCTTGAATCGCAACCGGTCGGCTTCAATCCAGGAACCGGCCGGCACGGCGGTCTCCACGCGCAGGTCCTTGGCGGAAATCTGCAACTCCCAGGCTGCCACCACCTCATCCACCACTTCCGGCAGGCTGAAGCGCTCAGGGCGGTACTCCATGCGCCCGGATTCGATCCTGCTGATGTCGAGCAGGTCATTGATAATCGCCAGAAGGTGGCCTGAGTCGTCGCGAATGTTCGTTACGAACCGCTTCTGCCGGTCGTTCAGCGGACCCTCCAGTTCCTCCGCCAGCAGATCCGCAAAGCCAATGATGGTGTGCAGTGGCGACCGCAATTCGTGGCTGACGCTGGACAAGAACTCGGTCTTCAGCCGGCTGGACCTTTCCACGTCGGCGTTGCGCTGCTCAAGCTGGCGATTCCTCTCCTCAAGCTCCGCCGTGAACTGCTCGCGCAACTGCCGCATCTGTTCGGATGCCCTACGGCGCTCCGTCACATCTCGGACAATGGCGATCGTCAGTTTCTCCCCGTCGCATTCCACCGAGCTGAGAGAAATCTCCACCGGCAGAAGATGACCGTCTTTCCGCACGCCTTCGAGTTCCATGCCCAGGCCCATCGGCCGGTTGATTGGCCGGTTGCGATATCCGGCGAGGTGCCCTTCGTGAGCACGGCGCGCGGGGGCTGGAACCAGCATTTCCACATTCGCGCCCAGCAGTTCATCACGGCTATACCCGAACATCGCGACCGCAGTCGCGTTGGCAAAAACAATCCTCCCGGCCGCGTCCACCTGGAAAATCGCGTCGGGCGCCGCGTCCAGCAGTGCAACCATGCGGGCGGACTTACCCTCTGCACCTGGTGCCATGGATTCACTCATTGCAATTGAGCTTCCACTCTACCGCTCCGGGGAGTATGGCTGACAGTTCGCTTGCTGGGTTACCCTGGAAGCAACTGGACATGAAGGCCACGGAGGTATTCTGCGCCCTGGCGGCCGCCTGCGCCGCCTTCGCTCAACCCGTGCCGCGCCCGGCCCCCCGACCCTCCACACCCGCCGGTGAACTGGCCAAGGCCGCGGACGAGTTTCGCACGGTGACGCGCAATCTGGGCCTGCGCCCGGACTCCCCGGCCACAGTTCGCACCACCAACATCAGCGGACCACGCTGGCACGGCCGGCTTTTCCACAACATTCGCAACAACTCCTTTGACGCCGTGCCGCATGAAGTCACCCAGCGAGGAGGCCAGCGCGGCCTTCTCCGCCGGAATCAGTTCGGATTCAACGCAAGCGGACCCTTGCCCTTCAAGGTCTTGAGCCAACCCACCTTCCTGACCGTTACCTTTGAAGGCATGCGCGAAAAGGCCGGCCGCGCGGATCTTCGCACAATCCCCACGGCACTGGAACGGACGGGAGACTGGTCGCGGGTGGTCGATCAGGCGGGCCGGCCGCTCCCGATCTTCGATCCCGCCTCAACGGCACCGAACCCGGCTTTTGACGCCGCGCGGCCGGTCACGGCTTCGAACCTTCAATTCAACCGAGCTCCCTTCCCGGGGAACATCATTCCCAGGCAGCAGCTCGATCCGCGGGCCCAGCAACTCCTGCGTCACTACCCGGCCCCGAACGCCGACGCCGGCCCGTTTGACCGCAACAACTTCTTCGCGTTCAACCCGGAGGTGAATTCCGCCAACGGCGTCATCCTCCGCGCCGATCAGCCCCTTACCAACCGGCACCGCCTGGGCTTCCACCTGAACTATTCGAACGGCCAGGACGGAGTGGCCGCCATCTTCAACACACCCGCCAACCCCAGTTCGGTGAGCCGCGACCGGCGCAACCGCGCGGGCACTCTGGAACACGTCTTCACCGTTTCGCCCCGCACGCTCAACACCGCCACCATCAGCGCCTCGTCCGATCAGTACCTCAACCGCCCCGAACTCGACGAATCGGGCAAGCCGTTCGGCAGCTACCGATTTCAGCCTTATCTCTCCATGGGACGCTCCTATCCCAACGCCCGCAACATCCGCAACGTTTTCGCCGCCACCAACAGCCTGGGAACCCGGCGCGGCCGTCATCACTATCGCGTGATTGGCCAGCTGATCCGGGAACAGATCAACACGCTCTATCCTCAATACCCGGAGGGGCGTTTTCAATTCTCCGCCAACCTCACCAGCCTCCCGGGCATCGTCAATACCGGCCATGCTTTTGCCAGTTTCCTGCTGGGCGGCCCGGAGTACGCGGAACGCAGCATCGCGATTTCACCCTCCTATTTCCGCCGGTCCCGCTACTACTTTGGCCTGCGCGACCAGATCGAGTTGCGGAGCGGCCTTACGGTGAGCCTGGCTCTCAACATCGAAGGCGGCACCCCGCGTGTCGAGCGATACAACCGCCAGTCCACTATCTCCCTTTCCGCCATCAATCCGGTGAACGGCCTTCCCGGAGCCATGACCATCGCCGCGCACGACGGGAACGGCCGGGCGTTCCAGCCGACGGTCTGGAAGCCCGAGCCCTCGGCGTCTCTTGCCTGGAATCTTCTGGGCGACACCAAGAGCGTGCTGCGCGCCGGCTACTCACGGTCCTATTCGCCGCTGCCCATGTATTTCAGCCAGTGGGGCACCCAGGCGTTCAACGGCAACCCCACGTGGTATTCACAGAATCCGCAACTGGAGCCTGCCATCTGGCTGAACCGCGGCTTTCCGCCCCTGCAGCGCCCCTTCCCCGACCTGCGTCCCGAATCCGCCAACGAAACCACGGCGGATCTTGCGGAGCCCCGCGGCCTGCAGCCCACCTATCAGTCCGCTTCGCTTTCCCTGGAACGCGAGTTGCCGGGCGCTATGCTGCTCACCATCGGGTGCGGACACCAGACCGGCCGCAACCTGTTTCTGAGCAATAGCGGATCGAACCCCAACCACATTCCCCCCTCCGCCCTTGTCCATCGCGACCGCCTGAATAGTGAAAGCTTCAAGCGCACTCTTCGGCCCTTCCCGCACTTTCAGCGTTTCGACGTCTACTCCTCATGGCCCGAAGGCCGGTACCAGCGCGATGCCGCGCAGCTTCGTCTGGAGAAGCGGACTTCAAACGGACTCTCGCTTGCCGCCTACTACGAGTTCTCAAAGCAGATGGACAACTATTCCGGTCCATCCGGCGTGCAGGACTTTTCGAACCGCCAGAACGAATGGTCGCTCACCTCAAGCAATGCGCCCCATCGGGTTTCGCTGACGTACCTCTATGAGCTGCCCTTCGGCGGCAATCGCGCCCTGTGGAATTACCAGGATTGGCGCCGGCATCTGGTGGACGGGTGGTCCGTGAGCGGGGCCACGTCGGTTGCGAGCGGCGAGCCCGTCGCGCTTCGCCCTCAGTTCAACAACACGGGCGGCATCATCGATGCGCTGAACGTAAACCCCGTGCCCGGGGCCGATCCGCACGTTGCGAACCCTGGCCCGAATCGCTGGTTCAACCCCGCCGCATTCGTGCAGCCGCCCGATTTCACGCTTGGCGCGGCGTCGCGGACGCATCCTTCCCTGCGCATGCCCGGCGATCAGAACCACGATCTCTCGCTCAACAAACGGATCGGCCTGAGCGCCGAGCGCTCGATCGAGTTCACGGCCGTCGGCCTGAACTTCCTGAACCTTGCCAACTGGACGGACCCCGACACCACCATCGGCACCCTGAACGCGCCGAACGTCAACGCCGGCCGCATCATTGGGTCGCGCGGCGGGCGCGTCATTCAACTCGGACTGCGGTTTAGCTTCTGACGCGATGACCGCCGCCCTCGCGTTTTTTGCCCTGCTTGCGCAGCCTGCGCCGCGCCAGCCTGCGCCGCGCCAGCCCGCGCCGCGCCAGCCTACACTCAAAGTGCCGTTCCGTCTGGAATCGGACGCTAAGGTGGATCGCGCCTCCGTCGCCGTTCGCATTAATGGAAAGGCGGTCCGGCTGCAGCGGCTCCTTGGGCCCTCGGACGGCCTTGTCCTGCTGGTGATCTCGGACCTGACGGGTGACATCGCGGCCGCCGACGCCGCGCGCCAAGCCCTGACCGCCGCGCTGGCCCCCCTTCCTCCCACGGTCTTCACCAGCCTGCTTCGCGCGCAGGATGGACTTACAGCACTCACGAATCCCTCATCCAACCGCGACGCTCTGCGTACGGCTTTCGACACGATTCCGGTGACGGGCTACGCCGGCCTGCTCGATACGCTGGAAACGGCCGGGGCCCTGGCCGACGCGCTCTCCCACAAGGCGGCCGTCCGTACCGCGATTCTCTATATCACCGACAGCCTCATCTCCAACTACCGCACAGACTACACGAATCCCGTGGTCAACTCGTCCGACGCCGGCGACCTGAGCCGCCGCTTCCCCGAAGGGCTGATACGCGAAAAGATGGCCCAGCTTCAACGCGCCATCCGCGCCCGCCACACACCACTGTTCATTCTGCACCTGCGCTATCAGACAGACCGCCTGAACGACGCCTATCAAACCGGCCTCCTCGACCTGGCCACGGCCACGGCCGGAGATGCCGCGTTCTGCCGCACCATCGCCGATGTGCCGGACAATCTCAACGCACTGCTGACGGCGGCACAAGCGCTCCACTTCGCTGAAGTGGAGGCGCCGGGATCGAAGGCCGAAGGCGACATCGCGATTGATGCCGGGGGTGTTTCCGTGAAGCACCGTGCGCACTACACGCGCCCGAGGAGCCGCTAAACCCGGGCCTCGCTTCAGTACAAGCCTGGCTCAGGCCCCACCCAAATCCCGGCTTGACGACAAGATATGCGCCGCCATCGCCTGCCAGGCCTTCCCCGGGTCACGGGCCGCAATCGCACGCAGGATTCGCCCGTGCTCGGCGATCGACTTTCGGGCACGTTCCGGCGCCGGCCCCTGGGCCAGCGTCCGTGCGATCCACTCCTGTAAGTAGGCGCGCGTGGTGCTGAGCAGGCTCCTCAGGATGGAGTTATGGGTCGCCTGCGCCACCGCCTCGTGGAACAGGAGATCCTGTTCCAGGTACGCCGCCGGATCCGCCACCGCCGCCTTCATCCCCTTGAGGGCCGCGGTCATGCGCGCGATATCTGCCGGTGACGCCTTCTCCGCCGCCAGCGACGCATTGCCCGATTCCAGCATCACGCGCGTCTCAATGAGGTCCGCGGTCACCTTCGGGTCGAGCAGGAGACCCCATTGGAACACCCGCTGCGGATGCCGCCCACCGCCATCCAACACAAACGTGCCATCCCCGGCGCGAGCCTCCACCAGCCCCATCACCGCAAGCGATTTCAATGCCTCGCGCACCGAAGTCCGCCCCACGCCAAACTGGACACAAAGTTGTTTCTCCGCCGGCATGCGGTCGCCGGGGCGCAGCGTTCCGCTGTCGATCAGCATCAGGATCTGGCGGACGATCCCGTCACTCAGCGAAGACCGCGGGACGGGCTTGAGCGCGGATGGATTCATGGCGGGCGTGCTATCATCAGCTTGTCAGACAACCTGACAGGTGTCAAACAGCATGGTGCACACGATGGCGCACACTCTCGACCTCGGCCGCCGCGTCGAACTGGTCTCAATGGATCCTCACGCCGGCGACATCTCCCTGGGGCTCTACCGCGAAGACTCGCCCGAAGGCCCCGGCTATCTCATCCACACCTATAGCGCCAACCCCGAAGCCGCCCGCAGGGTGGAGTTCCTCACCCGCGCCGCTGAAGTTCTGGGCGGCGCCCGCGGCGCGCCCGGGCAGCGCTTCCGTTTTCCCTGCCAGACCGGCCATCAGACCGCGGCCCGGCGCCTCTTTCTGGAAGCAGCCAAGCTGCCCACCGGCGACGAACTTCAACCCCGCCCGCTCACGGTTCACGACCGGAAGTCCGGCCAGGACCTCACCGTGGAACCGCTCGGCGCCGGCCGCTACCGCGTCACCACCAGCACCGCCGATGAAGCCCGCTGCGCCGTGCTGGCCAACGGACTCCGCAAGCTGGCCGAAATGGATGCCACCGAAGGGCAGCCGGTGGTGGCCTTTCCCTGCGGGCAGGACCATCATGAACTGGTCGGCCTGCTTCTGCCGCGTGCCTTGAACGTGCGCGCCGCACTCCGCGAGGAGGAGTCCGCCCTGTCGCGCGGACAGCTCAGCGCGCCAAGTTCCCAGAAGTGAGAGAGGCAACGTGGAAACTCAAGGTCATCTCCAGCCCGGTCCCATGAACAGCCGCCAGCGCGTGCTCGCCGCGCTCAACCGGCAGCCCGTCGATCGCACGCCGGTCTGCAACCCCACCTCCGTGGCCACCGTGGAACTCATGGACCTGGTGGATGCGCCGTTTCCGAACGCGAACCGGGAGCCGGAACGCATGGCGCGCCTGGCCGCCACCAGTTACACCGAACTGGGCTTTGACTCCATCATGCCGGTGTTCAGCATCATCCAGGAGTCCTCCGCGCTCGGCTGCAAGATCCAGTGGGAGCAGAAGGACAACTGGCCCACCGTGCGCATGCGGGAACCCATCTGGCAGACGGCGGATGATATCCGCGTGCCCGATGACTTCCTGGATCATCCGGACACCCGCTGCGTCACCGAGGCCATTCGCCTTCTGCGCCGCGAGTATGGCAACGAAGTGGCCATCATTGGCAAGACGATGGGGCCCTGGTCGCTGGGCTATCACTGCTTCGGCGTCGAGCCCTTTCTCCTTCTATCTCTCGACAACCCCGGACAGACCAAGCTCTGCCTTGATCGAATGAAGGAGGCCACCATCCGCTTCGGGCTGGCGCAGATTGAAGCGGGCGCCGATGCCCTTACGCTGCCCGACCACGCCACCGGCGATCTTGTCAGCGCCCAATACTACGCCCGCTACCTGCGCGACCTCCACATCGAGTTCGCCGAGCGGCTCAAGGTGCCCATCATTCTCCACATCTGCGGCCGCACCGTCGACCGGATGCCGTACATCGCCGAAACCGGGATGGCCGCCTTTCACTACGATTCGAAGAACGGCCCCGAGGAGTCGATGGCCATCTGCCGCGATCGCGTCGCGCTGGTGGGCAATATCAACAACCCGGAAACGCTGTTTTCAAAAGGCCCGGAAGCGGTGCGCGCCGAGGTGGTCCGCAACCTCGAGGCCGGCGTCAACCTGGTGGGCCCCGAGTGCGCCATCCCGCTGCAGACGGCGATTGAAAACCTGAAGGAGATTCCGCGCGCCGTGCGTGACTGGCACAACGATCGCGCGCGGATTAACTAGCATGCCCGAACTGCACGACATCGCAAACGAGTTCATCCGCCAGGAAATCGACGAGTTCATTGAACGCCCCGATGAGCGTGCCCGCATCATCGGCCTCTTCGCCAAGGCATCGGAACAAATGCAGGCCATCGCCGCCGCGCTCATCGATGGCGATCACGAAACCGTCGACCGGCTCACCGCCGAGGCCATTGCCGCCGGTGTGCACGCGATGGAAGTGATGGATGACGGCCTCATCGCGGGCATGGCCATTGTGGGCATCAAGTTCCGGCAGAACTTCATCTTCGTCCCCGAGGTTCTCTCCTGCGCCCGCGCCATGAAGGCCGGCATGGTTCACATCGAGCCCATCCTTTCCGCCGCCGGAATCGAGAAGCTGGGCAAGGTGATCATGGGGACCGTCAAAGGCGACCTCCACGATATCGGCAAGAACCTTTGCATCATGATGCTCCGCGGCGCCGGCTTTGAAGTGATCGATCTCGGCGTTGACACCTCGCAGGACCGCTTCATTGACGCCATCGAGGAACACGGCGCCAACATTCTGGGCATGTCCGCGCTGCTGACCACCACCATGCCCAACATGGGCAAGACGATTGAAGCGTTCATCGACGCCGGACTCCGCGACGATATCCGCATCATGGTGGGCGGAGCGCCGGTGACCCAGGATTTCGCCGACGAGATGGGCGCCGACGGCTATGGCAAGGACGCTCTGGCCTGTGTCTCGCTGGCCAAGCAGTTCGCTGGAAAGGCGTAGACCGGTGCCGGATCAACCGCCCATCACTCAGGCTGACTATCAGGAGCGGGTCGACCGGCTGATGGAGATCCTGGGCGGCATCATCTCCCATTCGGCCCGCCAAACCGCCTCCCGCTGCCCTTACAAGAACCGCCACAACTGCTGCACGGCCCAGTTCGGCTGCCGCAACAAGCGGAAACCGGAGGCCCCGGGCGAACTGCCCGTCTGCGCCGGCGATGACCGCATCGACTACCGCCCCGCCTGGCAAGCCTAGTGTGCCATGTCCACGCTTTTCGATCAGGCCGATGCCCGCAACCTTCGCGTCCCCACAAGCTGCGGGCGGAGCGGCCTCTGCCACGAATGCATTGTCGAGGTCACCGGCGGCGCGGACAATCTTGAACCCCGCACATCCGCCGAGGCCTTTCTTCGCGGCGAGTACCGCCTGGCTTGCCAGGCCCGTCTTCGTGATGAGAACACGGCGGTAGCGTTCGCGCCCCTTGTCCGCCGCCCGCGCATTCTCACCTCTTCGCCCGCCGTACCCACGGCAATCGATCCCCCCGGACGCGAAGGTCTCGGCCTGGCTCTCGATCTGGGCACCACCACCGTTGTCTTCGAACTGATCGAACTGAGCACTGGCGCACCGCGCCTCGCCGCGTCGTTCGAGAATCCACAACGCTTCGGGGGCAGCGATGTCATGCATCGCATCTCCTACGACGCGCGCCAGCCCGGTGAACTGGCCCGTGCCTTCCGCGCCGCGCTGAACCAGCGCCTCAAGGAGGCCTGCGCGACTCTGAACATCGATCGCCAACAGATCCGCGAAATGGTGGTTGCCGGTAACTCCACCATGCGCGATCTGTTCTTCGGGCTCGACGTTCAGTCCATTGGCCAGCGCCCCTACAAGTCGGTCACTGAACACGAGATGCTCGCCGGGCGCCGGGCCACCACGGCGCTGGAAGACCGCGCGCACGCGCTTGGCGTGCTCATCCATCCGCAAGCGCTGGTGTATGGCGTCCCCCTCATTGCCAGTCATGTCGGGGGCGATGCCGCGGCCTGCCTTGCCGCCATCGGCTGGGATCACGCTCAGCCCGTGATGCTCGTCGATATCGGCACCAACACGGAGGTCATCGCAGGGTACGGCGATGAGTGGATCTGCGCCTCCTGCCCGGCCGGTCCGGCCTTTGAAGGCGGTCTGGTCCGCTATGGCATGCCCGGGGCGGATGGCGCCATCGAACGCATTCGCCGCGTGGGCGAAGGCTGGGCCATCGATACCATCGGCAATGTCTCGCCGGAAGGTATCTGCGGCTCCGGTCTCATCGACCTGCTCGCCGAACTGAGCCGCCACCACCTGATGACCCCGAAGGGCGTCTTCCCCAATCGGGCCCGCGAAGTGGTCATCCATGCCGCCTCCGGCATCGGCCTTTCGCGCGAGGACGCCAGCAACCTGGCCCAGGCCAAGGCCGCCAACTATTGCGGCCAGTTCATTGTCCTGCGCACCGCGGGCATCGCCCCGGAAGATGTCTCCACGCTCTATCTGGCGGGCGGCTTCGCGCATCACATCGATACCGCCAACGCCGTCGAGATCGGTTTCCTCGCGCCCGTTCCCCTGGAACGCGTCGTGAAGCTGGGCAATGCCGCGCTGGCCGGAGCCCGCTGCCTGCTGCTTTCTCACGCGCTGCGGCGCCGCCTGGAAGCATTCGTTCCCCGCATCCGCCACGTCGAACTGGAAACCACGCCGGACTTTTTCGAGCTCTTCGTCGAGGGCTGCCAGTTCAAACCATTTCCCAAGGAGTTTGTTGCATGCGCCCAGCCGGCCTCAACCGCGATTTCATCCTGATCGGCGAGAACATCCATACCACGCGCGTGCTGCTGCGCAATGGCCGCCGTGTGGCCCCCTCGCCCGATGGTGTCGAAAGCGTCCTCTTCGAAAACAGCGCCGGGGAGACCGGTTACCTTCCCATTCCGGAGGAGTTGAAGAGGCGCCAGGACTACGAGGAGGGCCGCGTCAAGCACGTCATGATCGCGGTGCTCGGAGGCATGCGCGGCGACCCGCTGTCGCTCGATTATCTGCGCGTCATGGCCGCGCGCCAGATCGCCCGCGGCGCCGGGTATCTCGATCTCAACGTCGATGAGATCTCCCACCGCCTGCCCGAACAGATCGCCGCCATCCAGTGGCTGGTGCGCACCATTGAGGAGTTCTCCAGCGTGCCGCTCGCCATCGACTCATCGAATGTGGACATCATCCTTGCCGGGCTTGATGCCTGCCAGGGGCGCGCCGGCCGGCCGCTGCTCAACTCCGCCTCGCTGGAACGCAGCGACGCGCTCGACGCCGCCGCCCGCCGCGGCATTCCGGTGATGGTCACCGCGGCCGGAGCCAGCGGCATGCCATCCAATGCCGCCGACCGGGTGAACAACGCCTCGCAAATGATCGACGCCGCGCTCGCCCGCGGGCTCGACGCCGCCTCCATCTTCGTCGACCCTCTCATGTTCCCAATCTCCGTCGACAGCGAATTCGGCAATCACTGCCTGGACGCCATCCGGGAGTTGCGCGCCCGCTACGGACCGGCCATCCACATCTCCGGCGGCCTCAGCAATGTCTCCTTTGGCTTGCCTGCCCGCAAGCTCATCAACGAGGTGTTCATCCGCCTAGCCGTCGAAGCCGGCGCCGATTCCGGTATCGTGGATCCTGTGGCCAATGACCTCCATGCGGTCTTCCAGGCGGACCGTTCCGCCCGCCCGCAACAGTTGGCCGAAGAGATGCTTCTGGGAAGGGACCGTGGCTGCAAGAACTTCCTTCGCGCCTACCGCAAGGGTGAACTCAGCGCTACTCTTTAGCGCCCTCGCCGGCGCCATGACCCTGGCCGCCCAGCCGGCGCCGCCGTTGGGTCTTGACGCCTTCATGCCCGGGCTCCACCTGCACCCGCTCACGCGCGAAAAGGTCACCCTGGGGCGCAAGCTTTTCTTCGATCAACGCCTGTCCCGCGACAACTCAATTGCGTGCTCCACCTGTCACGACCCGGCTTTTCAGTTCACGGACCGCCACCCCACCGCCCGAGGGATCGAAGGCCGCACGGGTGACCGCCGTACTCCGTCGCTTCTCAATCGCGGCTACGGCCTGTCGTTCTTCTGGGACGGCCGCGCCGCCACGCTCGAACAGCAGGTGCTCATGCCCATCGACAATCCCAAGGAGATGGATCTCGATGTGAATGAGGCCGCCCGGCGCACTGGCGTCTCCCGGGAGCAATTGGCCGAGGCCCTGGCGGCCTATGTCCGCACCATTCGTTCCGGCGGCTCCCCGTATGACAAATACATTGCCGGCGATGCGAACGCCCTCAATCCCGCCGAACGCCGCGGCTTGGCGCTGTTTCGCGGCAGAGCTGGCTGCTCTGCCTGCCACATCGGCCCGAACCTTACCGATGAGCGCTTCCACAACACCGGCATCGGCTCCGCGGAAGGCCGCTTTGCCGTGACCGGGCGCGAGTCCGACCGGGGTGCGTTCAAGACACCCACGCTGCGCAACGCAGCCCTCCACCCGCCCTTCATGCACGATGGGAGTCTGGCCACCGTTGAAGCGGTGATCGACTTCTACGACAAAGGCGGCAACTCCAATCCACGCCTGGACCCCGAGATGCTTCCTCTTCGCCTCACCGCCACCGAAAAGACCGATCTGGCGCTGTTTCTGCGCAGCCTGTCCGGCACCGTCGAGGAGGGCTGGGAGACCCCTCCCCGCTGAGGTATTCTGAAGGCAACCATGAGTACCGCACTCAGGTCGTTTCTGCTCGCCTGTGCCGCCGCGGTGACGCTTGCCGCTCAGCAGGGCCAGAAGCCCCCCGAGCCGCCCGAACCGCCGGAAGAAGACGAAGGTCTTCGCGAGAAAGAGTACTCTTTCAACCCACTCCAGGCGGAAAAGGAGTTCAAGATCGCAGGCTACTACCTGAAAAAGGGTAGTTTGCGCGCCGCCAGCCAGCGCTACATCGAGGCGACTCGGTGGAATCCCAGTCTGGCGGAGGCGTACCTGAAGCTGGGCGAAGTGCTTGAAAAATTGAAGGATACCAAGGGGTCGAAGGAAGCCTACGCCAAGTACCTGGAACTGGCGCCGGATGCCAAGAATGCGGGTATGATCCGCCGAAAGCTCGGGCAGTGAAATTGAACAATTTTAATTGGTGTTTAAGAGAATGTTCATGTTGGCGTGGCACTATTCTAGTGAAGGTGGCGCTACGCCACTCAATCCCATTAGGAGATTTCAGAGAATGAAGAAGTTCATGACCGTTCTGCTGGGCCTGTCATTTGTGCTCGGCACCGCCACCGTTTCCTTCGCCGGCGACAACAAGGCCGACGACAAGAAGGAAGAGAAGAAGGGCAAGAAGAAGAAGGACCAAAAGCACTAAGCTTTTCCCGTTCGCGAGACCTCAAGGTTATCGCAAATCGCCGCGTTGGTTGCCCACCCCGGGCTCCACGCGGCGATTGCCTTTTGGGGAGGGCCCGGCGCAAGGGCACCAGGCTCACCCGAAACCGCCAGGGCAGAATGGGCCCCCTTGAACACCGCCCCGGATCGGGATAAACTATCGTTCAGATAATGGGATAGTGGCGTCCCAGGAAATTCGTGTATCCCGAAAGGCGATGGACTATGGCAGTACACCTCGTTTGGCGGACCGGGCTCTTCACCTGGATCAGGCGCGCGGCCCCCGCAATCGCCGTGGGACTCGGCGGAGCCGCCCTGCTCACCACTGTTCTTACCGCGCAGAAGGCCCCCGCCACCGGCGCCGAAGTCCGCGCCATTCTTGAAAAGAAATGCTCTCAATGCCATAGCCAGGCCCTGCAGATGGGAGGCCTGGATCTCAGCACCCGCGAAGCGATGCTCAAGGGCGGCGCCAAGGGCCCGGCCATCGCCCCGGGTAACGCCGGCGCCAGCACCCTGATCCACCGCGTCACCGGCCGTGTCGCACCCAAGATGCCCATGGCGCCGCTGCCGCCTCTCACCGATGCCGAAGTAGCCGCTCTCACCGAATGGATCAACGCCGGTGCCCACTGGGACCCCGCCGCGTCAGCCGCTCCCCAAGCCAAGACCGCCCCCACCCCGGCCGGCTACTCGAACGAACTCAGGGAACGCGCCTTCACCGAAACGGAGACCAAGTGGTGGGCTTTCCAGCCGCCCGTGCGCCGCACTCCGCCCGCCATGCGCGAGGAACGTTGGGCGCACAACCCCATCGATCAGTTCATCAAAGCCTCCCTCGACGCCAAGGGACTGAGGCCCGCGCCCAAGGCCGACCGCTCCACCCTCATCCGCCGCGCCACACTCGACCTCACGGGCCTGCTCCCTACGCCTGCCGAAGTTCAGGCTTTCGTCAGCGATCAATCGCCCGACGCTTACCGCAACCTCATCGAACGTCTCCTCGGCTCCTCCCACTATGGCGAGCGTTGGGGCCGCAACTGGCTGGATGTTGTCCGCTACGCCGACAGCTCCGGTTTTGAGCATGATCGCGATCTCGCTACCGCCTGGCGCTTCCGCGACTACGTCATTCGCTCCTTCAACAACGACAAGCCCTTCAACCGCTTCCTCGTCGAACACCTGGCCGGCGATGAACTTCCCGGCGACGACCTGGATGCCAAGATCGCCACCGCCTTCTACCGCATTGGCCCCCGCGTGCGCTTCCGCGAGAAGGACAACCCGTTCTACCGCTACGAGTACCTGGACGACATCATCCGCACCACCTTCCAGGGTTTCATGGGCATCTCAGTCCACTGCGCACGCTGCCACGATCACAAATTCGACCCCATCACCCGGGCCGACTACTACCGTTCCATGGGCATGTTCTTCGGCTTCGTCAACTATGACCACCCATTGATGCCTGAAGACAAAGTTCGTGAATGGGAACGCAAGACCTCCGAAGTGATGCGGGCCGCTCTCCCGTTGAAGCAGGAAGTGGCGAAGATTGAAGCCCCATACCGCAAGGCCCTGTTCGACGCCGGTCTCGCCAAGCTTCCCGATGAGGTTCAGGCGGCCATCCGAGTGCCCGCCGAGATGCGCACGCCCGGCCAAAAGCTCCTTGCCGCGCAGTTCGAGCGTCCCGCCACCGGTGACGGCGACCCCAACTTCATGGGCGACGACCCCGTCCTTGCCCAGATCACCACCGCCGGCCAGCGCGCCCCCAACCTCATTGAAGGGCCGCGTACTGGCGGCGCTATGCGGCGCGGCCCCGAACTCGTCAAGGTGAACGAAGCCGACCACGCCCGTCGCGCTGCTCTTCTTGCCCGCATCGCCGAGATCGAAAAGCAGATGCCACCCACGCCACACGCCGTGGAAGGCGTGCGCGATGGCGATTACCGTCTGGCCCCGGACGGTCCCGGCGACGAGCCCTCGCCCGGCAAGACTTACCGCCCCGATTACCCGGACCTCGGCAAAGCCTATCTCCCCGAACCAGGCTCGAAGTACGAGGTGCCGTGGGTCCGTTTCGGCGCCAACGGTCTGGTTGTCGAAGACGACAACAAAGCTCCCGTGGTCCCCGCCGGTTACCTCCGCGTGCTCACCAAGGACCGGCAACTCATGCTTGCCAAGCCATTGCGGCCTGATTACACGAGCGGCGGCCGCCGCTGGGCGCTCGCTGAATTCATCGCCTCCCCGGACAACCCGCTCACATCGCGGGTTATCGTCAACCGTGTCTGGTATTGGCACTTCGGCCGCGGCATTGTCGCCACACCGGGCAACCTCGGCAAGATGGGCACGGCGCCGTCCCACCCCGAACTTCTCGATTGGCTGGCCACGGAGTTCATCCGCCAGGGCTGGAGCATCAAGCAGATCCATCGCCTGATCATGAACTCGGAGACCTACCAGCAGGCCTCCGCCCACTACGATTCCGAAAGCGCCAACAAGGACCCGGACAACATTCACCTCTGGCGATTCCCGGTGCGGCGCCTTGAAGCCGAGGCCATCCGCGACGTTATCCTCTCGGCCAGCGGCAAGCTCAACCTTGAAGCGGGCGGCCCCCCGTTCTTCCCCTCCATCCCGCCCAGCGTGCGCGAAGGTTACCGCCAGGGCAAGTGGCTGCTCACCAAGGAAGAGCCCGCCACCTGGCGCCGCGGCATCTATTCGTATTGGAAGCGCGGCATGAAGTACCCCATGTTTGAGGTGCATGATCAGCCGGACCAGAACGTCACCGCCGAAAAGCGTAACATCACCACCGTCCCCACGCAGGCGCTCACGCTGCTCAACAATGAGTTCGTGCTGATCCAGGCCAGACACCTGGCCGAGCGCGTCGTCCGCGATTCGGCCGGCGCCACGGATGAGGACCGCATCCGGGCCCTCTACCGCATCGCGCTGAGCCGCGATCCGAACCCGCGTGAACTCGAACGCCAGGCGGCTTTTCTGGCCGCCCAGCGCGGCTTCCAGGCCACGCAATCCCGCCCTGACCCGGCCCTCGCGGCCCTCACGGACCTCGCGCACGTCATGCTGAACGCCAACGAGTTCGTCTACATCAACTGACCGCACCCAGGGGATTTACCATGACACCGCTCTGCGACAATCGCGAATCGAACCGGCTGGAAGGCCACCGCCAGGGCGGCCGCCGCTTCATATCCCGCCGCGACTTCTGGTTCAACGCCGGCATGGGCCTGGGCGGCCTCGCCCTCGTCGATCTCCTGAGCCGTGACAATCTTCTCGCCGCCCCGCCGCCCACCACAGCCGGCCAGCCCGCCTGCGGCGGACAGCCCATTCAGGATTCGCCCTACCTCGCCAAGAAGCCGCACTTCAAGCCCCGCGCCAAGCAGGTGATTCACCTGTTCATGAGCGGCGGCGTCAGCCAGGTGGATACCTTCGACTACAAGCCGGATCTCTGGAAGTACCACGGCGTCGCCCTGGAAGGAAAAGGCGAAATCCGCGTGCGCCAGGGCTATCCCGGCCCCCTCATGAAGAGCCCCTTCGAGTTCAAGCAGTACGGCCAGTCCGGCTCCTGGGTGTCCAGCCTCTTCCCCAACCTCGCCACGATCGTTGACGATCTCGCCTTCATCCACTCAGCCGTCGGCAAGTCCAACGATCACGTGCTTTCGCACTATGAGTGGAACACCGGCTCCATCCTCATGGGCTTCCCCAGCGTCGGCGCCTGGGTCACCTACGGTCTCGGCAGTGAAAACGGCAACCTCCCCTCCTACGTCGTCATCTACGACCGCCGTGGAGGCCCCTTCAGCGGCCCCACCAACTGGCACGCCGGCTTCCTCCCCGCCTCCTACCAGGGCACCGTTTTCCGCTCTGTCGGCGACCCCATCCTCGACCTCTCCGCCCCGCCCCAGCACATGTCCGCCGCCGAGGAGCGCCGCCGTCTCGACCAGCTCAACTGGATGAATCAGAACCACGCCGAACAGCACCCCGGCGTCTCTGACCTGTCGGCCCGCATCGCCTCCTACGAACTCGCCTACCGCATGCAGTCCTGCGCGCCCGAAGCAGTCGACCTGTCAAGCGAAAGCGATGAGACCAAGGCCCTCTACGGCCTTGATAACCCGGTCACCGAACCCTTCGGCCGCCAGTGCATCCTGGCCCGGCGCATGATCGAACGCGGGGTCCGCTTCGTCCAGCTCTACTCGGGCTCCATCGTCAACCAGAACATCGATACCTGGGATGCTCACTCCAGTATCAAGGACAACCACACCATGCACGCCGCCGAGGTCGACAAGCCCATCACGGGACTGATCACGGACCTCAAACGCCGTGGCCTGCTCGATGAAACCGCCGTCCTCTGGCAATCCGAGTTCGGCCGCATGCCCATCTCCCAGCGCGCCCTGGGCCGCGATCACAACCCCGGCTGCCAGACCCTCTGGATGTGCGGTGCCGGAATCCAGGGCGGCCAGCACATCGGCGCAAGCGACGAGGTCGGCTACAAAGCCGCGGACCAGATCGTCTGGAACCACGATGTCCACGCCACCCTTCTCCACCTGCTTGGCATGGACCACAAACGCCTCACCTACTACTTCAACGGCCGCCACATGCGTCTCACCGACGTCCACGGGGAACTCATCCCGCAACTGGTTAAGGCGTAAGTTCACATGTTCGTCCGCCGCCGCGATCTCTGGGGCCTCCCCATCACATTGTCGCCTGCCTTCGCCGAAACCGCCTCGCTCCCGGCACACTTTCCTTCCCACGCCCCCGAACTCGCCCGTGAGATGGTCGGGGTCTCCCACGGCAATTTCAAACGCGTCCGCGAACTGGCCGATCAACACCCCGCGCTCGCCCGCGCCGCCGTTGACCACGGCTTCGGCGACTGGGAAGACGCCCTGGGCGCCGCCAGCCATGTCGGCAATCGCGAAATCGCCGAATTCCTCATCTCCCGCGGGGCCCGTCCCACCCTATTCTCGGCCGCGATGCTCGGCCAGCTCGATGTCGTCAAAGCCTTCGTCGCCGCCCAACCCGGCGTCCAGCGCATTCCCGGACCCCACAGCATTCCGCTCCTCGCCCACGCCCGCTTCGGCGGCAAACCGGCCGAGCCCGTTCTGCGTTACCTCGAGTCCCTCGGGGACGCCGGCGCACCGCCCACGGCCGCGCTCACACCGGAAGAGACCAAGGCCTTTTCCGGCGCCTACATACTCAGCGGCGACGCCGGCCGTCTCGAAGTCTCGCTGCAGAACGGATTCCTGCTACTCGCACGCCCCGGCAAGGCCGGCCACCGCCTGTTGCCCCTCGGCGGCGGCGAATTCCACCCTGCCGGCGCCCGCGACGCCCGTGTCCGTTTCACCGCGGATGGAGCTTCCCTCACGGTCCACGATGGCCCTATCATCTTCACCGCCCGCCGCGCCGCACAGTAATCCGTTCCACCCGCCAAGTCTCCCGTTCTGGTGCTAAACTCAGGGCCAATGATCAGGATCTGGTTCGCGCTCCTTCTCGCCGCCTCCTCGCTTCCGGCGCAGAACTCCTACGGCCGTGTCACCGGCCGCGTCGCCGATGACTCCGGCGCCGTCATCGCCGGAGCCGCCATCCAGGCCGTTCAACTCTCCACCAACATCACAACCACCGCCGCGTCCAATCACGAAGGCGTTTACGAACTGCTGAATCTTCTCCCTGGGGTCTACCGCCTCACCGCGCAGACCGCCGGGTTCAAGCGCACCGAACGCGGTCCCATCGATGTCCGCGTCGGCGATATTGTCACCATCGATTTCGCGCTCCAGGTGGGCGCCGTCACCGAAAGCGTCGAAGTCCGCGACGAAGCCCCGCTCATCGACACCGCCACCGCCTCCACCGGCCAGGTCATCGATCAGAAACTTATCAACGAAATGCCCCTCCCCGGCGGTGCCGTCACTTACCTCATGCAACTCTCCCCGGGCGTGGTGTCCCTCAACGCGCCCACACACGGCTGGCTCCCCCAAGCCCGCGACTCCATCGCCAACCTCGCCGTGGGCGGTTCCCGCGCCAAATCCAGCGAATTCCAGCTCGACGGCATGCCCAACATGGGCCAGGGCGGCAACCTCGGCTTCAGCCCGCCCCCCGAGATGATCCAGGAGTTCCGCATCCAGACCAACGCCTACGACGCCACCGTGGGCCGCTTCACCGGAGCCCAGGTCAACATGGTGCCCAAGGCTGGCGCCAATGACTTCCACGGCACCCTCTGGTTCTCACACCTCAGCCGCCCCCTGATGACCCACCCCTTCTTCATCAATCGCCAACTCTACGACACCGCCACCGGACCTCCGACACGCGAAAAACGCAGCCGCCTCTGGCCCGCCACCAAGACCAATCGCTACCGCATCTCCGTCACGGGACCCGTTGAGATCCCCCGCCTCTACCACGGCCGCAACCGCACCTTCTTTTCCTACGGCAATGACTTCATGCTCCGAACCTTTGCCGGCCAGATCAACCAGACCGTGCCCACCGCCGAACAACGCACCGGCGACTTCTCGCGCCTCCTCGCCCTCGGGGCCCCCTACCAGATCTACGATCCCGCCACCATCCGGGCCACTCCTGGCGGCTTCTCGCGCCAGCCCATCCCCGGCAACCGCATCCCCGCCAGCCGCCTGGATCCCGCCGCCCAGCGCCTGCTCCAGTTCTACCCGCAACCCAACACCCCCGGCACCGCCGATTTCCGCAACAACCTCATCGGAGCCAACTTCTCGCGCATCGATTACCAGGCCCACATGGCCCGCATCGATCACGTCCTCGGCGAAAAACACCGTCTCTATCTCTCCGGCAACGGCGTGTCAGTCCAGGGCGATCAGGGCCGCAACCTGAACAACGACGCCAACGGCAACCTCAGCGACGGCCAGACCCGCTCCGCCGTTCTCGACGACGTCTACATGTTCTCACCCACCCTGGTGCTCAACACCCGCTACGGCGTCTCCCGCATCGTCAACGCGTCCCGCCCGCCCACCATGGGCTTCGATCTCGCCACCCTTGGCTGGAACCAGGCCCTTCTCAGCCAGACCGAGCGCGCCGCCTGGCACCTGCCCCAAATCGACATCGATTCCTACGCCACCATTGGCTCCAATCTGCCCAGCAACACCGCCACGCTCTATCACTTCTTCTCCTCCACCGCCACTGCCGTTCGCGGCAAGCACTCCGTGCGTTTCGGCTTCGATTACCGGATCCTCCAGGAACACGGCTACAATCCGGGCAACTACGTCGGCAACCTCGGCTTCTCTTCCAACTGGACCCGCGGCCCCCTCGACACCTCGCCCGTGGCCCCCATCGGCCAGGGCCTCGCCAGTTTCCTCCTGGGCATCCCGACCGGCGGCGGCATTGACCGCAACGCCGCCCTCTCTCAACAGTCCTCCTATGCCGCTCTCTTTATCCACGACGACTTCAAGGTCTCCCGCAAGCTCACGCTCAATCTGGGCCTCCGCTGGGAATACGAACTCCCCATCACCGAACGCTTCAACCGCGCCAACCGCGGCTGGGATTTCAACACGCCCAGCCCCATCTCCGCCGCCGCGCTCGCCAATTACGCCCGCTCCCCGATACCCGATCTGCCCCCTTCCGCTTTCCGAACCCTCGGCGGCATCGGCTTCGCCGGCGTCAACGGAGCCCCGCGCGGCATCTGGCGCCCCGATCGCAATAACTACTCCCCCCGCATCGGCTTCGCTTACCTGCTGCGCCCGAAGACCGTCTTCCGGGCCGGCTACGGCATCTTCTACGAAACCTTCGGAACGGACCGCGTCGACGCCGGCCAGGTCGGCTTCGACCAGCGCACTTCTCTGGTGCCCTCATTCGATAACGGCCAATCCTTCGCCGCCGGCCTTCGCAACCCCTTCCCCGGCGGCCTCCTCGCTGCCCAGGGAGCCGCCGGCGGGCTCAACACGTTCCTCGGCCGCGCGCCCTCGTACTTCGATGTGGATCGCCGGATGGGCTATCTCCAGCGCTGGAGCGCCAACCTCCAGCAGGAACTCCCCGGACGCATGATGGTCGAAATCGGCTACGCCGCCAGCCGCGGCGCCGGCCTCGGCCTAGGCCGCAATCTCAACGCCGTCCCGAATTCCCATCTCTCCACTTCACGCGAACGCGATCAGGCGGCGATTGACCTGCTCACTCGCGCCAACCTCCAGAACCCGTTCTTCGGCCTCCCCGAATTCAATGGCACCGGCCTGCAGGGACGCCTGGTTTCCCGCAACCAACTCGTCGTTCCGTATCCCCACTTCGCTTCCATCAACACCACCACCGGCCAGGGCTACTCCTGGTATCATGCGGGCCACCTCCGCTTTGACCGCCGCTTTGGCTCCGGCTATCTGGTGGGCGCCTCATACACCTGGTCCAAGTTCATGGAGGCGGTGGAACTGCTCAACGCGGCTGACCCCATGCCCCACCGCGTCATCAGCCCCCAGGACCGTCCTCACCACCTCGTCGTCCACTTCCAGGCCGAACTTCCCTGGGCCAGGAACCGCTGGTTCGGCGGCTGGTCCACCCAGGCCATTTACCAGTGGCAGTCCGGACCCCCCATCGGCTTTGGCAACGCCATCTACCGCGGCGACTGGTCCAACATCACGCTCCCTTACGCCGATCGCACCGTCGAGCGCTGGTTCAACACCGCCGGCTTTGAACAGAACCCCCAGCGCCAGCTCGGCTCGAACGTCCGAACCCTGCCTCTCCGTTTCTCCGGACTCCGCGCCGACGGCTGGAACAACTGGGATCTCTCCTTCTTCAAGAACTTCCGCTTCCGCGAAAGGGCCACGCTCCAGCTCCGCGTCGAAGCTCAGGACGCTCTCAACCACGCCATGTTCGCCGCCCCGAACACGGCCCCCACCAACACGCTGTTCGGCCAGGTCACCGCCACCATCTGGAGCGAGCAGCGCAAAGCCAGCGTCGCCGCAAAAATCCTGTGGTAGCGCGAAACAGACGATAGAGGAACATGGAAGGAACTCTTGTCCGAACTCTGATTCTCGCCACCGCCGCCACGGCCCTCTGGGCCGCCGGGCCCGTGCGCGACCTCGCCTCGCACCCGCGCCTCGGCAAAGGCTGGCGCGGAGAAATCCGCAACGGCTGGATCCCGGTCCATCTGGAGGGCCCGCCCGCGCAGCTCGGGTTCCAGAACGGCTACCTCCTTGCCGAAGAGACCGAGGACCTGTTCCGCACCGTGGTCAAGTCCACCCAACACGACGCCCGGAAGAAATGGGCCTTCTACCGCACTGCCGCGCAGCACATCCTCTGGCCACGCATCGAAGCCGAGTACCGGGAGGAACTCCAGGGTATTGTCGACGGCCTCGCCGCCCGCGGCGCCCGCCTGGACCTCTGGGATGTCGTCGCCCTCAACGCTTTCCTCGAACTGGTGCCCTATTACACGCCCTGGTATCAACGGAACAAGGGCCGCCGGAACGCCTTCATCCCGTTGCCCGAACGCTGCAGCGCTTTTGTCGCCACCGGTTCCTACACCCGCGACGGCCGCCCCGTCATCGCCCACAACGCCTGGACCGACTATCACGTCGGCTCCCGCTGGAACATCATCTTTGACGTCGCGCCGGCCCGCGGCCACCGCTTTATCATGGATGGCCTTCCGGGCGTGATTCACTCCGGTGATGACTTCGGAATCAATGCCGCCGGCATCATGATCACCGAAACCACCATCAGTGCCTTCCGCGGTTTTGACCCCAACGGCATCGCCGAGTTCGTCCGCGCCCGGAAAGCCATGCAGTACTCGTCCTCCATCGACGACTTCGACCGCATCATGCGCCAGGGGAACAACGGCGGCTATGCCAACAACTGGCTTGTCGCCGACAGCAAGACCGGCGAAATCGCCTCGCTCGAACTCGGCCTGAGGAACGTGATCCTGAAGCGCACCCGCGACGGCTACTTCGCCGGCGCCAACTTCCCGGTGGATGAAAAGCTCCGCGCCGAAGAGACGGACTTTGACCCCAATAACACCGGCAACAGCGCCAACGCGCGCCGCGCCCGCTGGGATCAGCTGATGGCCAAGCACAAGGGCAGCATCGACACCATGCTCGCCCGGCAGTTCCTCGCCGACCACTTCGACACCCACGACCGCCGCGAACAACCCAACGAACGCACCCTCTGCGGCCACATCGACCTCTCACCGCGCGGCCTTCGCGGCTGGCAGTACCGGCACGGGCCCGCCGGCGCCGTTCAGAACAAGGTGGCCGACGCCGCCATGGCCGGCCGTCTCGCCCTCGACGCGGCCATGGGCCACGCCTGCGGCCGCAACTTCGACGCGGCCGATCACCTCGCCAAGTACCGCCGCTTCCGTTGGCAAAAGGATATCCTGCGCGACCTCCCCGCCAGCCCCTGGACCACGTTCGAGGCAGCCCCGGCGAATCCCTGAACCAGAACTGGCGGCCTTGCGATGAAAACAACCACCGAGCACGGGCAGTTGCTGGAAATCCTCAGGGCCCGTTTCGAGAAGAACACGAAACGGCACCCTGGTATCCCGTGGGAGCACGTCGAAACCAGGCTCCGGGCTCATCCGGAGAAGCTCCGCTGCCTGCACGAAATGGAGCAGACCGGGGGCGAGCCAGACGTCGTTGGCCCCCCGGACGATAGCGGCGCTTTCCTGTTCATCGATTGCGCGGCGGAAAGCCCGGCCGGCCGCCGGAGTCTCTGCTACGATGAGGCGGCTTTGGAGGCGAGACGCCAGAACAAGCCGGCAGGCAGCGCGCTCGGCATGGCCGCCGCAATGGGTGTCGACATCCTGACCGAAGCCCGCTATCGCGAATTGCAGAAACTCGGCGCGTTCGACACGAAGACCTCAAGCTGGATCAAAACGCCTGAGCCGGTCCGGAACCTGGGCGGCGCGCTCTTCTGCGACCGGCGCTATGACGCCGTCTTCGTCTATCACAACGGCGCCGAATCCTACTATGCCGCCAGAGGGTTTCGCGCCGCGGTCAAGGTTTGAACCACCGGCCGCCAGGGCACCGGGCCAACAGCGGCAAGTCTAGCCCGGCAGCGGAGCGCGCTCGATATGGGCCGTGTGGTGCCGCGAATGCCAGCAATACAGGGCAAGCTGCTGTTCAAGAGACGTCACTCCATTGGCCGGATGAAAGAACGTCCGCGTGAACTGCTCCGGCGTAAGGGACCGGAACATCGTCACCCAGCGCCGATGCAGACCTTCGAGCAGCCCCAGCGAAACCTCCACCGGCAACGCCCGCCCGTCGGCCATCTCCGCCCACGCCACTTCGTCGTACGGCATGATCGTGGGGTTATCCTCGGTCAAGGCAAACTTTGACCTCAGGTAGGCGTTCATGTGGCTATCGGCCAGATGGTGCACCACTTGCCGCACAGTCCACCCACCCGGGCGGTAGGGCGTGTCGAGGGCCGCATCATTCAACCCCGCGGTCAGCTCCCGCAAACGCCCGGGCAACTGCTCCAGGTGGCCAATCCAGCGTTCGCGATCTTCGGCCGAAATCGCCGCCGGCGTCTGGTGCCCTCCAATCGGATATCGCAGATGATCCATGAAGCCTCAGCGTGCGGCGGCCCGGGAAGCGCCAATGTCGCGTTTCACGTTTTCCGCCTGAAACAGGTGGCGCCGCTCGTGGGCCGTGAACAACTCGAAAGCCGAACCCAGCGGGTACTTAATCCAACTGGCGAACGGCGATTGTACCCGGGCGTTCGCATCCACAACGCGGCTGCGTTCCAGGCGCTCCCGCGTCCCATCGTGCATCGCCTGAAACCGCGCCCGGGCCTCCTGCCGCGTTCGCAGCGCAGCCGGTTCGAATGCCGGGGGTGTCTTCCCCTTCCCCCGGCTGTAGGGTGGTTCAAGAAACGCGATGAACTTTCGCACCCACCAGGGGTGCTTTACCGCCGCCGCGCCCGGCCGGGCCACGGCCAGAGCCGCATCCCATTCCTTGATCATGCCCTGCCCCGTCAGGTCAAGGTGCTCCAGACACTTGGCGATCGACCAGCCTCCGTTGGAGGCGGGCGTGTGAAACTGCTCCTCGGTCAAACCGTCAAGCAGCCGGTCCAACTCCTGTTCCAGGGCGGTAAGCTGGGCCAGCACGCCGTCCTGATCGAACTGTGCGCTCGGAGGCTGAGTTAACATCAGTCGACAATCTCCTTAATCACCTGGCCTTCCACATCCGTCAGCCGCATGTTCCTGCCGTTGTGGAAATAGGTAAGCTTCTCATGATCCATGCCCATGCAATGCAGCATCGTGGCATGCACATCGTTGATCGACTTCTTGTTCTCCTCAGCCGCGTAGCCGTATTCGTCCGTCGTGCCCACAATCTGCCCGCCTTTGATACCGCCGCCGGCCAGCCAGATGGTGAAGCCATACGGATTGTGATCGCGTCCGTTCATCCTCTGCGAGATGGGAAGGCGCCCGAACTCACCATGCCAGATCACCAGCGTGTCATCCAGCATGCCCCGGCCCTTTAAGTCCGTCAGCAGGCCGGCGATGGGCAGATCGGTCTCCGCGCAGTGCATCTCATGATTTTCCTTCAGGTCCCAGTGCGCGTCCCAGCTCTCCTGAAAGTTCCCGCCGCCGGAATACACCTGCACGAACCGGACGCCGCGCTCCACCAGCCGCCGGGCCATCAGCAACTGCCGTCCCACGTAGTCCGTCTGCTTCCCGCCAACGCCATACAACTTCCGGGTCGCCTCGGATTCGGCGCCCAACCCGACGGCTTCCGTGGCGTGCGTCTGCATCCGGAAGGCCAGTTCGTAGCTCGCCACACGGGCCGAAAGCTCCGTATCGGCCGGGTTGCGCCGCCGGTGATCCTCATTCAACTGCTGCACGAAGTCCAGCCAGCGCCGCTGGCGCTCCGGCGACCGGTCCGATGGCGGCTTCAGGTCCACAATCGGATCCCCTTGCGACCGGAACGGCGTGCCCTGATAGGCAGCCGGCATGAACCCATTCGACCAGTTGGGCGCCCCGCCAATCGGGCCCCCGCGCCAATCAGTGAACACCACAAAACCCGGCAGATTCTGGTTCTCGCTGCCCAGGCCGTAGGTGAGCCAGCTCCCCATGCTGGGATAGCCCGCGGTGACGAATCCGGTGTTCATCTGGAACAGCGCCGGGCCATGGTCATTGCTCTTCGACACCATGGACCGGATGAAGGCCAGGTCATCCACGTGGCCGGCGATGTGCGGAAACAACTCCGAGACGTCCATGCCGCACTGGCCATGCTTCTTGAACTTCCAGGGCGACGGCATCAGGCCGCCGGGATGGCCCTGGCTGGGCACCACCGGCCCCTTGCCCGTCAACGCCTCACCGGCCCGCTGGGCCAGCAGAGGCTTCGGATCGAACGTGTCCATGTGGCTCACGCCGCCGTAGCAGAAGATCGAAATGACGCTTTTCGCCTTGGCAGTGAAATGAGGCTGGCGCGGCGCCAGAGGTGACAACACCTGTCCCGCCGTGACCGCGGGCGCCGCACTCAACAGATCCGCGAACCCCAGCCCCGCGATGCCGCCCCCGGCGCGCCACAACAGTTCGCGCCGCGAATAGAAACGTTGGCTCATCGTATGGTCTCCCATGTTTGCCTCAAGGAACGAACACGAACTCGTTGCTGTTCACCAGCGCCTGGCAAAAATCCACCAGCCCGTTTGGTCCCGCGTCCGCAAACGAGGCGGCGCGGGCCAGTTCGCTCGCTCCCGGCGGACGCCCCAGCGCCAACTCGTAGCCCAACCGGATCTGATCGTTCAGACCCGGCCCGGCTTCCTTCCGCAAACGCTCCGCGAACCGGCCGGCGTGCAAAAGCACCGACGCATTGTTCATCAGGATCAAAGCCTGCGGCGCGATGATGCTGCGGTTGCGCCGTGCGCAGTGCGCCATGCCGTCCGGCTTGTCGAACACCTCGAACATCGGATAGCCGATGGTCCGTTTGTTGAATACGTACAGGCTGCGGCGCCACGTGGAGGGATCCGTGTCCGGCTTGCCTGGCCAGGTTCGCTTGGACGAGGACTGGAACAGATCCGGGTCAATGTAGGGATGCACGGCGGGCCCGCCCACGGTGCGGTCCAGTGACCCGGCCACGGCCAGAATGCCGTCGCGGATGATCTCCGCCTCCAGCCGCTTGCGGGGCATGCGCCACAGGAAGCGGTTCCCGGGGTCCTTCGCCAGATTGGCTTCGATATCGTCACTCGCCATCCGGTAAGCCTGCGAGTTCAGGATGAGCCGCTGGATGTGCTTCACGCTCCAACCGCTCTGCACAAACTCGACCGCCAGCCAGTCGAGCAGTTCCGGATGCGTCGGCCGTTCGCCCATCTTCCCGAAGTTCGACGGCGTCCGGACCAGGCCCTCGCCGAAATGCTGCGACCAGATCCGGTTCACGGCCACACGCGAGGTCAACGGATTATCCGCCGACACCACCCACTCGGCGAAACCGCGCCGCCGGTGGCTCGACGTTGCGCCGGCCGGAGGCTCCGGGTACCGCCAGTCTTCCGTACGCGTCACCGAAAGAATCCCCGGCTTCATCAGGCTGCCATGCTGTCCAGTGGCGCCGCGAATCAGGAAGTGCGATGGGGGAGCCACGGAACCAGGCTCCTCCACCGTCATCGCGTGGGCCAGTTCGGCCGGGCGGTCCTGTTCAATCCCCTTGATCTGGTCCAGCAGTTCCTTGCGGCGGGCCGTATCCCCGGCCGAGAGCGCCGCATCCAACTCGTCCGGCAGAACGTTCAGAGTCTTTTCCACCTGCAGCGCGTTCAAACGCTGCCCCTCGGTGCGCTTCTCGGGCGGGGTCGCCAGAGCCAGTTTCACATAGGGCGCCAGCCGGTCCTTCTTCGCATCCATGATCCGGTCGCGGTAAGGCTTCTCAATCGCCATGATCTGCTTCCGCACGGGCTTGACGCGCTCCTCCACCGCCTCCACCGCGGCCTTCCAACGGGCTTGCTCTTCGGCCGGAACAATCGGCACATCCTTGCCTTTGAACGGGAAGAACACCGCCTGAATACGGTAATAGTCTTTCTGCGGAATCGGATCGAACTTGTGGTTGTGGCAGCGCGCGCACTGCACGGTCATGCCCAGCAGGCCCTGCACCGTCGTCGCCACCACGTCGTCCAGTTCGTCCAGGCGCGTCTGCTCGCTCTTCACGTTGTTCTCAGCGCCCAGCCGGAGGTAGGTGGTCGCCACCAGGGAATCCGGCGATGCGTCGTACTCGTCGCCCGCAAGTTGCAGCCGCACGAACTTGTCGAACGGCATGTCTTCGTTGTGCGCCTTCACCACCCAGTCCCGGTACCGGAAGGCATGGCTGCGATCGCGGTCATATTCGTAACCGCCGGAATCGGCGTAGCGCACCAGGTCAAGCCAATGCCGGCCCCACCGCTCACCGTAGTGCCTGGAAGCGAGCAGCCGCTCCACCAGGTTTTCCCACGCCTTGGGCGAGCGGTCTTGAACGAATGCCTCCACCTCCTTGGGGGTGGGAGGAAGTCCCAGCAGGTTCAGCGAAGCACGCCGGATCAGCGTGCGGCGGTCCGCCTCCCGCGAAGGCGTCAACCCATTGGCCCGGTGGGCGGCCGCCAAGAACGCATCCACCGCGTTGCCACCGGGACGATTGCCTGAGGGCACGGCCGCTCGAACCGGCTTCCGGAACGCCCACCAATCGCGCTCCGCCGCCGTGATGGGGCGCTCTTCCAGCTTTGCCAGAGCCGCCGCCTTATCGTCCTGAACGCCTTGAACCGGCAGGTTTGCTCCGGCATCGATCCAGCGTTTCAGAACGTCCAGATCGGCCGCTGCCAGCTTTTTCCCGGGCGGCATGGACGGCTGATCCAGCCCCGCCGCGAAGCGGTACAGCCGGGACGCCGCATGATTCCCAGGCGTGACCGCGGGGCCTTTTTCGCCCCCTGTAAGCACGGACTCACGGGTCCTCAAATCGAGTTTCGAAAGCTTGGAAGCGGCCCCGTGGCAAGCCGTGCAGTTATCCTTGAGAACCCGTGCCGCCTCCTCTTCAAGCGAGGCGGCGGCCATGGGCCACGCTGCGCACAAGAGCAGCCAAACAGCGCTGAGTTTCATTGCATTTATTGTAGTACGCGCCCCCCAAGTGGTATGGTATGGCATGTCCAGCCGCCGCGATTTTCTGGGAATGATACTGGCCGCACCGGCCATCGCCGCCAAAGGCCGTGTCCACCTGGCCATGCATCAGACCACAATGGCCGGGGCCGGGTTCCGCCGGTCTCTGGAAGCCTGCGCCAAGGCGGGCATCCGGTCAGTCGAGGTGATTCCCGCTCACACCGACGAATTCATCGCGAAAGAGGGCGTCGCCGCCGCCCGCCGCCTGCTGGGCGACCTGGGGATCAAGGCCGTCTCCAGTGGTGGTGTCCGGGGCCTTGCGGAGCCCGGCCCCGGCCGCCCCAAAGCCATCGAAGAACTCAAGTTCCGTGCCAACCGTGTGGCTGAACTGGGCGTGGATCGTATGGTGTGCCCTTGCGGCGCAACCGCCAAATACACCCCGGACGATTACGAACGGGGTGTCGAGAACCTGCGCGAAGTGGGCGAGATCGCCAAGGGGTCCGGCGTGGTCGCCATGCTCGAATTCATGCGCGGTTCAACCTTCATCGGCTCCCTGCCGACGGCGCTCGAAATGACACGCAAGGCCAACCACCCCAACCTGAAGCCGATGCTCGATTTCTACCACTTCTGGGCGGGCCTCAGTAAGCTCGATGATCTGGCGCTCATCCGCCCCGGCGAGATTCACCATGTCCACTACCAGGACGTGCCCCGCATGCCCCGGGAACTGCTCGACAACTCGACCCGCGACATCCCCGGGGATGGCGGAGCGCCCGTGGAAGAGATGCTTCGCCGCGTCGCGAAAGTGTATCAGGGGCCCCTCTCCGTCGAACTGTTCTACCCAAGGCTCCAGAATGGCGATCCCCTGGCTGTGGCCCAAGAGATTCGCAGCAAGTCGGAAACCGTGATGCGCCGCGCCGGAGTCCTGTAGGCAGCCCCGCTACAGGCCCATTCGTTCCAGCTTGCGGTACAGCGTCTTTCGCTCGATACCCAGAATCTTCGCGGCCCGGCTCTTGTTGTTGTTCACCGCGGCCATCACCTTCCGGATCTGCTCCGCCTCGGTATCCGCAAGCGACTCGGTCACGCCCTCCCGCGGGTTCATGTCCTCAATCGCCTGCAGCACCGAATCCATGTCAATGCGGCCCCCGGCGGAAAGAATCGCCAGCCGCTCCATCATGTGTTGAAGCTGCCGGACGTTGCCCGGCCATGTGTACTCTTCAAGAGCCTTAAGTCCGCTCTCGGTGAGACGCGCCGCCAGATTGTAGCGCTCGTTGTACTTGCGCAGGAAAGCGTGCGCCAGCAGGTTGACGTCGCCCGCGCGCTCGCGAAGCGGCGGCAGCCGCAAACGGAACGTATTGATGCGGAACCAGAGATCCTGCCGGAACCTGCCCTCGTCCACCATCTTCTGCAGATCGCGATTGGTGGCGCAGACCACACGCACATCCACTTTGCGCGATCGCGCCGCGCCCACCGGACGCACTTCATGTTCCTGCAGGAACCGCAGCAGCGAAAGCTGGAAGTTGAAATCAATCTCGCCGATCTCGTCCAGGAATACAGTGCCCCGGTTGGCCGACTCGAACACACCCGTACGGTCCCGGTCGGCGCCCGTGTAGGCGCCTCGCATCGCGCCGAACAGTTCGCTCTCCAGCAGTGAAGGCGCAATGGCCCCGCAATCCACCGGAACGAACGGACTGTCAAACCGGCGGCTGTGCCGGTGAATCATGCGCGCGATCAGTTCCTTGCCGGTGCCCGTTTCGCCTTCGATCAGCACCGTGGCATCGGTGGGCGCCACCCGGGAGATCACCTTGTAGACCTCCACCATCGGCGCGGAACTGGCGATCACCTCGGAATCGGGAATGTTGTCGACATCCGTTTCTTCATCGCCCTCGGAGGCGGCCAAAGCCGACTCGGCCCGCCGGATCTTCTCCAGCATGTCGTCGAAATCGAACGGCTTGGCAACGTAGTCAAAAGCGCCGCCGCGCGTCGCCGCCATCACCGTTTCCATCGACGCCCGGGCCGTCATCAGAATCACGGCGCAGGAGGGGTTCGACCGCCGGGCCGCTTCCAGTACATCCAGCCCGGTCTTCTCGTCAATGTAGATATCCGACAGAACGATGGGATAGCATTCGCCGGTCAGGCGCGCCATCGCCTCACGCGTCGAAGCCACCGCATCGACGCTATACCCCTCGCAATCGAGGAACGCCGTGATGGTGGCGCGGACCGAAGAGTCGTCCTCAACCACCAGAAGTCTCGTAGGGCTCATGCCGCCGCCTCGTGAACCGGAAGAACCACCGTGAAGCACGAACCGGCGCCAGGCGTGCTGGCCACCGTGATGCTCCCCCGGTGGACCTGGACAATCTGCTCGACGATGGAAAGCCCGATGCCGGTGCCGGCCACGCCGGAGGCCTCGGCCTTGGACGTGCGATAGAACTTGGTGAAGATGCTCTTCAACTCCTTTTCGTCCATTCCGATCCCTTGATCGGTAACTGAAAGACGCAAGCCGCCGTTGTCGCGTTTCGCCGCCACCGTCACCTCGGTTTCGGCGGGGGAGTACTTCACGGCATTGGTCAGCAGGTTGTACACGGCGTACTCCATCAATTCGCGGTCTCCCAGCAGAACGGCTTCTTCCATTGTCCCGTAACTCAGCCGGATTTTCTTCTGCTCCGCCAGCGGCAGCGCCCGCGCCGCGCAAGCCTCGATCACGGCGGTGGATGAAAACGGCTCCCGTTTCAGGTCGATCTGGCCCTCGGAAAGCCGCTCCACATCAAGAAATGTCTGGATCATGCCCGCCAGCCTCTTCGATTCGGCGTTGATCATGCGAGCCATCTCCCGGCGCTTCTCCTCGTTCAGGTTGTAGCGGCCCATCAATTCGCTTGAACCCTGAATCGCGGTCAAAGGTGTGCGCATTTCGTGCGTCACAAAGTGGATCGCCTGCCGGTACCGGTCCTTGTCGCGCCGCGTGCGGCCCAGTTCCGCCCGCACCGTGAAGTACTGGTACGCCGCCGCGCCCGCCGCGCTCAGCCAGGCCGCTGACACCGTGGCGAAGTACGGAAACACCACGTCATTCAGGAAGGCGGCATGAGGCGTGGCGTGCGCCGCGGCAAGCAGCACACCCGCCGCCACGTAGGCCCTCCAGCCAGCCAGAAAGTGGAAAATCACTCCGTTCAGCACCGCAAGAACAAGACAAACGGCGGCCACGGTCCACGGCGGGGCATCGCGGAGGAAGACGCCTCGGGCCAGGGTTTCAAACGTCTGGGCGTGAATCTCCACGCCCATCATCATCGAATCCAACGGCGTCATCAGACGATCGCGGGCAGCCGACTGCGCCGTCACCCCCACGAACAGAATCTTGCCCGCCAGCTTCAAGTGAATGTTCGGGTCCCGCGTCACCTCGATCAGCGGGATCACCGGCGGCGCCCCCGGCGGCCGCTGGTAGCGCACTCGCACGGCCCGCGCCGTTTCACGGGCGGCGGGAATCAGCCGGGACTGCCCGCCCTCCATCACCACCTCAAGGGCATCGGGAAGCTCCACCACCTTGGGCCCCCCGGCGGCAATCCTCCAGGCCTCAAAGGAAAGGGCCCAGAATCGTTTCTGCTTTGCCGCCTTCTCCATCGGAACCCGCCGGTTCACCGGGTCCGGGTCGGCATAGACGTGCCCCGTGGCGCGGGCATGTTTCGCAAAGCGCGGCAATGGCTCCTGCCAGCCGTCGCCCGCCGGCATCAGTTCGATTGGAAGAATCAGGTTCGGCGTCCGTGAGAACACGCGTTCCAGCCTGGCATCGATATCTTTGTCCTGGGCATCGGGAAGCGTGATGTCGATGGCCACGGCCGCGGGATGCGCCAGCGCCGCCTTCTCCAGTGCGTCGGCCAGCGTGGCCCGGATCCGCGGCATGCCCCCCGTCAAGGCGAGCGTCTGTTCGTCCACGGCCAGCACCACGGATTGCGTGGGCCCGGCCGCTTCCGGATGAAGCCGGAAAAGCCAGTCGTAGGCGTAGCGATCAATGCTTTCGGCCAGCGGCGTGAACGAGACGGCAAGAGCCACCATCGCCGCGGCCGCCAGCACGGCGAGATAAGGAACCGGAATGTCAAGCCGGCGCGGCATCACCTGGGCTTTCGGCTCATCACCTGTTCCACCGCCGACGGCGCGCGGGGCAGATGCCCGGTGAGCAGTTTGCCGCCGGTGGCTGTGACCAGCACCATGTCTTCCAGACGCACACCCAGATTCTCTTCGGGGATGTAGAGGCCGGGCTCAATCGTTACGATCATGCCCTCAGCCAGCGGTAGCGTGGCATCGAAAGCGTCATGGACGTCCAGACCCACATGGTGGCCCAATCCGTGGTTAAAATACTCGCCCATCGGCTTGCCTAAACGAGCCTTGCCCTGGCTATCGAAGAAATCCTTCACCAGCGTGTGCAGCGAGTTGGCCATGCCGCGGCCCAGGGTCACACCCGGCTTCACGGCATCAATGGCCACCTGTTGGGCATCCAGCACCAGTTGATAGACCTCGCGCTGACGCTGCGTGAACCGGCCATTCACCGGCACCGTGCGCGTGATATCGGCTGCGTAACCGCCGCACTGCGCGCCCACGTCCATCAACAGCACCTCACCCGAATCCATCCGCCGCGAGTTGTGGAAGTAGTGGAGCGCCACCGAGTTCGGGCCCGCACCCACAATCGGCGGATAGGCGTCCATCTCGCACCCGCGATCGTTGTACGTCTTTCGCATGAGGCCGGCAACCTGATACTCGAACAGTCCCGGCGCGATGGCTCGCCAGGCCGCGCGGTGCGCTTCCACGGAAGCTTCCAGCGCACGTGTGATCGCCTCCTGCTCGGCCGCCGACTTCACCATCCGCAGCCGGGCGATGGCGTTGCGGGCGTCACCAAACGTGCGCACGGGAAGCAGCGCGCGAAGCTTCTGGTCCAACGGCGTGGCGGAAATCGTGTAGATGCGCGGCGCGCCCTCAATCAACTTGGGCAGCCGCGATTCGAACGTCTCGATGGGCTCAACGGCCGCGAAACCCGTCCGTGCCGGGGCGTCGGCGTCCTCGGGGGCAAGGCGGCGGCCGTGCCACTTCTCGTAGTTCTTGTCGCGGCGCGGCAGGAACAGGATCTCGCCGCCGGGCAGGCTGGCGCCAATGGCCACCATCCCGCCCGGATCGCTCTGGCCCGTCAGGTAAAGGTAATTGGTGTCCTGAAGATAGATGGAACGACTGTTGTCGGGCAATTCGGCGGCCGCCGCGGCCACAACAATACCGTCCGGAAGCGCCTTGCGAAGCGCTTCGCGCCGCTGGGCATAATCGGCGGCGGGAACCTGGGCCAGGACGGCTAAAATCGCGGGGAGGAGCATTTTCATTGAGTATAGACGCGCCACGCGGCGCTTGGGTGGTGACGGACCCGTAATGCTAAAGTGGAGGCTCGGGCAGGAGTGAACGTAAACGACCATGAGCTTTTCGGTGACGGTGAAAGAGGCTGGCGCGGTAACGGTGGTGACGGCTGAGGGGCGAATCACAATCGGCGGCGGGTCCGACGCCCTGAACAAGGCCATGAACGGCAGGCTGGGCGAAGGCCAAACCCGCTTTCTCCTCGCGCTGGGCGGGGTCAGCTACATGGATAGCGCCGGCTTGGGTGTCATCACCGGCATGCTGGCCTCATGCATGAACCGTGGCGGTGAGTTGAAACTGGTCACCCCCAGCCTGAAGGTTCGCGCTCTGCTCGAAGTCACCAACCTGTGGCCGACCTTCGAGGTCCACGCGTCGGAACAGGAAGGCGTCGCCAGCTTCGGAGGCTGACCGCTGATTTTGACCGCCATTTGACGCCAGTTACGGGCAGTTAGTAGGATAGCTGCTGCCATGACTCCCTCCAACGATACCCGAAAACGCTGTTTCGTGATCATGGGATTCGGCCAGAAAACCGATCCCTCTACCGGACGGACTCTCGACCTCGATTCCACCTACGATGAACTGATCAAGCCCGCCGTTGAGCAGGCCGGGCTTGAATGCAAACGGGCCGACGAGATTCAGCATTCCGGGTCCATCGACGCCCGGATGTACGAGGAGCTCCTGCAGGCCGACCTCGTCATCGCGGACATCTCCACTCTGAATGCGAACGCGCTCTATGAGCTGGGCGTCCGCCACGCCTTGAGACCCAGAACCACCATCGTCATCGCCGAACAAGAACTTCGCTATCCCTTCGACCTGAACCACATCCTGATTGAATCGTACAAACACAGCGGCGAAGGCATTCTGCATAAGGAAGTGGTGCGGTTCAAGCAACTGCTGGCGGGGAAGATCCAGGCCGTCCTGAGTTCCGAAGCAGTCGACAGCCCCGTCTACACCTACGTTCAGAACCTCCGGCAGCCGAAGCGCGCGCCGGTGGTTCGCCGTGGACGTGCGGAGGATCTGGGTGAAGCCGCCGCCCCGCTGCCCGGAGGCCTTGCGCTACTGCGGGCAGCCCGGCAGCAAATTCGCGAGCTGAACTTCGGCGAAGCGCGCGAATCTCTGCTGAAAGCCAGGGACCTGCTGCCCGGCAACGTCAGCGTCGTGCAGCAACTCGCTCTGGCCACCTACCGCCACAAACAACCCTCAACGGAAGAGGCTCTGCTCGAAGCCCGCGGCGTCCTCCAAACCATCGACCCTCTGCAATCCCGCGACCCGCAGACCCTCGCCCTCTGGGGCGCCGTGCATCGCCGCCTCTGGCTCCTGCAAAAAGACCAGGCTCATCTTGATCAAGCTATCCTGGCCTACGAGCGCGGCTTCCGCGTACGCAATGATCACCGCAGCGGCATCAACGCCGCACTCCTCTACAATGCCCGTGCCGTCCTGCCAGGCAGAACGCCCGAGGAAGCAATCACCGACTATCACACGGCACGCAAAATCCGCACCGAAGTCCGCGATCTTTGCCGCCTCATGGTAGACTCCGACGACGGCGCCAGCTACTGGGTGCACGCCTCCCTCGCCGAGGCCCTGGTGGGCCTGGGCGACGAAGACGCCGGGCGCCGGGTGATCGAGACCGCCGAGCCCGCCGCCGAGCCCGAAGACTGGATGGCGGCCACCACCGAGGAGCGTCTGCGTGAGCTCCACACGTACCTGAATGCCTTCAACGGGAAGGCCCACACAGCCGGTGCCGATTAGTCAGTCACAATGAAACGACCAACCCCTGACCTGGGACGCGGGTTACGCTGGGGTCAGGAAAACCAAACGCGGCGCAGAGCCGCAAAGGACAAGGAGTTGGTCTATGAAAACTATACTGTACGTGGGA